>Ga0209541_10003969_pt1 | contig 26651 bp, 23 predicted proteins | sample RifCSPlowO2_01_FD_184027 | JGI IMG/M metagenome (GOLD analysis project Ga0209541, IMG submission 184027) | Groundwater microbial communities from Rifle, Colorado - Rifle CSP2_plank lowO2_0.1 (SPAdes) (version 2) | ecosystem: Environmental > Aquatic > Deep subsurface > Groundwater | place... | reverse complement strand
AATGTCAGTAAAGATGCTGACTACCCGCACCAAGACGGAAAGACCCCGGAAGCTTTACTGTAGCTTGGTATTGGTCTACGAGTTGTTATGCGTAGCGTAGTGAGTAGGATTTGAAGTCTACCTCTCGGGGTGGATGGATCCGCCGATGAAACACTCATCTTAACGATTTGTAGCTCTAACTAGTTATGCCCTCTTAGTATGTGAATTGAGGGATGCAGTAAGTTTCCAATTAAAATTGGAAGTTTTTGCGTCCCATTAAAAAACTATTCGCATATTGTGAGGGCATAACTAAGACAGTGCCTGGCGGGCAGTTTAAGTGGGGCACTTGCCTCCTAAAAAGTAATGGAGGCGTTCATCAAGGTCGGCTAGCTCCGGATGGACATCGGAGCGATAGCGTAAAGGCAAAAGCCGGCTTAACTGCAAGGCGGATGTGCCGCGCAGATGCGAAAGCAGGACTTAGTGAACCGACTCTAAAAAATAAACTTGAATAGTAAAATTTGCTATTTAAGCTTATTCGCTCGTAGGAGCGGAGAAGATCATCAGCTAAAAGCTACTCCGGGGATAACAGGCTGGTACCACCCGAGCGTTCCTAGCGACGGTGGTGTTCGGCACCTCGATGTCGGCTCAAAAATGGGTCGCACTCGAAGTAATTCGAGTTGGCAAGTTTACGTCTCAAAAAACAAACTTGCAACATTGGCTAATAACGATGGAGTCCTATTAAAGGCTACCCAGCTATGATAGGATAATATCGTGGGAAGTAAGAGGAACTTTATACAGTATGCTATTAACGAAAACGCAAAAATTGATATTGATTGGAACGATGCTAGGTGATGGGCATTTAGAGCAAAATGGCAAAGGAGTTCGCCTAAAAGTAGACCATGGCATGGCACAAAAGGATTATGTATTATGGAAATACAAAATCTTTCAAAACCTTGTGCCAAGTAAGCCAAGAGTCATTACCTCGTTCCACAAAAAAGAGAATAAGGAATATAGACGATTGCATTTCTCGACATATTCGAACGGAGCATTTCAAAAATGGCGAGACCTATTTTACAAGAATAAGGTCAAAATAGTCCCCAATAATATTCAGGAAATTCTCGTTGAACCATTGTCACTGGCAGTTTGGATGATGGACGACGGATATAAACGGAATGATTGTAATGCACTGAGATTTAATACGGATTTATTCTCGTATCAAGAACAGCAAATACTAGTGGATTGTCTGCGTAGTAACTTCGGAATTACAGCGACGATCCATAAAAAGGGCAAAACATTCAACGTGTATATTCCGGAAAAATCATCGCTAAAGTTTTGCGAAATCATCAGGCCGTATATTATAAATAGTTTATTGTATAAAGTTTCTCTTACCCCGTAACGACTTTCTCGCATTGCGAGAGGATAGCAGTTTTTTAGCTGTTATAATACGCCAACATCCTAATCCACTAGTTAGTGGACGGATGAAGATATAGTCTGCACACATAGTAATATGTGATTAATGTGCGCCCTATCCTGGGGGTGAAGAAGCTCCCAAGGGTTTGGCTGTTCGCCAATTAAAAGGGTACGCGAGCTGGGTTCAAACCGTCAGCCCGAAAGGGCTAAGGCGGCCTCTGATAGTAATATCAGAGTGCACCCTCCTAACTAAAGTTACGGAGGGCAAAGAAATCGACTCATATCGGAGAAGTCCTAATCCCGCTGTTGCGGGACTGCAATAAAATGCGGAAATCATGACCTGTATTTATTAGGATAATTCCGAGGGAAGTCTTCCGTTCAAATTTTTGGATTTAAAAAGCCTACATTTAGTGAGCTTTGGAAATATAGATTGATATCATAATTGCTATAGCTACTAGTATAGCTAATCCAATAGCTATTCTTCCTAATAAGATAGCGAATTGAGAATCACTATCATTAGGATAACTGAGTTGTATAGCAATAGCAGGAATGAAAAGGAAAAGAGAAACGGCTAATAGTAGGAAGCTTGCAATAAATACAATACCAGTAAAGTACATGATAGCCTCTCCGATAAGTTAAATAGCTGAAGATTAAATTATATTATCTTTTGTAATTTGTCAAGAGTCCAAAAATTTGAACGGAATGACCCCGTAGAGACTGATCCCGAAAGGGAGAGAGTCGCGAAAGCGGCTAATATGTCGGTCAACCAATGTTTTGCATTGGAAAACTCTAAATTCAAAACTCTAAACTCTAAACAATATCAAATGTCAAAATCTAAAATTCAAAACTTTTAAGATTTTAAATTTGTAATTTGTTTAGAAATTAGAAGTTAGGATTTAGAAATTCCACTGCTTTGCAGTGGCTGGTGGTATAGTCCATACTCGTAGTAATACGAGACGATTAGTGAAAACTAATTTATGCGTGAGACAGGTTGGTCCATATCTGGTGCGGGCGTTGATACTTGAGAGGAGTTGTCCCTAGTAAAGTAATTGCTACTTCACGAAGTAATTCGTGATGACAACTCGGCTAATAACGGTGGAGGCTCTTGTTTGCTATGCTTATTCGGTCCGAAAGGCATAGATCAAAACAGGCAAGAGTTAATACCGTGGGAAGTCTTCCGTTCAAATTTTTGGAAAATAAAAGGCGCCATCTCGCAATGGCGCTGCTGGCGGGGTCTACTGTAGAATCAAGTCCAACATTACCCCTAATGTGAGTGCGATCACGAAACCGATGCGACAGATGACGCATCGGCCCGCCACAGAGAATTTTTTGCCGTGGCTCGCAATGGAACCAAGGACAAGACCCGCCAATATTGCTAGTGTCCACATGCCGCACCTCCTCAAGAAGTAAGTATACTATAGTTTGTAGTATTTGTCAATTTTATAGAAGTTGACTCCAAAAATTTGAACGGAATGACCCCGTAACGACTTGTTCCCGAGCTCTTAAATGAGTGGAGGACGGATAGAGACTCTTTAGTCTTTATAAGATGCCGATCTCCAACTCCGCATTGGCGGAAGGAGAAAGATATAGTCTACACCCATGGCGACATGGGATTGATTAATCGGTTTTGGTTTCTAACTAAAAACTAGAAACTGTAAACTAGAAACTAATTTGTGACGAGAGGACCGGGATGAACGAACCTCTGGTCTACGAGCTGTCCTGCCAAGGGCACCGCTCGGTAGCTATGTTCGGTTCTGATAAGCGCTGAAAGCATATAAGCGCGAAGCAGGCCTCAAGATTAGGTATCAGGACGCAAGTCCGATGATTCGTTGTAGATTACGACGTTGATAGGGCTCAGGTGTAAGTCCGGTGACGGATTCAGCCGAGAGCTACTAATAAATCATTTGAGTAATTTTTGATTTCGGTATAAAATTAGGTTTAATATTATTTTCCCGAGAAGAGGGGGGTGACCTGCGTGCACAGTTGCCTGAGAGTGAGGAACTCTCACAAATAGGCAGACAGGCATCCTCCTCCTTTCTTTTCGGGACGATAAAATTAATTAGAGAAATAAGGTCGTAGTTAAAGCATGTGCGCATGCACTTGTCGTGGTCATAGTAAGGTGACTATGCCGAGGGTGCTCCACCTGTTCCCATCCCGAACACAGAAGTGAAATCCCTCATGGCCCATGATAGTCAACATTAGTTGGCGAAAGTAGGTAGTCGCCTTATTATGTTCATGAACTCAGAGAGCGCGCATGCTGTACGAGACTGTCGTATAGAAGCGAAAAAGCCCAATACAAGTAGTTGACTTTTTATAATCTAAGGCCCATACTCCTAGAGGTTAACCTCATCATTGGATTAGAACGATGGCCGTTCTGATTGTTCGTTTAAAATTGAATACTTCAAGGGATTGGATTGCCGAGAGGCTAGTCGGACTTGGGTTACGAGAGATAAGAGTGTCGCTCGGCAAGACCGAAGTAGGAGACCGTTGTTTTTTGTTGTTGGCCAACCAAAAGTGCTTTGATGCCTTGGTCGTTGTTCCAGATGATGAGGCGACAGAGTTTGCAAGGAAAATTCGTTTAGTTTCTCCTCAAGTGGTCGATGTTTCAGAGGCATAGGGGCGCATAGCCCCCTTTTTTGTTTCTTTTAAAAACTTTATAATGTATTTATGGAACAACGGACCCAGAAACAGTTAATAATCGGCTTTATTTTTGTTTTGATCGTCAGCGGTATTGGCTACGGATTTGTTGACTACTTTTTAATTACCGAAGCAACTTGTTTTGATAATACCAAAAACGGCCAAGAAGAGGGGGTTGATTGCGGCCTGCTGGCTTGCGGAGTTGCATGCGAACCGGCAATAATGCCGTTGAACATCCAGTCCCAGAAACTTATTGAAATTGAACCGGGCGACTATGACTTTGTGTCCCGAGTAAACAATCCCAATTCCTTCTTTGGGGCAATTTTGGCCAGGTACAGCCTAGTCTTGTCGGCAGAAGACGGAACATCTTTTAACAAAACAGGTACTTTCTATATGTTGCCGGGACAGACCCGTTATCTTATTGTTTCGGGGATACGGAGTAATAGTGTATTGAATGACGGTGTTCTTAATATTACTGAAGTGGAGTGGGGGAAGGTTGAAGAATTTGAAAATATCAGTTTTCCCATTCAGAGCAAGAATTACGCGGTTATAGACAAGAACGGAACTTTCAGCGAGTTTGAAGCTATAATACTGAATAATTCTGACTTTGACTTTGATAAAGTTGAAGTGGGGGTTGTATTATTTGGTGAAGATAATAATATCGTTGCGGCAGACAAGACAGATATCAGAACTTTTATTTCCAGGACCGAAAGGTATTTCAAAGTAAGCTGGCCGGTTAAACTACCGGCCAACATAGCGAGGCAAGACATTGAGGTCTTGACTAATGTTTTTGAAAACTCAAATTTTATTAAAAGATATGGGACACAGGAAAGGTTTCAGAAATATTATTAGGGAATATTTTGCGGAAATCGATTTCCCTCTTTTTGCCACAGTGGTGGCAATTTCTTTGTTAGGGGCTGTAAACTTATGGGGAGTTTCCGGCGCCGATAGTCCGCTTTTTAAAAAACAACTGGTTTTTATCGCCATCGGCGTGTTGGTTATGATCGTTTTTTCGTTCTTTAATTATCGATATCTGAAAAATTATTCTTTGCCGGTGCTTGGTTTTTACTTTTTTTCAATATTTTTATTGCTTCTGACTTTTTATTCTCGATCTGTCCGAGGAGTGAATTCTTGGATTATTCTGGGGAACTTAACATTTGAACCGGTAGAACTGGCCAAACTGATGCTTATTGTGTTGATGGCGAAATATTTCTCTCAAAGACATATTCACATAAACGACTTTCGCCACATAATTGTGGCCGGCATATATTTTTCTTTGCCGTTTGCTATAATATTCCTTCAGCCGGATCTGGGCTCTTCCGTTATATTTTTAGCAATATGGCTGGGCGTTCTTTTGGCGGCCGGGATAAATAAACGCCACCTGTTTATGCTTCTAATGGCGGGGATATCAGTCGGTTATTTAGCATGGCTTTTTGCATTACAGCCGTATCAAAAAACAAGGATAACCTCCTTCCTAAATCCCTACAATGATCCAAGGGGAAGCGGCTATAATATTATCCAGTCAAAAATAGCCATCGGTTCGGGATATATATTTGGCAACGGACTTGGAAAGGGTTCCCAAAGCAACCTTGGGTTTTTGCCTGAACCTCACAATGATTTTGCCTTTGCCGCTTTTGCCGAACAATTCGGACTAGTTGGCATAGCCGTTGTCATGGCAATGGCCACGACTATCATGTCGCGTATTCTTTATGTAGGATCAAGGACTGTTTCTAACTTTGGAAAACTTTTTTCCATAGGCCTGTCCATTTTTATAGGTTCCCATGTATTTGTCAGTGCCGGAGTTAACATAGGACTGCTTCCGGTGACCGGACTCTCTTTCCCGTTCTTAAGTTACGGCGGCAGCAATCTGATTTCTCTTATGATAGGATTGGGGATACTACAGAGTATTAGACGTTATGGTTGAAAACCATAACGTCTAATACTCCAAACCCTAAACTCAAAATCCTAAATCCTAAACAATATCAAATATCTAAATTCAAAACTGTTCGCCTTTGGCGAACATGCTTGAAGGGCTGTTTTGAGATTTGAATTTTGCCTGCCTGCCGGTAGGCAGGGGTTTGTTTAGAGTTTAGAGATTAGGATTTCGAGATTTTCAAATGAGTGTCATTTTTGATGTTACTAAACCAGGAGTTGTTAAAATACGACTTAAAAAAGGAAACAAAGTTGTAGCAGACACTCATTTGACAGTGGGTCAAGGTTTTGATATTCTGTTGATAAGGACCCTTGACAAAGCTCTCCATAAGAATAAAATAGGAGGATTATCCTTAAAAAGTGTTGAAATAGAAGGGGAAATTGAGGCAGGATCCCTTGCGGGGATGTTGCTCATTTCAGTAGCGAAAGCTCTAATAATTTAACAACTAGACAACCAAACAATTTAATTAACAAATACTAAACTCGCATCCGATTGCTTGATTGTTTAATTGCTAAATTGAGCAGCCCATTGTTTCGCTTCTTTAATTAAAATTAAATAAAAAATCCCGTAACGCTATCGATAGCGGATTTATTTTATTGTCTGTACGGGAACTTCCAAGCTCGCCAGGGAGAATAAAAGGCCATTTTCACCAAATGCGTAAAATATTTTCAAAATACGGAGCAAATTATTCAGAATCAGAAGCGCCAAATCTTGTTCAGGTTCAGCTGGATTCTTATAATTGGTTTTTAAATTACGGACTCAAGGAGCTGTTGAAAGAAGTTTCTCCGGTTGAAGACTGGACCAATAAAGAACTCGAACTCCACTTTTTAGATTATAAATTAGACGAGCCCAAATACGACGAGAGGACATCCATAGAAAAGAACATTACACATGAGGCTCCTCTGAAAGTTAAAATACGGCTGATCGACAAGAAAACGGGACAAGAAAGAGATCAGGAACTTTTTCTCACCGACTTTCCTCTAATGACTCAAAGAGGAACTTTTATTATAAATGGCATTGAGAGGGTTGTCATTTCACAGCTTATCAGGAGTCCCGGCGCGTTCTTTTCTCTATCCAGATCAAGCAGGTATAAAAGATTTTTTGGAGCAAAACTAATTCCATCAAGAGGCGCGTGGCTTGAATTTGAAACAGAGTATAACGGAGTTATTTCTGTAAGAATAGACCGAAAAAGAAAAGTTGCCGCCACAGCGCTTTTAAGGGCGTTTGGGATTAAAGACGACGAGGAAATAAAGAAATTATTTGCCGATGTAGACACAGACCCCAATGTTAAGTATATACTTGCGACTATTCTGCAAGACCCCTCTTCTAATGAGGAGGAAGGGTTTATTGAGCTTTATAAGCGCATAAGACCCGGTGATCCGGCGACTCCGGATAATGCAAAGCAGATGGTCCATAATCTTTTTTTCAATCCCTCCAGATATGATTTGTCCAAAGTTGGCCGTTTTAGAATGAACAAGAGATTCGGAGAGAACTTAATTGTAGATAAAGCTGAGGATCGTGTTCTCCGGGCAAAAGATATTGTTAACATTCTCAGAGAAATTATCCGTTTAAACAACGATCCTTCTGCGCAACCCGATAATATAGACCACTTGGGCAACAGGAGAGTTAAAACTCTCGGTGAGTTGCTTCAGGACCGGTTAAGAATTGCTTTTGCTCGAATGGAAAGGATTATCAAAGACAGAATGAGCACATCAGACCTTGCAACCGTTCTGCCATCCCAGCTTATAAACGCAAGGCCTTTTGTGGCGGCTTTGAAAGAATTTTTCTCATCCGGCCAGTTGTCTCAATTTATGGATCAGGATAATCCTTTATCAGAACTTGAACACAAACGAAGGTTGTCAGCTCTTGGTCCGGGCGGTCTTACCAGAGAGAGGGCCAGTTTTGAGGTAAGAGATGTCCACCCTTCTCATTATGGAAGAATTTGTCCCATTGCTACTCCGGAAGGTCCGAACATAGGTCTTGTGGGCCACCTTGCCCTGTATTCAAAAATATCAGATCTCGGCTTTATTCTTACCCCGTACAGAAAAGTAACCAAAGGAAAGGTTACCGACGAAATAGAATATATGGATGCCGTGGAAGAAGAGAAATTTATTATTGCTTCAGCAGGAGCTCCTCTTGATAAAGACAATAATCTTGTCGGCGACAAAGTAACTGCCCGTATTCACGGAGAACCGGGCACGGCTGAACCCAAAGATATTAACTATATGGATGTTTCTCCAAAGCAGCAATTTTCAGTGTCTACCTCTCTCATTCCATTCTTAGAGCATGACGATGCCAACAGGGCTCTGATGGGTTCCAATATGCAGAGACAAGCTGTACCTTTGATAAAACCCGAATCGCCTTTTGTCGGAACTGGTCTTGAATCAAGAGTTGCTGTTGATTCGGGCGTTATGGTAATTGCTCCCGAAAACGGAACCATTAAAGAAGTCGATGCTTCTCATATTGTTTTTGAGTCAGATAAGGGCAAAAAGCATGAATTTAAACTTCTAAAATTTGCTAAGTCAAATAAATTTACATCAATAAATCAAAGACCGTTGGTTGCAAGAGGCGAAAAAGTTAAAAAAGGGCAAGTACTGGCCGACGGTCCTTCTACTGAGAAGGGCGAGTTGGCTTTAGGCGCCAATTTAGTTGTTGCGTATATGTCTTTTGAGGGATCTAATTTTGAGGATGCCATTGTTATTTCAGAGCGATTGATAAAAGAAGATGTATTTTCAAGCATACATGTCGAGGACTATATCTGCGATGTGAGAGAAACAAAGTTGGGGCCAGAGATAACGACTTATGATATTCCGAATGTAGCGATGGAGCGGCTAAATGACCTTGATCCCGACGGCGTGGTAAGAATAGGCGCCGAAGTCAGATCGCAGGATATTCTTATCGGCAAAATATCTCCAAAGGGCGAAAGCGATCTTACCGCAGAAGAACGGCTCTTGAAGGCCATATTTGGAGAGAAATCCCGAGATGTTAAAGACACTTCGCTTCGTCTTGATTACGGAAAGCAGGGCAGGGTTGTCGGCGTTAAAACATTTTCAAGAGATGAAGGGGACAAACTGGATGTGGGAGTTATCAAAAAAATACAAGTATCGGTGGCACAGCTTAGGAAGGTTCAAATAGGAGACAAACTCGCTGGCCGTCACGGCAACAAAGGAGTCATATCCGTCATTTTACCGGAAGAAGATTTACCCTTTCTTGAAGACGGCACCCCGGTTGACATTGTATTGAGTCCTCTGGGCATTATTTCCCGTATGAATATCGGACAGGTGCTTGAAGCTCACTTGGGGATAGCCGCTAAAAAACTTGGCTATAAAGCCGCGACACCGGCCATGGCAGGGCCGTCGGAGGAGCTTATTATGGAGGAATTAAAAAAGGCCGGTTTTCCCGTTGACGGAAAGATGCAGCTTTTTGACGGAAAGACTGGATTGCCTTTTGGACAGAAATCAACCGTTGGCATCACTTACTTTATGAAATTGAGCCACATGGTTGAGGACAAGCTTCATATGAGGTCCATCGGCCCCTACTCGTTGATTACTCAGCAGCCCCTTGGAGGCAAGGCGCAGTTTGGTGGCCAAAGATTTGGAGAAATGGAAGTGTGGGCCCTTGAAGGCTATGGTGCTGCTTATACTTTGCAGGAAATGCTTACGATAAAATCTGACGATGTGCTTGGAAGGGCAAAAACCTATGAATCAATAGTTAACGGAGAAGAAATAAGGGCCCCGCATTTGCCGGAATCATTTAAAGTCTTGCTGTCGGAAATTAAGGGGTTAGGATTGAACGTGGAATTAATTGAGAAATAGCTTCTAGGTGCTAGGTGTTAGGTGACTAGGTTAAAAAAACCTAAAACCTAAAACCTAAAACCTAAAACCTGATGGACTTATCATCTATAAAACTAAAAATAGCGTCTCCTGAGGATATTTTGTCTTGGTCATACGGCGAAGTCACGAAACCAGAGACTATAAACTACCGAACTCAGAAACCGGAGAGAGACGGCCTTTTTTCCGAGGCTATTTTTGGGCCGGTTAAAGACTGGGAATGTTACTGCGGAAAATATAAGAGGATAAGGTACAAAGGCATTGTCTGCGACAGATGCGGCGTTGAGGTTACGAGGTCCATTGTTAGAAGGGAAAGAATGGGCCACATTAAACTTGCCGCGCCCGTTGCTCATATTTGGTTTATGAGAGGCGTGCCGTCTAAAGTCGCCACCGTGCTCGGAGTCGGCCTTCAGGAGATTGAAAGAGTTATATATTTTGCAAGTTATGTTGTGATGAAAGTTGACGAAGATTTGAAAGCTGAGGCGATGAAAAGAATAGAAAGCGAATTCAAGTCAAAGATAAAGAGCGCTAAAAACGAAACCGAAGAAGAATCGCTCAAGGAGTTAAAAGACCGGGAGAAAAACAACCTCAAAAACCTCCGCAGGTATCAAGTTATATCGGAACTTGATTTCCGGGACTTGTCTTTGAAGTATGGAGAGGTTTTTGAAGCCGGTATAGGAGCCGAAGCGGTCAAGCGGTTGCTGGAGGAGATTGACTTCGATGATTTGATTACAGACATAGAAAGCGAGATCAAAGGAGAAACTAACCCTCTTGAATATAAAAAGTTATCCAGGAGGATGAGATTTATAAAAGGCATGCAAAAAGCGGGCATAAGGCCCGAATGGATGATATTGACCACCTTGCCGGTTATTCCGCCGGCCTTAAGGCCGATGGTTCCTTTAGATGGCGGACGCTACGCAACATCAGACCTGAACGATCTCTATAGAAGGGTGATAAACAGGAACAACCGATTAAAGCATTTATTAGAACTCAAGGCTCCGGAGGTTATCACCAAGAATGAAAAAAGAATGCTTCAGGAGGCGGTTGATGCTCTCATAGACAATTCAATGAGAAGAGGACAAATCACCACCGCCGCTTCTACGGGACAGAAAAGAGCGCTTCGTTCTCTTGCCGACATGTTGAAAGGCAAACAGGGGAGATTCAGGCAAAATCTTCTCGGTAAACGGGTAGATTACTCCGGCCGGAGCGTTATTGTCATCGGACCGGAATTGGGCATTGCCGAATGCGGTCTTCCAAAGCGCATGGCTTTGGAGTTATTCAAGCCTTTTGTTATTGGAATTTTAATAAGAAAAGAACTGGCCCATAATATTAAATCAGCCAGCCGCTTGATAGAACAGGAAACACCTGATGTCTGGGCGGCTTTGGAAGAAGCTATGGCCGGCAAACTCGTATTGCTTAACCGAGCTCCGACTTTGCACCGCTTATCGGTTCAAGCGTTTAGGCCGACTCTTATTGAAGGTAAGGCGATAAAAATTCCCGCTCTTCCGACTCACGCTTTTAATGCTGACTTTGACGGCGACCAAATGGCCGTCCATTTGCCGTTGACGGATGATGCCCAGCGCGAGGCCAGAGACTTAATGCTTTCTTCCCACGGGATCCTTAAGCCGGCTACGGGCGAGCCTGTTGCTTCGCCAAGCCATGACATGTCGTTCGGCATTTATTATCTAACCAGTGTTTTGGAAAATGCAAAAGGCAAGGGTAAAGTATTTTCTTCACGGTACGAAGCGCTGTTGGCGTTTGAAAACGACTTTATCGACCTAAGGGCCATGATAAAAGTTCCCAATCCTGATTATAAGGACAATGACAAAGAGACAAAGATGATAGAGACAACCCCCGGACGGATAATCTTCAACAAAACTCTGCCGAAAGAATTCAAGTATGTTAATAAAGTTCTTACCAAGCCCGATTTGAGATCCATAGGTTCCGATATTTGGGACGAATATGGCGAAGAAACAACGGTAGAATTTTTGGATAAGGTCAAAGACATAGGATTTCACTATGCCACGGTTTCGGGTGTCTCATGGGGCATGGGTGATTTGAAAATACCGCCGGAGAAAAAGAAGATCATTGAAGAAGCCGATAACTCCATTGAAGAAAACAGGCGTCTATATGACGAAGGCCTTTTGACTGAATACGAAAGAAAATCAAAGGCAATTGAAATATGGAATAACGCAAAGTCCAGATTGTCATCTTTGGTAAAACAACAGCTTGGCGGACAAGATCCGGCCTTCCTGCTTGTTGATTCCAAATCAAGAGGCACTTGGTCCGTAATTGACCAGTTGATGGGTATGAGAGGAATTTTTGCCAATCCGGCCGGAGAGCTCATAGAGTTGCCAGTGAGGAATTCATTGAAAGAAGGACTGACATCTCTTGAATATTTCATATCGACTCACGGCGCCAGGAAGGGTTTGGTGGATACGGCTCTTAAAACAGCCACCGCCGGATATCTTACCAGAAAGTTAGTTGATGTTGCGCAAAGCGTGGTTGTGCTTGAGGACGATTGCAAAGATAAAGAGGGTTATACGATTTACGCGGAGGACAGCAAGATAAGCGGAGAAAGTTTAGGTAGAAGAATAAAGGGTCGGGTTGTGCTCGAAGACTTGCTAGATAAAAATGGCGAAGTTATCGTCAAAAAAGGAAAAATCGTTGACAAGGAGGCTTCAAGAAAAGTCGATGAAGCCGGGATAGATAGGGCCAGGATCAGGTCTCTCATCAAATGTAAGGCCTTGGACGGTATTTGTCGCCTTTGCTATGGCTATGATCTGTCAAAAGGCAAATTGGTAAAATCAGGTGAGGCCGTAGGTATCGTTACCGCCCAAGCCATAGGTGAACCGGGAACCCAGCTTACGATGAGAACATTCCATACCGGCGGTGTTGCCGGCGGCGCTGACATTACCATGGGTCTTCCTCGCGTTGAAGAAATATTTGAAGCAAGGCCGCCCCAGTTTAAGGCGCTGGTAGCTGATGTGGACGGAAAAGTACTATCGGTTGAAGACACCGGTAAACAGAAAATTATAACCGTCGAGACAAATGACGGGGAAAAGAAAGAATATGCAATTGCGCCTAACTTATCCGTATCCGTAACCAGAGGAGATCTGGTTTCGGTCGGCCAGCAATTAAGCGAAGGGCATGTGGACCTGAAAGAATTGTTTGCTACGACAAATGATATTGACATGGTTGCCCGGTATATTATCAGAGAAGTACAGGCCATTTACTATCCGACGGGCGACAGTATTAACGACAAGCATGTTGAGTTAATCGTGAGAATGATGTTTTCAAGGGTTAAGGTCATGAATCCCGGCGATACGGACCTTTTGTCCGGCGATGTTGTTGAGAAGAAACGGCTTTGGCAGGAAAATGAAAGGGCAAAGCAAAATAAAAAACAAGAGGCGACTGCTGAACAATTACTACAGGGAATCACTAAAGTTTCATTAACCACAGACAGCTTCTTGTCTGCCGCGTCATTCCAAGAGACTGCAAGAATTTTGATAGACAGCGCTACTGTCGGCAAAGAAGACATGCTCAAAGGTCTCAAAGAAAATGTCATCATCGGCCGGTTGATACCGGCAGGGACGGGATTGGGGGCAGATCTGGAGTAGTTTTAAAAATCGGCTCTCAAGGCCGATTTTTGTTTTCCTTGATTAAACTAGCCCCAATACTATATACTTAACACATAACACTTAATACTAATTCGAATGATACGACGGAAAAAAGCAGATAAAAAGCAGAAAGTTAAAGAAACCGCCAAACAGCGGGCAGAATCCGCTGTTTCCAGATTTGATATATCCCAGGAAACCAAGAACAGCATCTGGGGTATATTGAGTTTAAGCTTGGCCGCTTTGAGCATACTAAGTTTTGCCGGCAAGGCCGGGACTGCCGGTGTTTTATTTGCCATTGCCGCCAAATCGCTTTTCGGCTGGGGGTTTTTTATCATTCCCGTCGCCTTCATAATCCTCGGCGCATCTTTCATCAAATCAATTTCAAGGCAGATATATCATAGCGCGGTTTTCGGGACGGCTTTGTTCGTTTTCTCCTTTCTTGCCTTGTTTTATATATTCGGCGGCGGTAACTTCGATATTAGGTTAACCCAAGGCGGATATTTGGGCATTGTTTTGGGCTTCCCTCTGCTTAATTCGGTTGGGTTCATCGCGTCCCTGATTATTCTATTGGTTTTAATTATCATTGCCATGCTTGTCGCTTTGAATATTCCGATTCACAGGTTGCTGGGGAAAGAGAACAAAGAAGAAGAGCTTGTCGACAAAATAGTCATAAAAAGAGGCAACGAGGTGATTGATGAAAAAAGACCCCAGATTTCTAAGCCGGCTCCGGTTGCTAAGCCCGTTCGACAGACTAACATTGAACCGGATAGGGAATTTGTCATTAAAAATTTGAGAAAGGGAAAGTGGACTTTGCCCCCGATGGACTTGTTGAACGACGATCAGGAGCAAGCGCTTACGGGCGACATTAACGCAAGCGCGAATATTATTAAGAGGACATTGGCCAACTTTGGCATAGATGTGGAAATGGGCGAGGTTTCGGTTGGTCCGACAGTTACTCAATATACTCTGCGGCCGGCGATGGGAGTTAAACTCTCGCGCATCGGCGCTCTTAATTCCGACTTGTCTTTGGCTCTGGCGTCTCACCCCATAAGGATAGAGGCGCCTATTCCCGGCAAGTCACTTGTTGGCATAGAAGTCCCCAACAGAAAAGTTGCCATTGTCGGTCTTCGAGGGATGTTTGAACACGAAGAATACAAGAAATCAAAATTCTTTATGCCTCTCGCTTTGGGCAAGGATGTTTCCGGTAATCCTATTTTCGCCGGCCTTGAAAAGATGCCTCACTTCCTTATCGCTGGAGCTACGGGCACCGGCAAATCAGTGAACATCAATTCAATCTTGTTGTCTTTGTTATACAAGCATTCGCCTGATGTTTTGAAAATGATATTGGTTGATCCCAAAAGAGTCGAGCTGACTTTATACAACGATATTCCGCACTTAGTTACCCCCGTTATTACCGACAATAAAAAAGTGCTTGGCGCTTTGAAGTGGGCGGTTAATGAGATGGACAGGCGATATGACCAGCTTTCCAAGACAAGCTGTCGGGATATATTTTCACATAATGCCAAAATGTCTGAACGCAAGGAATCTATTATGCCCTTATTGATTATAGTTATCGACGAACTCGCAGACCTAATGGCTTCTTACGGCAGGGATGTGGAGGCGGCGATTGTCCGTCTGGCTCAAATGTCCAGGGCCGTCGGTATTCATTTGATAGTATCTACGCAGAGACCGTCGGTGGAAGTTATCACCGGTCTTATCAAGGCTAATATAACTTCAAGAATCGCGTTTCAGGTGGCCAGCCAAGTTGACTCAAGAACGATTTTGGATATGGCTGGGGCGGAGAAGCTTCTTGGCCGAGGCGATATGCTTTTCTTATCAAGCGATACTGCAAAACCAAGGCGTTTGCAGGGAGCTTTGGTTACGGAACGAGAGGTCAAGGATGTGGTTAAGTTTCTTAAGACCCAAGCTGAAGCAGTTGACGCTGACGAAGAAGAAAATGATCTCAAGATTGATTTTAATACGCAGGCAAGTATCGGCGGCCATGGATTTGGAGGAGAAGACGACGCCGACGACGAGCTATATAACGACGCTAAAGAAGTCATAACTCTGGCCGGTAAAGCATCAGCCTCGTTGCTTCAGAGGCGGCTTAAAGTTGGTTATGCCCGTGCGGCTCGACTGTTGGATATTCTTGAAGAGAAAGGCGTTATCGGACCCGGTGACGGAGCCAAGCCAAGAGAAGTATACATAAAACATGAAGGTGAAGGTGGGCCTGTTGTTGAGGCAACTGGAATATCAGCGGATACGCCGGAAGCAGAAAGAGAAGAATAAAGCTCACCACCCCAAATTTAAATCAACTTCCTCACCTTCGGGTATTCATTGCAGAATAGCCCTGATTTTATGGCCGATAATCACAGGTAAACCTCGCTTGCCTCTTCACTATCGTTCAGCGCTCGACCTATGATTATCGGATAAAATCAGGGCTATCTTCATAAATACCCTCGGTTCGTCAAATGATTAAATTTAGGAATGGCTCGCTTCAGCGTTTTTTAGAAGGCATTGCTTTTTTGTTTGGATTTTTATAAAATAATAAAGTTAATTTAAACTCAAACGCTGGGGGAGCGTTTTATAAAATGGTAAAAAAACAAACTGACGAGTCAAAGTCAAAGCAGGTTGATCTGGCCGTTAAAGAACTTCAGGAGAAATACGGCGAAGGGTCAATAATGAGATTAGGCGAGGTGAAGCATGTCGATATAGATGCTATCCCTACCGGTTCAATATCTTTGGATTTGGCGCTTGGTGTGGGTGGAATTCCACGGGGCAGGGTGGTAGAAGTTTACGGACCGGAAAGCTCCGGCAAGACGACTCTTGCTCTTCATGTGGTATCTGAAATGCAAAAAATGGGTGGAGTAGCGGCTTATGTTGACGCAGAGCATGCGCTTGATCCGGAATACGCTAAAAAAATTGGGGTTAAGACTGATCAGCTTTTGATATCCCAACCGGATACCGGCGAGCAAGCGTTAGACATTGTCGAGTCTCTTGTTAAGTCCGGAGGGGTTGACTTAATTGTTGTTGACTCTGTGGCGGCTCTTACGCCTCGGGCTGAAATAGAAGGAGAGATGGATCAGCAGCATGTCGGAGGGCAAGCACGGTTGATGTCTCATGCATTGAGAAAACTCACGGCGATAGTGGCAAAGGCGAACACGACAGTCCTGTTTATAAATCAGATCAGACACAAAATAGGTATAATGTTTGGCAATCCGGAAACGACTCCTGGAGGATTGGCACTTAAATTTTACTCCTCGGTCAGGATAGAAGTCAGGCGCGCCGCTCAAATCCAGGCAGGGGAGAAGATCGTTGGGAACAGGGTTAAGGTGAAAGTGGTGAAAAATAAAGTCGCGCCTCCGTTCAGAACTTGCGAATTCGACATTCTATACAATGAAGGCATCTCAAAGTATTCCGATATTGTTAACGCCGGAGTTAAATACGGCATAGTGGCTAAGGCGGGAAGCTGGTACAACTACCTGCCTACCGGACAGGCAGGTGGCGAGCCGATAAAACTCGGCCAGGGTATAGACGGTTCGCGACTGTTTCTCAAAGATAATCCTAAAGTGGAGCGGGAAATTTTAGGTAAAATCAAAGAAGCGGCAATCCGCGAGGCATAATGCCGACACTACTTTTTCTATTGTTTGGTGGCATCTTTGTGATATAATGAAACTATGAGCAATAAAGTTATTACTATTAAAACAAAATACGGCTCTTTTAGGTGTCTATTCGAGTCGGAAAAGGACATGGGAGGATATGCTGTTGAGGCGCGTGGTGTTCCTGGTGCCGTTTCTTGGGGAAAGAATCTTAACGAGGCAAAAAGAATGATTATTGAAGCAATCGAAGGGGCAATTGAAGCCGGAATTATTGCTAAAGCAGAAAATCGAGGCGATATAAAAATAAAAACCGGCAAGCAGTCTTTGATAGCATGAGTATTTTGCCGATTTTGACAGCTAGGATAATTATGAGGAAACTGGCGCATGCCGGTTTTCGTTTTCTATATGCAAAAGGCAGTCATTACTTTTTTCAACACCCAGTTACTAAGCGCATAACTTCTATTCCAATGCATGGAGGTAAGGATATCGGACGCAATTTGCTGAATAAGATTATCAAACAAGCGGGGCTATCGGTTAAAGATTTTCTGAAGCTTTGATTTTAGACATAGTTTTATCAGTGTGTCCTTGATGTATCCGTCCAGTACAGACACTTGACAAATTATGTGGAAGGGAGTATAATGGTGGTATACACTGAAGTAGTGGTCTCGCGAAATTGGCTCAAAAACATATGTTTTTGGCTCAATTCCGCGAGGCTAAGGGTTCGCCCGTCCCACCGTCGGGTTCAATACGGTGTTTGATACAGAGCCTAAGCTTCGCACCATTCTTTCCGGCCGTGCGATTGTGGTAGCCGGGAAGCAGGAGATAAGGGATTAGATGAGGCAAATACCAGCGCATTTGCCGATTCAATTCTCGAATCTATCTGTCCACTTTTTGGTCAGCGACAATTAAAATTCGGTGGGGCAGAGCGCTGGCTGCCCCTTGTTCTTTCTACGGGAAGCTCCAAGCTTCCCCTTGCTACCAGCTTCATCAAAGAAGCAGAGCCAAGTTTGATCAAGTCAAACTTGACCCAGCTTGGTGGGTCTGGTAGCGAGGCACCGCAGAGGGTAGGTTTCGTGAGCCTAGTCGCGCTCTCCTACCTACGGGAAGCGAGAGACGGGGTAGTTGCTCCGGCACTACCTGACAAAAAGGCGGCCTGCACTCGGGGAAGCGTACGTTACCCGATCCTGTAGTGTGCCTCGCTGTTCTTTTGAAAAAAGTCTAATAAAAGTTTTCGGGATACTGGCTCCTTTTGTTGGCCGGCCTATGGCAGGAGATGGGTTGCCTCAGCGACCCTAGACCCTGTTCTCGAAAAACTAACAAGCTCCGCTTGAGTCCAAAAGGATTCGCGGAGCTTTTTTGTTTTTATAACTTAAGATGCATCACTTGCCCCACCCCCATTTCTCACCACGGACTCCTCATAGAGCAGTTGCGACTCGCTTGTCATTAGTAACCCCTAAGGGTGGAAGGTAAGTTCTTCAAAGACACTAGAGACCCAACCTTTTGCATGGACGAGGGCAGTATAATCGTTAAACTGCCCGAGAAAAGGTTGGGAGAAAGTAGCCGAGGTCGCACGCTGGGCGACCGGAGGCGTGTCTGAGAAGAATTTACCTTTCACCAGATAGTGAGGATATGGCAAGGCCGAGCAACTAGCGAGAGGTTTGGCCGCGGGTATATGGCATCAGCGCCATGTATCTGGCGAGTTTAACGGCATGGGCGACTAAACGCTGGTGGGAACTGCAGAGCTTGTTCCTTCGGGCCGAGCCGATCTTAAATTGAGATGTGACAAATTTCCTCAAAAATTGAGTATTTTTATAATCAACTCTATTTATATTTTCCTGACAAAAAATACACTGCATTGAATATAATCTCTAAATCCTAAAATTATGACAACCTCTAATCTCTAACCCCTAATCTCTAAACAATATCAAAATTCAAAATTATGTCCCTCCGGGACATCTCCCAAAGGGAGAAAAATTTTAAAACTTTTGGGATTTGATATTTGAGATTATTTAGAAATTAGAGATTAGAATTTAGAGATTTTCTTAAATTAAAAAGGTAGGTCCTCTTCCTTGATCTTAACCTCATCTTCTTCAACTCCCGATGAAATGGGATCGTTAGCGTCAATTATCGGAATGTCATCGTTCCCGTTCCGAGATTGTCTTTCGCGTTGAGCCGAAGGGACTTGTCCTTCTTGTCCCTGCGTTTTAGAAATCCCGTCAACTTCGGCAGCGGGACGGCTAGTTCTCGGTCCCAGTTGGAGTCCCTCGGCTATTACCTCGGTAAAGTATCTTTTGTTATTGTTTGGGTCTGTCCATGTTCTAGTCTGAATGCGCCCTTCTATCATTACTAGACCGCCCTTTTTCAAGTATTGATTGGCTATTTCACCTAATCGTCCCCAAGCGACAACGGTATGAAATTCGGTTGCATCTTTTTTATTGCCCGAGGGATCGTTCCAGACGCGATTGGTGGCCATACGCAAAGTAGCGACGCTTTGTCCGCTTGGGGTGGATCGCAGTTCCGGGTCTTGGGTTAATCGGCCGATTAGGAATACCTTATTTAAATTCATTTTCTAACTTGCTCGCCCTCCGCTTATATAAATAAGCGGTACGGGCCCTACGGGCTTGCCTAATATTTTCGTTAAGAGCTCCAGTCCTCCCTTCACCATACTTATTGTATGGCTCGGTTCGGGCTTCGCTCTTGTCTCAATCTTAGCCAAGCGCGCTGCGTTATAATTTATATTATTTGTGGCATTCGGATACTATATCTTAGATTTGGATTATATTCTATAGGTTTTCTAAAATTCCTTCGAGTTCTTTATCAAGCTCTTTGCTTTGTTCCGGTGTTTGTTTTTCTGCCGGTTTTTCTGTCATAACTCTTGGTTTTTGGGGCCTGAACCTCGGCTTTGCCTTACCTGAGTCTGCCGGTATCTTGATTATCATATATCGCAAAACATCTTTATTAACTTTAACTTGTTCGTCTATTTTAGACAACTCCTCTGCTGACTCCAGACTAAAATGATAGTAACAAAAGTAGGCCAATCTCTTGTGCTTGACGGTATAAGAAAGTCGTATCTTTTCCGGTTCTTTTTTGAATGAAACAACTCCACTACTGGAAGTTATGTAACTTTCTATATCCTGAGCTATTTGTTTGACTTGCGTTTCCTCAAGGTCGGGATTTAAATGAAAAGCAAGTTCATAGTTGGTCTGAACCAATTGAATAGCGCTTAACTTCGACAGATAAGGCGCGATGGGGCGCCTTGTGGTCCACTAAGGGATCTATCGGGCTAAAAGCTTATTTAATAACGATACCTTATGCTATCAGTTGGGAGTTGAAAAGTCAAATGGCAGGTTTTTATGCCAAAACAAAACACTCTTTTTAAGAGTGCTGGGCTAATTCCAATTTGGTATTAGGCAACTGAACGAGTTCAAATCGGTCAAGCATTGTTTCAATGGCGGCTACTGTAAGTCCTTCGTTTATCTCGCCGTTGCCGATCTTCTTGTCAACCAGCGGTACCAGTTCTTCCGTTAGGAGCGGCGTATTGTTATTTTTCTTGAAGATGTCCCGTATCGCTTGTTTTATCCTTTCAATCAGACTGGCGTTGCTCATTTGGCTTCTTTTTGAAAGAGTCTGTTTTGATACTACAATAACTAGATTGAAATTCAAGGGACCCAGGGTCAACGGTTAAATTTTAATTTCCACCACATCTCCTTCTTGGATAATGTAGTCACGACCCACTGTTTTGAGAAGCCCTTTGCTGCGTGCCTCAACCCACGATCCGCTTTCCAATAACATCTTCCAATTGATGACTTCAGCGCGGATGAACAGTTTTTCAAAGTCGGTGTGAATTGCTCGTGCCGCCCTAGGAATAGGGTCGCCGATATGCGCTGTCCATGCTCGCGTTTCATCTTCGCCGGTGGTCAGGAATGTGAGTAAGTCCAATGTCTTATAGCTCTGTTTTATGAGTTTATCTAAACCCGACTCCTTTATACCAAAAGTAGTCAGGTATTCTTTTTTCTCGTCTTGTGTTGATTCAGAAAGAATTAGTTCAAGTGGAGTTGAGAGAACCACATAGTCCCTACCAGCAATGGCTTTTAATAAATTATCATCGGGCTTGCCCTCCGAAGTTTTAACGAAGGAGGGAGTCCAGTTATTTGCTAGTTGTGATTCGGAACAGTTAAGTACGAAAATAACTTTTTTATCGGCCAGTAAATCCAACTCAGGCAAGTCTCTATGGTCTTTTTTCTTGGCTCGGCTCTCTTTTGTCTGGAGATCAGCGAGTTCTAGTTCCGTCTGAATTATTTCTATGTCGTTTATGGGGTCAATCTTATTATGGACATGGGTTATATTCTTATCTTCAAAAACGCGGACTACATGGGCGATAGCATCCACCTCCCGGATGTTGGCTAAAAATTTATTGCCTAGGCCTTCGCCCTGAGCCGCGCCTTTTACTAATCCGGCGATATCTATGAATTCAATAGTCGTATAAATTTTTTTCTTTGAATTAGACATCAAAGCCAATGCGTCAACTCTTTCATCAGGAACCCTTACGACTCCCACATTCGGGTCAATCGTTGTAAATGGATAGTTTTGTATATCAACAGCAACATTTGTTAATGCCTTAAATAGGGTAGATTTTCCAACATTTGGAAGCCCGACTATGCCAATTTTTAACATTTTATTATAATAGCAGAAAATTAGGGTAGAATCTTGTTTGTTTTTAAAATTTGTTCTGCCTTATTGGCGTCTTCCGGACAGTTTATTTGAATCCAGTTTTTCATTATAATTCCTTTTGTCGGGTGTTTGCGGATTGATTTTAAAATAGTTTGAGGCAGGCCGTATTCTCCGTTTGATATTTTAACTAGCTTGTATTTGAAAATATCAGGGTTTAGCACAAAAGCCCCTGTGCTTATCAATATTCCCTGGGTCATTTCTTCGTTGGTGGGATATCTGGCGCCGAGCAGCATGCCGTCTTTATCTAACTCGAAAGTTAAATATTTGGAACTTGGGGGGATAGTTTTTGCCAGGCCGGCTGACCAGCCGTGTTTTATTAAATTTTCCAGTTCCGATTTTCGGTAAATGTCGTCGCCGTTCAGAACCAGAAACCTGTCTTTTTTAAGATAAGTTTTTGCCTGCCACAAAGCTCCACCGGTTCCGTTAAGTTTTTTAATTTTTATGTAGGTAATTTTCAATCTGCCGTGACTGTTTCCGAAATGTTTTTTTATCTGTTCTCCCAAGTGGCCGATTACAATAAAAACTTCTTCTGTTGAAGATGGCAATGAGGAAAGGGTATATTCTAAAATTGGCTTGCCGTTAACCGGTACGAGGGATTTAGGTGTTTTTTTTGTTAGTTCCCCAAACCTCGTGCCTCTTCCGGCGGCGAGTATTATTGCTTGCATACTTGTTTATTATTTAAAAAGTCCGCTCCGGCGGACTAACTACCATTCAATGACCGGGGGGTCTGAAGCAAGAGCATATACGGGTAAGGGGAGCTTTAAGTATGCCGTCTCAAAGATTTGGATAAAAACTCTTTGCGCCCGGTAAATGTCCGGATTGTCTTTTATTTGTTCCGGTTTGAAAAACCTGGCTTCCCGTATCTCGTCTTTCATCAGCGGGTTAATAATACCGTTCCAGTCAATTGCCTTGAACAGAAGCACTTTGTGTTTCCACTTTATTACCAACTGCACATCGGCAACAAGTATCAACTTTCCTATTACCATCAACCCAGTTTCTTCTAGGGTCTCTCGCAGGGCTGCTCGGTTTGAAGTTTCGCCTTGTTTAATTCCACCGCCGGGCAATGACCACTTTTTCCCGTCATGCACAAGCAGATAGTGCCCAAGTTTGTTTTGGACGATGACATTTACTCCGTTGCTGGGAAGGTCGCCTAGTTCTGCCACCGTATTTGCTCTTTTTAATAATGTGCTAGAAGTAGTATACTTAAGGTCAGACATTGTGTCAATTTTATCACTTTAGCCGATTCCTTTGTCACTCCTCCTCATTGACACAATGTCTGACCTTATGAATCAGTCAACTTTTAGGGCTTACGACATCAGAGGAATCTATCCCGACGAATTGAACGAAGAAATTGCGGGCAGAATAGCCGGTGCGACAGCTAAATTTCTGAATGCTAAGAAATTGGTTATGGGAGAGGATGCGAGAACATCATCCCCAGCGTTAAGAAAGGCGGTTCTTGAAGGAGCGACAAAAGCCGGCTGCGATGTTTATTATATCGGCCAATGCACGACGCCGCTTTTTTATTTCTCGGTTAACAACCTTGGTGCCGATGGGGGAATCATGGTAACCGCATCTCATAATCCGCCGCAATATAACGGACTTAAGATTGTGGGTCGGGGTGGTGTTCCGATTTACTCTGGGTCAGGCCTAAAGGACATACAAAAACTCCTGGAGCTTGATAATACAAGCAAGCAAGCCGGTTCTGTGGAAGAAATTAGTGTTTTAAACCAGTATCTTAATTTTCTTGTCAGAGAATCTAGCGGCAAAAACAAACGCATTAGATTTGTTATTGACGCATCTAACGGTGTGGCTCCGGTCGTCTTAAAACCTCTGTTGGAAAAGTTAAATCTGGATCCGGTTCTTCTAAATTTTGACATTGACGGAAACTTTCCAAATCATTCTCCCGATATTTCCAAAAAAGATAACCTCCAGCAGTTAAAAAATAAAATTATTGAAACTGGCGCAGATTTGGGATTTGCTTTTGACGGCGATGCCGACCGGCTTACTGTTCTGGATGAAAAAGGGGACAAGTTACCAGCAGAGTTCGTTGTCGGACTTTTATTCAAGGCGCAGTCAGGATTATTTAGAAAACTTAAAGTGGTCTATGACCTGCGGTTCTCCAAATCCATAAAAGAGCTTGTCGGTAAAAATGGATTCCCGTCTCCAACGGGGTATGTTTATGTAAGAGGTAAAATGGAAGAAATTGGCGCCGATCTTGGCGGAGAACTGGCGGGACATTTTGACTTTAAAGAAATGAATTATGCCGAGTCGGCTATGCTGGCGATGTTGAGGATATTAAATATTGTAGCGTCTTCCGGAAAGACGCTGTCGGCGCTGGTTGAACCGTTCAAGAAATATGTTAATTCCGGCGAGATAAATATAGAAATAAATCAAAATGATAGTTTAAGATCTAAAATTATGGAGAATTTCAAAAACAAATACAGTGACGGTAAGCAAAACTTTCTTGACGGGATAACGGTTGAGTATCCAGAGTGGTGGTTTAATGCAAGATTTTCTAATACCGAACCGCTAATTAGAATTGTTGTTGAGGCGGGAACAAAAGAATTAATGGAACAAAAAAAAGAGGAACTGATCTTAGAAATTAAAAAAGCCGTTTAACACGGCTCGGCTACAATTTTTTCTAGATTGCATTTATTGCAGACGTATCTATTGAAAACCACATCTCCTTCTTCATATCCAGCGGAATTTACCAATTTGTAATTATGGCTGCAAAATCTTTCTCCGGCATTTTGAATAACGGGATAGCATTTGCCCATTTCCTTGAGAATGCGTCCGACTATGGGAGCAATTAAGAAAGACATAAATATCCAGAGCAGAAAGAAAGACCGAAGAGTCATTCCAACCCCATCCTTTCCTTAATTTCTTTTAGCGTAGAACTGGCCAATACTCTAGCTTTTTCTTCCGATTTTGTCAATATCTCCATAACCCGATCGGGGTTATCTTCAAACTTCTTTCTTTTTTCCTGAAATGGCTTTAGGAAGTTTACTACCACTTCGGCAAGGTCGTTTTTGAATTCAACATAAGATTGGCCGTCATATTTTTTTTCAAGGGTTTTAATTTCTTTTCCGGACAGCAGGTGATAGATAGTAAGCAAATTTGATATTGCCGGTTTTTCTTTTTCGTCATATCTAACCTCTTTTCCTGAATCAGTAACGGCTTTTTTTATTTTTGTTCGGATAGTGTCCGGGTCATCGGACAAAGCAATTCCCTCGTCTCCCGTCTTGGACATTTTTTTAGTAGGATCTTGAAGAGACATGATTCTAAAACCTTCGGCAAGGTGGGGTTTTACCACAGGAAGAGTTTCGCCGAATAGGGAATTAAATCGCTTCGCAATTTCGTTAGTTAGGTCAATATGAGGCAATTGGTCTTCGCCGACTGGCACGAGATTTGATTTGTAAATCAAAATATCGGCAGCCATTAGTACTGGATAATCAAGCAGGGCCATATTGTTTACGCCGGTTTTTTCAAGTTGTTCTTTGTATGTTGGCAGGCGGTCTAGCCAGCCAATGGAAGTAATTGTATTGAAAAGCCACGCCAGTTCCGTGTGTTGGGGGACTTTTGACTGGCGGATGAGCAGTGGTCCGTCAGCTGACGGATCAGGATCAATTCCTGCGGCGAGGTAGTCCAGAACGACGTCCATTATCTGCTGTTGGTATGTCTTGGGGTCATAGGGAGTGGTGATGCCATGATAATCAACCACGGCGAAAATTGACTGCTGGGCAGAGTTCTGCAATTCAATCCAATTCTTTATAGCCCCGAGATAGTTGCCCAGATGTAATTTCCCGCTCGGCCGAATACCGGAGAAAACTTTAACCATGAAAATAATGATACCTTATTTTTTTTCTGTCAGCCAGTCGGCACTTGAACCGTTGAACTTGACGGTCGTTATTATTGAGTTTATACTATAAGCATGTTCCTTTAGTATCCGGAGAGGTTTATGTGAGGTTTATATGAGGATGAACGCAAGAGCAACTCTCGGTATTGGTTTTTTAGGTTTACTGTTTTTAGCAACTACGGCTTATTCCACTTTTTTATTAAGTGAACAGATTTATTTGATTTATGACACATACGCTCACACCGAGGATTTAAGGCTGATTGATGAGTCTGCTTATAACCTTTGTCAGAAGATTGCAGATAATCCTCAAGTTACAGAGGGCCCGGTCTATTTTCGAGTGGACAGAGGAAGCTCGATGATTGAGGATCTCAATGTTACAAAGTTTCCTTATGAAGCGTTGGCCGTAACTCCCGTCGGCCTATATTTTTACAGTAAAACGGTAATTCTAACTAAGCAAGTTCTTAACGGGAAGTATAGAAGGTACCTCGATGTGATAGTGGCCCATGAATTAGGTCACATACAATTGAGACACACACAGTCAGACCAAAAAACCGAAGAAGAGGCTGATCGGTTTGCGGCTGAACTAGTTGGTTCTTATCGTGTTCTGGAGTTTAAAATGTATGGAGGTTTAAGTTTAGAATAAAACGACCACGCGGAGTGGTCGTTTTTTAATTCCTTGATTATACCTCAATAACAACTGGTAGTATCATCGGACGCCTTTGTGTCTTTTGAAATAAAAATAAGCCGATCTGGTTGCGGAGCTGGTCTTTGATGTCGGCAAGGTTTGGTTCTCTTACATTCTTCTGACTCTCCACTATCTGGCGGACTTTCTTTCGCACTTGCATCAAAAGCTCCCTGTTTTCTTTCAGGTATATGAAACCGCGGGAAATAATATCGGGGCTGCCTCTGACCGTGTGAGTGGCGTGGTCGACTAAGGCGATAACCACAAACATCCCGTCCTCGGAGAGTATTTGTCTGTCTCTTAAAACAACATTTCCGATATCGCCGATGCCGAGACCGTCAACGAACACATAGTCAAATGGCGCCCGTATCATT
>Ga0209541_10003966_pt1 | contig 26668 bp, 37 predicted proteins | sample RifCSPlowO2_01_FD_184027 | JGI IMG/M metagenome (GOLD analysis project Ga0209541, IMG submission 184027) | Groundwater microbial communities from Rifle, Colorado - Rifle CSP2_plank lowO2_0.1 (SPAdes) (version 2) | ecosystem: Environmental > Aquatic > Deep subsurface > Groundwater | place... | reverse complement strand
GAAAGTAACCTCTTCTTTGAGAGACTTTAATTCATCATACACCATATTCATTGTAACTGCTTCTGTCATAATACAATCTAACTCAACGATATATTTAAAGTTTATGGAAGGGCATAGGGCTTGACTCAAAATTCTTCGAATTTTGTCCTTCAGATCATTTAACATATGGGGTTAGAGGATGTTTTTCCCTACGGCGCCTAACTTGACGATACTTTAATAAATGTCTTTTCAAATCATTATAGTATGAAGTTCAAAATAGCTGTTGTGCAATTTGAGATAAAGCAATTTTCCCCAGATGAAAATCTGAGGAAAGCGGAAGAATTTATTAAAAAAGCTTCATTTTCAAAAGCCAAAATTATCGTATTTCCTGAAGATTTTGTTACAGGTCCAATAGCTGGAAGATTGGAATTTGCTGACTCTGAAAATAAATATCGCAAATTCTTTCAAAACCTCGCTAAAAAATATAAGATTGATGTTGTTCCCGGTTCAATTACTGAAAAAGATAAGCTCGGTTTTTACAATACTACTTACTATATTGACTCAGGCGGAAAAATCAAATCAAGATACAGAAAAATAAATTTGTGGCATTCTGAAAAACATTATCTTAATCCGGGAAATGAAGTTTCCGTATTCAATACCAAATTTGGCAAAATCGGATTAATTATTTGCTGGGATTTGATTTTTCCTGAAATTTTCAGAAAGATGGCTAAAGAAGGAGTCAATATAGTAATCTGTCCCAGCTATTGGACTTTTGAAGGTGCTTCTGTCGGTTTGAAATACGATAAAAATTCTGATGCCAAACTTGTTGATGCATTGTGTATTGGCAGGGCTTTTGAAAATGAAATAATTATGGTTTATTGTAATCTGCCGGAAATCTAATTCTTCCGAAATTTAAGGGAAAATTGCTCGGACATTCTCAAATTGCTGTGCCATTTATGGGTGTGATTAAAAAGCTTGAACACAATAAAGAGGAAATGTTTGTTCAAGAAGTGGACACAGCCATTTTGAAAGATGCTGAAAAAGTGTATAAAATTAGAAATGATTTGAAAAGTAGAGTTTTATATTAACGGCGCCTTCGGGAACTCTGCGGTTTGCTTAGCAAATCCTCGAGGACGGGTTGCACCCCTTCGCTTTGCTCGTCGGGGGACTTAACAGCGATTTAACGGTTACGCTCGGTTGCACCTCGTTCCACCCAAATTCACCTACGGCGAACTTCTGTTAATCGCGATGTTAAGTGAAATCAAGCCCTATTCTTTAATAATGTTAATTTGATTCTTTAATATATGGAACATCAAATGAAGTTATACGAAAGCCCGTTTAATAGAATTAAGTTGGGCAAAAAGAGAGTTGAAATAAGACTTTTTGATGAAAAAAGACAAAGTCTTGATCTTGGCGATATAATCACTTTTTCAAAATTGCCAGACTTAGAAGAAAATTTATCAGTTGAGGTCATCGGTCTATTACGATACAGAACATTTCAAGAGTTAGTTGATGATTTTCAGATGAATTATTTTGGTTATCCCGATGATCATGACAAACGGGCTTTCGTCGAATCGATTTACAAAATCTATTCTAAAGAAGAAGAAAAAAAGTATGGTGTTCTCGGAATAAGAATCAAATTAATTTAACGGGCGTTTTCTCAACTTGCGATCTTGGCTTTATAAGTGAAAAACCAAGTTTATGCATTATTCTTTCTACATGTCTTAATGTATAAATTTCACCAATTTCCTGGTGAATGATTTTACCTACTTCTTTAGTACTTAGTGCAGAATATTGATTATTTGCCTCTTTGATTTTTGTAACTATCTCTTCTTTAAGTTTTAATTTGGTAGCTGCTGTAAGTTTAGTTGGTCTTCCTGACTTGGGCAAATTATCTAATGTTTTTCTAACCTTATATCTTCTAAGAAATCTGCTTATAGAAGATTGATTGCAGTCTAACAACTCAGCAATTTCCTGCTGAGTTTTCCTTTTTTCGTTCCATTGAAGGATTAATTTTTTTTCTTTTATGGTTAACATAGCAAAAGAAAAGAATTATCTGTTTATATGCTTTTCTTTTGTCGTTAAAATGTAGAAATCTTTATAAACCCTTCCAAACAAATAAATTATAGTGTACTGATGATTCCTAATCAAAAGTATAACTAGGAGAAAAAATGGCATTTAGAGAAAATAATAGACCTCATTTCCAAAGAAATTTCGGACCAAGAGAGATGCATAAAGCTATTTGTTCAGATTGCAAAAAAGAATGTGAAGTTCCGTTTGAACCAAAAGAAGGAAAAGATGTCTATTGTAAAGAGTGTTATCCAAAACACAGAAAAGAATAAATATTTTATCTTTTTTTAAATCTTAAACCAAAATAGTATTTTCTTACATAAAAATTTAAAAGAAAAACTTTATAAAAATAAATTAATAATCAATATTATGAAATTACTTAATTTCCCAAAAATTCTTCAAAATTATAAATATGATTGTGGTGCAAGAGCAACTCAAGGTATTTTAGCTTATTATGGAATTGATGTTAGGGAACAAGTAATAGTAAAATACACAAAAACGAATGAACAAGGTACACCCCTACAAAAGATAACACAAACTTTAAAGAAATTTGGAATAAAGGCTAATTTAAAACAATTAACTATTGATGAATTAAAAAAACAAATAAACAAAGGAAATCCAATAATAATTGTTATACAGGCTTGGGCTAAAAATAATCACCTAGATTGGAAAAAAGATTGGAAAGATGGACATTATGTAGTTGTAATTGGCTATGATAAAAATAGAATATATTTTGAAGACCCATCATCAATTTTTAAAACATATCTTTCTATTAAAGAACTTAAAGAAAGATGGCATGATATTGATATTAAAGGAGAAAAATATATAAATTATGGTATTCTTGTTAACAGTAAAAAACATAATAAAAAAGAATACATAAAAATGCATTAAATATTTTGATTGATTCTATCCCAATTTATAACATGAAAAAAATCTTCTAAATAATCTTTTTTTCTATTTTGGTGTTTTAAATAATAAGCATGTTCCCACATGTCTACTACTAACAATTTTTTTTCTAAAGGAATTTCTTGATTTTTACTATTTATTATTTTTAATTCACCAGATTCAATAACTAACCAGGTCCAACCACTGCCCATTAAACTTAAAGCGCGTTTAATAAATTCATCTTTAAAATTTTGAAAACTACTAAAATCTCTTTCTATTAATTCTTTAATTCTACCATTAATAGAAATATCCTTCTTCAATATAGACCAAAAAAAACTATGATTAAAATTACCGCCAGCATTAAAATTAACTACCTCAGAAATATTTTTTCTTATTAAATCATGCATATCTTTAAATTCAATATTACCAACTAACTTATTTAAATTATCAACGTAAGTCTTATGATGCCCAGAATAATGAACTTCCATAGTTTTAAAGTCAATATAAGGCTCTAGCTCATTAAAATTAAATCCTAATTCACCTTGTGCAACCATAAAGGATATAAATATACCTTATATAAATAATTAACTAAAAGGAGGACTAATATGATAGACATAAATGAAATAAATTTTAAAGAAGAAATAAAGTCTAAAAAAGTAGTAATTGTAGATTTTTGGGCAAAATGGTGCCAACCTTGCAACGCATTATCCCCTATACTTGAGGAAATAAGTAATGAATTAGAAGAAATTAAGTTCTGTAAAATAGATATTGATGAAAATAAAAAACTTGCAAATGAACATAATATAAAAAGTATACCTTGTATGATAATATTTAAAGAAGGTAAAGAAATTAATAGAATAATTGGATTTTCTCATAAAAAAGAATTAGAAACAACAATAAAAAAAATGATTTAATTACATGTTATTTTTTGTGCACTACCTGTAACACAATAAATTTGATTATTTTTTATTTCATATGAATTAATCATACTATTATATATTCTCTGTGTGCAACAAACAGTATTAGCTGCATTCTTACCTAAAGAATTGTAATCCAGATCTTTTTGATCCATTTGTGTTTTCAATTCAATAATATCCTGTTCTAAATCTGTAATTTGTTTATCTCTGTCATTGATTTCTACCTGTTTAGCATCAATCTGTCCATTTAACTCAATAATTTTATTATTCATCTCGCTTTTACACGATTCCATATCACTCTTATATTGACCAACTGAAACTGTTAAATCATTATTTGTCTTTGTGCAACCATCCACTTGAACATCTAAAACTGCTAAATCTTTTTCTAAATCTACAACTTGCGATTCATAATTTTCAGTCATATTCTTCATCAAATCTAAATCATTATTCAACTTAAAATTTTCTTGTTCTAAATTATTTATTGCATTTCTGTTTTTAACTACATAACCTGTAATTGCAGGCTGAGCAATCAGCAATAATAATACACCAGCAACTAATAATGCGATCTTAATACCTTTGGGATCAAGAGATTTAACGACTCTTTTAACACCTGCAAAACGTTCACCTATTTTCTGTGTAAAGGTCTTTTCAGGTGTATAACCAGGCCTATATGCAAATGCTTGATCTAATGTTTTATCATCCTTAGAACCAAAAATTTTCTCTTTTGCTTTTTTACCTAAATTTATCAACCCCATTTTTAAAAATTAACACAAATCTACTATATAAATATTATCCTATTCACTCATTCAAAATAATCCCAACACAAATAATTTTTACCCTTTATAGATCTTTTAACTAAAACAATTTTTCTTCCATCAACAACAAAAAAGGCAAATGTACCCTTAGAACATTTTAAAAAATATTCCCCATCTTTCCAGCTAGCACTCTCCTTTAAAAAACTTATAAAGGTACGTCTATCTTTTAAACAAATCTCATCAATCTTTAATTGTGGTTTAAATTGATAGATAATTGAATAAGCAGGTCTAACCTGCATAACTGTCATTTTTTCCCCAACAACCATTAAAAAATAAGAATATCCAAAACTATTTAAACTCTCTCTTAATCAGCACAAAATTGTTCTAAAGAAATTTCCATATCTTTATCATATTTCACTAAACCCTTTGATTTTAAATACTCTCTAGCTAATACCCAAAAAACTAAACCCAAACTCTTTCTACCTTTATTATTACATGGAACTGCTAATTCAAGACCACTTATTTCATTATTTGTATCGCATAAAGCAATAACAGGTAATCCAATCCTTAATGCGTCTTCTACAGCATTTTTATCTGGCAAGGGGTCAACAACAAATATTAATTTTACTTCTGTAAAATCTTCTAAGTTTGTATTTGTTAATAAACCTGGAGGATATCTTCCAACAATCACCTTTATTCCAGTTAATCTTGAAAATAATTCTACAGATTGCCAACCGTTTTCTCTTCTGCAAACAATTAATATCTCATTAGGTTCATAATTTGACATCATTTTTGATGCTAAACTTAACCGTTCATTAATTTTTTGTACATTCAAAACAGATAAAGAATCAGGCCTTACCTTATAAATAAATGATTGCATATCTTTTGTTCTAAACTTAGTACCTATATGAAGACCAACCTTTAAATATTCATCTAATGGTAGAAGTAAATCTCCTTGCACATCAGTAGCTTCCATATCAGCAGAACTATTTGAGTACTATATAAAGCTTACGAGTATATTAAATATTAAATAAAAAAATTAAATATTCTTTTTTAGTTTTTTCAAGAAATCCTCTGCATTACTCCTTAATCCTAAACCTAATCCAATACCTAAAGCTAAAGCAATTCCCAATCCAAAAGCACCTATTATGATTAAGAAAGTATTTTGTAGAATGCCCACATTTACGCCTATATGCTCTAAACCAACTAAAACTGCTAAAATAATAATAATAGCTTTTAAAACACCACCTAAGACTAACATACCCCTCATCTTAGTTAATGTTTTAATTTTATAATCAACATAATGTGCTAAAGCAATACCTGCGAAAAATACTAAAATTGCAATAACTAAATTAGGCAACCAAGCTACAAAGACACCCAATACATTGGAAAGTGTACCTAAATCTAAAACTGCAGCTGCTTCTTGTAGGAATATAAAGAATACTAACCATTTCAAAATTTCTCCAATCAATGTTGGCAAATCTGTATGACCTGCCATCCTTGTCAAAGTAGATTTTTTAATATATTTATCTATGCCTATTTTAAATAAAAATACCTTAACAGCATGGCCAACTGCCCAACCAACTATATAACCTAAAATCAATAAAATAATTGCCAAAACAATACTTGGAAATACAGACACAATCTTATACCATAATGTCACTAAAGGATCTAATAATAAATTACCTGTCATCGATAATACTTCTGAAACCATATTACATATTCACCTCCTTTAAATAAATATCACAATAATATTAATTCATATAGAATCTTTTCTTTATATAGGTTTCGGTAGAAGTGTCATTTGTTTTTTTATTCTTTCTAAAACATTTAAAACATTTTCTCTAACTTTTATTATTGGAACTCCAAACCCTACAGCAAAATTAATATCAAAGTCAACATCAAAAACATCAACAACTAAATTAATATATTTTTTTTTCAAATCTAATAGTTCAGCCTCAGTAAAAAAAACAGTACTTCTTAATAAATAACAATTAGTCTCAAAACTAGAACAGACTAAACATTTATTTTTAACCCTTTCACAAAATTCTTTATAATAAATGAAATCTTTTTCAACAAATACATTCTCAACATAACAAATATCATATTTATTTATATAATAAAAAATATTTTCCATATGTTGTGTTACATTAAATCTTTGATTATTATAACAATAAAACTCGCCATCATTAATAGCAGAAGAATTGAAGTTAACTCCTATTTCAACAGTAAAATCTATGATATTACTAACACTTTTCACAGAAGAAACAAATAAATCCAAAATATCTATATCTAACATATTCTCTCTTATATCTTTTTTAAAAAAAAAGCCGGTTTTAACATTTTTTTCAAGAATCTTTTTTACTCTTTCATTAAACAAAACTGCAGAAACAATATTTTTAGTATCTAATGATAATAACATATACTGGCTAAAACCTTTTTGTTTCTCTAAACAAACACTCATAACCCTTGGTAGTGTTCTTCTACTCGCATTAATAAAACTCCAATAATCTCCAAATAATAATGCCTTGCCAACCTTTAAATCAATTAACCCTTTTAATTCTAAAAACTGATTATAACCATCAAAAGATTTATCTTTTAAAATGTTGATATCAAAATTATTTATATCTACTTTACTATTCCCTAAATCAGTTTTTATTGATAATTCATTATCTACAAAAAAAACACTCTCTATTTTCATTAAAAATAAAATTCATATTAAATATAAAAAAATTTCTATATACCTACTGCAGGCCTTCTTATTACTAAAGGCAATACACCTCTTTGAAACTCTAATTTTGCAATTTCAATTGGATTATAATTTATTAATTCTAAATCCTTTTCTTTTAAAGATAATAATAAAGGAGCACCCATTGCTAGCTGTAAAGCCCTCGCTCCTATTAGTCTTGCCCTTTCATATTTTGTAATTTTCACTTTAAATATTTCCTTAATTCAATAGTTTTTCTCTCTGCTAATTCAACAATCTTCATTAATTCTTCTTCACTCAAACCAACATCTCCCCCTTTTTGTAATGCACAAATATTCCCATTATCTAAAAATCCTATTGTCAAACGTGCATCAATAAATTGCTCTTCTTCTGTAGTAGGATCAATAATCATATAACCATCACAATAGACTATTGTACAAGAAACTGGAATATCTTTTTTTAATGGCAAACCCTTATCTGTTTTTTGTTTATAATCAATCACACCATCTATTAAAGCCGGCATTTTAGTATCCATCAAAGCAGCTAATGCAGCTAAAGCAGAAGCATCAAATAGATTACCATCATCGTTTAATGGATAAATATCTATAAAAACCATCCATATCTTTTCCCCAGGGGTAATACACAATTTTTTAAAATCTAAATAATGAGCTTCTCTTATTGCCCTATCCACTACTCTAGATAATTCAATAGAATCAGTCCCTGGCGGCCCACTCTCATATTTCCAGGAGCATATAGGTCTCAACTCTGTATTTACAATAATACTTCCCTCATTAGGTCTATCTGGAAATGGCTCACCTAAATCCAATTTAATACCTACTATTACCTCGGTTTTACCGATTTTTACTCTAGCTGACCCTTCTGCTGATTTTGCTGAAATACCATATTCTATACTAATTTCTCTATATTCATCTAATCTTCTTCCATCAATATGCATACCTTTGCCATATAAATTAAATAAATGTTCTTTAATTGAATTTTTCATTCTATTTCACCATAAATTTATCTTTTAACGCTTTTATTTGAACTTCTCTTATCTTATTACAACCAAATTTAGCCATCTCTATCACCCTTTTTAATTGTTCTTTGGTTAACTCACCATCGGCTTGTAACAAAGTAATTTTATCCAATCTAAGACTATAAGCTACTGCTATATCAGCCATACCCTTTTCATAATCTTCTTCTTCTTTATTTACATCTAAAACAATCTTATCCTCTATCCTTCCTACAGCAACTGCTGAAATTAAATCACTCATTGAAATTCCAGCATCTGCTAGCGCTAAAGATGCTGCACATATTCCAGCACATCTTGTTCCTGCATCAGTTTGCACTAATTCAATGTTAACATCAACAGCACAATTCGCATATTCTTTTAGATCTAATACTGGCATTAACGCCTTTTCAATAACCAAAGACAATTCCTTACTTCTTCTACTTGGACCAGGTCTAACCCTTTCTCCAGAACCTGAAAAAGCAACCATATTATATTCGCATTTTAAAACACCTCTTTCGTCATTTTGCAAAAACTGAGGAAACAGTGGTTTGGGTGCATAAACTGCAGCAATTGCTATAGTTTTACCAATTCTAAACATTGCACTACCTGTAGCATTCGGAATAACCCCTATTTTAGCATCAACTTCTCTTAATTGGTCAAACTTTCTTCCATCAAACCTTTTATCATATACCATATCATTTTTTCTCCTCAAAAAAAGCCTTAATTCTATCTGTTAAGCCGCTAACATGACTCTCATCTTCAATTTTTTTAATAACTTTAACAGCTAGCAATTCACTCTCTATATCTGGTCCAGATAGCCATACTAAACCATTTTGTCCAACTAAAACTTTACAATTAGTATATTCTTTAATCATATTGATCATACTACCTTGCTTACCAATAACCCTTGGAACCTTAGAGGCCTCAATTTTAACTAATCTTCCAGGTCCTAATTTTCTTAAACCTGGAGCCTTAGTACTCACATCAATAATCTTATTACCAAAAACATTTATAATTAAAACAATCACAGCATCATCAAAATTATAAATTTTAATCATATCTTCAATTCCATTTACAGGAATATAACTATTACTTACCTCTCTTATTGATAACAATGCCTCGAAAGGCCAACCAAAATCAACCCTCCAACCTGATGTAGAAATGCTTGCTATTTTACCAATAACCATATCTCCTTTTTTAGGAAAATATCCTCCAACCAATGGAACCAATTTTACAAGTCTATTACTTATTTGTACTAAACCCAATTTAGTAGCTATTAACTTATTACCATCCCTCAAAACATTAGAACCTGGCAAAAAATCCATACCCTCAGCAAGCTCTTGACCAGGCACAACTATCTCTTTATCCAAAACCAAAACCCCATCAACCATTCACTTCCTCTCCACTACATTCAACTCTATTTGTCCATGGGCTAAACTATTTAAAGTTATCTCAAATTCCTCTTGTAAACCAGCAGGAATTTCAAGGGTTGCACTTAAACTACCATCTGAGTTCCAATTCTCTTTTAATACCCTTCCAAAACCCTTAATTCTATTATATGCTGTACTAGTATACTTAGCAGCTACCTTTATTTCAATAATCCTAATCTCAAATTTTATTGGCAGAACCCTCTGTAATTTTTTAACAATATCTTGTACCTGGGCTTCTGCGCTCTTTACATCATCGATTCTTATCTTGCATTCTTCAAAGGCTAACTCAATTCTTAGAGGAGGATGGGGTCTACCAGTTTTAACATCAATGCAATTAACATGTATTAGATTTATTATCTTTTTTCTTTTATTTTCTCTTAACTTAGCTTGATATTCTGCAGTTAGTTGAATATCTCCTTTTCTAATTATTTTATCAACAATTTCTTTAAAATCTACAGATCCAAAAACTTGTGCTAATACAGCATGCGAGGCTCGATTACCTTTCTTTACATCCTCAAATACCTCTTGAGCTAATATTACTTTATCTAAATCAGTTTCTTTGCCTTCTTTATATGCTAAAGCACTCTCACAATCTACTAAAATCTCAAAAGTAAAACCATGAGACTTTAATTTAGCTATAACAGCATCATCTAAACCAGCCATTATCTCACTTCCTTATAAATTTTTTCATAAAGGTCTTATCTAATAAACTAAATCCTGTACGCTGATGCACAAATGCGCAATCTATTTTACCAGCATCAAAGTCCTTTGCATAAACCTTCTTTAATGCATTAATAACCATATTTAACGCATCGTCTAAGGACATATCTTCTTTATAACCAGCCTCTAATAATTCCTTAAGTTCTACATCAAACTCACCGACAGCAGTTGCTTTATATCTAAAATAAATCCCTGTAACATCTGTAACAAACAGCTGTGGACTTTCCTCATCAATTCCAGCAACTAATATAGATACACCAAAAGGCCTAGCCCCGCCATACTGCGTATAAGCCTGTTTTAAATTAGCAATCTCTTTAACTAAAGATAATACATCTATTTCAGAGTCATAAGTAATCCTATGTTGTTGTGCTATCAATTGCGCTCTTTCTACAATTACTCTCCCATCCATTAAATATCCAGTCGGTGCAGCTGCAATATGATTGTCTACTTGAAAAATTTTTTGAATACTTTCTGGCACCACTAATTTTTCTATAACCCTCTTATCAGCAACTAATAAAACCCCATCCTTACAACAAACCCCAATACACGCTGTACCTTGTCTAACTGCTTTTTTAGCATATTCTACTTGTAACAATCGTCCATCTGGACTAAACATTGTACTACTTCTATCATAACCCATCATTTGATGGTTCATAGTTGGTTGCATTTCATCTACCTCCTTATAAATAAGATCTTGCCTTTTTTAATATACCTGATGTTTTTACACTTTTTACAATAACTCTCTCTTTATCAATTTTATCTATCTTAACAAAACTAGCTTTAAGAAGGTCAACATATTTATTATTGACTCTAATTATTCCTCTATTATTTTGCCAATCATCTAAAAAAATAATACCCATTAGACCTAAACCATACTCCCCTACAAAATCATGTAAATTCAACAAAATAACTATTTTAATTTTTTCTAAACTACATTTAATTCCAATTATTTCAAAGATTAAATATCTTTTTTTCTCTTTCAATGAGGGTAATAAAGGCTTAAATTTCATAATTTTTAACTTGTCTAAATAAATATATAAAATTAATCCTCAAATGTGATCTCGCTATCTGAATCCCCTTTTAAACTCTTACCTTTATATTTATCAAAAACTTTATTTTGAACAATCTTCTTTTTAAAAGGTAAAAATTTAGTAAAGTCTAACATCCCTTTCCTTTTAAAAATAACTAATCCAATTGTAGACAAGGCTAAAACAAAACCAAGAATAGATAAAAACCAAATCCAATTACTAGATAGATCCTCATCTCCTGCTAAATTTAACTGATTATTTAATTTATCACCTTTAGTACTAATTGCAAAAGTAGTTAAAGATTTTATATCAGATACAAAACTTAAATAATCTCCATCCTCGCCAATAAAACTAGTCTCTAAAGATAACCAATTACTACCATCATAACCCCATAAACTAATATCTTCATTAGTTAATCCATTCTGTTCAATCCAAACTTTTTCAACATTAAAGGTTAATCTAGCACTATCAAATGTGCCATCCCCACTCAGACTAAAAAACTTATAAATTAATTCAGTAGGTAATTCAACACCTAAAATATTCTCAGTTAACTCTTCCAAAATTAAACCAACAACATCTCCTCCAGTGAATTGAATCTCTTTAATTAATCCCTTACCATCAAAATTTAATTCTTGAGATATAACTGGAGCACTGTCTACAATGTCTTCTGCTACAGGAGTTATAGTAGAAATAGTTGAATCACCACCAGACACTTCATCACTAGAACCAGCAGTTGTTCCTGAACTTTGATTAATAGGTGGAACCTCAAAATTCCATTTATAGCTCTGACTACTAAAACCAACAACATCTACACAAGAAATATAACATTCATAGCTAGAAGCTCCAACGACATTAAATTCAAGCCAAGTATTTCTTAAAGGTAAATTATGTGTAAACAAAACATTACCCCCACAATTCAAACTACAGCTAGTAATAGTACTATTGTCATTTACTCTATATTCTACATCATAATTATAAACAGTTATAGTAGCATTAGCTATTATCTCCTTTAATTCAACAATTGGTGCTAAGGTATCCACACTAAACGAATAATTATTAACAGCAAAAGACTTACTATTATTAATATCTACTACTAAACAATTCCAATAATAATAATTATCACTTAAATTAAAATTATTAATAAAGGATGCACTTTTACTGTTAACATTTAAAGTTCTATTATAATCTAGACTTAAATTATTTAAAGAAAAATATAAACTAATATTGGCTAGCTCAAATTCACTGTTGCTAGAACAATTCAAAGAAATATTTGTATAGGGTAAAATTGCACTGTTTGCAGGCGAAACTAAAGTAACCTCCGGGATAGGAATAAATGATTGAAGATAATAAATTACTCTTTGACTTAGATTATAATTTCCGCTAGTATCATTAGCATAAACCTTTAAAGTATAAGTACCATAATCTAATAGATTTACAGTTGTGTTGCCATTTAGAATTGTTTTAGTAGTGTCATTTAGAGTATAATAAACCTCACTTAGATTATTATCATTTGCATAATATTTTAAATTAAAATTCCTAGTGGTATTTGTCTGATCTAATGGTTCATAAAGGATTAATTCTGGAATACTTATATCACTACCATTATCCATAGCAACTAGAGAATTATATACATTAATCCTAACATAATATTTACCTGTACTACTATCATTTATTACTATTCCATTATTAAATAATAAAGTTTTGATTTGATTATAGTCTAAATTCTTTTCTTTTTGTTTTAATAATAATACGCTTCCACTAACATGAGGGGCAGCTTGTGAAGTACCAGAATAGCTTTGTAATCCCCCATCTTTACTTAAAGAATTTATTGATGAACCTGGTGCTAATAAACTCAAAAAATCATTTCTATTTGTAAAACTAGATAGATCATCACTTTTTGTAGTTGCACCAACAGAAATAACATTACTCAAACAAGAGGGCGCTGCTAAACTAGTTTTACTTCCAGAATTACCACTTGAAGCAACAAAAATAATTCCTTTAGACTCACCAGCATCAATTTCTCTTTCTAACAAACTTAAATCACAACTCATCATTCCATCACAATTACTAGAATATAAACCACAACCTAAACTCATACTAATCACACTAATATTAAATCTCTCTGAATTATTAATACAATATTGTAAGGCTTTAACTAGATCACTACTCACCCCACCACCAGTAGAATTTAAAATCTTAACAGCAACAATATTAGCTTCTGGAGCAACGCCTTTAACAACACCGTTTGCAGCAATTATTCCTGCAACATGTGTCCCATGACCATGTAAATCTCCTATTGAGCTATATTGTTCATTTAAACCATTTGGACAACAACTACTATTAACACCCTCAGGTAGACTACAAAAACAAACCTCCTGAATAATTCTGTTTTCGAAGGCTTCATGATGACTAATTCCAGTGTCTATAACGCAAGCACTTACTCCTTTACCTGTTAAATATTCCCCATTTTTTTGTAAAGAATTAGCTAAATCTGCTTTTATCAAAGGAATAGAATCAGTTAATAATAAATTAAAGGGGTAATCATAATAAACTGCATTTACCCCCTTCTCTAAAATTTCTTCTAACTGAGCTAAATTAACTTTAGCACTAAAACCACCATTAAAAGTACTAATTGAATTAATATTGTAACCTTCTTTAATATAATCGCCCTCAACTATAACTAATGCATAATCATTGTCTTCTAATACACGATAAATCTGAGGATCAACATACATTTGGGGAGAATTAATAAAAAAACCAGTAATAGAATCTATACCCCTTGGACCTATTGCCAACAAGAATAATAATAAAAAGACTAAAACCACAAAAATATAAAAAACATTCTCATTCTCATGAAAATAAGCACGTATTGGATGTTTCTTCTTCCTCATTTTTAATAAATAACCTTAACTTATTTAAAAACTTTTCCTAAAGAATTTTTAGCTAAATTTTCATCCATTCCTAAAATTCTACAAAAAGCTAACATATCGTTAACTCCTTTTAATTCTAATTCATCTTTAGCAAAACTAAAAAAAGCGATATCTACTTTATATTTTTTACATAATCTAATATTTTGCATAACCCTTCCATAATCTAAATAATCTCTTAACATACCCAAGCTTATACCAATAATTACATTATTTTCTCTAGCTAACTTACAAATAGTCTGATTTAATCCTGAATTCCTAAAATGCAAATTATCTATTCCTCTTACATTATGGGGATTCAACAACATATCGACTTTTTTATCTCTAACTGCGCTATTATTAACATTTAAATCGCCCCCATTAATCACATTTAACTTACTAAAATCTTCTTTAAAAATTAAGTTACTATAACCTAAAAATTTAGCTAGTTTCAAAGATTCATCACTCCTACTAAATTGAACTATATCAAAATACATGAAGATATTACAAACAAAACACTTTTAAATATTATTCCTATTTCAAATCTAAGATTACAATGGAGCATCTCCCCAAACACATAGGAATTATCTTAGATGGTAACAGAAGATACGGCAAAAAACATCTGGCTGATCAACTAAAAGGTCATAATAAGGGGGCAGAGGTAGTAGAACAATTATTTGAATGGATACAGGAATTCAACATCCCACAAATAACATTATATGCTTTTTCAATAGAAAACTTTCAAAGATCTAAACTCGAAGTTAATACATTAATGGTTATTATGAAAAATTATTTTCAAAAATTAATATCTCATAAAAAACTATATCAATATAAAATAAGAATATTAGGAAAAAAAGAATTATTTCCTAAAGATATCCAAGAGATTATGAATAAAATAGAAATTAAAACAATTAACAATAAACCATACATTGTTAATTTTTGCATGGGTTATGGGGGTAGATTAGAGATAGTAGATGCAGTAAAAAATATAATCAAAAAAAATTATAAAGAAAAAGAAATAACAGAAGAATTACTAACTAAAAGTATGTATTATCAAGAAGAGCCAGACCTAATAATTAGAACATCAGAACAAAGATTATCTGGATTTTTAACTTGGCATTCAATTTATTCAGAAATATTATTTTTACCAAACCTATTTTGGCCTGAATTTACTAAGGAAATATTTAAATCTTGTCTTGAGGAATATTCAAATAGGCAGAGAAGATTTGGGAAATAGTTAAAACAATGAAAAAACATAATTTAACAAACCATTCAAATAATTATACCTATCTTTTTGATTATTCTCAGTATTTAGATTATCTTTTGAATAAAAAATATATTCTCTCATTCTAACCTGTAACAAAAGATTCTCAAGGTGAAATTTTTCGCTTTCTTTTAAAACCATTTTTAGTATATAGATCTAGAATAATCCTACTTTAATAAACCCATAATTTTGGCTATTCATATATATTTTTTTAAAAAACAAGTATTTAAACCTTTCGGTTTGTAATTACTTATAAGTGACTACCTTATGTTTTCTTTCAACAGCTTCTATGTAACAAACATCAAAAATCTCAGCATCTAAATTTTCCCTAATCTTTTGCTTAGAATAGCCCCTTTTAACTAATCTTTTTTTTAATTCTTTCAAATCACATTTACAAACAATACAAAGGTTAACGTATTTTTTAGGCAAATAATGAGCAAGATGTGAATCAATAACTAAATTATTTTTACTCTTTTTAATCAAAGCAATCAATAATTTATTCATTTTTTTAACATCAACATTATAAGTTTTAGCTTTAAAATCATAATTAATTAGTAAATTATTCTTTTTTAATAATTTTTTAACATTAATATATTGATAATTAAAATGTTTAGCTATTTTTTTGGCTAAGTAGGTTTTACCTGTTCCTGGTATTCCTGTAATAGCGATAACTTTAATCATTTATAACCGTTCCAACAAATGGTTTACCTTTTAAACAAGCATTTAAATTCTTTAAATTACTGTTTAGAATTATTGTTTTTATCCTTTTTTTACAAACTAAATTAGCAGCATATTGATCTAAAACAAAATGTTGCCCAGGGGTATACTTTAATTTTTTAACTGTTTTAAAAAAGTCCTTAAAACTAATCATAGAAATAAATTTAGCATTCTTATACTTTTTAGGATCCTTATCATATAAACCTCTAACATTTGTCATATTAATAAAAAAATCAGCTTTTAAATAATCAACGATTTGAGCAGCATCACCATCACTTGTCATTTCTGGTTGAAATCCTAAAGCACCTACACAAACAACCTTATTTTTAACTAAATTTTTTTTAACTTCTTCTAAACTATTTGGAACTAAACTAAAACTATTAAAATAAGAAGCAACTAAAGCTGAATTTAATTTCGTACTTTCAATTCCAACCAAACTTTCAAAATCATATTTACTTTTTTTAACATCTTTAATATATTTTCTAGCTGTTTTTCCTCCTCCACAAACAATAACTACTTGATTATTTTTTTTAACAAAGTGCTTAATAAATTTAGAAAATTTTCTTAAATAGATAACATCTATTTTATCAGGAATTATCAATGATCCTCCTAAAGAGATAACTACTTTCATAATATTTATAAAAAAATTATAGATTTTAAAGTTATTGTTCTTTTATATATTATCTAGGTTTTAACAAGCTTGATTATCTATCTCCCATAAACCAATACAATTTCCACTTGGATCAATGCAAATAACAAAATAACCCATAGTAGGTACTGCAGTCTTCTCCATAACAACTTTTCCACCTAAATTTTCACATTTCTTAGAATATTCATCAACGTTAGATACTAAAATATAATTTATTGGAACATGCTCGGGCATCATTTTCTTCATTAAACCCCCTTTTAAATCATCACCAGTATCTATAGAAAAATACTCTTTTTCACCCATAGGCATCCTTTCAATTTTCCAACCAAAAAGCTCTTCATAAAAAGTCTTGGCCTTTTCAATATTATTTACTGGTATCTCAAAATGACAAATTTTACATCCCATTTAATACACCTCCATGGCTTAAAATACCGAGCAGTATATAAAATTTATTTCAAAACAAACAACTGATCATCACCATCTACATCGAAAATACCCAACCTAACACCTGCATCTAACCAGCCATGAGCATAATTTAATGCAGCAAAAGCAGTGTCTTTGTCTCCTTTTTCATAAAAATGTTTAGCATCATCAAAATATCTTTGAGCCATATCTAAAAAATCCTCGGCTATTTTTTTAGAATTTATTTCAAAATTTTCATCAATTATTTTTATTTTTTTTAATGCTTTAGAGGTTATATTAAAATACTTCTGTAATTTATCTTCTTTAATCATTATATTTTAGTATAATAATAAACTTTATAAATTTTTATATGATGAATAAATTATGAAAAGTTTAATATTAATAATAATAATCTTATTAGCAACAACTGTAACTGCTTCTTTACAAGAAACAATAGAAAAAGGAATAATAGAAAATCAGATTCAAGTACCAGAATATACAAAAAGAATATTACCTATAACTGGAAGAATAGTCACAACAGACACAGAAGAAAGAATTTACGTACAATTAGACATAGATGGTTTAACAATTATAGAACCAATAGAAAATTATGATTTAGAACTAAAGACAACCTTATCTCTAATAGAAGAAATTCTTCCTATAAAAAATCAAGAAGAAATAAAACTAAAGATACAACAAAATAAAGATAATATTGTTTTAGAACCAAAAACATGGAAAGGAGAGATATTTACTAGTGCAGCAGAAAAAATAACTGGGATTGAACTATCAAAAGATAGAACAATAACAGGAAAGATTATTCAAAGAGCAGTAGCCTTAGGTAATATAATCACTTCTTGGTTTGGTTATCAATACTTTTAAATTATTTTTTTTATATTATTCACTGTCTTAACTAATTCTTCCATATCTTCTAGGTTATTATATAAATACATAGAAGCCCTAACACTTCCTTTAATATTATGTTGATTAAACCAACTATGAACACAGTGCGCTCCAGACCTAACACAAATATTATTTATACTGTCTAACATAATAGCCACCTCATGACTATCCATCCCTTTTAAATTAAAATTAAAAATTCCAGAATTTAATTCAAAATTATCAACTCCAACTCGCTCAATATCTAAATTATCATATAAGTATTTGACTAGGTTTCTTTCATGAACTTTTAAATCGTTAATATATTTGCCTAAATATTTTATAGCTTCAGAAAAGCCAATTATCCCTGCATAATCCTGTAATCCAGCTTCAAATTTTTTAGGTAATCCTTCTAGCTTATAAGAGTTATAGGTTGAATCGTAAACAGTTCCACCTCCCAAAATTAAAGGTTTCAAATTTTGTAACAAATCTTTTTTACCATAAAGAATACCTACACCAGTTGGACCTAACATTTTGTGTCCAGAAAAAGCTAAAAAATCCACCCCTAATTTTTTTACATCTACTTCCTTATGTGGTACCTCTTGTGCTGCATCCAATAAAACCAAAGAATTATTTTCGTGTGCAATTTTGATAATTTCTCTTACAGGCAAAGTATAACCATCTAAATTACTCGTCCAAACAAAACTAACTAACTTAATTCCTTTAATTTTCTTCTGATAATCTTCAAAATCAAAAGTAAAATCTTTTTTACTGTTCACTATAATTTTATTTTTCCAAGGAATTAAATTACTATTATGTTCTCTATCAGTTATTAAAACATTATCAAAATTTTTGGCTATTAAATTAATCCCTTCGGTAGTATTTCTATTAAAAATAATTTCTTCTTCGTATCTCGCGTTAATAAATTTTTTGACTAATCTTCTGGTTTCTTCAACACTATCCACTACTTCTTTAGCTAATTTGTATGAACTCCTCCCACCACAAGTAGGATAATTATTATAATATTCATTAATTTTATCAACAACCTGCCTTGGTTTTAAAGACATACAAGCTGAATCTAAATAAATAATAGATTTTTCACTAATTTTTTTATTAAAAATACTAAAATCTTCTCTGATTTTACTAATATTCATATAAGTTCAAAAGTACAAAAATATAAAAAGTTATTCTAAATAGTTTCAACACTTAATCTTTCTAGAATTTTGTTTATAAAACTCAGTTCTTGGTTTTGTTGCTGGGCAATTAAATCTATTATCCAAACTTATTACTAATTGTAGCCGTCTTGCATCCCAATAATCTAAATCATGCCCCCTGTATTGTAAATAATCTAACAATTTATGAGCATAATATCTTCTTGGGCTAACACATCTTAAAAATTCATAAACATCTAAAAAAAGTTCTTGGCTAAAACCATGAATCGGTATTCCTAAATCCTTGCTATCCATAGGATAAAATTATAAAAAGAAATCAATTTAAATCTTCCGATCTAACTCATAATTAACAATTGTAACACAATGAGATGCAAAATATATTTTATTACCTAAACTTATTCTTTTGGCACTCAATCTATCCAAAAGACCTTCAGTTTTTCTAGGCATTCCAATATAATCACCAAAAACAAAGACAACATCTTTGGGAAAATTAACTTTTCGAATATCTATACCTTCATTATGTAAATAATAAATATTTTTTCTCTCTTTAATTAAAGCTTCAAAACTTTTCTTAGCAATTTTTACACCTTCCTGAACATTTTTTTCTTCAGATAATTTTAAACCCTTTCCAACATTCAATGCATTTTTAAGAATTATAGCAATACTCTTTTCATCTAAACCTAACTTTTTTATTGTTTCTCCAAAAAAACTGACAGTTCTTGGAGGATCACCACTTCCTTCTAAAACAATATGTATTATAACATCCCTACGAACATTATTAGAAACAAACAAAGCATTAGAAATACATCTACAAACTAAATCCATTCTGCCTTCAATTAAATTATTTAAATTTATATCTAAAGTTTTTCCTTTTAACGATCTTAAAATAAATTCTCTCATTCTTTTCCTCTATGCCAACTTAAATGTCCTTGTAATTTAGTATTCACATTTAAAATTTTATTATTTAAATTAATTAAATATCCTCCTATTCCAAAACAAATAGTTAAATTAAACACAACTAAGGCAAGAATAACATCCTCAATCCTCCAACTTCCACCAAAAATAATCTTAAAAATCTGAATAATAAGTATAATTGCAAATACTAATACCACTATCAAACTAAAAATAAAAATTACTGATCCAAAATCCTTCTTCACCATAACCACCCGATTCGTTTGAATAATAACACAAAAGATAAGATAAGAACTATAAACAAAACAAACATCATCAAATTGAAATATAAATTAATTCTTTTCATAAAAAAAATAAGAAACAACACTAAATAAAGATATCTTATAAATACTTACATCCTAATTAAATATAGCATAAATCTCAAAATAACTCTATAAATTAGATTAATAATAAAAATAATTAATGCAATATTCTTCTCTTTTAATTTTACTCATAATATTTAAAACCAGCTTCAGTAAATTTATGATTTCTAAAATTATCAAAATCTTCTTTAATATAATTTAAAATTTTAATAAAAACAGTTGGTTCTTTAAATTTCTCACTAATCAAAGCAGCAGCTAATCTCCTATATTCTAAGGATGCACTGTTATATTTATTATACAAAACAACTGGTTTCATATTAGATAAAGCTTCTTGCACTTTCAAACTATCTTTAATAATCCCAACAACAGGTACACCAGTATAATCTTCTATGTCTTTAACACTTATCTCATAATTCTTACCTCTTTGTTTGTTTAATATTAAACCTGTAATTAAAATATGTTTTTTCTTAGCCATCTGAACTGCACGAACTGTCATTAATAGAGTAGGATAATCTGCACTAGTCACAACAAACAACTGATCACTGGCTAACATTACTGCTTGTAATTCATTAGAAACAGTAGGTGAAGAATCTAATAATATAACATCATAATTATTCCTTAATTTAGAAATTATCTGTTTTAGTTTAAAAGGATTTGTTTCTTTTAAAACTAAAGAGGAAGGTAATACAGAAAAACCATAACTATGCTCATAAATTGCTTCGTCAACTAAAGCATTTTCACTTAAAACATGATGTAAAGTAACATCTGGATTAACAATTCCTAAGTGTAGACCTAAATTTGATCCAGATAAATTGCCATCAATTAATAAAACCCTTTTGCCAAAATCATTTGCCAAAGAAGCACCTAAATTAACAACAGATGTAGTCTTACCAACACCACCTTTTATTGATATAATTCCAACAACCTTACACTTTTTCATAACATACCTCATTAATTAAATCTTTTTTTTGATTTATAAAGTTATCTTTAACTATTTTTCTTAACTCTCTTTCTTCAATATCTTTGGCTAATTCCTTACCCTTGCTAGTTAATTCAAAAATTCTAACATATTCTGAGCTAAAAACTTCTTCTACCAAACCCTTTCCAACAAAATAAGTTAAATGTTTTTCAACAGTTTTCCAATTAACACCAGAATCATTTGCAATTTGATTGATAGTTTTTCTTTTATGGCTCAAAACAAATAATAATCTCTCTCTAATCTCAATAAATGTTCTTTTTTTATCCTCTAGTGGTGTACTTAAAATCTTTCGCAAAGATTTAACATTTTGTATCACACACATCAAACCATAAAAAGAATCATTAAAATATAAAGGCATAGTATTAACTAACAAAGACCGATTACTAATAAAAAAATATATATTCTTTGTCACATTTTCATCTAAATGGATATTTTCCATAATATTACTAGGTAATCTAAAAGACTCTCCAACTGAATTTAAAGCTCCTTTATTAATAAAAATAATCTTCCCATTTCTATCTAGAACAAGAACCCCTTGGAACATATTACAAAACAATGCATCTAAAACCTCTTTGGAAACAAACATCTAAAAAAGGAAAGAATTAAAATTATTTAAACATTCGTAACTACTTTAAATCAATAACACTTTAAACAAACCAATTAATCGCTCTAAATCCCTAAAACAAATAATATTATTAGACTCTAAAAACAATCTCGCCTTATTAACACCTTCTCCACCCATGAAACAACAAACAATTTGTTTTTTACTACACTTATAATAACTAACAATAACTTTGGCAACCTTATACTCATTAATCATATCTTGGGGGGTTAACAAAACAATTAAAATATCAAAAAAATTACCAGTTAATCTATCTAATACCGCTTGATAACGATCATCTTGAGCATCACCTAAAATATCAATTGGATTACTTTTACTCCAAGCACTTGGTAAATTAAACCTCAAATTTGGTAAATTAACTACAATATAACCTAAATCTTCTAGATTATCTGAAACTAAAACACCTGGTCCTCCAGCATTTGTTAAGATAACTACCCTCTTACCCTTAAACTTTCCTTGAAATGATAAAAATTTAGCACTATCTATTGATTCTAATATACCCTCAGCAAAATATCCACCAAATTGTTTAATTGCGGTTTTATAAACATTATAACTTCCAGCTAAACTCCCTGTATGAGATAATATAGCTCTTGCCCCTTTTTCAGTTTTTCCTCCTTTTAATATAACAATTTCTTTTTTGTTCTTTTTTAGTAAATTTATAAAACGCCTTCCATCCTTAAGAGCCTCAATGTACAATAAAACAACATTAATAGAATCATCAGCTAAAAAATACTCTAAAACATCATTAAAATCTATATCATGCATATCACCTAATGAAATAAACTTAGAAAAACCAATATTATCTCTAACAGAATAAGCAGCAATACTACTCCATAAGGCACCACTCTGAGAAATAAAACCAATTTTACCAACAATAGGAAAATCCTTAGCAAAGGTACAATCAAAACCATTTCTTGCATTAACTAAACCAAAACAATTCGAACCGATAATATTCATCTTATCTTTAAACTTAAAAATTACTTTATTAGACACACCAGCAGTAATAATTATAACATTCTTAATACCTAAAAGTACACATTCTTCTAAAATTCCTTCAATAAATTTTTCAGGAACTGCAATAATTACTAAATCTAATAATTTATTAATTACTTTCAGAGATGGATAACATCTTTTATTAAACACCTTTTTCCGTTTAAGATTTACAAAAAAAATACCTTTTTTATTCACTAATTTTCTAGCTAAAGAATATCCTACCTTTCCATACACATCGCTAACGCCTACAACCCCTATAGTCTTTGGCTCAAAAAAATAATCCATATTTCACCTATCCAAACATATTAAAAAGTCCACTAGGTGGATCTTTACTATTACTTGTAAATTTTTTGTCTCTTAACTCTTGATCTCTAACTTGTTTAATCATTCTCTCCTTAAAATCCTTTCTATCTTCATCAGTAGCAATTCCATATCTTTGTTTATTTTTTATAATGGGCTTATTAAATTCTTTTTTTGTATAAGCTTTAGCATTAAAATCTTTAAGCAGTTCTGCCTTTTGGACATGAATGTATTGATGATTTTCTTCAGTAGATTTTTTATTCTTTGGTTTAAATATAAAAATTAATAGTATTAAAACAAGAATAAAACCTATTAAAAACCCTAATCCTTCAGTACCATTAGACCCAACTACATTTCCAGTTATACTACTAAACCAACTAGCCTTCGTATCTACTTGCACAGTAAAAAATTGATCATTAATCTTAATATCATGTTGTCCAACATTTAAATACTGATTTAAAGACACTTTTTTAGTATCATTAACATCAACACTTACTCGAATATCTTTCTCCACCCCATCACTAACCATATTTAAATTTTCTTTATATTTTACATTACCTAAATTAGTAAAAACCAAATATTCTCCATCAATAGAAACATTAATTTCTTTTTTTTCAAGAATATTGATTTCTTTTTCACTTAACAAAGCAGCATCACTAACCTTAAGATTACATAATCCAGGTTCAACATAATAAGGAACCTTAAAAACATTCTCTTTATTAGTTGTAACTAATACTTCTTTTTTATAATTCTTGCAAACAAAATTTAATAAAATATCTTTATTTAATAAATCCTTAGCTTGATCTAATAAATCAATTCTGTAACTAAATTCACTACCAGCAATAATAGAATCTGCATTTAACACTAAAGTTAATTCCTTAGAAATCCCTATTACTTCTAAAATTAATAACCTTTCTGCATAATTACCATTTTCATCTTCAACGACTATCAAAAACTGATGAGGCCCAGATTTAATACTATCGATTAATTTATAAGTAAAATCAAAACTTTCTTCTGTGATCTGGTTTTCATAAACATTTTCATCACTAAACTTTAAAATTACGTTTAAATCTCCAAGGGAATTACCAACATTTCCATTAACATTACCACTGACAATTATTAATTCACCTGGATAATATTCATTTTTATCTAAATTAACATTTAAATTTAAAGAATCTGTTACAGAAAATTTCAAAACATCGTCCAAAAATAAATTATTCCCAAAAGCATCTTTAACCTCTACATCTAAGATAAATTCACCATTTGTAATACCTTTTAAAACTCTATCATATAATAAAACTCCATCTTTAACATCTTCATAATCAGTAAAAACAATCTCACCATCTCTTATAAAATAGAAACTTGCAATACCATTTATCTTTTCCTCATTTTTTTTAGTAATCTGTCCATTCAAAACTAAATTCTCTCCCAACTGAAATGAATTATCATTTAGATTAATATCTCCTACTAATTCAGAATTAATTATAACTTCTGCTAAAACAACTTCTTTTTTACCTTTTAAAATAAATTCACAATTTCCCTCTAGTTTATTTGGTACAATAATCTCTTTTTCAACAAGAATTTCATCAGAATAAATAGAATTTAACATCAACAAACCTACATTAATTTCATTATCTCCACATACTAAAACTAAATTAACCTCTTCTCTGCCTGGTTCATCAAAAAAATAAGATCCTTTTAAAAGAACTTTATCTCCATAATTATATTCTAATCTTTCTGCAGTAACAGATGTAAGGAATAACAATAAAGCAACCAATAAAACACCTTTTTTCATAATTCTGGTATATAAAATTTCTTTATAAAACTTTCTCAAACAGTAACTTTAAATAAGATTATAATTTCTTCAATTTATATGAAAAATTTAGAAGTTATAAGACACTCAACAGCTCATCTAATGGCTGCAGCTATAAATAATTTATATAAAAATACCAAATTTGGTATAGGTCCAGCTATAGAAGATGGTTTTTATTATGATGTTGATCAAGAAATACAGGAAAATGACTTAAAAAAAATTGAAGAAGAGATGTATTCTCTAACAAAAAAAAATCTTAAATTTGAAAAAAAAGAAATTAATTATAAGAACGCAAAAGAAATTTTTAAAAAACAACCATATAAACTAGAATTGATAGAAGAATTGAAGAATGAAAAGATTACTATCTACTCATTGGGTTCTTTTGTAGACTTATGCAAGGGTCCTCATGTAGATTCAACTAGGGAACTAAGGACCTTCAAACTATTAAAATTAGCTGGTGCATATTGGAAAGGAGATTCCAAGAATAAGATGCTTACTCGGATATATGGAACAGCTTTTGAGACAAAAGAAGAATTAAAAAAATATTTAAGTCTAATAGAAGAAGCAAAAAAACGAGATCATAAATTATTAGGAAAAAAATTAGATTTATTCTCATTTCATGAAGAAGCTCCTGGCTTTCCATTCTTTCATAATAAAGGATTAATTATTTGGGAAGAATTATTAAAATTTTGGAGAGAAGAACACAAAAAAGCAAATTATTTAGAAATAAAAACACCAGTGCTCCTTAACAAAAAACTCTGGGAAACATCTGGACATTGGGAAAACTATAGAGAAAATATGTATACTCTGAAAATAGAAAAGGAAGATTTTGCAATAAAACCAATGAATTGTCCAGGTGGAATGTTAGCATATAAAGAAAAAATACACTCTTATAAAGAATTTCCTTTAAGGGTCGGGGAAATAGGTTTAGTTCATAGACATGAATTAAGTGGAGTTTTATCAGGTCTATTTAGAGTAAGAGCCTTTCATCAAGATGATGCTCATATATTTATGACAGAAATACAAATAAAAGATGAAATTATTAATGTTTTAAATCTAATAGACAAATTTTATAGCACATTCAATCTTAGTTATCATTTAGAATTATCAACAAGACCTAAAAAATCAATAGGAACAGAACAGGCATGGAATACTGCAATAAAGGGTCTTAAAGACGCTTTAGACATGATTAAAAAAG
>Ga0209541_10003964_pt1 | contig 26679 bp, 32 predicted proteins | sample RifCSPlowO2_01_FD_184027 | JGI IMG/M metagenome (GOLD analysis project Ga0209541, IMG submission 184027) | Groundwater microbial communities from Rifle, Colorado - Rifle CSP2_plank lowO2_0.1 (SPAdes) (version 2) | ecosystem: Environmental > Aquatic > Deep subsurface > Groundwater | place... | reverse complement strand
CTATTCTGGTGGCTGCAACAACTATGATGCCAAAATAAAGTATGTCCTCAATCGGCCTTGATTTTGAAAGCAAAAACAATAAAAATGAAAAAATCAGGAACCAGAGAAAGGAATAGACTGGAAAAATGACAAGGTACTTAAGGAAATAAACAAGCCTGCCAAAAAAATTCCTGAATCTTGAGCCTACTTCCAGCTTTAGCTCAAATAAGTCTCTCTTGGCAAGCTGTTTTGAGTAGATAAACCATGCCACAAAGCTGGCAATAAACAAGATTATTGTGGATATAAATAAATTAATGAACTGCTTGTCCAGAATAAAATCCTTGGTCAAGAGTATATAATCATTAATGCCCATAAAGTGTGTCTTTGTTTAGATAATATTTAAAAATTGTTATTTTGGATGCTTCATAAAGCCGGACATCAGCTGCGCCATAGCGATAGATTTAAAAATAAGGGATTAAACCTCTCGAAGGGGAATAGAGGTTATCCCAGGGGCTGTGGGGTAGCTTGGACACATCCTTTCTGGTTTGGGACCAGAAGACCCCGGTTCAAAATAAGCAACGAATTGTGTCGCTGGTGAAACTCCGGGCAGCCCCATTTCGAGCATAAAATGAAAACTGAAGAAAAACTCGGCTCTGTTAAAAGATTCGGAGCCCGATACGGAAGAAAGACCAAGCTCAAATTCTCTAAAGTGGAGGCTGAGCAGAGAAAGCTGCACAAATGCCCTTACTGCAGCGCAATTGCCGTGAAAAGGGTTGCGGTCGGCATATGGAACTGCAGAAAATGCAATTCAAAGTTTACAGGCAAAGCCTATTCTGTTACAAAGAAAATAATAACCAAAGAAACAAAAATGATTGAAGAAGAGCCGATGGCGGCAAAAGAGGAGATGGAAGAGTCAGAAGCTATGGAGGAAGCATAATGGCAGAATACAAATGCTTTGAGTGCAACAAGAAAGTGTCTATAGATTACATAAGAAAAAGAGTAAGGTGCCCGTATTGCGGAAGCAAGATACTTTTCAAGCCCAGGGCGGTTATTACGAAAGTAAAGGCAAAGTAAGATGGAAGTTTCTAAAGAGACAGAGCAAAAAATAGGCCAGCTGCAGATGTTTGAGCAGAGCCTACAGAGCTTTCTTGGGCAAAAGCAGCAGTTTCAGGTGCAGCTTGTTGAGATTGAATCGGCATTGAACGAGCTCGAAACCGCTGAAAAGTCCTACAAGATTATCGGCAACATCATGGTGGAAACCGATAAAAATGAGCTAAAGGCCGATTTGCAGTCAAAGAAGGAAATGATGGAGTTAAGAATAAAGACAATGGATAAGCAGGAAGCCCAGGTGAGGGAAAAGGCGTCAAAGCTCCAGTCTGAAATACTGAAAAAAATAAAGAAGGAAGATTAATATGAAAATGGCGGAGCAAATAAGCGGCGTGGACATTGCGATAGGCAAGCTGAGCGAAATTCAGGAAGATCTTGCTGTTCCAAAAAACGTCAGGCTCCAAATCCATGGCATAATAAGCACATTGAAGGATCACATTGAGATGCCAATAAAAGTCAACAAGGCGCTGAACGGGCTTGGTGAGCTTTCCAATGACGTAAACCTACAGGCTTACACAAGAACACAAATATGGGACATAATGAGCTCGCTCGAAAAAATTTAAATTAATTAAATGAAATATGCTCATTTAATAAGACTAAGCGTTTTTTCTCATGAAGGTGAAAATTCACATGACATTCTTAGAGCTTTCTTGGGATTTTTCCCGTTTAATCTTGAAGATAGCAAGGTTTTTTTGAAGAAAACTGAGGCTGCCGGCTTTAACGAGAGAAAAATAGAAATATTCGAAATCACTTTGGCAAAAACAAATATAATAAGCCAATTTTTACAGAATTTGTCGACTAATTTGGACGAAAATCAAAAACAGCAGATATTAAGTCAAGCAGAGTCAAGGCTTGATAAAAATCTTGATTTTTTTCTGAGGTTTGACAAAGATTCATGGGTTAATGATGAAAAGCTGGTGCTTACAGATTCAGGCAAATGCTTTCACCTGAAGATAAGCACAGCAGCATTCCCAAAGAAAAGGAAGGCAGCTTTAAATTTAGTAAGGGATTTATTGGAAAATGAAAAACCATAAATAGGGGAAAAGCCCGATTATGAAATCGAATAGTTAAAATATCAAAATTCCACTTATGTTTCATAAGTGGTTTAAGTGTAACAATCACATTGCATGGAATTTGGATATCGCAAAAGTCAAAGACTTTTGGGATCTTAAAAATGCTTTGCATTTTTCCGATGCTCAAAAACCACCTCAAATAAGTGGAATTTTGTAATGTCCAAAACCACGCTATGTTTATCGTAATGTAATCATGCCACCAGTCTATGACTGGTGGTTTTTGACAAAATTCAAAATGCCAAAAATAAAAATTGCCCCTTCAATACTTTCGGTTTTACCGAAAGTCACGAGCGAAGCGAGTATACTTTCCGCTGACTTGTCAAAAATAAACAGGGAAATCAAAGAGGTTGAAAAATATGCTGACTTGGTTCATGTTGATGTCATGGACGGCATTTTTGTGCCTCAGACAACAATTAGCTCAGATTTTGTCAAAACGATAAAAACAAAGGTGCCCTTGGATGTTCATTTAATGGTGCACGAGCCGAGCAATTCTTATCTGAAAGGATTTATTGATGCAGGTGCTTATTCCATAACAATCCATGAGGAGGCCTGCAGAGAGCCTTCAAAGCAGATAGAATTCATTAAAAAAAATAAAATAAAGGCTGCCATCTCTATTAAGCCAAAAACCTCGCTGGACAAAATAAAAAAATACCTTGGCATGGTTGACATGGTTTTGGTAATGACTGTTGAGCCCGGCTGGGCGGGGCAGAAATTCATTTCTTCAGCAATGCCAAAAGTTGCTGAGCTGAGAAAGCTCAAGCCAAAGCTTGACATTGAAGTTGACGGCGGCATCAACTCTTACACTGCAAGAATCGCTTACGATTCGGGAGCAAATGTTTTCGTTGCAGGCACTTCAATATTCGGCAAAAAGGACAGGGTTGCTGCAATAAAAGAAATATTGGGGAGTTTGAAATAAGATGCTGTGGGTGCTTTATTCATTGCTTAGTGCATTCAGTTGGGCAACTACAGATGCTCTTACAAAGAAAATCTACAAAGTTGATGACTATATCGTAATTCTGGCAAGATTTTTGTATGCGACACCTTTTGTTTTGCTATTACTCTTTTTTGTGCCCATACCAAAATTAGACAGCGCTTTTTGGTTTGTGCTTAGCCTTGCTATACCAATTGAAGTACTAGCCTGGGTATTATATATCAAATCAATAAGAAATTCTCCTTTATCGCTTGTTGTACCATTTTTGACTTTAACACCTCTTTTCTTAGTTTTAACAAGTTTTGTTATTTTAAAAGAATTACCTACTCTTATTGGCTTTTCTGGAATTTTTCTTATTGTTGTAGGTGCTTATACTTTAAATTTAAAAGAGTATAAAAAAGGTATTTTGGAACCTTTCAAATCAATTTTTAAAGAGAAAGGTTGTGCCTATATGGTGATAGTTGCATTTTTATTCAGTATAACATCCGTGCTGGGAAAAATTCTTGTACAAAAATCTTCACCATTATTTGTTAGCGCAATTTATTTACCTATTGTCTCTATGCCCTTGATTGTATTAGCATTTTTTAAATCTAGGGGAAAACTAACTAAACTAAAATCAAATTTTAAAAATTTCTTTTTTATTGGTTTGTTTTTTGCTTTGATGAGTATTTTTCATTTATTAGCTATCCAACTGGTTATAGTGCCTTACATGAGTTCGATAAAAAGAACAAGTTCTATATTTTCCGTTTTATACGGATATTTTATATTTAAAGAAAAAAATATTAAGGAAAGGTTAGTTGGAACCTTTATTATGGTAATTGGGGCTGTTTTGATAATACTTTTTTAAAAAGATTTAAATAAACTATGTTGAAATTTATTCTCATGAAGCAAAAAATCATAGATCCGTGGGGAAGCGGATTGCTGGAAGATTACGGGAAAATAATCAAGGATTTTGGGCTTGAAATCTTTAATAGCAAGCTGTTTCCGGAGCCAAATAGGATAATGAGGCGTGGCGTTGTTTTTGCAGGACGAGACTTAAAAATAATCCTCGATGCAATCAAAAGCAAGAAAAGATACTATGTTCTTAGCGGCATAATGCCTTCAAATGACAAAATACATCTAGGTACGAAGATGGTGGTTGAAGGCATAAAGTATTTCCAGGAGCACGGAGCTGAAACCTACATCTTGATTGCTGACTTGGAGGCGGCTTCTACAAGGGGCGTTACCTTGGGGGAGGCAAGGAAAAGAGCTCTTGACTTTCATATTCCGGCTTATGTAGCGCTTGGATTAGATGTGGGGAAAACCATTTTCTACTTCCAGTCTGAGAACAAGGAAGTCATGAATAATGCCTATGAATTTGCAAAAAAAATAACCCTTAACGAATTTAAGGCTATTTATGGAAGCGCGGATCCCGGCAAAATCATGGCTGCAATGGCCCAAGTTGCTGATATTCTGTACCCCCAGTTTAAGGAAAGAATGCCTGGCATTATCCCTGTAGGAGTCGACCAGGACCCCCATATAAGATTAACAAGGGATATTGTAAGAAGAGTTAAAGATAGGAAATTCTTGTTGCCGTCTTCGCTTTATCATAAATACACCCCCTCTTTGGACGGGGATATTAAAATGAGCAAATCAAAGCCTGAAAGCTGCATAGAGTTGCCGGAAGATATCAAATCTGTGAAGAAAAAGATCAGGAATGCCTTATCCGGCGGCAGGGATACTTTAGAAGAGCATAGAAAGCTGGGGGCGGCTGTGGAAAAAGACATGGTTTTTGAGTTAATGAAGCAGCATTTAGTTGAAGATGATGCGGAGCTTAATAAAATTTATAATGATTACAAATCAGGCAAAATGACAAGCGGCGAGCTAAAAGAGATTGCTTGCGGCAAAATGGAGGGATTCATGAATAATTTTGTAAAAGGAATTGGGCAGGCAAGAAAGCATATTGACAGGCTGAATTTCGTTAAGTTTAAATAAAAGCAAAATAATGATAATAAAAATACAATAATAATAAAATAAGCCAAATACGAGAGCGTCCTCTTGATGCAAACATGAAGGAGGAAACCAGCTTGTGCTGTTTTAACAATTATAAACAATAATCAAAAAAGAGGTGTAAATATGCATCACAAAGAATTCAACATCGCTCCTTTGTCGGGCGGCTACATGATTACAAGCATTGTCGGCTTTATTATCTCTGCATTTTATGTGCTTCCAAACTCAAGGACATGGGGATTCACTTTTGTATTGTTTTTTATCCTGATGTTCATTGCTTCCTTGATTTCAATGACATATGCCCCCGGAGACTGGCCTTTGAAGATGGATAAAAAGCTGTAAAATGACAGAGCCAACTGAAATCTTAATCAGGCTTGTTTTTGCAACATTGGCAGGCGGCTTTATAGGCTTGGAAAGGGAAGTCGTGCACAAGCCTGCTGGCGTAAGGACCCACATGCTTGTTTGCCTAGGTTCCGCTTTGTTTGTGCTGGTAACTCTAGAAACCTTGCCGAATGAAGTGGCTAGGATAATTGCAGGCATTGCCACGGGCATCGGCTTTTTGGGCGCAGGCACAATTTTCAAGGCAAAGAACGAAGTTCACGGATTGACAACAGCCGCTTCTGTTTGGGCAGTTGCAGGAGTCGGCATTGCAATCGGCTTGGGCTATTACCTGATGATGATAATCTCAGTTGTTTTGATATTGATAATATTGCAGTTGAACAAGATAGAGTTTTTTAGGAAGCTGTGAAGAATTATCAAATCTCTGCCAAACATTAAAGATTTTCAAGCTGGTTTTTCGTTATTAAGTAAATCATGTTATTTCTCCAGTTTCTGATGTTTCTTAATTCTTCCAAAAGCTCCAGTGCTTTTTGTTTTGATAAATGCCCGGATTTTAACAAAAGAATAAGAAAAACAGGGCTAAAATACACGTCAATCTTATGCCTAGCATGGTGCACTAATTTTGTTTCATCTGTGACTAATGGCAGTTTCTTCTTTAATGACAGATTATAAAGCTCATTATCAGTCGATTCTACATATTCTATTGATTCTGTTATTTCGCAGGATTCTATTGTAAATTTACTTTTGTGCTTGAGAACATTTTTTGCAATTCTGCCATACTTATCACCATGCTTTGCAAATTCTTCCAGTTCTTTAATAGCAGAGTTTGTTGTTATAATTGAAAATACCGATAATACTAGTTCTAAAATATTGATACTTTCCAAGCTGATAAATGCCGAAGTGTCAAAAATCATAGATTTTTGAGCATGCTCGGAAATCGCTTTGCGATTTACCGACATATCAAGAATGTAGTTTTCTGAGCTTTTTGCCATATTCCAAGCCATGTTTGACGCTTTTTTCAGCAATAACTTTGATAGACTCCATCTCGTCAGCTATATCTTTGCCCACTAATTGCTCTACTTTCTTCTTGCCAATCATTCCCTTGGCGTATAAAGTGCTTAACTCCATCAGAAGCTTGTTCTTTTCCTCATGCACTTCTTCAGCAAGCTTTGTCTTCACCCATTCTGACTTGTTCACCTTCAACAGCTTTGAAATTATATCCAAGTCCTGCACCAACTCCTTTGGCATCCTTATATTGAATTGCTCAGTTTCCATAATAATCACCTGTATAGTATATGATAGCAATTGATATATAAAGGTTTTGGTTTTTGAATTGTTGAGGTTTTATTAGAAGCTGTTAATGGAAAAACTTAAAATCGTTAGGATATTATAAACAAAAGTGAGAACGAAAAAGGGTTTTATTCATCCGTTAGTAGGAATAATTTTATTAATTTTAGTAGGCGTTATTAACTATCTATTTTATATTGCGATTAAACCTGCATTAAAATGGATAATTATTGCTATTGTAGGTTGCATTATTTTATATTTTATAATAAAATTGTTAAGTAGACTTTTATATAAACATTAGATTTATAAAAAGAAGATTTTGATAATTTTAGGAAATGGAAACTACTGAAGAATTTATTAAAAGAAAAAATGAACAATTTATTAACGAGAGAGACAATAAGAAACCCATAGGTTTTAAACATATAACCAGAACTGGTAAATTTTACTTTTTAAGAGAAGATTGGACTTTTTTAATTCAAAGCGATTATCCACAAAAAGTATTTGTTTTAGAGAGATTAAGATTTGTAAAGTCTGAAGCTAATAGTGAGTTCACTAAAAATGAAGGAGCTATAGAATATAGAATTGGCTACTTTATTGTTGGAAAGATAGGTAATAAGCAAAATAAATGGACATGGGGGCAATATTGCCCAATAATTCCCGCTAAAGATTTTCAAGAACTTCTAAGGTTAGCCAAAGAAAATGGGGTTATTCTCGATGCTTTAAATTAATTTTTTTGTTTAACCCTATCTATTCCTACCTTTAAAAACCATCTATAAAAAAAGTTTGTTTAATGCGTATTAAAGAAAACTGAAAAATCTAAAACTCAAACACTTTCTTCTCTTTCGGCAAAGCAGTAGGGGCAGAGCCGCCGTGCCAGCTGAACCTTGGCCTTACCCTTATCGGATATAGCTTTTCATTGATGTCGTCAAACACAATTGCAGCCCCTTCTTCTGTAGGCAGCAGATTCAGCTGCTTGTCCAGCCCTTCCCGCATGTAGCTTTGCATCAAGCCGCCAAGAGCCTGCACATCAAGGTTTGCTGTTATCCTGTGCGCAATGACAACATCCGACTGGGATATGACATCGCTGTGAATCTTGCCGGGCTGCTGTGACGCCAGCACAAGAGAGATTCCTGGCTGCCTACCTTCCCTCAGCACAGTGATCAAAGGGGTTGTTGCAGGTGTTTTTCCTTTGTTCGGCAAAAACTCATGGGCTTCATCAATTATGAGCCAGACTATCGGCTCCCTCTTCTTTTCCTCTTCCTCCTCAAAAAAATGGATCTCCTCTGCTATTGCAGCCTCCTCTTCTGCTTTTCTTGAAGTCATCCTCTGGGCAAACAGCTTCTGAGCCACCAATCCAATGACCAAAGCCCTCAGGTTTTCAGCGCCTGAAGTTGTAGTGTAGGCGCCGACATCCAGAATGCTTATCTGCCCCGGCATGACCAAATCCTCGATTAGGGTGCCTTCCTTGCTGAACAATCCCCATTTTTCAGCAACTAAAAACCTGTTTTCAACAGCGTCTTTGATATTCTTTTCGGACCTGCCATCAGCCTCAACGGCTTTTATAATGTCATCTATGCCATAGTCATTTTTTTCTTCTTTCAGGCTGTTAATGATTCTCTCTGTCAATATGCCAATCGGCTCTGTTATGGAGACATTGAAAATCATGCACCACTCCTCTGCATTTATCTCGCTTGTCTTGATGGAAAAGGGAAAATCTGTTGGAATGCCCTTTTCCTTGTACTCCTCATAGAAGCCGATTGGAGTGAAAATCTGCACATTTATTCCTTTTCCTTCAAGCTCCCACTCCTCCAGCAATTCCCTTTCCTTGTTATTTGGATACTTCATAGTCCAGTAAATCCCCATTGTGTCAAGCATGATAACCGAAAGGTTCTTTTTTATTTCATCAGGCAGGTCATAAATCCCCTCTGCAATAACCCCCATGCTGTAGCTATTATGAACTAGGATGTTATTTGCAACAAAATTATGAAGCTCTGGTACAGTTATATCAAAAACTTCAAATTCACCAATTAAAATTTCTATGGAAATAATTTCGTCCCAAAATATGTCAGATTCTGCAAGTAACCTCATCCTATAACTATTATCGGCTAAGGCAATCTGCAATAATTTTTGTCTGGAAGGGGAATAATTTATGCTGCTTCTAAGGGCTTTTGGGCTTTTATACATGAATTCCCTTCCAGCTGCAACCCAGCTTTTGGGCCTGTAAATATCCCATATATCTTTTGGAATTGTGTCAATGTTCGGGTTTCTTTTTAATTGCGACATTTCTCTTAATGCAATAGCCTGTTTTTTCTCTTTCTCTCCAAAGAACCCAATCTCATTGATAAACTTCAATACATTCTCGCCATCAAGGACTACTTCATAAGACAAGAATAATATGTTGTTTAATTTAACCTTTTTAGCCCTTAATCTGGCTAAAATCCCGAACCTTAACAATAAGCTTTGAATTTGCCTTGCAAGTTTTTCGGAAGAAGAGCTATAAGAAACCTCCCAATAATTCTGCTCTTTTCTTGGCTTATAGACGCTTCCATCGCAGCTAAACAGCCTGTTAATAAACAATGCAAGCTTATTTTTTGTAAGTTTTAATATGTAATCAGGAATAAATTTTTCCTTCGATAACAAGTTAAAAATATTATGCGCCTCAAGAAACTTTCTTATCTCATTTTTTTCATGCTCTATGGTTGTTCCCTTTAAGAACCTTCCCAGAGCGTCTCTTTTTGCACTGTAGCTTCGAACAATTCTTTTTTTACGAGTGTATATCATGTATTGCCCCTTCCTTGATTTAGTAAGAGCCAAATCTATACTACCATCCAATAATTTTAATGAATTTCTTAAGTCTTCTGCAATAATATTATCATAATTTGTGAAAAATAAGGTTTTTTTAATATGCCCTTCTGCAATAAGGTAAGCCAAAATTTTTATCTCGTGCTCCGGCAGGGATTCATTGCCAGAAACATTTAATATTCTTGGCGCTGCTATTCTGCTTCCAATATTTAAATTCTCTGCATTTACCCACCCCTTTATCGTTAGCAAAGGATGCTCCGGTGTTAATTTTATCTCCTTTCCGCTCCTTAGTTTAATGTGCAAAAGCCTGTTAACTTTTCTTGTGTAAAAAGCTGTTTTTTTGGCTGCTGTGAGTTTAAGCTGGTGATTCAAAGCAGTTAAATCTTCATTATTGTTAAAAAGCTCTTTTATCGGCACTTCCAAGCCATTGCTTAATGTTATTAGACTGTCTCCATGAAGGCACTTTCCGCTGCCCCTCTTGCCGACTATAAACACAACGTGGCTTTTGGAAACATCAAGGTAAACCTTGTTTGACAGGGAAACAGTCTGCCCCATCTTCACATAATGCTTTCCGATAAAGACAGAGCCGGTTGTGCCGTACTTCTCTTTGTCAGCATCGCTCCTGCCTATAAGAATGTCATACATGGCCCTTAACTTTGCATGATGTTATAAATGCTTTTATTGAAACTTGTTAGTAATAAAAATATTGGTCCCTATTAGAAAGATTTATTTATTCCCAATTCTGCCTTCTGGCTCATGGATGATAAAACCCAGAAAGAAAGGCTGGAGCAGGAGCTCAGGTTTCTCAAGGAAAGCTTCGAGGCAGAGGTGATAAGCAAGGAAGAGTTTGAAAAAGGCAAGGACAGGGTAGAGAAAAAGCTCGGGGATATTGAAAAACAGGCAAACGGCGAAGCAAAAAAAGAGCAGATTCCTGCGCAAAATGAAGGTGCTGAAAAAAGGGACGAAGCTAAAGGCGATGCTGCAATCCAGTCCAAAGAAGACGGAAAAATAAAATTAAAGGTCATTCAGGACGAGGATTTGCATGAGCATGCCGAGCCTGCACCAGTAAGGATAAGCGCCCCCAAAAAAATAGAGGAGCCTTTGCATGAATATCAAAAAGCCGAAGTTCAGGGGAAAAAAGAAGGCAAGTTCTTCAGGTACTCCGTTGTTTTTATTGTTTTGGCGCTTGTGGTGTTCTTCTCATATTCATTTTTGAAAGAAGATAAGGAATCAGCCAAGGAAACTGGCCAAATGAAATTTATTGCTGCCTGCAGCTCTGACAGCGATTGCAGCATGGAAGGCAAGATTGGGGTTTGCCTCGATCCGGGCGCAAAAGCCGCAAAATGCGAATTCAGGGGCATTCCAAAAACAAATGTTATTGTTCTGAACGGCAAAAACTGCTTCAATTGCGGCACACAAAGGGTTCTAGGCATTCTGGAAAGCTGGTTTGGGGCATTAAATGTAAAAGAAATAGATTATAGCACGGAGCAGGGCAAAAATCTTGCTGAAAAATTCGACATTGATTTACTGCCTTCTTACATTTTGGATGAAAATATAACAAATAATCAGAATTACGGGCAGTTTAAACAGGCATTCACCAAAAAGGATGGCAGCTATGTTTTAAGTGAAGATGCATCAGGAGCATCATTTTATTTTAAGCGTGTTAATGTTTCCAATAAGCTTGACTTTTTTGTTAAGGAGAATGATGCCGCAAGCATAAATGCAGAGAAAAATTTAAATGAGTTTTTGGACAATTTCAAGAGCATAAAATTTGAAAAGCATTTGTCAACAGATTCATTGGCAAAAGAGCTGAACATAAAATCATTCCCAGCTTTCCTCGTCAATAATCGCATAAAATTCAGCGGAGTAAACTCAGCAGAAACTATAAAGGAAAATTTCTGCAAAATGAATAATATGCCTGAATGCGGAAAAAGTTTAAGCAAGAGCTTGGTTTAAAGCTCATTCACAGTCACTAAATTAACCCTTGTCTCGTTCTGCCTGACTTTCGAGTCCATGCCTATCAGGAACTTGACATTGCTTTCCTCAGCAACCTTTACAATGTCCCTTTCAATGCTGCCGTCAAACACAACAGCATGCGCATTGCTTATGCTTTTCAATGCTGTTTGAACCTCGCTTATCGGCACTTTTCCAAGAACAGAAAGCTTGCTGTCAAGTATCTCAGCGCCTCTTGTCCCAATTAAGTCCTCAAGCATGGTTTTGAATGCGTTTTTCTCCTCATTTGACATTTGCACCCTTCTTATATTGGGTATTGGCTGGTACTGCCTTTGCATCGGCCTGAATTGCTGTTGATGTTGTTGAGGATGTCTTCTTACAAGCTCCATTGATGTTCTTTCAGGCTCCCTTGAGAGCTCAAGCTTTGCCTGTTCGCCTGAAATCCTGCTTCGCAATGCCTTATGGATTTCCTTTTTTGTTATTTCCTCAACTTCCTTGCCGTCAGGCGCTTTGGTTACAAAGTCAATGTCTGCAACAGAAGTCAATTCCTTGATGATTAAATTGCCTCCCCTGTCGCCGTCAACAAACACTGTAACTACTTTCTTCTGGCAAACCTCAATTATGGTTTCAGGAACAGAAGTGCCGTTTATTGCAATTGCATTCTTGAAACCGTGCTTGAGAAGGTTAAGCACATCAGCTCTTCCTTCAACAACTATTATTTCATCGCTTTCATCAATTGCAGGGCCTGCCGGCAGCCTGTCCTTGCCGTATTCAACAATTTCCATCACCCTTACTGCTGCTGATACTTCATCAGCAAGCTCTTGGGAATCTGGCATTGTAGTCTCCATCATTCTCTTAAGAAGCTCCTTGGCCCTTTCAATTACCATGCTTCTCTTGCTTATTCTTATATCTTCTATGTTTGAAACGTCAATCTTGGCATTGCACGGCCCTATCCTCTGTATTATCTCCAAGGCTGCCCCTACAATAGATGTTTCAGCCTTGTCCAAAGAAGAAGGGATAATTATTGTGCCTTTTGTCTTGCCTGTCCTTGTTTCTGTGTTAACCTCAATCCTTCCGATTCTGCCTGATTTTTGAAGCTCTCTTAGCTCAAGATCAGCTCCAAGCAAGCCTTCCGTCTGCCCAAAAATTGCCCCAATGACATCAGGCTTGTCAACTATCCCTTCAATGTCAATGTTTGCATGAATAATATACTTTGCCGCTACAGGGCTTATTTTACCCATTTTCACCAACTCCGTATTCAATTTTATAGAAGAAGCTGCATCTAGTCAACAATTGCATCAATTGAATGTGATTGATTGATGAACATGATAGCTTCCTCAAATTTATTTGCAGCGCTTAGAACAAGTTACCTTAATTTAGCTGTGTACTACTTAATTGAATTCAAATCAACAATAGTGAATGATAATGATGAACTTGTCCTAATGCCTTTTAATCATGAATATGCAGCCCGTAACACTAACCCCAAAGCTCATTGCTTGAATTTATCGTGAGCTCCATTTGGTACTCTCGTGACGGGCAGTAAAATAGAAAGTAAAGGAGGTATATAAAGGTTTTTAATTAGTTTTGGGAATTGTTTTCAATATGGGAAAATATAGAATAACCTAAATAAATATATCCTATTACTTTTGTGTCACTCTGAAATCGCTCTTAAGAATCTATAAGAAGCTTCATACACCCTGTTTGCAACCTCAACTTTCTCTTTTAATGACAATTTGTTGTAAATATAATCCCCGGTAGGCACATGTACATGTGGCGTAAATATTTGTGTAAGCTTTTCGTATAATTCAGAGTCGTATTTTCTGATTTTTTCTTGAACAGTCCCCATTGCTATAACTGCATCTAAAAGTTTTGTCCCCCTTAGTCTGCTGTGCTTTTCTATCCACGCAGATAAATCAACTTTGTCTTTACGCAACTCCATCCAAAATTTCCGACGTATTCTGTGATCCTCACCAAAGTGGTCTTCTATTATATATGTTTCAAGCAAAAACGCTTTAAGACTTTGTATGTGCTCATTAAATTTAAAATATTCCTGCTCATTAAACTTAAAATATCTAGGTTTTGGCTCTGGAACTGCAGTATATGTTGGTCCTTCTACTTTCCATCCAAATTCTTCTCTAAGAACTCTTATAAATTCTGCATCAGTTTTTTGTTCTAAAACACTAGGTTTTTGGTCCACTTTATTCACATAAAAACCCTAAATACCTTTAATATAAAACCCCAGCAAAGCTGATTGCTCAGCCCTGCTAGGGAAAAAGAGGTGATATTGATGAGATTCCCCAACGTATATGTTACTACTATATAATGTAACTAGTATATAAAGGTTTCGGTTTATTTACTATTTTAGAGTGGTATACCTCTATTAAGATACCCTTAAATATCTCGTTTCATTCTGCTAAATTATGTCCCAAAAATCAAAGCCCAAAGAAGATTTCAAGACATGGGGTGATGTTTTTGACCAGTTCACCCAGAGAACAGTCTACAGGCTGATTACTCAGGGGCATTTTGAGGGCTTGGAAAGCCCCATCTCAATTGGCAAGGAAAGCAATGTCTTCTCTGCATTAAGGAAAGACGGCACAAGGGTCATGGTCAAGATTTATCGCTTGGAAACTTGCGACTTCAACAGGATGTATGATTACATCAAAGACGACCCGCGCTATACCAAATTCAGGAAAGGAAAAAGAAACATTGTTTTTGCATGGGTTCAAAGAGAGTACAGGAATCTGCTGAAGGCAAGGCAGGCAAATGTAAGCGTTCCAACGCCTTTGACCTTTTCCAAACATGTCTTGGTGCTGGAGTTTATTGGCGATAATGATGTTATTGCGCCAAAGCTGAAAGATGCGTTGCCCAAAAGCCCAAAAGATTTTTTCAATAAAATAATAGGCAACATGAAAAAACTCCACAAAGCGGGATTGGTTCATGCCGATTTATCGGCTTTCAACATCTTGAATTATAATGAAAAGCCGGTTTTCATAGATTTTTCGCAGTGCACTACGCTGGAAAGCTCAAGGGCAGAATATTATCTGGAGAGGGACACAAGGAACATATGCAATTTTTTCATGAAGATTGGGTTAAAAGTGGATGAATCAAAGGTTAAAAAGGAGATTACTGGGAAATAAAATTAGCAATAAGCAAAAATAAAAGATTCAATGAAATAAAAATAAAAAATCACGAGAGCGGCTTTTAGCAGTATAGCCAGATAAAAGCAAACCGCTTGTGATTGTTTAAATCAATGCATTTGCGCCGAGGGGGCTTATTAAAGCAACCTTACTTGCTGAATGCCGAGGCGCACAAGATAATGCCGAAGGCTGATTGAAATTATTAAAAATTAATAAATCCAATAAAATCCCTGTAAAATCAATAACCTTAAAAATCATTTGTAATTTCAAACAATTATGGTTGAGTATTCTTATGAATTAAAGGTTCCAAAGAACAGGGTTGCTGTCATTATAGGGAAAGAAGGCAGCATAAAGAAGGAGATAGAGGAAGCCACAAGCACAAAGCTGAATATTGACTCAAAAGAAGGCGATGTCTTTGTCTCGGGAGAGGATGCCCTTGGCTTGTACACCGCAAGGGAAATAATAAAGGCGATTGGCAGGGGATTTAACCCCGACATTGCAAAGCTTTTGCTCAAGCCGGATTATATTTTTGAGGTTGTTGACGTAAGCGAGTTTGTCAAGTCCAAAGAGGCAATGCTCCGCTTAAAAGGCAGGGTAATCGGCAAGGAAGGTAAGTCAAGAAGACTGATAGAGGAGCTGACTGAATGCAATATTTCAGTCTTTGGAAAGACAATAAGCATAATAGGCTTGCCGGACTCGTCTGCAAACGCGCGGCGCGCAATCGAGTCATTGTTAAGGGGCTCAACGCATGCAAATGTCTACAAGTGGCTTGAAAAAAGAAGAAGGGAGCTGAAAAGAAGGGCGATAATGGAGATGTAGTATGGCAAAACAGGAACTCGAAACAAAAGAAACGCCAATTGCATATGAGCTTGCTAAAAGGCAGAAGGAAATCTCTGTAGCTGAATTTTTCACAAAAAACAGGCATTTGCTTGGGTTTGACAACAAGAGGAAAGCATTGCTGATGGCTGTGAAGGAAGCTGTAGACAACTCGCTTGACGCATGCGAAGAGGCAAGGGTGCTTCCCGAGATAAGCATAGAAATCATTGAAATGTCCGAGTTCAAGTACAAAATTATCATAGAGGACAACGGCCCCGGCATAGTAAAAAAGCAGATTCCAAATATTTTTGCAAAGCTGCTTTACGGAAGCAAGTTCCATACATTAAAGCAGGCAAGGGGGCAGCAGGGCATAGGCATAAGCGCCGCCGTCCTGTATTCCCAATTGACAACAGGCAAGCCTGCAAAAATAACTTCAAGAGTCTCAAAAAAAGAGCCTGCTTTCTATTACGAATTGAACATTGATACGCAGAGCAACAAGCCGGTTATTGCAAAGGAGGAAACTGTTGAATGGGCGAAAGAGCACGGCACAAAGGTCGAGCTTGACCTTGAGGCGGAATACTTAAAAGGCAGCCAGTCTGTTGATGAATACCTAAAGCAAACAGCAGTCATCAATCCGCATGTTACAATAGTATACACCAATCCAAAATCAGAGCAGGTAATATACGCGAGAGCAACTGACAAGCTGCCATACGAGTCAAAGGAAATCAAGCCGCATCCTTACGGAATTGAGCTAGGCATGCTTATGGACAAGCTAAGGTGGACGGAATCAAGGACCCTGCAGAGTTTCCTGACCTCGGAGTTTTCAAGAGTAGGTCCCGGCACTGCAAAGGAAATCTGCGAGCATGCTGCCCTTCTTCCAAGCACAAAGCCCAGCCAGGTAAGCAGGGATGCTGCTGAAAAATTATTGCAGGGCATACAAAAAACAAAGATTATTGCTCCGCCGACAGATTGTTTAAGCCCTATTGGTGAAGAGCTTCTTGAAAAAGGCCTGAGGAAGGAGATAAAAGCCGAGTTTTACTGTGCAACATCAAGGCCGCCCTCTGTTTACAGGGGAAATCCCTTTATAATAGAAGCTGGGATTGCTTACGGGGGAGACATCCCAAAAGAGGAAAAAGCCAATATTCTGAGGTTTGCAAACAGGGTTCCTTTGCTTTATCAAGAAGGTGCATGCGCAATGACAAGAGGCATAATTGAAACAAACTGGAAGCCTTATGGATTGCAGCAATCCGGCGATTCCACACCAATAGGCCCTGTGGTTATTGTCGTGCACATGGCGTCTGTGTGGGTTCCGTTCACAAGCGAGAGCAAGGAGGCAATCGCCCACTATGCCGAGATTATAAAAGATATAAAGCTGGCACTGCAGGAATGCGGCAGGCTGCTTGGCACTTATGTCAGGAAAAAAGGAAGGATTTCGCAGCAGATTGAAAGGGCCAATATGTTTGAAAAGTACCTCCCCGAAGTCGCAGATTCCCTGTCGGCATTAACCAAAGAAAAAAAGGAAAAAATACTGCAGGGGCTGCAGAAGATGCTTGTAAAGCCCGAGATAAAAAAAGAGATCATAGAGGAAGACGCTGACGACAGATTATACAAAATGGAGTTTAAGAAAAAGGAAAATGAAGAAGCAAGAGAAGAAGCCGGTTAAGGAGCTTGAGGATTTCGGAAAAAGCCTTGTAGATGACATAGAGAAAGGCAGAAATCCGACTATAGAATTCAATTTGAGGAGCCTGTCTAACATTATTTTTGACGAAAAAACAAGAACACTGGGATTGGGCAGCAAGCAGCAGCAAAGGACTTTTTTTAATGTAGGGCATGCGAAGAAATTCCTGCAGACGCTTGAGGTTGCAAAAATAAGCAAAAGCCTCCTTGATGTGCAAAAGCACGCCAGCCTGAGGGATGTTTTCTACATGGCTAAACGAACTATCCCGAGCTCCAGCATCAATATTGTGGATGAGCAGGCTGAAAGCGACAATGCTATAGAAGATCTGGAGCTTATAACCGGCTGCTCAAGGGAGCAGCTTAACGTAAACGCCAACAAAATGGGCTCTGTTGCCGGCAATGTAGTGGTAGAAGACTCAGGCGACACCATAAACTGGGCAAAATTGGGAAGCGGAGGCTGGAGCATCCCCTCAAATGTGGAGGATATTGATTTTAAAAGCATCAAGGCAAAATACATAATCTACATGGAGAAGCAGGCTGTTTGGGAAAGGCTGCACGAGGACAAATTCTGGGAGAAGCAGAACTGCATAATTGTGACATCGCAGGGGCAGACAACAAGGGGCATAAGAAGGCTGCTGCAACGGCTGAATGAAGGGGACAAGCTTCCAATCTATGTTTTGGCGGATTTCGACCCGTGGGGATTCTACATTTATTCTGTTCTGAAGTTCGGCTCGATAAATCTTGCCCACATGTCGGGGGCTATGACGCTGCAAAATGCGAAATTTTTGGGCGTTACGGCAGACGATGTCGCAAATTATGACCTGAAAAAGCATTTCATCAGGTTCAAGGATGTGGATTTCGCAAGGCTGAAGCAGATAGCCGATTACGACTGGTTCAAGAAAAACAAGGCTTGGCAAAGGCAATTCAAGATGATGAAGGAATTCGGAGCAAAGCTTGAAATACAGGCATTGTCGTCAAAAGGCATAACATTTATATCTGAAAAGTACTTGCCTGACAAAATAAAGAGGCAGGAGTTTTTGGATTAAGATGCCGGAGCAAAAGCCAGAAAAGAAAAGCGATGCGCCGCCAAGCTGCGTTGGCTGCGTGCGCTGGGAAAAGTTCGGGAAGAACTGCTATTATTACTGGGAGGGCAAAAAGCACTGCACCATGTGGATTGGCTCTTGGGACGAGGCTTTGTCGCAATAAACTATTTAAACAATAAAATATACATTTTCTTATGCCTTGCACGGTTAGCCTGGAAAACTGCGGTTCTTATAGCCAAGAAGAAGTTGGCGAATCTGTAAGCAAATTAATAAATAACCTTGGCGGAATCCAAAAATTCGTAAAGAGGGGGCAGAAAGTTCTTCTGAAGCCGAATATTGTCAAAGGCAGTGCTCCGGAAGAATGCGCAACAACGCATCCCGCTGTTATTGAAGCGGTGATTAAAATTCTAAAAAAGCAAAATTGCGAATTGCTTGTTGGAGATGCCCCTTTTGCCGATGACACGCTATCTGCAATGAAAACTTGCGGAATCTATGATGTTTGCAAAAAACTTAATGTGAAAATTGCAGTTTTTGACAGGAAAATAAATATAAAAAATGAAAATGGGCGGGTTGTAAGGAAGTTTCCTCTGACCCATTACTTTAATGAGGCTGACGCTGTCATAAACATCCCAAAATTAAAAACACACTCACAGCTTTACTTTACAGGCGCTGTCAAAAACCTTTACAGCATGATGCCCGGCCCTAGGAGGGGGTTTTACCATTTAAAGTACTCAAAAATGGAGTATTTTGCCAACATGCTTCTTGACTTATATGCCTCATTGAGAAAAAAGGTTGTGCTTAATGTTATTGACGGGATTTGCGGGATGGAAGGCAATGGCCCCTGCAACGGCAATGCAAAATTCGCAGGCATTCTTGGGGCATCAAGCGATGCAGTTGCTCTTGATTTTGTAATGTGCAGGCTGATTGGCTTGGATGTTAACAATCTTCCTACCATTTACTATGCAAAGAAAAGAAAAGATTTTTTGTTCAATCCGCAAGATATAAAAATTGCAGGGGAAAAAATAGAAAATATCAAAATCGGGCCTTTCGCCGAAGCAGATTTCAGCACATTGAACATGATGCCGAAGTTTGTGAACAGCTTCAAGGACTACATAATGAGGCACAGGGAAGAGCTTGTTTATTGACAACTTTTATAAATAATTGATTTAATTCTACATCTTTGTGGGCTAGTAGCTCAGCTTGGAGAGTAATCAGATTGCGTTACTCGCGCAAATAGAGCGCCTGCCTTCTATTCCAAACCCTAGGTTTGCAATCCTTCAAATCCTTGGGTTTTGAAGTAAGCAGGAGGTCGGGGGTTCGAATCCTCCCTGGCCCGCTTATTTTCCATCGTTCCGCAGGATTTTATATCCTGCATTGCATGGTTTTCCCAAGGCTTTTTCCAAAAGGCTTGTGGGAACCTCCATGGCCCGCTTATAAAATAGAAATGTTTAAATAGATGCTTTTTCAGGAATTGCCCAACAAATCAAAAAAGGTGATTTTAATGGATTTTTTAAAAAGCAAAAAGGCAATTGTAACCCATCCTGCAATGATGTTTGCCATCGCGCTGGTGCTGGGGCTTGTCTTGGCTTATGTGTGGATCAACTATACAACAGTGCCAAACCCGTTCTGCAAATAAAATTTTTTAGATAGAATTTTTAATGTGTATGCAATCTATCAAAGTTACCTATAGCTCCATAGCAAAAGTGGCTATCATAAGGAAAAAGCCTTCTATGATAAAGATTATGTTGTAAGCTGTCCTGTTCAGCCAGTTGAACTCAAACCAAGATGGGCCAATGCCGAAGCTGTGCAGCAATGGAAACAAGCCGATTATTAAAACAGCTATTGCAACTCCAAAGCTCCACCATCCAACAATGTTGCTGTTGGTTATCTCTATTATGGAATCAACAGCCAGATAAAGCCCTGCTCCTGCCACAATCCAGATCATCAATGTAGCAGGCAAATCGTTTAAGAAAGTAAGATACCCAAGCATTGGCATCAAGCCAAGCAGGAATATAACAGCGCCTACTGCTCCGGAAATCCAGTCCCGCATTTGCATCATGTTAATGGCCTCTTTTTTAGAAAATTTTACAATTCTTTAGTTTCTTGAAGAGCTAAATTTTGGATTTTGTCTATTGAATTAATTATTATCCTAAAGCCTTGCGCAATTGGTTGTATGTGTTTGGCAATATTGTCTTCTAATCCCTTGATTTCTTCTATAAGGTTGTCTACATTTGCCCTAGGCAGATTATGTTCTTCAACCCATTCACCTAACCACTCTCTCAAATTATGAAGATTAAACAATATTTTTAAAAACATAAGCAAATCTCTTTTCTTAATTAAGTAGGATTCATAAAATGCATCTTTTAAGGAATCCCTCACTATAAGATAATCTTCTTCCAAATTTTGTTGTATCCAATGATCTAATTTTCCGCTTGCCTTCTGTGCCTTAATTTTAGCTGTAAGAGTTTTTATGTTTTTTACTACCCCTTTTAATGCCCTTATGTCTCTTGTTTCTCTTAATATCTCTCCCCTTATAGCCCATCTTGCCAAGTAACTTTGATTACCCTTATCTTGAAATGATGTTCTGATTTTTTCCATCCAATCTTTATGATGCCGATGGACTTCATCTAAAATTTCCATAACTATCTTATATTCCCCCCTTTCTTCACCCTCAGCATCTTTACTTCCTTGATATATGCTTAGTGCCATCTCATGCTCTAATTTTCCTAATACCTTATTCTTAGAATTTGCAGTTACTTTTGATAATTCTTTAAGAGCGTCCAATATTTCTTTTTCTGCTTGCAAGATTTGTCGATCTTGGGTAAGTGCATTAAAAATAAATTTCTCGGCAACTTCTGCTGATTTTCTAACTTGAGTTATAAAGTGTTCTAAATCCTTTAACGCAGCCGTAACTCTATGTTCACCTACTTCTTCTCTTATTTTTACATACAATTCATGGTCTTGTCTTTTGAGACCTCTTACTAATTTTTTAGCTTCTCTTCTCTCTTTCCAAGAAGTAGCAGTAAGCCCCTTGAGCAATGTAGAGTAATACTCAGTCCAAAATCCCATTCTTTATCTCACCTTTTTACCTATAAACCCTTTAACTCGTTTTATTTAAATCTTTCCTTTTTGTTGAGTTTTGGGAAGTGGTAAAATGAACAGGTAGACATATAATCAAGTAAAACAAACACAAGTGGTTTACTTCCATTGCCTTTTGAATACAGAAGTCGCTCTCGTGTTTTTGATTTTTTATTGTGGTGTTATTGTTTATCTGTTAAAGTTATTTTTTATAAACAATTTAAAACCGAAAGATTTATATATATTGATTTTCACTATTTTATATAGTGATTATTTGATGCGTAAAGATTTTGACATCGAGGCATGCAAAATAGAGGCAAGCAAGCACTTTATGCTGAAATACATGAAAAAGTGGAACTGGGATTTTCATGATTTGAGAGAAGCCATAAAAATTGCATACAAGATTGACAAAGTCGGAAAGAAAAAATATGAAGCATATGTAAGAAAGAATGGTTCAAAGAAAATAGTTTTTGTTTATTATTTTGAGTATGGTACAATATTTGTGATAACTGGTTCGGAAGGTGATTAAAAATGGTTGTATGCCCAAATTGTGAGAAAGACAATCTTGTAGAAGTAAATGACATAGTATCAGAAATCGAAGGACATTTTTTTGTTGTTAAGGGAAAGCGCTGCGCATCCTGCGGAGAGGAGTTTGTATCGGAAAAAGAAGGGCAAAAAATGATAGAGATAGCTCGTAACTTGGGAATCTGGGGTGAGCCTTTAAAATTGCACCGCAAATTAAGTCAAAGCGCAAGAGGCACAGTCATCAGAATACCAATAGATATAGAGAAAAATATGCAATTGAAGGGCAATGAGGAAGTCTTGATTTCAAAAATAGGCAAAAATAAATTATTGATAGAGATTATAACATAAAAAACAAATCTTATAAACTAAATTAAACTCACTTCTAATATGCTAACCGAAGAGTTCCAGAAAGAAATCTACTTTCCATACTCCAAAGTAAGGGAAATCCAGAGCAATATGATTTCTGACGTTTACAGCGCCATAAGCAGCAAAAAGCACATCATAATGCACGCCCCTACGGGCATTGGCAAAACAATCGCAGTTTTGGCTCCTGCACTGTCATTGGCGATAAAAAACAACCTCACAATTTTCTTCCTTACATCAAGGCAGACCCAGCACAAGATTGTAGTTGACACATTAAGGCAGATAAAGCAGAAATTCAGCATTGAAGTGGAGTGCGCCGACATAATAGGCAAGAAATGGATGTGCCTGCAGAATGGAGTAGATGCAATGCCAAACAGCTCATTCCATGAATACTGCAAATCATTGAGGGAGGAAAGCAGCTGCGAGTTCTATTTGAACACCCTCAAGCCGAATATGCAGCCGACAATCCCGGCAAAGCAGGCAGTTGAAGAGCTGAAGATAATAAGCCCGTGCAATGTGCAGGGCTTCATAGAGCACGGAAAAAGCAGAAAGATGTGCCCTTACGAGCTCGCCGCATTGGTTGCTGACAAAGCCAAGGTAATCATAGCAGATTACTATTACATCTTTAACCCGGCAATAAGGGATTCTTTTCTTTTCAAAATAAAAAAAGGGCTTGAAAACATTGTCTTGGTAGTGGATGAAGCCCATAATCTTCCAAACAGAATAAGGGAGCTTTTAACTCACAGGACATCAAGCAATGTCATTGAGATTGCCAAAAAAGAAGCGAGAAGGTTTGGATATGAAGAAACAATATCAAATCTTGAGATCGTTGAAAATGCCATTTTTGAGCTTGGCAAAAGCCTTGAAAATGAAGGGCTTTGGAATGAAAGGACTCTAAGGAAGAATGATTTGGTTGACGAAATAATAAAATCAAAAAGCTATGATGATATTATAGCAGAGCTTTTCTTTATTGGAGAAGACATAAGGGAAAAGCAAAAAATGAGCTATGTGCTTGGCGTTGCAAAGTTTTTGGAAGCATGGCTTGGCTCTGATATCGGCTATGGCAGGATTCTTACGAAAGAAATGGACAAAAAGCTGAAAGTTACATTATCATACAGGTGCCTGGATCCCTCGCTTGCAGCAAAAGAGGTTATTGAAAGAACCCATTCAGCTATTCTGATGTCAGGCACTTTAACGCCCACCTCCATGTACGGGGACATTCTTGGCTTTACTAATGCAGTTGAAAAAGAGTACAAAAGCCCTTTCCCGAAGAAAAACAGGCTGAATCTGATAATCCCGAAAACAACAACAAAGTTTGCTGAAAGAAGCCATAGGCAGTATGGGGAGATTGCAGGAATTTGTGCAGACATTGTCAATCTGGTGAACGGCAACTCTGCGATATTCTTTCCAAGCTATGATTTAATGCTGAATGTCAATGAGAGCTTAAGCAAATTTTCAAAAAAGCCCATTTTCATTGAAAAGCAGAGCCACGGAAAAAGGGAAAAAGAGGAGCTTTTGAGCGCTTTTAAGGGCTATAAGGACAAAGGAGCTGTGCTGCTTGGCACCTCAACAGGCTCTTTTGGAGAAGGAATTGATATGCCGGGCGTTTTGAAAACCGTAATCATAGTCGGGCTGCCATTGAACAAGCCTGATGTCGAGGCAAAATTATTGATAGAATACTATGACGACAAGTTCGGCAGGGGCTTTGAATACGGCTATGTTCTGCCAGCCATCACAAAATGCCTTCAGAATGCCGGCAGGTGCATCCGCTCAGAAACAGACAAAGGAGCTATTATCTTTCTTGACGAGAGATATGCGTGGAGAAATTATTACAGTTGTTTTCCTGAAGAATGGGATATGGAAGTTAGCTTGGATTATGAAAGTGCTTTGAAAGGGTTTTTTGGGAAGTAAATGTCCTAAAATAGAAACCTTTTTATATAAGTTATACTATCTAATTATATGTGTATAATATGATAGAACGTGAAACTACTTTGCGGGCTTGGGGAAATTCAATTGGCTTAGTTATACCTAAAGAAGATGTTAAGAAGGAGGGCTTGCATGTGGACCAGAAAGTCAAGGTAGTTATTACACCTGTCAAAACATTAAAAGTGAAAGATATATTTGGAAAGCTTAAACTAAAAATAAATACAAAAGAACTTTTAAAAGAAGTTGATAAGGAATTGGATAGCAAATTTTTCTAAAAATGAATTATTTTTTTGACACATACGCTATAATAGAGATTATTGAAGAGAATAAAAACTATGAGAAATATAAGGAAGACGATATAATAACTTCTGTTTTAAATGTGGGGGAGTTGTACTATTCATTGCTCAAGAAAAATGTTGAAGCAGCCGAAACTTGGCATGAAAAACTAAAACAGAGTGCTCTGCTGGTTGATGCTGAAATTATAAAGTCGGCAATGAAGTTTAAATTCGAGAATAAAACTAAAAAATTCTCATTCATAGACTGTGTCGGTTATGTCATTGCCAAAGAAAGGGGTTTAAGATTTCTAACTGGCGATGAAGGGTTTGAGAATTTTGATAATGTGGAGTTTGTGAAATGAGGTTTTGAGGGTTTATTGGGAGATAGTGATTAAGTCAAGTTTAATCTGTTGTTGTGCTGTTTATTTATGTTCCGTAATTAAAAAGGGGTTGGTTTTTAATTCTTGATATGTTTCTGATAATCTAAACTTTTCACCAAATTCATCAAACCTTACAATAGCTTCTTGGACTGCTGATTCCAGAGTATCTGTGACGATGCCGTAAGCCTGTGTTGGAAAATGAGTTACATATGGATAATAACGATAAACAGATTCAGTCCTTTCCTTTGGAGGACGTAAAGTTAAGTTTACTACGTCATCCAATTCTTTTATTAATTCTGTCCTAGTATACGCATATTGACCAACCATTTGACGCTCTTCAGGTATTATTTCTACTTCATTAAACTCTTTCGGAACTATTCCTTTTTCACATATTTTTCTAATCATCCGCTCGCCTAAGTACTCGTCTTTTTCGAATATTCCCATCAATTCTTCGGAAAGAGCAAAAAATCTTAATGCAGCCATTCCACCAGTGGTATCAAAGAAATACCTTTCTTGTTCTGTTATTTGATGTGTATCTATCATATCTTGAACCTCTTTCGGAGAATATCCATATAGGACATCAAAACCTATCCAAAAAGGCTTTAAACCTGGTTGTGTATCAATAATTACGAAGCCTGCTTCATTAAAATTACCAACATAAACATTTCTTGCCAAATAAAAGCGCGGTAAATGCAGTTTTAAGTCTTCAGGTTTTACAAGCTCTTGAGGTGTTATCTTCTCTAAATGTCCACTTTTATAAGGAATTAATTCGCCCATAAAAGGCAAGTATCGCAAGTTAGCTTATAAAGCTTTTTAGCATTCACTACTCATAAATTAACTTGTATATAAATTATTTAAATTAACATTCTTTTAACTTTTAAAATAATCAATATACATTTCCCTATACTAGTATCTAAAAGCGAAACATTTATATACCTGTAACACTTCTCTTAGAAAATGGTTATCCTTTTTGACAGGTTCAACCTGCCAGAGGACATATATGAGGTGATTTTTGCGACAAAGCAGCAGATAATTGTTGCCAAGCTGCTTATAGAGATGATGAAAGACAACGGCGGTGAAATCGGCAAAACCGAGATGTCTTTGTTCGCAACCAAGCTTCATGAAGGCAGCTTAATAACAGACTTAATAGAAGAACCTCCGTACAAGGGCAAGAAAGTCAAGGTAAGCTACAACAAAAGGCAGTTTTACGACAGAATTTTAACCCCTATGAAAAGCATGGGCATGGTTGATTATGACCTTTACAAGAAAACATACAGGATAAGCGACAAGTTCAACAAGGACTTGCAGCACATAGGATTGCTTTGGATACGCGAAATGCGAAAGCCTCCAAAGTCAGTTGTAAGATAAAATCAGATTCAACGAAACAAAAATTGAGGTGAAAAACACAACTTAAGCTCTTCAATTGGCCCCCCACCTAGTTCTTCTCAAACCACCCCCCACGTATAAAGGAAAAGGGGGCCAACCCTTTTATAATATAATGAAAAACATAAAATTAATCGGGCTTGTGCTTATCATTCTTTCACTTCAGATAGCAAATGCCCATGAAGAAGAAGTTCCGGCAGGAGTCACTCCTGATTCTTTCCTGTGGGGCTTGGACAAGGCATTGGACAACCTTAACCTGCTTCTTACATTTGACAAGGGAGAAAAAGCAAGAAAAGGCATGGAAATTGCAAGGGAAAGGCTTGAAGAAATAAAGCTCATGGCAGAAGAAAACAAGCTTGATGCCGCGGAAAAGGGCAAAGAAGAGCAGATTAAGGTCCTTTCAAAAGTAAAAGGCAGCATTTCCGGCATAAAAGATGAAGATGCCACTAAGCAGATAGGGGAGGAAATTGAGATTGAAAAGGAGCTGGAAGAGCATGAAAAAGAAATCGAAGAAGCAAGCAGCAATTTAAAAATCAAGATTGAAGTAAAAGGAGCCTTAAACGAGCAGCAAAAGGCATTGATTGAATCGCTTTTAAGCTCTCTTGAAAATAAAACT
>Ga0209541_10003961_pt1 | contig 26689 bp, 33 predicted proteins | sample RifCSPlowO2_01_FD_184027 | JGI IMG/M metagenome (GOLD analysis project Ga0209541, IMG submission 184027) | Groundwater microbial communities from Rifle, Colorado - Rifle CSP2_plank lowO2_0.1 (SPAdes) (version 2) | ecosystem: Environmental > Aquatic > Deep subsurface > Groundwater | place... | reverse complement strand
CTTCACTAAAAATTGGCTGCATAATTCGGCTAACTTGTTCCAAGCAACTATATTGTGAAATTCTGCTTCGTCATGCTTCTCACCGCTATCTGTTTTCCAACTCCTGTTGGTAGCCAAACCAAAAGAACAAACAGCTGTACCATTCGGCGTATATCTTAACTCCGGATCTCTGGTCAAATTCCCGATCAATTGTACCCGATTTAAACTTCTCGCCATAAGTATTTACGATGTCATTTCTATCATTTCGTCCTTAGCACCAAATGTCTCAATATATTCTCATTCTCCAACAGCTTTTTTTCAAAATCCCGGGGCATTGTCTCCCCTTCCAATGTAAAATCAAAATAAAATCCATTTGCCTCTCTTTTTATTTTGTATGCCAATTGCTTAATGCCAACTTCATTTTCTTTGATAATCTTTAAGTCTTTAAGTAAGGATTTAACTCCTGTGATCAATTTTTTCCTCAAGGTATCCGTTAAGGATGTTTTTACAACCAATATTAACTCGTACGATCTCATTAAATTTAATTTTATCATATTGCAAACCTCAAAATCAATGCCTAATTTTATAAAAAGTTTGCTTTTGGTTTGGCTGTAAGTTATTATAATGGCATCTTTTTAGATGAAGGAACGAGATGTTGAAACTACCGAAAGACAATCCGCTGTTTTTTTATTGCCGGGCGGTCAGAGCGTTGGAAAACAAAATGGAAAAATAGGATATTACCTAGGCAATACAGAAAAACAACCTCAAATATTACCCTCTACCGAGACTTCACCTGTCGGAAAGGTCATCGCACAGCCAGTAGAACAAACAATTCCTGAACCAATAATTAGCCCTGAATCTGAATCAGCTCCTATTGCCCAAAGAGACATAACTGAACAAGTAATCTTTGAAATGCCACTTACTGATGAACCATTTAAAAAACCAGAAGAAATTCCGGAAATTACTGATAAAATTCCCGAAGAAACTGACCATGAAATAGATCCTGATCAATTAGACTTCAGCAACGAAGAGATACCTGCATTAGATACTTCATGGAAAGAAAATCAAGAATTTCCTTCTGCTCTTAATCTATATTTACGAGAAACTACGCATCACCCCCTTCTAACCGCAGCTCAGGAACAAGAACTTGGAATAAAAATCTCTGCTAAAAAAATCTCTTTAAGAAATCTGAAAAGAATACTTATCATGCTGCCCCTAGACATGCAGACTGAAATACAGGAAATTCTCTCCCAATCAAAAAACACATCTCTTCTGCAAGTACTTGATAATGATATTTCGAATAAATCAGCATCTATAAAGATGCAAGAAGATGAGCTGCAAAAATTAATTATTCAGGATTCAACGGAAAACATAACGACAAGAATTGAAGAATTAAAAAAAGAGATTAAGGAGCATAAAGCTTTTCTTACGGAAGTGGCAGAGAACGACTTCTTCATGGAACATAAAATTGAACAATTCTTTGCTATTGAAGATGACCAAGAACAAGAAAAAGCTGTCTTGGACTTTACAAGACATCAACTCCTTGGGTTGATCCATGCAGGAAATGAAGCCCAAACATTATATGTGACCTCAAATCTTCGCCTTGTTGTTTCAATTGCCAGAAGATACGCTAGGTCCATCAATCAACTTTCCCTATTGGATCTTATTCAGGAAGGGAGTATAGGCTTAATGAAAGCAGTTGAAAGATGGGATTTCAGAAAAGGTTATAAATTCTCAACCTTTGCAACTTGGTGGATTAGACAAGCAATAAGACGAGCAATTGCGGATTCCGGCTCCACAATACGCCTGCCTATACACATACATGAAAGGCTTGGCCAATTACACAAACGCCAGTCTGATCTAATACAAGAGACAGGCAAAATGATCCCGCTTGAAGATATTATAATTCAAGAAGTTCCGCAAGAAGAGCAAGGTGCTTTGATACAAGCTCTCCGAGCACAACGAGTAAGCTCACTTAATCAACCTGTTGAAAATGATGAGGGTCCATCGAAAGAATTAGGAGATTTCATACCTGACCCTGAAGATTTAGAAGAAAAAGCAACAGATAACATATTAGGAAAAGCTCTAAGAGATGAATTGCGTCAAGCACTTGACCCCAGAGAAAGCGTAGTATTGTTTTTACGATTTGGACTTAATGGCACTACCCCACAAACCCTCGAGGAGATAGGACAAAAATATAATGTTACAAGAGAATGGATAAGACAAATTGAAAACAGAGCTTTAAAAAAGTTAAGCCGATCTCCGGAGATTATAAAACGATTTAAAGAAGATATAGTCGAAAAAAAACCGCAGTCTTCAGAAATTGTTTTTCCGCCGGGTCTCAAAACCTAAACATTATTTTTTAGATAATCCATTCTTAATTCCTCCGGAAATCTTTCAATTGAGTAGCGGAGCATTGTGCGGGGCATTTTTTTATAATGTTTGTCCAAAAATTTAATTTCCGTTTTCATATCTCTCTTCCCCACTTCTCTTAACATCCATCCAACTGCTTTGTGAATTAGATCATGCCGATCGTTTAATAGCATTTCCGCAATTTTCAAAGTTTCGTCGAATTTATTATTCTTTATGGAAGAATAAGTTGAAACAATAGCAATTCGTCTTTCCCAAATATTTTCCGACTTTGCTAATCGTAGTAGGAGCGTAGGGGTGGCGGGCGCGGGGGGCCCCCGTCGAGCACCCGCAGGGAGCGAAGCGACCGAGGATGTCGGACGGGGGTGAAGTCCGACAGGACCCCAAGCAAATAAATATCTTCCAATAATTTTGTCCGCTGACAAATCCACCAAATCCCAATTATTTACACATTGCATGTTTTCAAGGTAAAAATCAAAAATCTTTTTCTGGGCTTTTTCATTACCAGCATTAAAATTGTAAACAAGGATCAAAAGCGCGATTAGTCTTTCTTCATGGATTTTGGATTTAAGAAGTCCTAAAATTTTGGAAAATGGCAACTCTTTAAACCTAATCGCAATTTTCCGCGACTGCGGAACCGTAATTCCCAAAAACACATCTCCCTCCCCATACTCCCCTTTCCCTGTCTTAAAAAACCCCTGCGAAACCTCCGCCCTCTTCGTCTCCGCAATCCCCTTTAATTCTTTCCTAAGTTCTACTAAATTGCCCATGCTTCGATTTTAGCATAAATAATGTAATTTATTTATTAAGTTTGCCCACTTGACATGTGAATGATTATATGATATTCTATATGGAATATGATATCACTAATGCCTAGAACTGTTTCCTCATCCGATATTCAGAAAAAATACAGAGAGATATTCGATGAAGTCAAGAAAACCAAAGAACCCGTGATAGTTTTGCACGGCAACAAGCCTGATGTAGCTATTGTTGATTATGGCTATCTAGAAGAATTAAAGAGAGAATCTTATGAAAAAGAAGTTGAAGACACTCTAAAAGCAGTGAGAGAAGGAAGAAAAGAGTACAAAGCGAGAAAAACCCTTAAGGCAAAATCCCTTGCAGACCTAATTTAGCGCTGATTTAATGATTGTCAAGCAAATTGAGTATTCCACAAATTTTGTTAAACAATTTAAAAAACTTACACCTCAAGCTAAAAAACAAGCTATTAAAGCAGAGTTATTGTTTAGGAAAGATCCATTCTCACCAAGAATAAAGACTCACAAACTTACCGGCAAATTAAGCGACCTGTGGGCATTTTCCATAGACTACCGAAACAGAATTATTTTTGAATTTATAGATGAAGGAAAAGTAGTGTTCTACAAAATCGGCTCCCATGAAATTTATAGATAATTTTATGCCCCGATCTTAAACTCTGCCACCGCCATAACCTACATGGAAATTTGATTTAAAAATTCATTTATCCTATAATACTTGAGTTATGTTTTCCGAGAGAATAGTTTTGCCACTGCCCCAAATAAAACCCGCTCCCACCATAGAACATTATCCCATTGAGGGAGATACTTATTCGTGGGGGAAAACAGGTAGACTTCTAACCGAAGATGCTTTTCTGGCAGTTCTTAATGCATCGGGAGAAGATCTTTGGGCGGTTGATCTTTGCTCATCATATCCAATTTTGCGTGAAATAATGACAGGTCAGCATAAAGAAAGGGTGCACAATAAAGCTCGAAAAATTACGCCTAGCTCACCTACAATTTTGCCTTGATATTTCAACCTCAATGGATTATAATCCATTATTACTTGCCCAGACAATATGACAGAGCAACAACATCGTACCCCCCTCAAGGAAAACGGTCAGATATCTGCTCCCGCTAGCTTACAGCTGCGGATTTTACCCGAAAGGATTCCTTGGATATATGCATCTTTAATGAATCAACAAGAATTACCTCTATACGAAGATGTATTCCCCGATCCATTTAAAGGGCTTGACATCAGAATTCGTCAAAATCAAGGAGAATTAACTTTTACTGCCACATTTGGTATCGGCGATGATTTTAATTTACAACATGGAGCAACCATAGGCTCGAAAGAAACACTGTCCCCGCTTTTAACGCGTTATAAAGAATATGAGTTTTCTCCCGAAGGAAATCAATTGATTGTTGTTAAAGACGGTGATGTACATGGCATAATAGTCAAAAACGACAATACAATTACTATTCATAGAGGTAAACCGGTCGGATCGATAAAATTACCTAAAGATGGAGAAATAAATGCGTTGTCTATCTATTTAGATCAATTTAATTTATTGGTACAACGCTATGTCAGCGCAATTTGGAAAGCTTCGCCTGAAACAAATCAAAAAAAGTTTCAATTACTTCTTGATATACCGCAACTACCGGATGGCGCTTTACAGACATATTTTTCAACATTTGAAATTGTAGCAAAAGATTTCAGAGCCCGTCCAAGACCTTTGGATATGGATGACGATATTGGCGGTTATCCCCAAGTTAAATCAGAAATTAAAGGTCTTTTTCTAGATTTAACTCAACCAAATGAAAGCAGAAAATATGGTACACAGCCGTTTAGCAATAAATTTGTATTGGTAACCGGCGACGAAGGATCGGGAAAAAGTCTTTTCCCCAAAACGCTAGATGCAATGTTTAGGAAAAAATTTGGAGATAAGTTTGAACATTTTCGTTTGCCTCTATCCGATATGCTAACCCAATATGGTAGATTTACCGCGACAATAGTAAATACTATTTTAAATCATGTCAAGGAAAATGAGAAAAAAGGAATCCCCACTTTATTACATTTAGATAATTTGGAGGCTCTGGTACCAGCAAGTCAAAGATTAACAACTGTAAATTTGCTCCGATCGCCCACAATAATTCAGCAAAGACCCAGCCTATCCGATGCTGAATTTAATTATTTATTACAAACTATAAATCCTATTGTAGAGGCTTTTCGTCAATTAGGTCGTGACCTGGGAGGAGAAAGTCATAATGTAATTGTTTACGGTGAAAGTCGCATACCCAGAGAAGACCTGCCAGAAGGAGTATCGAGAACATTTAGGCGTTCGCGTAGCCTGGATAAACCCACGGTTCAGGATTTACAAGATATCTTAAGAATACAGATTAACACAAGCAGAAAATTCGCTGCAGCCACACAACATGATCCATTTATTTCTGACATATTATCGTCCCTAAATCAAATCGCTAGTCACGCAATCGGATTAAATGGACGAGATATTCAGCAAGCGTTAATAAATATAGCGACAAGAAAAAAAGCGCAATCCAACGATTCGCAAACAACAAGCGAAGAAATAATTGAAGAATTGGAAGCAATGTCTTCAGAGAAAGGACGCCCCAAATCTTTAAATCGCAGAATAGGACTTTCTATTCCCAATGATAATAGATAATAAGCATAGACAATTAACTTCCGATCTTAAACTCTGCCACATCCCCGTCTTGCATGATATAATCGCGTCCTTCAAGACGCGCTTTTCCTAGTTCTCGGGATTTTTTCCAACCATTATTTTTAATAAATTCTTCGTACGAGACAACTTCTGCTTTGATAAATTTTTTCATGAAGTCAGTATGTATCGTGCCGGAGGCCATGAGCGCGGTATCACCGCGTCGAATGGTCCAAGCTCTGACTTCTTTTTCCCCACACGTTAAAAAAGAAATTAAGCCAAGCTTTTCATATGCTTTTCTTATCAAATGCTCAAGTCCTGATTCCTTCAGTCCCAATTCTGAAAGATACTGCTTCTGCTCATCTTCTGACAATTCCGATAAATCAGATTCTATTTTCGCGCAAATTCCAGTTAAACTTTCTTCGTTAATGCTTAAAAGAGTTGCGTATTGATTTATAACTGGTTGAATTTTTTCTTTGGAATAATCATTCTCTGATAGATTTAAGACGATAAGCTCAGGTTTTGCTGACAAAAGAAAAAATGTTTTTGCAAACTCCTGTTCTTCGGAAGTTAAAATGATTTCTCTTGCGGGCGTGCCTGAATTTAAACCTTTGAATAATTTATCAATTGCAGCTTTTTCCGATTCTTTGGAAAATCTCTTTACTTTGCTTTGCGCAGTTTGAATAGATTGTAAATCTGCTAAAATAAGCTCTGTTTCAATGGCTTCGTAATCCTCTCTCGGTCCGACACTTCCCTCGCGGACAATATTGGGATCCTCAAACGCCCGGACCACATGAGCAATGATGGAAACCTCGCGGATGTGGGATAAAAATTTATTTCCCAACCCCGCTCCTTCCGATGCTCCTTTAACTAAACCTGCTATATCCACAAAATTGACAGTGGCGGGCTTTAGAGGCGGTAATTCTCCCATTTTTTCTTCCTCTTTTGTAATTTCCGTAAGTTTTTGCAAACGGGAATCAGGAACAGGAACTATTCCCACGTTAGGTTCAATTGTTGCAAAAGGGTAATTTGCGACAAAAGCCTGCTGCTTTTTCAACAGCGCATTAAACAAAGTGCTTTTCCCCACATTCGGTAAACCAACTATTCCCACAGATAAATTCATATTATTTATCCTGAGCAAAGCCAAGTCTGACTTGGCAAAGCCGAAGGATAAAAAGATTATAACAAATTAAATTTGTTTTTTTTTGGTGAATTTGGGATTTACGGGTTTGGAATTTTCATTTACGCAATTAAGGAATATACTCTGCCTTCCTTTGTAAAAGCATGGGGAACGGAAGAACGGATGAGAACTAGTATGTCTAAAAAAGAAGCTCCAGACACTTTTCTAATATGATTTTCCCAAATGAATCAAACCGACTGCCAAATTCAGAATTCTTATCAGGAATATTCCCGTCTGTTCTAGAGATTAATTCATCTAACGCTATTTTGAATATCGCCTGGAATTCCCTTGCATTATTAAAGTCGACTATTCTACCAAGATTATCATAATATTGTTGTATTACTGCCGACGCAATATGTGCGTTTCCTTGGTTAAACTTAGGATGGATAAATGTCGCATCAGGCAAAACGTCAATTAAGTTTTTACTCAGCTGAATCGATAACAATCTAACTCTAGATCCTTCCACCTGCTGAAGCATGTCTGGAGATAATTGCTGTAAACTTAGAGTAGGTGAAGCATCTGGGGAAATATTTGGTAAAATTTTACGAACTTCACCCGTTACATCTTGCAACCATTTTTTTAAATCCTCAACATAGGTTATCTTACCTGATGCGTTCGCCGTTCTTATCTCTTGTTCAACAAAAGGAACAGTGTCAACTGCAGGTAAACGATGCGTCCACGTGTTTAAAAACCGCGCTAAATCAGTAATTTTGTTTTGAAAAGAACTCGATCCCTCTACTATTAGACTAAGACTTAATAATTTATCCTCAAGACCTGTTTTCGCTGAGAATCGTCTAATCATTTCTGTCTCATTTTCAACTACATAAACGTAGGGTTCGTATTTGATTTTATAGATCCCACTTCTCTCGCTGAAAGGCTCAACATTTTCAATAGTCTGTTCATGAACAGATCTAGGATAATTTTGCAACACAAAAGATTGCGGATACAAACCCGCTTTTAAAACCCAAGGGTTAATTATTCCAGCTCTCATTGACCAAAACTCTTTATATTTAATAAAATCTGAAAAAGCAATATCTATTACAGAAGATGTTTCAGGAAACAAGGTTACTCTTTCTGAGCCTACTTGTTGTGACATTAATGAGCTATTTGATTTCGTTGGCAAATCCGCCAACGTAGGGTTTACTTGCTTAAAAAATGTGGTATTATACAGCTTGTAGGAATAACCAGCAGGAGTCAATTGAGTAGCTACATGAATTCCGTTTACTTCAGTTGTAAAATCTGTATGCGGCAATTTAATCGGAGGTTCTACGCTTACGACTGAACTAACTTCGTTTGCCTCTCCAAAATTATACCGCTCTGTACGAGAATCCATACTTAATTAATTATACAATAATATAGACCTTACTACAAATTCGACACTACTCTCGTATTCAATCTAAAGGCTGCCTTACGCTTAGATTCATAAAAATATAAACTGGCTATTGACGTTTATGCAAGTATATGCTAGAATATGATTAATCATTAGGGAGAATACGACCAATAGACTATGTGTCTATTTGCGACGCCTCCCATTTTTTATACCCTAAGCTCCAAGGCTTCTTTTTCCCTGTATAGAAATACTTTATATTTTTGAAATCTTCTTAGCAGACTCGACTCTGAATGGCGATTGGGAATTATGATTCTATAAAGCTTTTTTTGTTTCTCTAAATATTCATGTAAACAATAAAAATCTCCGTCCCCAGAAACAATAATAGCCTTCTCGTATTTATCGTATTGATAAACTGTCGAATGTAACACAAGTTCCGCGTCAACATTTCCTTTAACTTTGCCAAAACTGTCTTTAACAGTTGGCTTAAATATCAAATCGTATCCATAAGATTTAAGCCTTCTATATAGATTTTCATTTTGCTTAACATATCCTATGAATAAAAATGCATTGCTAACTCTAAATTTGTCTGTCAAATATTTTCTGAATTTTTTAAAATCAAGCTTCCATCCTTTATAAATTGTCTTCCTCCCCTTACGAAGATCTTTACTTGCGCCCAAGTTTAAATTCTGACTGTCAATAAAAGCATAAGTTTTGGACTTCATGAAAAGATTATAGCAGAATTTATTTTTTCCAATCCTTCACAATTAGCTTTTTACCTTTGGGGGTGACGGTGAGTTTTTGGCGAGCCCGCCAGCCAAGCTTGCGAATATGCTCTATAGGGAAAGTTATCCCAAAACTCTTCCCCGCTATCTTTGTCAAACTCCTTACATTCTTTTTCTTTCTCGTCGACATATTTTTATCTTAACATGCTTTATTACGTAAAGTATTACGTAATACTTTACGTAACTACATTATTTTTTTAATTGACCCAACTTCTTCCCGCTCCACTCAATATCTCCAATCTTCCAATCATTCCAATAAATCGTTAGTTCGTCGCCTTCTTGTTCTCGTGAAATTTCTACAACCTTTCTATCACTCGGGTCTACCCTACCAATTAGAACTGCTATTCTTGGCTTATCCCTTATAGTATCCAATGTTGCAGAAACTTGAATGTTTGGCGGATTTATAGCTGCGCTCACTACAATTTTATTCGTCTTTAGAATTCCTGGAATAAATCTGGTAACCATCCAACCGCTCTGAAAAGCAGTTGGTCCCCCAGGCAGAAAAACTTGACAAGCAACAATTTCTGGAGAACTACTTGAAATTGTGATACCAAAAATACTACTCATTTTTACTCACCTCCTTTTAATTTTCTTTTTTTTCAAACATTCATGCTTATTATCTTATCGAGTATCTTCTCAATAGCTGTCGTGTTGCTCTTTACCGAATTTCCTATTATCACATGTCGTCCACTGTCACTTCTTAGTAAGGCAGCATGGAGAATCCTATTAGAACTTTCTAGTAAAAGCAGTAAATTAAACAAATCTTTTTCATACTTATTTTTAGAATCATTAAGTGAGGTTTGATAAATAAATTCTCTAATGCCATCAGTTGCATACATGTTGTGTGCGACATTAATTACATCTTCTCCAAATACTTTATTTACCTCTTTGTTAACTAGACGATTGTACTGAAAATCTCCTTTCAGGTTCTTATATAATCTATTTTTATTGTCGCTCGCGATTTGCCCTCTGACAGATAAGTCAATAAGAAAACTAGCAGTTAAAATCGCGAATGCCACAGAATAATCCCAAATGAGCATGTCGTAGAAATCAGGACAAGTGTCATTAAATAAAGAACAAATGAATTCGTATATTTTGCTATCAAAATTGGATAGATCAATGAATACAAAAATAAATACTGTTAAAAACATTATAAATAAAGCCGTATGTTTTCTAATTAAGCTCATTCTTGTTTTTTTGCGGAGGGCGTGGGGGCGGCAGGATTGGTGTCGTCTCAACGAACTTCGCTTCAAATTTAAAAAAAATAAATTTGGAAGCTAATTATAGCTCGTTTTTGACAACAATGCAAGGGTTTTTGAGGCTAAATTTGTCAATTTTAGGGATTATCTGATTAGATTGCTTTAACAATCTTTTCTAAGCTACAACCCATTTTGTTTTTCCCATTTATTAATAAGTTCCAAAGATTCATTTTCAAAATCAGGCAGATAAATCAACTCTATCTTTTTATTATTTTCTTCATTGAGCTCGGAAATATCAGTCATCCCTTCATAATAACCTTTAGAAACCATTTCGGGTGTTTTTTTGCACGCTGAGACGATTCTTGAAATTCCCGCCCAGTTTGCAACCGAAAAACACATAACACAACATGCAAGACTTTCATACAAAGTAGCTCCGCTCAAATCAACACTGTTGAGATTTCTACAAGCTTCCCTGATTGCCGCAGTTTCCGCATGTGAGGTAGGATCGTGAAGAACAAATCCAAGACTTACTCCTTTGGAGATTATTTTCCCGTTTTTAACAACCACTGCTCCCGCAGGAAACCCGCCTTTTTGTATAGATTCTCTTGCCTGATCTACAGCAATTTCCAAGAACTGTTTGTCATCCATAGAAAAATTATAACAGAATTTTAAAAACCAAAGAAGTCGATTATTGCTGGGCATTAGAGGGATAAATTAATTTGCCATTGTATGTTCCGCCTATCGTATCTGCAGTGCGACCAACATCTACATTCCTTTCGCCTGTCGGACAATCAGGATTAATCGGAGCTGCCTCAAAATGATTATTTGTAATGTCCGGCTTTGCGCCTCTCTCGCAATTAATCCCCAATTGTGAATCATGGATATTGTTTCCCGAAATAAAAGTATTCCCGCTTGATTTAACGCCAACTGCCTGATGCCAGCAATGATAAATTTCGTTATTTGTAATCTTAACATTCGCTGACCAGACATCAATACAGCTCCATAACGAATCATGAATTTTACTGTTCGTAATCCTCACAAAATCGCCCCTGTCAAAAAGCGCACCTTCTGTTCCAGAATATATACCGTTATGCGCAAAAGCTACTTCAACAAAATCAAGAGCGCTTCCTCCGAATAATACCAATTGATCCCAATCAGCATATTCTGGCTTTGCCTGCACTGATGTAAAGATAATAGGTTGTTGCTTGGTGCCAATTGCTATAATCTTTGCCGTGAGATCGAAATGGCTTTGATTATAACCCTCCCTACCGGTTGGATCATTATGCTCTGTAATGTATGCGTCTGCAAACTTTGTCCATGAAGTGTTTGAGATATCGGGCTTTTTGTCAAAAAGAATTTTTGTGCCGGGCGCAATTCTCAAAGTAGCCCACGGAACAAAAAAAGTATCTCCTGAAATTGTGATTGTCCCGCTCCAGTTTTCCGATTGTAAGTGCAATCCCGACACATTGGCATTGCTAACCGACTTAGAAAAAAATGCCAGAACAGAAAGAATCAGTACTATAATAAAAATGAGACCAAGAAAGAAAAATAAAGCTTTTTTAATCACTGTATCCAGCATATCAATTTTTAATTACGATAGCCACACTTTACTTTAGCTGAGAAAATTAACCAGGGGTTGGGGAATTTTAGCGGAGTTTATTTTTCATTTTTCCAGGTTGACAAGATTAGACTAATACGCTAGAATAATAATCAATAATCATCTAAAAACCCCTGAAAGGGGGTTTTTGGAATCTATATCCTCTCTACAAGCTCTCTTAATGTATTGAAATTAATATACTTATCTGCAGCTTTTAAAAGCTCGTAAGAAACATGCCCTTTTGAAGAAATCACAACCACTTTTTTGTTTTTATTTTGCAGGTATCGAACCAGAGCATGAAAATCACTATCTCCACTCATTAAAATAGCTGTTGAGTAAAACTTCAGATCTTTAACCGCATCTATGGTCAACTCCACATCTAGATTTCCCTTCTTTAAAATAGACCCATCAGCTTGTCTGATTAATTTAACTTCCTTTGTTCTGATTCTGTAACCCCATCGTCTTAATTTCCTAAAGAACCCTTGCTGTTTTTTGTCATCTTTCAAATATCCAAAATAGAAATAAACATGATCTAGCTGATAATTATTCTTGAAATAATCCATCAACTTTTTAAAATCTATCTGCCATTTTAGAGTTCTCTGGGAATAAATTACATTGGCTGCATCAATGAATACCGCTGCCTTCGTTGACTGACGATAAATGATTCTTTTTATTATGGGCATCTTTCAATTAATTATAGCAGAACTTTTAGAATCTAAAATTGGTTTGGGGAATTTTACCAAGATTAATTTACTGCATTTTGAGGCTTCCCGCCTAGAAAGTTCCGCATGTTGCCGATGAAGATTTCCTGCTTGGCGATTTTTGCTTCATCAGAAATATAACCAATGGGCGGATATAATATGCAGTTTTTGTATTTAGATAATCTTTTCGCATCTTTCAGATCTAATTCATCCGAATGATCGCTAATATATGTTATATTTCCCTTTTTAAGCCTTTCTTCCAATGCAGTAAGGTCTGTAATTTCATTGGGAACTGTACTTATAATCAAGCTTCCCGGCTTGACGCTATTAATCCTTTTTCTATTTAAGAAATGCTGTGTTTGCGGAGTTTCTGCTAAATGAAAAGAGATAATGTCAGATGAAGAAATTAAACTATCTGCATTTTGATATCTAACGCCCTTTTTCTCCAAATCCTTTTTTCTGTGTTCAGACCAATATCTGACATCTGCTCCAAAACCTTTTGCAATTTCTGCCACCCTTCCGCCTATTCTTCCCAAGCCAATCACTGCAAAAATTTTGTCTTTAATTTCTGTTGCTTTAAATCCAACTTCTATGTAATTGCCTTCGTTCGCCTGTTTCTTTGCCCTTGCTAAATCTCTTACTTTTTCTAAAATTACTGCAAAAACGAATTCCGCTACGGATTCTGTCGCATAACCCGGAACATTAGTCACAGTTGTTCCCTTTCTCTTTGCATAAGCTGTGTCAATTTTTCCATAAGCCGTAGCTAAAACACTAATATATTTTAAATTGGGAGCCATATCTATTTCTTTCCTGCCAACATCTACTTGAAATCCTGTTAAGATACAATCCGCATCAGTTAATTCTTTTTGAATTTGGGAACTATCTTTTGAAAAATGTATTCTTTTGTCAACCATTTTATCTAATTGTTCCCAATAAATCGGGTCTAATTTATCTGCGCTGATATTTATTATGAGAGCTTTTTTGAATTTCATATCCAAACACCGCAAGTATAGCAGATTTTAAATTTTTGGGGGAATTTTATTTTTATTCAAAATTTTCTCCTCTGTAAACGGCTCTATTGGGATGATAATCATTACAAAGATTATAGCAGTTTTATCAGGAAACATGCGTTAGTACATTTGTTTGACTATGAGGAAGTCCTAGTGAAAGTTTCTCAAGCGGGTCACCCTGAGGTTCATCTGTATTATTATCGTCGCTTGAGTCTACAAAAATAACCACTTCCTTTGTAAATTTATCTCTATTTCTAGAAATTGAAAGCTCTTGATGTCCAGAAATTTGAATAGGACGCTTTGCATGAACCTTCTTTCCATCCATATCTTTTTCGTCCTCATATAAAACAACTTCTACACCTTTATCTTTTCCAGATATCATAACTCTTCCGCTACTACCATCCACATCTCCAAACACAACAATTCGAGTTTCAGGTCCTAAAAAGTCTATGTTTCCAATATCATTAGGGTTGACCGTATGGGATTTCACCAAAATACTACTGCGTTTATCTTGACTATGACAATCTACTTCAATTCTCATAAAAAATAATAATAGAAAAGATTACAGCAGAATTTTGAATCCAAAACAGGTTGTGGGTGAATAAGTTAAAGTACCACTTGACAAACAGTGGAAAGTACTATACAATGTACTTTATATGTTACAGATAGTAAGCATTACCGATGCAAGGAATAATTTGGCAAAACTTATTAACAAAATACAAACAACAAAACAGCCTATCGTTATAGTGCAAGATAGCTCTCCCTCTGCGGTTATTTATCCCTACAATGAAATAACAAAACAAGAAGAAGATAGGGATCGGCTTTTTAAGCTTAGGTTCCATGAGATTTTTGCTGAAGGAAAAAAATCCTTCAAAAAATATCTTCAAAGAAAATCAATAAAAGCTCCCCGCTCCGAAGATAAGGCATACTCAATTATAAAAAATGCTTAAAGTTGTCGTAGATACGAATGTATTTATTTCCGGCGTTTTGTTTGGCGGAAACCCCCAAAAGATAATTGAAGCATGGCTTAACAAAAAATATATATTTTGCTTATCCCCAGAACTAGAAGCAGAAATTCTTAATAAGCTACAAGGAAAATTTTTGATTTCTACATATACTCTTCAGGCTATTGAAGAAGCGTTAGATACCAAAACAGAAAAATATATTCCTAAAAAAAAGATTTTTATATGCAAAGACCCAACAGGCAATTTCCTTTTGGAGCTGGCATACGAGGCTCAAGCGGATTATCTAATAAGCGGAGACAAACTTGTTCTAAAACTTAAACAATACAGTAAAACAAAAATCATTTCCCCAAAAAACTTCCTAAAATTATTGTAAAAAAATTATAGCAGAATTTTTAAGATTAAAAATTGTTTGGAAAATGTTACTTTTTTGCTTTCGGATAGCAACTACTTGTTGCTTTTTTTGCTACCTTAAGTTCATTAACTAATACTTCTACCGCTACTGGATTTATTACCATCCTTGGAGCTTCTTCCAGACTAAACTGCAATTGATCTTTAGACATTACCATAATGAAGCCATATTATAGTAAAAGAAGGAGTTTTGGGAAATTTTAGCGGGGTTTATCTTCATTTCCCACATTATATGCTAAAAAATGATATAATATATTATATGTACAATTGGTCTACGGATACAGTAAAACTTAAGCAGAGCAAAGAGCAATATATCATCTGGAAGCTTACCCAAATGATAAATTATGGCTTAGACGGACAAAAACTGCAAGAAAAGACACTGATTAAATACTGGACGAAAATTAAGAACAATATAGATCCATACAAAAGACGAGTTTTAGAATACTTAATATGGGAAAATCAATACTTACTCCCAAACAACTTAAATTTCTGGAATGTATCCAGCAAGAAAAATCAATAACCCGCAATTTCTACCTTACAGGCGGGACTGCTCTTGCAGAGTTTTATTTACTGCATCGGCTTTCTGAAGATATAGATCTTTTTTCCGAGCATTACGAGGTTAATCCTGATGCGGTAGATGCATTTCTGCGAAAAGTTTCATCCAAACTTAAGATTAAAAATATTCAAAGAATCCAATTCTTGGGACTTTTTACATATATGCTTAATTTTCGTGACAATGACAAGCTAAAAGTTGATTTCAACTACTATCCGTTTCCCCGAATAGAAAAAGGTATCCTATATAGAAGCATTCAGATTGACAGCGTCCATGATATTGCCGCAAATAAAGTTCATACGCTGTTTATGAAACCTAGAGCAAGAGATTATGTTGACTTATACTGCATACTAAAAAATAAAGATTTATCAATTGAAAAGCTAATATTGGATGCTAAAGCAAAATTCGATTGGCACATAGACCCATTAACTCTTGCAAGCCAATTTATGCGCGTAAAAGAATTTACAGATTTTCCTATAATGCTCATTCCCTTTAATGAAAATTCTATGAGAGAGTTTTTTCTTGAGGAGGCAAAAAAATTAAAAAATAAAATCATCGCCTAAAAAAAGATTATAGCAGAATTTGAAACTTCAAAGACTAGATGGCGGAACTTTTTCAGGACTTGGCACATGGGTACCTTCTCTTGTAAAAATGTGGAAAGTCGTAGAAATTTCTTCTTCATCCGAATAAAAATGTTCTTTGATTTTCTTCTGAGTTATGCAAGAAAAAGCTTCATCTTTAGTGTCAAAAGATCCTGAAGGAAACATATCGCCACTAAGACCGTCTATACCCAGAACTACGAATTTGGAATCGGGATTTATAAGAGGATTTTTGTTGAGAATAGATTCCCTGAATATTCGTCTGATATATTCTCCAGGCTCAATCCCGTCTTGCTCAGCAAGATTTACTATGTGAGTAAATCTGCCAAGAATTTCTTTGCTTGCCATATTAAAAACCTCAGAAGGAATTATATCAAATTAGCTGGATTTTGAGAATTTTACGTTTTTCCACAAGGATATTTTTATTCATATCTCAATGCTTGAATTGGGTCTAATTTTGAAGCGCGGATTGCGGGAGTAACTCCGAAAACAATTCCAACAATCATTGAGAATCCAAAAGAAAGCGCAATTGACCATAAAGGAACAGTTGTGGTAAAAAATCTTCCTATTACAAATGATAATCCAACGCCAATTAATATCCCGATTAATCCGCCCAACCCTGACAATGTTATGGCTTCTATCAAGAACTGATTTCTTATGTCGGATGGTTTTGCTCCAATTGCCTTTCGAAGCCCAATTTCCCTTGTCCTCTCGGTTACCGACACAAGCATTATATTCATAATCCCAATTCCTCCGACTATCAAAGATATTGCAGAAATTCCGCCCAAAGCAAGCGTTAACACTCCTGTAATTTGAGATATTGTTGACAGGGTCTGCTCCTGACTTTGAACAGTAAATTCATCTTCAGAAAGTCTTTTTTTAAGGATTTGCGTTGTTTTTGCTTGGATATCTTTAACTTCTTCCGAATTTTTTACCGATACATATATCGTATTAAGCCTATCGATTCCGAATTGTCTTTGAGCGCTTGTTAAAGGAACAAGAATGGAATTATCCTGATCAATGCCAAATATTGCTCCACGCGATTTCAAAATTCCGATAACAGTATATTTTATTCCTGATACGTCAATTTTTTTGCCAATTGCTGATTTTGTTCCAAACAAATTAGCAACAACTGTCGGACCTACAACCGCTACTCTGCGCAAGCTTTGCTGCTCGGAAGTTCTGAAAAATCTGCCACTCATTAGCCCAACAGTAATTGTTTGAGGATAATTTGCCTCAACGCCAAAAACCGCAGCTCCCTTGTCTTCCTTGTTGGTATATTTTAGCGTTGCGTTTCTTTGAATAACAGCTGAAATTTGAGCTTGAGATGCAAGTCTTAAACGAAGATTGACAGCGTCTTCATAAACCAATCTATTTGCCTGAACTCCGCCGGGAGACCTTGCCCCGCCGATTCTTCCGGGAATAACAAAAAGAAGATTGGCGCCCAAACCCTCTATCTGACTTGTGATAAATGTTTGAAGACCCGTAACAATTGCAATAAGCAATATTACAGATGCAACTCCAATCACAATTCCCAGAATTGTCAGAAAAGATCTCATCCTATTTGCCAAAACAGACGCAAGAGCTGATCTTGCTGTTTCAAAAATATCCATAGCTAATTCTAAACGATACTTCCGTCTTTAATTTTTACAATTCTTTTCGCATATCTGGCAATGCCTGCCTCGTGAGTAATCATAATAATTGTTTTGCCTGTTTTATGCAGTTTTTCAAAAATCTGCATAATTTCTTTGCCTGATTTTGAATCCAGATTTCCAGTTGGTTCATCTGCCAGCAAGATTTCAGGATTAGTTACCAAAGCTCTTGCAATAGCTACTCTTTGCTGCTGACCTCCTGAAAGCTGGTTGGAAAAAGACATTAATTTATCCCCCAAGCCTACCCGCTCCAATTCTTCTTTTGCGCGCATTTCTCTTTCCAAACGCCCTACTCCCGCATACATCAAGGGAAGATCCACATTATTTAGAGCGCAGGTGCGGGAAAGCAGATTGAATGACTGGAATACAAAGCCTATTTTTTTATTTCTTATTTCGGAAAGCTTATCCTCTTGAAAATGGGACATATCTTCATTATTTAATTCGTATTTGCCGGAAGTAGGCTTATCTAAAAGACCGATTATGTGCAAAAGAGTTGATTTGCCCGAACCCGATACTCCAATCACAGCAACAAATTCACCTCTTTTGATTCGAAGATTAACATTTTTTAAAGCTTGAAAAGATACTTCTCCTGTTTTATAGATTTTGTTTATTTTTGAAAGCTTAACTGCTGTAGTCATCTTGGTCTGCCTAATCCGCCACGGGCTCCTCCTCCAAAAATTCTAAAAATACCCGAAAGAGGAGACCTGTTTTGGTTGATAAAATTGCCGGATGACGGAGGATTCAGAAGGACTCTTTGACTTTTCTTTAATCCTTTTTTAATTTCTATATTCGTATCCGAACTTATTCCCGTAGTCACTTTTAAAGCAGTTAAACCCTTTCCTGATTGCGCAAAAACCGTATCATCTTCTCTTAAAGCTTCCAAAGGAATACTCAAGGCATTTTCTACGCTTTTTATAATAATTACCGCTTCTCCGCTTAGACCATTTACAAAATTGTCAGGAGCATTGCCGAGTTTTATCCTAATTGTAATAACAGTTGATCCGGATGTTGTGATTTTTGTTTGGGGAACTATCTGGTCAACTACACCTTTATATACAGAATCCGGATATGCGTCAAGAGTTACGACTGCAGGAAGTCCGATTTTTATTTTCCCGATATCTGCTTCGTCAATATCAGTATCAAAATACATTTCTGAATTATCAACTATTTGAGCTGCAACATCTGAAATTGCAACGCTTTGCCCTGCAACATTAAGCGCCTGCGTAACAATCCCCTTAATCGGAGAATACAAAACCGAATCGCTTAGCGCTTTTTTGGCGCTTAAATATCCTTCGTACGCGTTATCCTGCGCTACTTCCGCTGTTGTTCGCGTCTGTCTTTGAGCATACGATTCAGAAGCTACATCCTTGTAATCATCTTTTATTTTGTCCACAATCGCTCTTTTATCCCGCAGAGTATTTTCTGCTTCGCGCAAATCAATATTCAATTCTGTTGCGTCCAATCCTGCAATAGTTTGCCATTTGGAAACAGCGTCCCCTGCTTTCACATTTATAAATGCCAGCTTACCGCTAGTTTTGAAATGCAGATTAACGCTGCTTTTACCGCTTAGTGTGCCGGCGCCCGCAATTTCCTCTCTTATATCCTCCCTCTTAACAGAGGTGAATTGAAGAGGATCTGCTTTTTTGTTATTTGAAAAAATAGAAAAAACAACAAGCGCAATAACTATAAATAAAATAATCTTGTATTTTCTGGAAACTTTTTTAATTTTATTAAAAATTGCGCCCAAATATTTCACACCACGGATTATAGCACAATTTAACAATCTAAATGAAATATCGAAAAATTTTAATTAAGAATGACTACTACGAGATTTAAAGCGGTTGTCAGGGAAATGTACAGATTGCGTCAAGCTAAGGCAAAAAAATACATGTAAGATTTGTTTATATGAATAAGGATGACAAAAAATATTTAAGAACCCTTCAAAAGATGACACCAAGCTATGAAGTTTTTACAGAAATGGTCCAAATCTTATCAAGTATACAAACAAAAACAAATCAACTTCTAAAAACATCTTATCAGTCTCTTGTTTTGCATAGCCGGTTTTAGCGCTTTTAACCCACGCCCCATGCTTCCATGATTAGTCGTATCTTATTTCTATATTATCGCCATCTTTCATCAAATAATTATCGAAATCTTTATTTTCATTATTATTAACTGCCATTCTGACTGTTCCTCCTTGTCCGTTGCATTTATCAAAAAGGCAATTAGAACTAAATTGCTTACTCCAGATTTGGAAAAATTTACCAAGTTTTGTCTGATTTCCAGCAACAATTCCTTGCATTTCCATGTGTATTATTCCTTCTTTATTGTCTTCATGGGTATGAATTGGCTGATGAATTGCTCCTATACCAACATTTGCAGGAATTTCCTGTTTTTCCCCTTTAATATAAATTGATAATTTCGGATGCCAGTGCAAACCGTTAGAAGATATTACCTCGCCTTCTGTCACCGCCTTTCCATCTTTTGAGAGAAAAAAAACTCCAGCTGTTAAAATAATGAATGTGGAAAAAATTATACCGCCTATAACTTTTACTTCCGTAGTCATATTAAACTCCGCATCCTCCTTTTTGTTTGGGCGGCTGTTCAACTATGCCTTTTTCTGTAAGCCATTTTTTAACTGTTTGGACTCCAAAAGCCGAGGAGATATCTTTACCAAGCGCCAACTTGGCATCTACATCTTTGTAGTCTTTCCCATCTTTATTCTTAAAGTAAAGGGCAATATCGTAGTAATTGCTGGGAAACCAAAAAGCGTTAATATATTTTGCCGCGTCATACATCTCAAATTCTCCTGCTCCATTGGCTGCCATTAATTCCAATACCCCCAGCAATGCCATTCCATGATTACAATCGGGAAAAGCAGTTGAATTACCGCAACATGGTCTGTAGATATTTGAGGCTACTTTGCTAACTAAATCTTCTTGTTCAACGGTTAATGGCGTTAAAGCTCTTTTTGAATAATAATTAATCGCATCTCCCTTAGCAAGTGTCCAACCGCCTGTAGAGGCAAAGTTACCAATTTGTCCCTGACCGTATTTGACCATATCTCCTTCTGTCAGTATTTTTGTTTTATTGCCAAGACCAAAAGCCCAGAAGAAGTTAAGCAGGAAATAAGAATTATCCTGGGAAATTTTGATTTTTTTATCAGACCCGCGGGTTAATATCTCTTCCTGTTCCGGCGTTAACGGCTGTCCGGATTGCTGATAAGCTTGCTTAAATTTATCCAAATCAATCACGCCCATCTCAAGCATTTTAGGACCGAGGTCTTTGTATCTGATATTAATTTCGTATCCAAGTACTGGATTTATTTGAGCAAAAACTTTGGCTGCATTGGCTTGGGACTTCGAAGCATTTATAGAAGCTGCGACTGCAGGATTTTTTTGGGTTTTGGCTCTGAACTTTACAGGGAGCCTGGGAATAGCATAAACGGTAAAAACAAAAAGAAGCAAGAGTAAGAGAGGCTGCAGTTGAAAAGATTTTATTTTCTCTTTTGGAATTTCACAAAGCCCTAGGATACTTTTTGAATACTGCCAGATTGCATACAGGAGTATAATGGCTGAAAATAGTTTTATTTCAAGTCCTCCGAAAGGAAAGGCAGTTAAAGACGCAGCAATCCCCAGTGTTGGCAAAAGGAAGGCGCTGCACACAGAACATCCTGTTACAGCAGAAGAAAAAAATAAAGAGGCTAAGGTGTGTAAAAAAGTAGATTCAGATCCTTGTCTTTTTTTTTCTAGCACATAAAAAAGAAAGGAGATGGCAATTCCGACAAATAAGGCATTGACAATGCTTAGAATTATTTGGGACCACGCATACCATGCGACATTGGACTGCCAAAAAGCATCCCATGTAGTTCTTTGTGCGAGAATAAAGTAGTAAAGAAACAAAACATTCAGAGTTATAGCGACGGTAATTACGAAATAGTGAGCTTTACCAAATACTTTGGAAAGCGCTGTTTGGACGATAGCAACCGGGGTTTGTTCTTTCATAAGACAAAGTTTCCCTACGCTATGGCATAGTATTTGAACGAATGTTAAAATAATAAAGCTTTCCTGCTCTGGTTGTCAAGAGGGGTTATTTTAAAACCCAATTAAAAATCCTGTCTGCTTTGCCAATCTGCTCAATAGTTAACTTAATAGATTTAGCATCTTTTGAAAAGGGCGGAAATACCAAATTCCCTTTTGCGTGATGTCCGCCTATTTCCCCGCTCCAGCTTATTGGATTATAAATATTCCCCTTATCATCTTCCAATACCGATATCTCTTTTAACGACTTGTCCAAATTCACCGAATGAGTGCTTAAGGAAATATCAAACTCTGTATTTTCTTCTGAAGATAGCTTCAAGGGAATAACTTCAACTGCGACTTCTGCATTTTGGGCTTCCTGTTTTGCATATCCGCTGCTTTCTTTTCCAACTTTTTGAACTGACTGAACTTGCTTATCGGTGAGAGAATTCTTCTGATTATTTTTCCCAATAGTAAAAACTAAAAAACCCATGGCAATTCCTAAAATAATTAAAAATAAAATTTTTATGTTATCTTTCATGCTCGAATTTTCGCAGCGCCTTTTAGAAAATCCCTTAGTCTTTTTAACATATAAACTATTCCCAAAAAATTAAAGGCAAGCCCTACATAAAAAAGCTGTATTTGATACTGGCTGACTATTGTTATAAATCCCGTAACTCCTATAACCGGCAGGAGATTTACAAGATAATGCGAACAGCAGGAAATCATCGCCGCTGTTGAAGTTGCTCCGGAAACTGTTATTATTTTTCCCGAACCGCCTATATTTCTTACTACATTTTTAAGGTATGTAAAAAGCGCTATCTGTATGCCAAAGCCCAAAGAAAGGCTGACTATAAAATACCAGTATCGTAAAAATTGACTAAAAGCAAAATGCCATCCGGAAATAAAGGTTAAAACCGAAAAATATACTACGAGAAGAGATAAGCTTGCCAAAAAACCCAATATTATTGATTTTTTCATTTAAGGTAATAGAAATCCCGCTCCTTGTTTAAAAAATTCCCTCATACTCTTCGCTTTTTAGGATCATTTAGCAAGTGCCCTGTAAACTCTTACAAAAATATAACCTATTATCCAAGCTGTTGTCATAGATGAGATTAAGCCTATGATAAATGAGACAAAGGTTAAATTCCAAGCATTTAATTTACTAAGCTCTATGCCATGAAACCAAGATTGAGCAATAGCAAAAAAGACATCAGGGAATAAATCCGCCAATATTCGGCATAATACAAAAATAATTGCCGTTGTAGCAGCTAAGGCATTAGGAATAACGTATAATTGCGTTTTCATTAAAATCACCTCCTCTCCCGTACTCGGTTTAATTTATTTTCCCCAGCTCGGAAACCATCAGGTTATTTTGCAAGCTCATAGAAGGGTCATCGAAAACATATTTTACAATTCCATTTTTATCTATAACGACATAACTATGACCAGGCATGGTTCCTCTATGCATAGAAGATGGCAATGTAAGAATTCCATAATTTTGCGAAATTGATCTTGCAGTATCAAAAAGAACTGTTGCTTTTGCTAAATCCGGCATTTGTGAAATCGCATTCTTCCAATCAGCCGAAGCATCAACCACTATGCTTAAAACCGCGATATCTTGGCTTGCAAGTCTTATATCCTTTGCTAACTCTGCAATCTGATTCCAACAGGCCGGATAACACATTAAGCCTTCGTTAAAAAAAAGAACAACCTTTTTTCCCTTAAGGCTGCTTAAGCTTATATCATTGTTATTGCTTGAACTAAGAATAAAATCAGGCGCTTTTTTGCCTACAAGATTTCTAAAAATATTTTCATTAACGATGGCGGGCGCAGAGTGCATGCTGCCTACGGGTTCTTTTGTTTGCGGGCTATTTGTATTTTTAGACGAAATTGAATTAAAAACTAACCATGTAATGCCCGCAGTTATTAAAACTATTATAATAGTACTTCTAGCATTATTCATCCTTTTCACCTCCTTTTGATTTGAATAAAATGATAATTTGTTTTACCGCAGTTATTAAAATTACAAGAAATATACCAAGAAAAATAATTGTCCAGACATAATCAGGCAGAAAAGATGTAAAAGATTGAATAGATTTTACCAGCTGGGCAGTAAAAATATTAACGCTTATCTGATAAGAAGAATGTGAAATGAGCTGATTGGTTTGAGATAAATACAAAATTACTATTCCAAGAACAAGAAACATTGCGCCTGATATAAAATTAGGAAGCGTGGTGTGAAATTTATAGGAAAAAACCGAATAATTAATTCCTTTTTTTAGCGCAAAGATTTTTTTATTTATTTCTGTTTTGTCAATAAAAAGAGCAATTATAAAAAGAGGAATAACCATTCCCAAAACATAAGTTAAAGTGTAAAGACCTCCCCATAAAACCGAACCGGGCAGAACCGAAAGCGCTAAAACCCCTGCCAAAACCGGAGCGCAGCAGGTTGTCGCAATACCTGAAAATATGCCCAGAATATAAATTGATCCGAAACCTTTGTTTTGAAGCGTAGGATTAACAAGTGTTGGAAGAGCAAATTTTTTGCCTGAAACAAGAAAAAACCCCATAAAAATCAGAAGAAATGCGCCTACTGTAAAGATTTGATTATGGTACTGCTTAAAGGCTTCCGCCAGAAAAGAAACTCCCAAACCAATAGGAAGAAAAATAGTTAAAAGTCCTAAAAAATAAATAAATGTCATCAAGAACACTGTAGATTTTTGCTTAAAAATTGAAGCAAAAAAGGTAGGCAGAAGAACGCTTATGCAGCAAGGCGCAAAAAGCGCCGCAATTCCTGCAAAAAAAGCCGCCATAAATGATGCGCTGATTAAAGTATCCATAATTAACAACATCCGCCCTTTTTCTCCTGTCCCTGTTTTTTGTTATCTCCGACAAATGTCTTTTTACAATTTTCCGAACAAAAATAAAATGTTGCTCCTTTATTTGCATGGGAGAATTGCGCTTTGTTCTTATTAACGCTCATTCCGCATATAGGATCTTTAACTTTCCCCTCATTCTTAAATATATTAAACATAAGCTCCTCCTTTCTCTTAAACCGCAGCCAAATCTTTTTCCACCCTCTTTAATAAAACTGCATTTACTGCAACTATAATTGAGGATATACTCATTAAAAGAGCCGCTATTTCAGGTCTTAAAGAAATTTTAAACGCCGGATACAAAACACCCGCCGCAATAGGAATTGCCAAAAGATTATAAATAGAAGCCCAGAAAAGGTTTTCTTTCATTTTTCTAACAGTTGCTTTAGAAAGCTTTATTGCCCTTAATATGTCTAACGGATCTGATTTCATTAGAACAATGTTCGCTGTTTCAATAGCAACATCAGTCCCAGCTCCAATAGCAATTCCTATGTCTGCCCTGGCCAAAGCAGGCGCATCGTTTACTCCGTCTCCAACCATTGCGACAATTTTTCCCTCGTCTTGGAGTTTTTTAACATATTTTTCTTTATTTTCCGGCAAAACCTCGGCAAAGATCCTGTCTATATTTAATTCTTTTCCAATTGTTTCTCCTGTTTTTTTGTTATCACCCGTAATCATTGCCACCTCAAGCCCCAAATTTTTCATTTTTGCAATAGCCTGCTTAGCATTTTCTTTTATTTGGTCTTCTGCTCCTACCACTCCTGCGGCTTTCCCGTTTACCGCAAGAATCATAATTGTTTTTCCTTCATCCAAAAGCTTTCCTGCTTCTTTTTGCGCACTTTCAAGATTTATTTTCTTGTCATGCATAAGTTTTATTGTTCCAACCAAAATCTGTTTTCCTGAAACTTTTGCTTCTACTCCGTGTCCTGCGATATTTTTAAACTTTTTTACTTCCGTTGGGAACCTAATTTTTCTTTTTGCCAATTCATTCAATACTGCCTTACTTAAAGGATGGCTTGATTTTGCTTCGGCAGCTCCTATAAAAGCCAAAATTTCGTCTTCCTTAAATCCGCTTAAAGCAACAACATCCGTAATCTTGGGTTTTCCTTCCGTAAGTGTCCCTGTTTTATCCAAAACTATTGCCTGTATTTTTGAAACGCCTTCAAGAGTAGAAGCATCTTTAATAAGAATGTTGTGCTTTGCCCCAAGACCTGTTCCGACCGCAACCGCGGTAGGGGTTGCCAGTCCCAAAGCGTCAGGACAGGCAATAACAACAGTGGATATAGCAAAAGTAAGGGCAAAAAGAATAGGCTGACCCAAAAGGAAAAACCACACGGAAAAAGTAAGAATGCCTCCTCCGACAGCAACAATAACCAGATATTTTGCAAACCTGTCTGCAATTCTTTGTCCGGGAGCTTTGGAGTTTTGCGCAGTTTCAACAAGTTTTACAATCTGGGACAGAGCAGTATCGCTGCCTACTTTTGTTGCCTTAAATTTAACTGAACCGGACTGGTTTATAGAACCTCCGATAACCTTATCTCTTATTTTCTTTGTAACAGGCAAAGATTCTCCAGTTACCAAAGACTCGTCTATTGCTGTTTCTCCCTCTATTATATCTCCGTCAACAGGAACCTTGTCTCCGGGTTTTAAAATGACAATATCTCCAACCTTAACCTGAGCAGTTGGCACAAGCTCTTCTTTTCCGTTTCTAAAAATTCTTGCCTGCGGAGGAACCAAATTAAAAAGAGCCTGTAAAGCATCTGTTGTACCGCGTCTGGATTTCATCTCCATCCAATGACCGAAGAGAACAAAAGTTACAAGAAGAGCCGCTGCTTCGTAATAAGAGTCTTTGCTTCCTAAAAAAGTAAGCAGAATACTAAAAGTATAAGCGGCAGTTATCCCAACGGCAATTAAAACTGCCATGTTTAGGGTTTTTTGCTGCAAAGCCTTAAAAGTGGAATATAGAAATATCCAACCGGAATAGAAAAAAACAGGTGTTGTAAGTATGAAAAGTATCCAGGCGCTGGGAATAGGCT
>Ga0209541_10003956_pt1 | contig 26718 bp, 22 predicted proteins | sample RifCSPlowO2_01_FD_184027 | JGI IMG/M metagenome (GOLD analysis project Ga0209541, IMG submission 184027) | Groundwater microbial communities from Rifle, Colorado - Rifle CSP2_plank lowO2_0.1 (SPAdes) (version 2) | ecosystem: Environmental > Aquatic > Deep subsurface > Groundwater | place... | reverse complement strand
ATCCCTTCAAAATCCTTGCCGAAGCCGAGCCCCGCCTTTGGCGGGGCGAGGCAACAATCGCCCAAAATCCGAATTCTGAAAATTGGCGGAGGGTACAGGACTTGAACCTGTAAGGGATTACTCCCGCTGGTTTTCGAAACCAGTGCCATACCATTAGGCGAACCCTCCTTAGGTTTTAATCTAACACTTTTTGCGATTTTTTCAAAAATAATATAAGATATAGAAATTGGCTCTATCGTCTAATAGTTAGGACACGAGCTTTTCAAGCTCGGAATCCGAGTGCGATTCTCGGTAGAGTCACAAATTAGTTGCAAAATAGAATGTATCTTTAAGTTTCTACTTTTTTGAGCAATTTGAGCAAGGGTAGTCCTTGCTCAGCTCCCCCCCTCCTTTGATTAAAATCCAACTACCGAGTATAATCGGGAGCATGGATAAAAAGGTAAAAATCTTAATTTTAGCCGGAGGAAAAGGCAACAGAATGCAGAGCGAACTGCCGAAGGTTCTCACAAAAGTCCGGGGAGAATCTTTGATAAAGCATTTACTGGCTTCAGTTAAAACCTCCGGTATTGACGAGAAACCCGTGATTGTCGTCGGATACGGCAAGGAGACGGTTATGAAAGAGCTGGGGGGGGGTTATGATTACACCATACAGATCGAGCAATTAGGCACCGGGCATGCGGTGATGGCGGCGCAAAAAATACTTGAAAATAGTGCAGACCATATAATAGTGCTTTATGGAGACCACCCGCTTGTCAGCCCGGAGACGATAAAAAAATTGATGAAAAAACATCTGGAGTCCGAAGGAAAAATTACAATGGCAACTTTTACGGTGCCGGATTTTGAAAGCTGGCGAGCTGTGTTTTATAAAAATTTTTCGCGCATAGTCAGAAACGAAAACGGAGAGATAGAAAGAGATGTTCAATATAAAGACACAAATGATGAGGAGAAAAAAGTGAGAGAATTAAATCCGTGCTATTTTTGTTTTGAAGCAAAATGGCTTTGGAGTCACCTCAAAATCCTAAAAACTGATAACGCTCAAAAAGAATACTACTTGACCGATTTGGTAAAAATAGCCATGCAGGAAAAAAACAAAATAGAATCAATAGAAATAGACCCAAAGGAAGCTTTGGGTGTAAATTCCAAAGAGGAACTGGAAATATTGGAAAAATTAATAATATAATTATATACATGCAAAATCCTTTTCAAAACGCAATGGCGCAGTTAGACAAAGTTGCTAAAATAAAAAATTTCGGCAATGGCTTCATCGCCCGCCTCAAAACTCCCGACAGGAATATCAAAATAGAAATTCCGGTAAAAATGGACAACGGCTCCGTGAAGACATTTGAAGGCTACCGGGTGCAGTACAACAACGCGCTCGGACCATACAAGGGCGGGATCAGGTATCATCCCGATACTGAAATAAACGAAGTGAAAGCGCTTGCTTTTTGGATGGTTCTCAAATGCGCCGTGACCGGCATTCCGATGGGCGGTAGCAAAGGCGGAATTACTGTTGACCCAAAAGAATTGTCAAAAGGAGAGTTGGAGCGGCTTTCGCGCGGATGGGTGCGCGGACTTTCGGATATCTTGGGGTCTTATAAAGACGTGCCAGCGCCGGATGTAAACACCACGCCGGAGATAATGGACTGGATGGCGGATGAATTTGAAAAAATTACGGGCGAAAAAACAAGGGCGGTGATTACAGGCAAGCCTTTGGACAAGGGTGGTTCAGAGGGGCGCAACACTTCCACAGCGCAAGGAGCTTTTTATGCATTTGAAGCATTTAAAAAAGAACTGAATTTGCCTGAAAAATGCAAAGTAGCAATCCAAGGTTTTGGCAATGCGGGAAGCTATGCCGCAATCATTTGGCGCAAAGCCGGACATAAAGTCATCGCAGTTTCAGAATCAAAAGGAGGAATTTATAATCCAAATGGTCTCAATATTCCCAAGCTTGTGGAATACAAAAAAAAGACCGGCAATATTTTCGGCTTCCCCGAGAGTAAAAACATTGCCAATTCCGAACTACTGGCAACAAAGTGCGATGTACTAATACCTGCCGCTTTTGAAAATCAAATCACAGCCGAAAATGCGGGCAATGTACAAACTAGGGCAATTTTAGAAATTGCGAACGGACCGACAACGCCGGAAGCTGATGAAATTTTACTGAAAAGAAAAATTCCTGTAGTTCCGGACATCTTGGCAAATTCCGGAGGCGTAATAGTTTCTTATTTTGAATGGGAGCAGAATTTAAAAAATGAGCATTGGAGTGAAAAAGAAGTTTTTAAAAAACTGGAGAAAATAATAAAAAATAACGCCGAGGAGATAATGAAAAAAGCCCACGAATCAAAAACCTCCTTGCGCATGGGCGCCTTTATTTTGGCGCTTGAAAGAATCAAGGCAAAAATGCTAATATCTTAAAAAGTAGGAGTATAAGCGCGGTTAGCTCAGTGGTAGAGCGACCCCTTGACGTGGGGTAGGTCGGGGGCTCAATCCCCTCACCGCGCACATGAGGCTTTTAAGTATTGAAACAAGTTGCGACGACACATGTATAAGCATATTGAAAGTTAAAAGGGGTGCGACAAATGCTAGTTTTAAGGTGCTGGCGAACAATTCAAATTCGCAAATAAATATACACATTCCATACGGCGGAGTTTATCCGGTACTGGCAAAAAGAGAACATGCTAAAAATTTGCCTATTGTGTTGGAGGCAAGTTTGAAACAAGCAAAATTAGATAAAAAAGAAACGCCCGTAGATGCCATAGCCGTCACATACGGTCCGGGTCTGGAAATGTGCCTTTGGGAAGGAATTACTTTTGCAAAAGATTTAGCGGAAAAATGGTCCGCCGGTCGGCGGAATGCCGTTCCAATCATCCCCGTAAACCACATGGAAGGGCATGTACTTTCAGTTTTTGGAAAAGATAAAGGCAGTTTTAAAATACCCAAGATAAAAACTCCTGCTATTTCCCTACTTGTTTCTGGCGGGCATACACAGCTAGTGCTTATGAAAAAATGGATGGATTATGAAATCATCGGCAAAACCTTGGATGACGCTGTCGGCGAAGCCTTTGATAAAGTGGCGCGAATGCTTGACCTTCCCTACCCCGGCGGTCCGCAGATTTCAAAATTGGCGGAAAAGCTTAGGGCAAAAGAAAAACCAATCTTTGCAGGGTCGCTATCTCCGCGTGCTCGCGGAGCGTTGCCTCTCAGCTCGCCAGCCTGCGAGACACCCCGCAAAGATTGTTTTTCTTTTGCCCTCCCTCGCCCCATGCTGCACAGCAAAAATTTTGATTTTTCTTTCGCCGGATTGAAGACTGCGGTTCTTTACTTAATCCGCGACTTTCTAAAACAAAACAAACAACATACCAACAAACTGGAGTTTGTAAGAATGTTTCCTGAAGTGGCGAGCAAGATAGCCCTGGAATTTGAAAACGCGGCGACAGAATGCTTGGTTTATAAAACAAAAAAAGCGATGGAAAAATACGGAGCAAAAACTCTGATCGTAGCCGGCGGAGTGGCGGCTAATAAATATTTAAGAAAAAAAATAAAAAAAATAACTGGAAAAAAAATAAAACTTTTTGTTCCTACCCAAGAACTCTCCGGAGATAACTCACTGATGATCGGCATTGCCGGATACTTAAATTACATAAAAAACAAAAAGAAAGTGCCGAAGCCGGAAAGTATAAAAGCAACTGGTAATTTAAAGCTTTAATTGATATTATTGATGTATGGGAGAAAAGCTGAAAAAGCCATACAACCCAAAAGAAACAGAAGAAAGAATCTACAAGCTATGGGAAGATAGCGGTTTTTTTAATCCGGATGTATGTATAGAAAAAGGAGCAACAAGAGCAGACGCTCCGCATTTTTCGATAGTTTTACCGCCACCAAATGTTACAGGCAATCTGCACACCGGACATGCACTGATGCTCGTCATACAGGACATTATGGTGCGCTTTGAGCGGATGCAGGGCAAGAAGACGCTCTGGCTTCCCGGCACAGACCATGCGGCTATTGCCACGCAATCGAAAGTGGAAAAGCTTTTAGAAAAAGAAGGCCTGCGTAAAAACGACCTCGGACGCGAAGAATTTCTGAAACGGGTGGAAAAATTCGCGCAAGAATCGCACGACACCATTGTTAGCCAATGCAAAAAGATGGGGGCTTCGCTCGACTGGTCTCGGGAAGCGTTCACGCTGGATGAAAAAAGAAATCTAGCGATAAAAACAGCATTTAAGAAAATGTACGATGACGGACTTATTTACCGCGGACACCGCATCGTAAACTGGGACCCCAAAGGCCAAACAGTTATCTCCGACGACGAAATTGTTTATGAAGAAAGAAAAAGCAAAATTTATACATTCAAATACGGTCCTTTTGAAATATACACAGTCAGACCAGAAACAAAATTCGGCGATAAATATGTCGTCATGCATCCGGATGACAAAAGATACAAAAAATGGAAACATCTTGATAAAATAACGGTAGAATGGATAAACGGCTCTATTGAAGCGACGATTATAAAAGACGAAATGATGGATATGGAATTCGGCACCGGTGTGATGACTATTACCCCCTCCCATTCTCACGCGGACTTTCTTTTGGCAGAAAAATATAAACTGGATAAAGAACAAATAATTGATAAATTTGGCAAACTGCTTCCGGTCGCGCAAGAATTTGTCGGAATGAAAATCAGCGATGCTAGGGAAAAAATTGTTGAAAAATTAAAAGCAAAAGGATTGCTGGTTTCGGTGGATGAAAATTATGTAAACCGAGTCGCTACCGCCGAACGCACCGGTGGAATTATTGAGCCGCAAATAATGCTCCAATGGTTCGTGGATGTAAACAAAAAAATCTCCTCTCGGAATAATAAATCACTAAAAGAATTGATGCTCGAGCCAGTGCGGGGGAAAAAAATAAAAATTATTCCGAACCACTTTGAAAAAGTTTATTTTAATTGGATTGAAAATCTGCGCGATTGGTGCATTTCGAGGCAAATCTGGTACGGGCACAGAATCCCCGTCTGGTATCACGAGCCTATATGTATACCGAAAACCGGAAAAGAAAAAGAGATAAGCAAGTGTGTGGAAATAATAGTGAGCGAGAAAAAACCAGTTTGTAAATACTGCGACGCGCATTATACTCAAGACGAGGACACATTGGATACATGGTTTTCTTCCGGTCTTTGGACTTTTTCCACGCTCGGATGGCCTAAGGAAACGAAAGACTTAAAAACATATCATCCGACATCGGTGCTTGAGACCGGCCATGACATTCTTTTCTTCTGGGTCGCGAGGATGATTTTGATGTCGCAATATCTCTTGGACGAAGTGCCTTTTGAAAATGTTTATCTGCACGGTATGGTGCGCACCAAAGACGGCAAAAAAATGTCCAAGTCGCTCGGTGAAAAAGCCATTGACCCGCTTGATATCATTAAAAAATACGGAAATGACGCTCTGCGAATGGCGATGATCGTCGGCAACACTCCGGGTAATGATTTGAAACTGGATGAAAATGATATCCGCGGATACGGAAAATTCGCGAATAAAATATGGAATGCAGCTAGATTTGTTTTGGAGCAGACAAAAGATTTGAATCTGGAAAATTTGCCGAAATTGGATGAAGAAGACAAGAAAAGTGATAAAGAATTACAAAAAATACTTGCAGAAGTTTCAAAAGAAATGGAAGAGTTCAAGTTTTCCATCGTAGCTGAAAAACTCTATCACTATTTCTGGCACACTTTTGCGGATATTATTATTGAACGCTCAAAGAAAAAAATTCTGGAAAACAAAAACGCTGATTCGGCAAAAGTTTTACTCTTTACTCACCTCACTACCCTTTTGAAAGCCCTGCACCCGTTCATGCCGTTCGTTACTGAAGAAATATGGTCAATGATGCCTGAACAGAAAAATTTACTAATGGTTGAAAAGTGGCCTTCAAATGACTAGCGACCCGAAAATTTTAGGCTTGGCGTTTTTGGGAGGACTTATCCCCTCTCTTTTATGGCTGTGGTTTTGGCTCAAGGAAGACAAGAAAAATCCTGAACCAAAAGGTCTTCTCACAATAGTCTTTATTGCCGGAATAATAGGAGTAGTTTTTGTTCTGCCAATCCAGAAATTTATACAAACCCACATAAGTTCGCCGGAAGGTCAGATAGCGCTATATGCAAGCGCGGAAGAAATAATCAAATACCTTGCTGTGCTGATTGTTCTTTCCAGAACAGGCCATATCAATGAACCAATGGACTGGTCAATTTATCTAATCACAGCCGCTTTGGGCTTTGCAGCCCTTGAAAACGCCTTATTTTTGATTAAACCGCTCCAAATGGGACAAAATACGGTAAGCCTTCTTACCGGAGAATTTAGATTTTTGGGGTCCACCCTGCTCCATACTGTTTCAAGCGGAATTTTAGGCATAGCGCTGGGGATTTCCCTGCACATGGGGGCGTTTAAAAGAAAATTTTATCTTCTGGCAGGCCTTGCATTGGCTATAGGCTTGCATAGTATCTTTAATTTTTTTATAATAGGGATTGAGGAAACTGGAGCGGACTATTTTTTAGAAGTATTAAAGGTGCTTGGTTTCTTGTGGGTCGTAACTATTATTATGATGCTACTTTTTGAAAGAGTAAGGAAAATGAATTAGTCCCGTACGAAATTAACATTACGTGTCCTTACGGGAAAAAAAATAATTAATCATTTTAACAAAAATAAAGGCGAAAAAATAAACTTTTATTTCGTACGGGATGGAAAAAAAAAGAAGTTTTTGGGAAAGATTAACCGGAAGCGTTCGCGCTGAAGAGGAAGAATACGAAGAGCCAAAAAAGATTTCAATGGGAGGACACAGAGGAAACGGAAAAGAAAAAAAAGAGGAAAATAACTGGATTGAGGAAGAAAACGAGGAAGCGGAGTTGGCGGTTGATGTTTACGAAACGCCTACGGAAATTATCATTCAGACAATGGTCGCCGGAGTCAAGCCGGATGATTTAGAGTTGTCAATCGCCCGCGACATGATTACCATCAAGGGTAAGCGCGAAGAATCACGGACGATAGACGAGGACAATTATTTCAGCAAGGAACTCTACTGGGGAAAATTTTCCCGCACCATATCCCTGCCTCAGGAGGTTGAGCCGGAAGAAGTGGAAGCGACAGAAAAACACGGACTACTCACCATAAAGCTTCAAAAGGTGGATAAAGATAAGACGAACAGCGTAAAAGTAAAATCTCTCTAGAAATTTTTTTGGTGCCTGGGGGCAGAATCGCACTGCCGACCTATCCCTCTTCAGGGGAGAGCTCTACTACTGAGCTACCCAGGCATTATCTCTTGACATTCTGAATTGCGTTACTAATATTATTCAGCTCGCTTTTTGCCCCGTTGTAAAGACTTTTTATCTGGTCAATATATGGCTGAATAAGAACATATCCGCCAACAGTGGCGCCAATAATGAGTACCCAATACAATGCATTCATAGCATTAGCCCAGCGCTGAGAGCGCTTCATGGAATGCAGAATTTTATTGTTCTCTTCCGCGAGCCTGACGCTCCTATTTAAAAGTTCTCTTTCCTCCGGCGACATAAGTAAATACTAGCAAAAATAAATAAAAAAATCCAATTCCAAATAAACTTTTAATATGTTAGATTATAGACATAGTCCCCGTAGTTAAATGGATATAACTTCTTCGTCCTAAGAAGAAATTGTCAGTTCGATTCTGGCCGGGGACACAATTAAAGTCCAAGCAATTGAACTATTTTCGGTTTATTGAAGCCGATAACCATTTCGTCGCCTATGATGATAACTGGCACACCCATCTGCCCGCTTTTTTCTATCAGTTCCTTCCTTTTCTCCGGGTCGGCGGCTACATTGTAGTCGGTAAAAGCCACATTTTTCTCCTTAAAAAAATCTTTTGCCATGTGGCAAAAATGACAAGACGGAGTTGAATAAATTGTTACTGCTTTATTTATATCTGGCATAAAACTTAAAAAATTAATTATTAAATGCTAGTTTCAGTATAACATAGTTTTTCAAAAAACAAGCAAATTACTTTAGGGTAATTTTGATTGTATAAAAATTCTATTATCAAAAAATAATTGAAAAAGTTTAGCTATTAAATCTGAGTACCTTTCACTTTGATTCATGTCTTTATTATTCAATAAAACTAAAACTTCTTGGCATTCTATTTTTAACTTTTGATTATCTCCAAAAAAATCAAGTGATAACAAAGTTTCAATTACTTTTGTCAACTTAAGGAAAAAAATATTCCATTCTTCGTATTCATAATATCCCAACATGTGTCTTTCCTGATCTAAAGGAAAAAATACCTCAAAGATTTGAGAAAGTGCTCTCTCTCTCTGAGCTTTTAATAACTTTTCTCGTCTAGCTTTTCTCTCTATCTCTGTATTTTCAGTACCCTTTGACTCTTTAAATTCACCTGGCATATCAGAATTTTATCACATTTTCCTCTAATCCTGCAACCTGTTAAACACCGAGTGTTTAACATTTTGAAATTATGGTATATAATACCAGCATGAGAAATATAAAAATAGCGCCGGGGGAATATTATCATGTTTTTAATCGTGGAATGGCAAAGCAGTTGATTTTTCACGACAACACCGACCGAGCGAGATTTCTTTTTTTAATTTTATACTTCCAATCCCCTGTCACATTCATAAACATCAGCCGTCCAGTAAAATCATTTGTTAAACACTCGGTGTTTAACATCGGAGGAGAAGTAAAACAAGAAATAGTAAAAAATAGATTTGTGGAGCTCGCTTCGCTTGGTTTGATGCCAAATCATTTTCATTTAATCGTTAAAGAGGTTGAAGAAAACGGCATAGCTAGATACATGCAGAGAGTTTTAAATAGCTACACTAAATATTACAATACAAAATATAATAAATCAGGCCATTTGTTTCAGGGACCATATAAAGCGGTCCATGTAAAAAATAATACTCAGCTTTTGTATCTATCTTCATACATTCACAGAAATCCTAGAGAAATTAGAGAGTGGCTGAATAAAGAAAATATTTACCCATGGTCTAGTTACCAAGACTTTGTAAATAAAAACAGATTTGAGGAATTGCTTGTCTTTGATATAATCAGCGAACAGTTCAAAAATAAAGAGGAATATGGAGAATTTGCAGAAACAAGTACGGCAAAATTGCTAAAAGAAGAATTGGACTGGATAGATTAATAAAATGTTAAACACTCGGTGTTTAACATTTTTAAGTAAGTTGCGGGATTAGTTTAGTGGCAGAATGAGTCCTTCCCAAGGATTAGACGGGGTTTCGATTACCCCATCCCGCACAATTTTATTTTACCAAATTTATTGGCGCATTGGCAATAAAACCTTTTATATTATTCAGAGTTACTTTAAGAATTTCGGCAACCGCTTCGCGCGTGTAAAAAGCAATATGAGGGGTAATAATAACATTCGGCATATCTATAAGAATACGGTCTTCGAGAAGGATTTTGTATTCCTCCATTTTCATTGACCTTGAAGAGGAAGAAAGAATCTCAATTTCTTCTTTCAGTTCCCTCTCACCCTCTAAAACATCAAGACCAGCGCCGGCGATAATGCCTTCTTTCAGCCCCCAAATAAGCGCATCAGTATCGATAAGCTCTCCGCGAGCTGTATTTACCAAATAAACCCCTTTTTTCATCAGGGAAATATTTTCTCTGTTTATTAAATGGTGATTCTCTTTACTGTAAGGAATATGGAGAGTTATAATGTCGGAACTTGAAATAACCTCATTGAAGCTTTTGTACTTAAAATTATTTTCTTTGGCAAAAGATAAATCCGGATATAAATCATAGGCAAACACATTCATAGCAAAACCTTGGGCGATTTTTAAAACATTTTTTCCGATTTTTCCCGTGCCAATAATGCCCAGAGTCTTGCCCTGCAAGTCAAATCCTTCCATGATGGGAAAATAATTAAAGTCGGACGAGTCCCTTATGTAGTCATTTGCTTTTATAATATTTCTCGAGAGATTAGAAATAAGACCGAAAGTAAATTCAGCCACAGTATGAGAACCGTAGGCGGGTACGCTGGAAATTTTTATCCCTTTGCTCTCTGCATATTTGCAATCAATGTGATTTACTCCTGTTGAACGGGAGGCTATGAATTTCAGATTCGGCAAGGCATCTAAAACATTTTTATCCATCGTAGAATCCACAAAAGTACATACAGCATCGGCATCTCTTGCTTTCTCTGTATTGTTTTCATCCAATTTCTCCTCCACAAAAGAAACATCCGCGCCATCAAAGGAGTTTAAAAAAACGGACTGATCTGATTTTTCTAACCCAAAAAATACGATTTTCATGTCCTTTAGTATATCATATTATTTAAATAGATTTGTAAAAAAAGAAAAGAACCCGCCTGATTCTTGTTCTTGCGCTACTGGCGGATTTTTGTCGTCTATGATGACAATCACTCCCTCTCCCTCTTTGACCAAACCAAACTTTGCGCGAATGCTTTCTTCCACTCCTTCATCTGTTTTTAATTTGGCAATATCGAATAAAAGTTTTTCTTTCTGTTTTTCTAATTCTATTAATTTTTCTTCCGCTATTTTTCTGTTTTCCCGGGTTATTTGCATTTTACCCATAAAACCAAACACACTCCAAGCAAAGATTAGAACTAAAATACCCAAAAAGACCAAAACAGGCCTTGATTGCACAATATTCCTCCAGCCTCTTTTGTGTTGAAAACTTCTCATGATATGGTAATATGATACTATGCTTTTCAATAAAAAACATCAGAAGAAAATACAAGTAGCTTGGGCAGTCGTGAGCATTCTCATCATTGTCAGCATGATTTTGTTATACTCCCCGATCTTCAGCATAAAGTAAAACTGAGCAGCTGCTATTCCCCGTTACGCATCATTTTCAAAAATACATCCTGCGGAATATTCACCCGCCCGCGTTCTTTCATTTTCTTTTTGCCTTTCTTTTGTTTTTCTCTAAGCTTCATTTTGCGGGTAATATCGCCACCATACATATGAGCAGTAACATTTTTTTTCATGCCGCTCATTGTGCGGGAAGAGATAATACGCCCGAACGCCTTGCCCTGAATTTTTAAAGTAAACATTTGCCGAGGCAAAAGTCCTTCCAGTTTTAAAACAGAACTTTCCGCCTCAACTTCCGTTCTTTTTTTAGAAACAACTTTGGAAAAAGCCGGCACAATCTCATCAGCCACCAATATGTCCAGACGAGTGACATTCGCTTCCCGCATTTCAGCCATTTCATAAGATATTGATCCATAGCCTGAAGAAGTGCTTTTCAATTCATCAAAGAAATTACGCATAAGCTCTCGAAGCGGCATTCGCACGGACAAAGATACGCGGTTATCTCCAAAATTTTCGACAATAATGCCCCCGGCATTATTGTCCTCCAATTCCGCCTCATGGTCAAACAAAATCTGCATAATATTGCCGAGATATTGGGAAGGCGCTATTATGCGGGCTTTGACCCACGGCTCAAAAACGGTTTTGATGTTTCCGTCATCCGGGAAAAAATACGGAGAATAAATTTTTTCCTTCTTGTTTCCCCCGCCTAGAGCGGAGCCGTTATACTCCACTTCATAAATAATAGAGGGTGTCGTAATAACTAAATTCAAATTAAATTCTCGCTTCAGCCTCTCGGTTATAATTTCCAAATGAAGCATTCCCAAAAATCCACAGCGAAATCCCCTGCCGAGCGACCCCGAAGATTCTTCTTCGAAAGAAAAAGAGGAGTCAGAAAGTTTTAATTTACCCAATGACAGCTTGAGCAGGGCAAAATCATCCGCATCTTCCGGAAAAACACTTGCCCAAACCACCGGCATCGGCTGCATGTATCCGGAAAGCGCTGGTATAGGATTTAACAGCTTGGTAACTGTGTCTCCGACTGAAGCAATGCCGGGCTTTTTGATGCCTGTAACAATATAACCGATTTCTCCCGAGGAAAGACTTTCGCGCGCAGTTTCTTCCGGCGAAAAGGTACCCACTTCCAGCGCGGTAAATTTTTCGCCGGAAACCGCAAAGAGTAAATTTTCACCTTTTTTTACTTTACCATCAAGAATGCGCACAAAAACTATTACACCTCTATGGTTTGAATATTTAAAGTCAAAGATAAGCGCGCGCAAAGCATTATCCTCATTTTTATATTGATGATTTTCGGCTGGCGCCGGCACACGTTTGATAATTTCTTCAAGAAGATTTTTGACCCCTTCCCCTGTCCGACCGGATACAAAAAGTATTTCATTTGGGTCACAATTCAAAAGTTTTACAACTTCTTCCCCAACCTCAGATATTCGAGCTAAAGGTGAATCAATTTTGGAAATTACCGGAATAATCTTCCTCTGCCCCTCAAGGCTGTCTCCTCGAGCCATGGCAAGCGTGGTAAGTGTTTGCGCCTGCACTCCCTGCGTAGAGTCTATAAGTAAAATAGAGCCTTCTACGGCCTTCAGAGCGCGCGAAACTTCATAAGAAAAATCTACATGTCCGGGAGTGTCTATCAAATTCAATATGTATTTTTCCCCCTCTCCTTTATAAGGAGAGGGGCTAGGGGTGAGGTGTGTGGTGTACTCCATGCGAACCGGTTGCATCTTGATAGTAATCCCCCGTTCGCGCTCAAGTTCCATAGAGTCAAGCACCTGGTCTCGCATTTTTCGCGCTTCCACCGTATGCGTAATCTCAAGCATCCGGTCCGCCAAGGTGCTTTTGCCGTGGTCTATGTGCGCGATTATTGAAAAGTTTCTGATATGTTTTAAATCCATAAATTAATTCTTACTCCAAAAATCCTCCTGTTTGATGCTCCCAAAGGTCTGAATAAAATCCTTTCTTTTGTAAAAGTTCTTTGTGTGTGCCTTCTTCCACTATCTGTCCTTGACTGAGAACAATAATCCTGTCCATTTTTTGGATAGTGGAAAGTCTGTGCGCAATGACTATTGTCGTTTTTCCTTTCATCAATTCACCAAAAGCTTCTTGAATATATGATTCACTAATGCTGTCGAGTGAGCTGGTAGCTTCATCTAAAACTAGAATAGGAGAATCTTTGAGCATTGCTCTAGCTATTGCAACTCTTTGCCTTTCACCGCCGGATAACTTAATTCCCCGTTCCCCTACTAAAGTGTCATAACCTTTCGGCAATTTAGAGACAAATTCGTCAGCGTGTGCTTTCTTGGCTACGGCAATGATCTCTTTTTTTATTACATCAGATTTGCTATAGGCAATATTCTCTCCTATCGTCCTATGAAACAAAATTGATTCCTGTGGCACATAGGAAATTACCGAACGCAGGTCATTTTGAGTTATATTTCTTATATCCTGCCCGTCAATCATAATAATCCCCTCTGTCGTATCAGCAAAACGAAGAAGAAGTTTAGTTATGGTTGATTTTCCCGCGCCGGAATGCCCGACTAAACCGATGCGTTCGCCTGGAGCAATCTCTAGATTAAAATTTCTAAGCACGGGATTACCGCCTTTGTAGGCAAAGGAAACATTTTCAAAAACAATGTGCCCTTCATGTATTTTTAAAACTTCCGGCTTTGGAGAATCAACAATATCAACAGGCAAATCAAATATATCAACCACTTCTTTCATGTCGGTCAATGCCTTCATCGCCTTGGTAAGCGACCTTGCCAAATTCCACAGAATATCAAAAAGTGTGAGCATATATGTCTGAAGGAGCACCAGCATACCAAGCGACAGCTCCCCCTTGTACCATAGCTGAATGCTTATAAAAAGGACAACAACTTGCAAGACGCCCATCAAAAGAGACTGCACCGTATTTTGAAGGTTGCCAAAATACCATGCCTGCCTTTGCTTTATTTCCTGGTCTTTGGTGACTAGCGAAAAACTTTTTTTCTCTTTTTTATCACTGCTGAATATCTTTATGTTCAAAACATTTAAAATAGCGTCCGAAAATCGCCCGGTAACCAGCGAATCGGCTGCTGCTTCTCTGATATCGTAAGGTATTTTTTTTCTGACAAATATAAGGGTGATAAATATGTAAAACATGGACCATCCCAAAAATATATACGCGAGCATCGGGACCCTGGGAAATAAGATAATAAAAACTCCCACCAAATTGACTGCGGAAAACCAAATTTGGAAAAATATGATGTCCGAAAGAGTTTCAAAACTCCTGACAAAACGTTTTGCTTTGGCGATGATGCTTCCGGAAAAATTATTGGAAAAAAAGTAGTAGGAGTGCTTCATTAAGCTTGCAAAAGTGAAATCGTGTAGCCGTTTCATCACCTTGCTTTGAAAATAAGAAGCCGAGTAGTCACCCACACGATACCCAATATTGTATAAAAATATAATTATACATGTCACTACAGCCAAATATAAAGTCTGCTGTAAAATAACTTCCCTGTCCAAACCGGAAGCGAATAAATCAATGATTTGCTTGAAAACCAGCGGCTTGATGAGAGCATCGAGCACAACCCCAACCCCATAAGCGGAAAAAACAAGAAAAAGGGATAAAAGATGCTTTTTTGTATGAGGCCACAAGTAATATAAAATTCTTAAAAAATTTACTTTCATATATTAAAGTTCTTCTTGGGAAGGCGCGATAATTTTTGCGCGCCAGAATTTGGTTTTGAAAGTTTTAATAATATCCTGCAATTCTTCATTCTTTAAAAGATACAACACCAAAATAGCGGCCAGAATGCCCAAAATGCCGGAAATAAATCCCTGTAAAAATACCCCGAGGAACGTGGTCGTGCCGAAAATAGGAGAAAAAATATTTAAACTCAGGTAAGCCACAAGCCCTAGGAAAAATGAAGCGCCTAAACTTTGGAAAAATGTTTTGGTAATAAAAGATTCGCCGTTCATAAAATCCCTTCGAACAAAATACCAATGAAGAATAAAGTTCAAAATAGTGCCGGCAGAATAAGCGAGCGGCAGCATAAGAACTTCGGTACCAGGAATATCCGTCACTTTAAGCAAAGACTCTATGAAATAGCGGAATAAGAGCATGTTCTCAAAAAGATACGTAAATACGAAAGATAAAATTATAATTAAAACGGAGCAAGTCAAATTAACCGCAAGAGGGCGTTTTGTATTGCCCACCGCATAATAAGACCGGGATAAGAGGGCAATCATTCCCTGCGCAATTACAGAGACAGAAAAAATCGCGAGCGATGCCGCAACCAAGCGGGTATTTTCCCAAGAAAAGCTTCCGGAACCGAGTATCACTCGGACAATCTGCGCGCGAACCACTATAAAAAGAAAAGTGACCGGCAGAGACCAAAAAATTATGGCTCGCGCGGCGGATTTTAAATGAGCCTTAAATTCATCCATTTTTCCAAGAGATGCGGACTTGGCTAAAGTCGGAAAAGCGGCTACCGCATAAGATATCCCGATGATGTAAAGCGGCACAGACTGCAGGCTAAATGAAAGATTGAAAATTGAAATAGATCCGGCTTGTAGATATGAAGCAAAGGCAATAATTGCGATAAGAGCTATATTGTTAAGAGCCAGACCAAGGGTCCTCGGAAGCGATGTCAGAGCAACAGCTTTTATGTCCGCCCAATTAATGGAAGAGGAAAATTTAAGAGAGAATCCGCATGTCTTGGATGCCAGCGCCTGTATGCCAAAGTGCGTAAAAGCCCCAAGAACAACTCCGAGCGCCAGCCCGTAAATTTCAAAAATCGGATACAAAAATATGACGCCGATAATAATTCCAAAATTGTAAAAAATCGGACTTAAAGAATAAATAAAAAACTTTCGGAAAAGCTGAGTAACTGTCCCAAAAAGATTAGAAAGGCCGAGCAGAATGGGCGAAAGGAGCATTATGCGCGAGAGCATGACTACTTTTGATTGTGTGACAGAATCAAAACCCGGCGTAATAAAAGGCGCTAAAAACGGCATAAGAAAAAAAGCGATTAGAGAAACAAATATTATTACGATTAAAAAAACAGTGAAAATATCGTTTAGATATTTTTTTGCTTCATCCGTTATTGTGCCGGTCTTCATTTTAGCTGTGAAAAACGGAATAAGCACGGTAATAGAAGCAAGAGACGCTATGCAGATAAAAATAAGATCCGGCACCCGAAAAGCCGCATAGTAAGCGTCAAGCGCCGGAGAAGGACCGATAAAGTGAGCGAAAGAACGGTCGCGAAAAAGCGCCAAAATTTGAGAAAGAAAAGCAAAAAAACCCAAAAGAAACGCCGCTTGATTTATGTTGCTGTATTCTTTGCCAAAAATCCTCAAAATTCTATCCATTCCGTTTTTATTGCTTGTTCTTTACAGAAGAATCTTTTATTTTAGGAGTTGAATCGGAGGGGAGAGTGGAAGAAGTGGGCGGAACAGCCACATTGGAAGAACTCCCGTTTTTCAATAAATCAACATATTTTTTCAAATTCTCGTCAAGGGGAGAAATAGACAGGGCTGTTTTGGCATAAGAAAGCGCGTCCGCATTATTGCCCGCGCTCTTTGCCAGTTTCGAAAGAACGATCCAACCGTCTACATAATCCGGTTTAAGCGCGAGCGCTTCTTTTGCATAGCTTTCAGCTTCATCCGCTTTTTTGAGAGCATTGGATGCAATAGCCAAAGAAAGCTTGATTCCGGGATTGTTTGGGTTAAGGGTAGCAGCTCCCTTATAAGCCTCAGCTGCGCCGAGATAAGCATCCTTAACGCCAATCGCGGCAAGGTTTTCGTATAAAGAACCAAGCGCCTGTAAATTTATATAATTCTTCGGGTTATACGCTACAGCCGATTTTGCGCCGATCACCGCTTGGTCCAGGCTCGTTTGTAAATCTTTCTTATCCGCATCGGATAATTCTCCTTCCTTTTTTTGAGCTAGGGAATTTAGCTTCACCAAGTATATCTGCGCATAAGCGCGCAAATATAGATCATTCTGATATAAGCTTAAAGCTTTGTTAATTGCAACGACGGCTTCCGGAACAGTCGGAACCGTTAACGCCTCTCTAAAGTAAGAAACGGAAGCAAGGCGTCCGGCATATGTAAACAAGGCAGCGGAAGAAAGAACTATCGCAAGAACAATGAACAGTATGGAAAAAAAACTTTTTCTATGGTCGCTCAGAAATGAAAGCGAAATATCGCCACCGGCGTTATTCCCTGCGGACAATCCCGCAAACACTCCGGCAAAAGCGAGAGCTAGTAAAAATGTCACCGACCCTGCGGGGTAAAAGAAAGAGGAAACAAAAAGATAAAGAGATAAAACAAAAAATGCCATTGTTTCCCAATTTACGCGGTTTTTAATGCTGGAAAAAATTGATTTTACACCGCTAAATATAAATAAGCCAAAGAAAAGAAGCCATGCGAGAATGCCAGCATAACCGGTGGTAGAGATTATCGTAGGCAACAGTCCCGAACCGGAACTGACGGGAAGGTTCCAAAGATTACCATTTATAGGCGCATTGACTGTAACGGGCTTATACATGGCCCAAGCTTCTCCAAATTTATTCGGACCTATGCCAAATAAAAAATTATCTTTGAGAACCGCCCTGGCAACCTCCGTCGTGGTCCGAAGGGTAATATTGATTTCGGTATTTTGCACTCCCAGACGAGAGGATATTATTCCCCCAACAAACTGCCCGGACATAAAAAATAAAAGAGCAATCATGATTATCACAAAAGAAAACACGGGAAAATGGGTTTTTTCTTTTTTAACGCTTGTGGCGCTTCCGGCATCTTCGGCGATTTTTTCTTTGAATGAAATTGAAATTTTATAAACAAAAATAATCAAAGCCGAGACGCCGAGAAGCTCCCAAACCAGCGAAAAATTGATGGCGGCAATCAAGAACACGGAGAGAATAATTAACGCCCGGAGTATCCATTTTTCCAGCCTGGTCATTAAAAAAAACTCAACCATTAAAAGCGACATCAAGGCGGAAAAGCCCGCAAAAAGCCCGAGTTCATTCCAAGAACCGATGACATTGTCTGTCTTTAAAGCCGGGTCCAAAACTCCCAAAGACAATTCTCCCGGGAAAAACATATGGACAGTCTGGAAAATCAGGACGACAATGCTGGATAGTATGACTCCAAACAAAACTACTCTGGCGCTCTTTTGATCGCGGAAAACTAAAGCGCACATCAGCATGAAAAGAAAACCGGAAAAAATAAACCAGAAGGAGCCGATATCAAACATTGTGCCAAAAAAGGATACTTCTGAATCTTTCACAAAAATAGCGGAAAGAAAAACGACCAAAACAATCAGACCGCCCCCGAAGAGAGGCAAGGACCTGGGTAAAATTATTTTACCATCAAAAAACCGGGCAAAACCCCAAAAAATAACCGAAAAAGCAAGTCCCGTCGCCAAAAGCACCCCTTTAGAAATCCCAATCGGGATATTAGTGAAGGGTAGCAAAAAAAACGGCAACAGCACCATGACTAAAAAGAGAGAAACAAAAGAAAGCCTGTTAAATATATTTGAGCGCATGGGTGTAGTATACTATGTTTTAATTTAAAAATGCAAATTAGATGACAATGTTGATAAGCCTGTTTTTGACGTAGATAACCTTTTTTATGTCTTTGCCTGCCGTATGCTTTAAAACAGTCTCATTGTTAAACACTCGGTGTTTAACATCTTCTTCTTTCTCTTCTGCTTGTATCACAATTTCTGCGCGAAGTTTGCCGTTTATTTGTATGACAATTTTTATTTCATTATCTTTAATAAAATTTGCGTCCCATTTCGGCCAGAGGGAATTATTTATAGATTTCTTTTCCCCAAGCATACTCCAAAGCTCCTCCGCGATATGCGGCGCGAAAGGCGAAAGAAGTTGAAGAAAAGTTTTAAAGTTGAAAGTTGAAAGTTGAAAGTTGTTTTTTTCTACCTCATTTACAAAAATCATCATAGCTGAAATTGCAGTATTAAATCTCATATTTTCAATATCTTCGGCGACTTTCTTGACTGTCTGATGCAATAATCTTTCTAATTCCTTATTTTCCTTTATAACTTTTAACTTTATAACTTTATAACTCATTTTCCAAACCCTCTCCAAAAACCTTCGCGGACCGATCATGCTGTCGGTGCTCCAAGACACCGCTTGGTCAAACGGTCCCATAAACATTTCATACATACGAAGAGTATCCGCGCCGTAAGTTTTTATTAAATCATCCGGATTCACGACATTGCCTTTGGATTTAGACATTTTGTCGCCCCCCTCGGCAAGTATCATTCCGTGCGATGTGCGCTTTGCGTACGGTTCGCTGGTTGGAACCAGCTTCAAATCATATAAAAATTTATGCCAAAAGCGGGAATACAAAAGGTGAAGCGTGGTGTGTTCCATCCCGCCGTTGTACCAATCAACCCCTCCCTGACCCTCCCCAAAGGGGAGGGAAAAAGAATCCAACGCCTCCCCCTTTGGGGGAGGTAGGGAGGGGGTTAGCCAATAATCCAAATTCTTTTTTGAAGCAAATTCTTTATTATTTTTTGAATCAGTATAACGCAAGAAATACCAAGAACTCCCTGCCCAGTTTGGCATCGTGTCTGTTTCCCTTTTTGCCGGTCCCTTACACTTCGGACACTTTGTATTCACCCATTTTGCCATATTCGCAAGCGGCGATTCTCCGCTATCTGTCGGCTGATAGTTTTTAACTTTTGGCAATTCCACCGGCAAATCTTTTTCCGGAATTGGAACTAGCCCGCATTTTTCACAATTTACCACCGGTATAGGCTCACCCCAATATCGCTGACGTGAAAAAACCCAGTCGCGGAGTTTGTAGGTTGTTTTTTCTTTTCCATTTACAAATTCAGTAATTTTTCTTTTTGCTTCTATAATTTTATTACCATTAAATTGACTCGAATTTATAAGGTAACCATTTCCAATAAAAGCACCATGGTCTTCGATGTACTTTTTATATAAACTTAAATCTCGTTCCATCTGCAATGTCAATGAGATTGCCTCTTCGCCAACAGCCTTGTTAGGAAAAATTACAGGTATAATCGGTAAATTATATTTCTTCGCAAATTCAAAGTCTCTTTCATCATGCGCGGGTACCCCCATAATAGCCCCTGTACCGTAATCAGCAGACACATAGTTAACAGCAAATACGGGTATCATTTCGCCATTAGCTGGATTTTTCGCTCTAAGTCCAGTATTAACACCAATTTTTTCTTTATTATCTCTGTCGGTATCAACTTTTATGCCAAAATCTTTGCCAGTTATTTTTTTGGCTAACTCCGGAGCTACGGCAATGAAAGTCGCGCCAAATAATGTGTCCGCTCTCGTAGAAAATATTTTCACATTTCCTAATTCAACCCCTCCCTGACCCTCCCCAAAAGGGAGGGTTCTCTTGCTAGCCAAATTTATTTTTTCAATAATTTTTTTAAAAACATTTTCTGGTTTCTTTATTACCTCATCATTGGTAAATCTTACTACTTCAAAACCCATCTGCTCTAGCATCTTTGTTCTTTCTTTATCTTCTTCTTTTCTGTGGTCATGAATATCACCGTCAATTTCAACAACAAGTCCTTTTTCAAGGCAAACAAAATCAACAATAAATCTTCCTATAATATGCTGTCTTCGAAAATGATATTCTGTTGCATCTCTGCGTAAAATTTCCCAAATAATTTTTTCTCCATCTGTGGGATTTTTTCTCATTTCAAGAGCTTTGTCTTGCAAAACTCGCCATAATTTCGCATCAGTGGTGTAATATCCGGGAATTTTTCCCTCTCCTTCGGGGAGGGCTAGGGAGGGGTTTATTATCTTAAATTCAATTTCAACACCTTCGCTCCTCCCTATCCAATTCCTCTGCTGAATTTTTATTTTTTCCAAGTAGTCCACATCATCTAGGTCTTTGTAAAGCCTGTCGGCGTATTTCGTGATGGCAAGCATCCACTGCTCTTTTTCTTTTTTTTCTACCGTTGTTCCACAACGCTCGCAAGCGCCGTCCACAACTTCTTCATTCGCAAGTCCTATTTTGCAGGACGGACACCAATTGATAAACATCTTCGCTTTGTAAGCCAAACCTTTTTTAAAAAGCTGTAAAAATATCCATTGCGTCCACTTGTAATATTTGGTATCGGTAGTATTAATTTCGCGTGACCAATCAAAAGAAAAACCGAGAGATTTAAGCTGTTTCCTAAATGTGTCCGTGTTGTCCTTTGTAACTTTTATCGGATGAATCCCGGTCTTGATAGCGTAATTTTCTGTCGGCAGACCGAAGGCATCCCAACCTATCGGGTAAAGGACATTAAAGCCTTCCATTCGGCGCTTGCGGGAAATGATGTCCATCGCGGTATTACTCCTGATATGTCCCACATGCATCCCCGCGCCAGAAGGATAAGGAAATTCAATTAAGCTGTAATATTTGGGTTTTTTTGATTTGTTTTGAGCGCGAAAAATTCCCTCTTTTTCCCAGATAGTTTGCCACTTCTTCTCAATTTTCTTATGGTTGTATTGTCGCATGCGCTTCCGGTGCCGTTACCGTATTTCCTCCCCAATTTTTTCTATGTATTCCATTTCTCTTCCAATACTATTGGAAATATCGTCAAAATCTTTAAGGAGACGGGCCTCTTTCGCTTTTTCTTCATCTGATAAACTTTTGACGAATTTTGCCTTGTGTAAAACGACAAGTTCGGACGCAATATCGTTCTGCAATACCGCAAATCCGATACGGATTGATTCTTCCGCCTTTTTGATTTCCTCTTTCAATTCTTTGTGCTTCCTGCGACCATGATAAGCGTGAAAAATAATAAATGCAAGGAGCCCTCCGATTCCAAGCAGGAGAATGACAACCATCGAAAGATAAATGGCCTCATAACTCAGGCGGTTTGAACCGAACTCTAAAGCGGTTTTTTTGACAATTAGCATTGTTTGGGGACCCGGAGGGCTCAATTGCTCGCCAAGCCTGGCCTGAGTCCATAAAAGATAATTGCCGGGCGACAAAAATGCGTCGTGGCGATAAAACCAATCGCCCTCGCTATCGGCTGTCGTATTCTCGCTGATAGTCTCTCCGGTTAATAAATTCTGCAAGTACACGATGACTGTCTCGCGGGTATCATCCGTTCGCCCGCCGACATAAAATATATCCTTGTTGGAAATATTTTCGGAAATAGTGCTGATAATCGGCGGAGCGATATTCAAGGTTTCCGCCTCGGCTTTGTCAAACGGCAACAGCGAAAAGCTGATAAAGATAATAATGCTTAATAATTTCAAGCCGTATTTCTTGCGGTATTCTTTCAGTTCATTCAGCTTTTCCAAAACATCTTTCGGCAGTTTCTTTTCCTTGTGCATCAAAACTGCTTCATGGCGCCAGGACCGCACTTTAAACGCGACAAAGACAAGCACAAGCAACAGTGAAAAGCCGATAAACCAAACCACCAGCCACGGCACGATAAATAAATTATTTACAATAACTCCTTCATTTGCGATAAATTTGAAAATCGGAGTTGTGATGACGAGGCGCTCCTTAACTTCTCTGAAATTACCGGCTTTATCATATGCTTTGACAAGCACATCATAAGAACCAAGCGCTAAATCCGGCGGGAGAAAAGGACTTTTGGCTTCCACGAAAAAACTGACATTTCCCGAATATGCCCGGACTGCCTGGTAGGAAACCGGCTCCAGTTTTATTTCATAATGGTCAAGGCCGGAACTCGCGTCCGTAGTCGCGAATTGAATTACGGGCTGCGCGCTGGCTGTGCGTTTTGCGGGCAGTATATCCACGGGAAAACCAGCCGGCGCGGTGGCATCCACCTTTACGGCAAAATGGGTTACGCCACCCCAAATCCCGTTCTGAAAGGTCTTAATGTGGAAATAATGCACGCCATCGCTTAAACTGTCGTAGGAAACTAAGCGCCTTGTCCCCTCGCCAATATTGTCGGGAATAGTTATCGGGTCTTTGTTCAAAATATAACTGAAATTTTCCATACCAGAAGTGCCGTCGGAAAAATCCAGCGTCGCGCTTCCGTTTGAATACCAGACCGATTGATTAGGGTGGGTTGGAGATGCTACAACCGGACCTTGGGGCGGAGGAAGCTTCAACAAGAAGGTGGAGTTTTTGCTTTGGTTGAGATCGTCCGTGGCCAGCCCGTCATTTAAAAAGACTCTGGACCCGCTGGCGAATTTAATAAATGCCTCCCCAACCGATTTTACCCTGAATGTCAAAGTGGTAAGAATCCCTTTAGAAACAATCATGCCGCCCGGAATGCCACCCTCCAAACTCACCGTTCCTGCGGTGTTATTGAATTTGGGCGGGACAGTCCATACATTGACAATAGACGACCCGGTGGAAGGAGAAATAATCTGGAGCTTGTCCGGCGGAAAAGTCAAAAAAACTTGCAAAGCGTTGATAGACTTCCCTTCTGTGTCGAGCAGTACGGAAACATTAAAAGTATTCTCGGTTAAAAAAGTTCCGGAATCCGGACTTAGGGATAAGGAAGAAGCCAGACCCATTTTAGGCAAGGCAAACAAGCAAATAAAAAATGTAATAAGGATACAACGTTTCATATTTTTCGCTTCCCTCTATTATACACCCAAACAATTATAAACAGCAAAATTAAAAAAAAGAAAAATGAGATTAAAAGCTTTTTATAAAATTCCCCCCTCCAAAAAAGTGATTTTACACTTTCCAAGCCGGCGTTGTTCACAGCTTTAAACTCAAGGTTCCAGACGCCTTCGGGATACAAAATCGGGTTAATGGCATCCCGCCAATCCGAAAACAGCCACCATTTTTTTGTTCTTACTTGAGTCTTTTCAATTCCGGATTCCGCGTCTACGGCATTAAAAATTATCAGGGAAGAGCCATCAATCAGACTCTCAGTTCGCTCTAATAAAATTTCGGGCGGGGAACTGTCAGTGGGGGATATATAATTGCCACTCCCATCCCCTTCTTGGTTAAGGAGGGGCGCAGAAAGCGGAGTCGCCGTTATTTCAAAAATAGACGGTTTTGCCGGTAGAGAAAGCTTGGTGCCTTTGCCGTCAGCTATGTATACGCTGTTTTTTTTGAAAGAAAGTTTGAGCTCCCCGGCGCTTAAAGCCTTGAAGGCGATTTTAATTATCAGACCGTCTTTGCCCGTAAAAGGGTTGAGGATTCCTCCGGCGAGAATAATGTCGCCGGAGGACGATATCGCCGGCCACGTCTGCCAAAGGTTGACTATTGAGCGCGTATTGTTGAAACTTAAAAATTTTAATTTGTCCTGCGGATAGAAAATTGTTAAATCAACTGCATTTACGGGCTTTTCAGTGTCCAAAAAGACGCTTATCATGAAATCAGGCTCCGTAAGGGAAACCGTGGCAGGTCCCGAAAAATAAATTTTTCCGCTATTTGCGGCGGATGCCGTTTCGCCGATGACCAAGAAAATAAAAAATAAGATAAATAAAGTTTTTTTCATTTTAGCTTAGCAAGTCCCAATAATAAAACATGATGGAAATGTCTATAATGTCCAATTTGCCGTCTTTATTAAAATCAAAAGCGCCATATGCGTTGTTATCTTGGTTGGCATAATAGTAAAGCAGGATGCTTAAATCCGAAAGATTCACTTTTCCGTCCGAATTAAAATCAGCATCCCGTAAAATCGCTTTTTTTACAATCTCGCTGACTGCGTTGCTTCCACTGCCACCTGAAACTGAAACGGACGCGGATGTGGATGCGCCTGTCGCGGTCGCGCAGACTTTTCTGGTGTACGCGCTTGCGTCCCCGATATGGGCGTTGGTCGGAGTCTGTGAAATAGAGGCTAAGGTCGTGTCAAAGCCACTGCAACCGCCCGTTTGATAGCCGATGGAGACGGCGCCGCCGGTGGGCGCGGAAAGACAGGCGTTATTGCCGTTATATACGGCGGTGGACTGCGTATTTTCTTCCACATGAGCATTGGTTGTTCCAGAGAGCCGGAGAGCAACGGCAAAAACTCCAGAACAGGAATTGGAGAGACTGGTTATGCCACTGCAGCAAATTAATTGAGTATAGGCGCTTTGGCTCGGGAGCTCGGCGTGGGAGTTCGCGGCGCCAGCCATGCGCAATACCACCACGCCGGGACTAGCGCAGGTTGTTGACACCGAACAGGAAAGAGTGGCGAAGGCGATGCCTGATTGAAAAAGAAAGATAAAAGAGAGGGCAAGAATAAAAATTATAATTTTTTTAAGCACGCCTTTATTATACTAAAAACGAATAGATAAGAGAAGGGTAACTAAAGGGATTGTACAGTTACCGGTTAATTCTGGAATGCGTTGTATCTCATCCATTGACTGATTTTCATACATACAGGTATTATCACATTTTCTTTTTTGTCTTGAAAAAGATATTGATATCGATGATATACCTTTTGAAATCGGAAAAATTGTTTTTAAGATTATTCAAAAACATATTCATATCTAATTTTTCATATCGATGGACAATCATATTGCGAGAACCAACCAAAGGAGCAATTTTATACGCGAACACTCGATCAAGCACTTTTGAGTCTCCGAGCACTTTAAAAGTGCTTTGCAAGTCATCGGGCGCGCCAAAATTTTCTTCTTTTAAAATATGAACATTTATATCTATCATAACATCCACCGCCAGTTGAAACAATCGTTCAATAGAGCGATACTTAAGATGATCATTCTTTATTTCTTCAACACTAAAGCCATTTACGAGCGGATCCAGTTCATCAATGTAACAGGAAAATAATTGTATTTTTTTATCTAAAAGATTTTGGTTAAGCATTTTGATATTGGCGTATTTTATGTTCTATATAATGTCTCCTTAGTTCAAAAAGCGGACGAGCTTCTTCATATGTCCTCAAGACATAAGTCAATAAATTACTAAAGACATATTTTTCTCTTTCATATAAGACAATGCAATTATCAGTAATCAGTTTTGTTAGCAATGGTGAAGCTGTTTTTAAATTAACTAGCGACACTTGGTCATTTTCAAATATCTCAGTCAGGTTGGTATTAAGTTTGACCTCATCATTGAATGATAGTTTTTTATTAGACATATAGGCTACATCAAAATCACTTTCAGAATGTGTTTTACCTGTAACTTGAGAACCGAATAAAAGAACCAAATTGAGATTATATTTGTCAGCCAGTTCTTTAATTTTTCTGTTAACATTTTTATCCATACAATATACTATAACACATTTCCCATTTTTCCCCCACCTTCCTAGATTAGCCAGCGCTTAAAGCGCTGGCTGGCGGGGTTTTATTTATTGATATGAGAATTGGCGCCGAGGTTATAGAGCTGTGTGATTTCATTTGCCGACAGCACGCGGTTGTAGACTCGGACGTCGTCAATGAGGCCGTCAAAAGTCCTGCTCGACGTATTATTGCCAATTTGCGAAGAGGAAGAAGTATCAAGAACTCTGCTTCCTGCTCCGTCAGTCGGGCTTGCATACGCGGTTTCAACACTGTCGACATAAAATTTTATGCCAGTAGCACTTGATGTCCCGTCCCATGACATAGTGACATAAGTCCATCTTTTCAATGGAATGGTATTTGCTGCGGCAACGACCCTGCTCAAATTGGTGGCTCCATCATAATCAACAAAAAATGTTGGATTCAATACGCCGGCACTACCACCGCTATCAATGGCGAAATACCAACCTGATGCTCCAAAACCGGTACTTTTATGCATGATAAATCCTGTGTTGTTTTCACCTGAACCTCTCGGATATACCCAAGCGCTTATGGTTATGGCGGGCAAATCATCTAAGCTTGTAGGAGAATTGACCTGCACATAATCATCCACACTGTCAAAGTTAAGCCCCTGCCCAATTTTGCCCGGGGCTGGACTAGTGGATTGAGACATACTGGTTAGCGTGCCGGTGTTGCCATTGCCACTTTTGTCTAAAGTGGTAGCGG
>Ga0209541_10003954_pt1 | contig 26722 bp, 30 predicted proteins | sample RifCSPlowO2_01_FD_184027 | JGI IMG/M metagenome (GOLD analysis project Ga0209541, IMG submission 184027) | Groundwater microbial communities from Rifle, Colorado - Rifle CSP2_plank lowO2_0.1 (SPAdes) (version 2) | ecosystem: Environmental > Aquatic > Deep subsurface > Groundwater | place... | reverse complement strand
AATTTACCTGTTGGCTGGTATGTTCAGGCAGATGGTCAAAGCGAAACAGATGATGGTTGTTTAGATGTAAATGCTTGGACATTAATTAATGAGAAGTTTTCAGGCAGTAAAGGAATAATGTACTTTTCTCAGGCAGATACTATAGGTTGCGGAATTAAGTTGCCAAACTTTTTTCCACCAATTACTGGGAAAGTTACAGCAACATTTAATTTCAAAACCAATTTTACAAACCCAGATTCATATATGGAAATATTAAATTATGGAGAGGATAATTGTAATATTGGTTTTAATGCAAACAATGTTGTAAAACAAGTAGAATGCAATGCTGCAATAACAGATGCAGGAAAGGGTTGGAAGACTCTCACAATAACAAATTGGGTGGTTTTATCAACCAATAAGGTAGATCTGTATGTTTCACCCCCCTTTATTTTAAACCAGATAGGCGAAACAGGAGTTATGATTTTTGATGATTTATCAATGGAGATAGAATGAAAAGGAATTATTTATTATTCATAGTCTTATTTGTATGTTTAATTAATTTTAATAATGTTAAGGCAGATGTTCATTTAGGCGCAAATGGTACTTTGATATGGGGTATGGCTTTTTCTACATCAGTTGCCAATTCTACAAATTTTACATATTCTAGCACTATAGGAAATACAAGTCCTTCTCCATTTATAAGTAATAATCTTTTTATCAATAGAACAAAAATAGTAGCTTCCAAAACCAGACCAGAAAAAGTCATGGCTCTTGAAGATTCAGGTGCTACTGCAGGTAGAGGCAGGTTATTTATTCTTAATTGTACTAATGAATGTAGTCATCCTTCTCATTGGAACTATATTGCAAATTATACTGCTGGAGTTAGTGGGCTTGCAAGCTTTGTGACTCCGTGGTTTGATATTGAATCGCTAAGTAATGGCGATATAATGCTTGTTTTCGGAAATTTTACAGGAATTGTGGGAACAAAAAATAAAACCTATTATTGCATATGGAATGGTTCTGCTTGGTGGCCTTCCCCTGCTTGTGGTCCAACATTTTCTCCTGATAGTACAAATGAAATACTGCTTGCAGGATTAGGTACTCCTGAATCTATTGCTCTTAAAGAAAAAGATAATAAATTAATTATGGTTGCAACAGCAGGAACTTTAGACACTAATGATATAAGGTTATTTTCAGGTGCAGTTTGGGACGGAACTGCTTGGGTAAGTAATCAAACCTTGTCAAGGGTAGTTTTGGATGGAATACCAAATGCTATGCCATATGCAATTGCATGGGAAAATCAATCAGGCGACGGTCTTGTTATATTTGATGAGACACCAATATTGGATGGAATAATTCAGTATGTAAGATTCAACAGTACAAATAATACATGGGATCCTACACCTGTGAATGCTACAGATACAGGATCAGGAAGAGCAAGATGGATTGCTACAGCATCTGATCCAAATAGCAATAGAATTTCAATAATAGTAGCAGATAGTGAAAGTGATGCCCATATTTTTCTTTGGAAATACGATAACTTTACAGAAGGATTTACAACAACTTCAGTAAATCCCATTGATAATAATATAGAAGCAACCACAAGTAAAGGAATTGTAACAATGTGGTCTAATTCTACAGCTTTGTATACATTTGTAGATTCTAATGCTGAAAATTTAAATGTTCTATGTTGGAGTCCAACATATAATTTCACTTCTGTGACAGCAGGTGTTGGTGGTTCAAATGTAGATGATGTAGATGAAGTTATGTCTGATACTTCAATAATTGGAAATAGTTCTATAATTGCAAGAGGCAGTATTGCAGGAGATTTAATACTTACTAGATGGAATGGTTCTGACTGTACTTCTACAAGTTTTGAAAGGATTCCTAGTATAGGATCAATAGAATCAAACAGATCTGTGAGATCTGCAAATAATGCTCTTTTTCCATTCAATTTTTGGTTTGCATTTGATAAATTTATTCCAATGTCATCACCAGCAGATACAACACCGCCTTTATTTTATCTTCCAAGAACAAATTATACAGAAATATCCCAAGGCGAATTTGTTACCTTTTCAGCAAACTGGACAGACGAAACAGCATTGGATACATTTATTTTCTCAAGTGATAATGGAACAGGAATATTTTCAAATCATAGCGCGATTAAGCTTATAGGAACTGCAAATGTTTCAAACATAACTATACAACTTTTAGAACCTCCAGGAACAAACATTAGTTGGAGAATTTTTGCAAATGATTCTAGCAATAATATAAATATAGCGCAAAACAGTACTCTCTTATCAATAAGGGCATCTCCAGCAGGAAGCGGCTGTGGTTATGTAAACAATCCATTATTATTGTCTAAAAATATTATTACAAGAGGAACTTGTTTTATAATTAATTCTTCTGGTGTTATGATAAATGCATCAAATTATAATATAACTGGAAATTTAACAGGCTTTGGAGTTAATAATACAAACTTTAACGACTTTTCTATAAAAGATCTTGGGATATTTAATTTTACAATTGGTATATTTTTAAATAACACAAAAAATAATTCTGTTTCTAATTTATTAATAAACGATACAATAGACACTAATGCTGTTTATGCAGAAGATTCTTACCAGTTAAATTTATCAAACAATAGGTTTGATTCTCTTAATCCTATAAAATTTATTAGTTTGTTTAATGTAAACAATAGCTTAATAGAAAAAAATACAATTAATAGTCTGGTTACAAGAACAGTTGGAGTCTATCTTTTAAATTCTTCATATAATAATATAACTTCAAACAACATAACTTCCAGATTTATAGGAGTTTATTTTATGGCAATTGTTATTGAAGGAGCAAATAAGAGTGTTGACAATATTGTAAATTCAATTGGGAATAATATTTTATTTAATACTATAGGAGGAGGAAATGTAAATACTGTTTATATTGGAATAAATCTGACAAATGCAAGACAGACAAATATATCATTTAATAATATTACACCTGAAGGATCTTCAACATCTTCAGGAGTCTCAATTGATAGTTCAGAATCGAATATTATTGATAAAAACAATCTTTTCTTTACTATAGGGGGAAATTCAATAGATTTCCAGGATTCATTTAAAGAAGTTAATTATACAAATATAACAGGTAATATGATGCATGCACAATCTTTTGCTATAAGAGAAACTACAAAAGCAACATTATCTCCAAACTATATATTAATTGCTTACAATAATATCACAACTTATGACCAAACAGCAGTACAATTTAATCCTGGAATATTCAATATTAGTTCAAACAATATAACAGTATTTACAGGCGCTTCTGGAATAAGGTTGTCTGATGTAGGAAATGAATTTATTATATTCAGCAATGGAGTTATAGACTTTAACAATATAAGGATAGAAACTCAGACAGGCACTTTTTCACAAGGCGGAATAATGATAAGAAATAATACAGGAAGCATTAATGTTTCTTACAATGTAATAAATACAACATACCTGGATTACGTCGATACATTTTCAGTTTACTCAATAAAACTACAATATCTAACTGCTAATAAAACTTTATTTTTTAATAATAATATAACACCAAATATAATATCTGATGAAGCAACTGCATCATTTTACAATTTAACTATAATTAATGGTTCATCGGAAATATTCTATCCCAACCTATCATTTTATGCAGCAACAAGAATAGATACAAGAGGCAACTTAACTATTAGTAAGAATATGGCTTTTGTCAATGCATCAAAATTAACTGCATTTAATACTACAGCTAATATTACATTTAGGGATACATCATATAATTCATTAGCATTATATAGAGTGCAGAGGGATGCAGTTAATTGTCCAGCAGCAATATGTACAAAATTAGAATTTAATAAAGTAAAATTCCAGGTTACAGGATTCAGTGAATTATTAGGATACAATACATCTGCTGTAATAAACACTGCACCAACAAACGTTACCTTAATAGAACCTTCAAGAGATAACAGGACATTGTCAAACAGGACAGTAGCTTTTAGTTGGTTCAATTCTTCAGATTCAGAGGATGATCCTATAACTTATAATTTATTAGTTGATGATGCGAATGGGTTCACATCGCCGGAAATAAATGTTACTATTCTTGGAAATATAGGCACAAGCACCACTTATTTTTCAACAACAGAATTAAATATAGACACAGTATATTATTGGAAGATAATTGCAAATGATACAACAACAAATAGCACAGATTCAGAACTTAGGAATTTTACAATAGCTTCTACTGTTTCTCTGGCATTGCAGACTTCTAATATAGACTTTGGTGCACCAGGTCTTGGCGACACAATAAATACAACAAGTAATAATCCAAATCCTATAATCATAAGGAATGATGGTAATGTCCTTACTAATGTAAATATTTCTTTAATAGATGATCTTTGGATAAGAAAATCTGCGCCATCAGCATTTTTACAATATAAAATAGACAATACAACAGATGAATCAGGTTCTTTTAATTGGACAGGTTCTATAACAGTATTTACAAATATACCTTTAAGTAATTCAACAATAATAGATAAGTTAAATTATTCTGATATGAATGATACTGCAGAAATCGATATACAAATAACTGTTCCAACTGATGAGCCAGCAGGAAATAGAAGTGCAATTATTGAATTAACAGGGTGGGCCAGCTAATGAAAAAATTCCTGATAATAATATTAATTGTTTTATTTAGCATGGATGTTCTTAGTATAGGAATTAGTCCTGGAAGATATACAGTTGATTTTCAGCCTGGTTATTATGAAAAAATAGATTTTAGAGTAATAAATAACGAAAATAAAGATATGAAAGCAGTCTTGTATGCAGAAGGTGAGATGGCAAATCTTGTAATATTAAAAAATCAGATAATTGATTTTAAATCAAGTAATAAAGAATTTACAAGTTCTTATGAAATAAAATTGCCAGATGAAATAAAAAAACCTGGAACTCATGAGATAAATATAATTGCAAGAGAAATAGCAAGCAATGCAGAGACTTCAGGATCATTTGTAGGTTTTACAACTGCAGTAATATCAAAATTATATATAAGGGTTCCATACAACGGAAAATATGTTGAAATTATAAATCCTTCAATAATAAACAACGGAGTAAATAAAACAACAAAATTTATAATACCTGTATCCAATCTCGGAAATGAAGAAATTCTTCATGCAAAAGCAGTTATTGATATTTTAGGCCCAACTAATGAAAAAATAGCAACAATATTTACTGATGATAAGCCCGTCCAGGTTTTAGAAAAGAATGAATTAATAGGCTATTGGATGGCTAATGTAAATCCTGGAAAATATCATGCAATAATAAATGTTAATTATGATGGGGAATTTGTTAAAAATGAAAAAACCTTTGAAGTAGGCGAACTTTTGATAGATGTAATAGATGTTTATGTTAAGGACTTTAAATTAGGAGGAGTAGCAAGGTTCGACATTCTTTTAGAAAGCAAGTGGAATGAACCTATAAACGATATATATAGTACTATGCAGATATTTAATCAAAAAGGAGATGACGTAGCGAATATAAAAAGTGCTTCAGCAAATATAAAAGCTTTAGAAAAATCTCAATTGTCTGCATTTTGGGATACTGAAGGAATAAAAACAGGACAATATGATTCAAATTTGAGTATTCATTATTCTGGAAAATCTTCTGAAAGAGCATTTAAGGCAATAGTTACAACAGATGCAATAAAGATTGATACTTTTCCTACTGGAAGGGTAATAGGTGTTGGTTCAGGATATAATAAAAATATAATGCTTGGGATTTTAGTAGTAATCCTTGTTATAATAAATTTAGCATGGTTTGTGTATATGAAAAAGAAGAAAGAAAGTCAATAAAAATGTTTATATATATAAATAGCTAATCAATAATGATAAAAATGAGGTTAATAAAATTACTATTATTTCTATTTTTAATATTAATAATATTATTTTCTTCAGTCTCAATTTACAGTGATATTTCAAAAGCCAGTATAAAGAAAATTGATAATATCCATCAAAATCAGGGAAATATTTTCTTAGAAGTTGGAAAAACTAATTTAATAAATGGAGAATCAAAATGAAATCTAATATAGATTTAGCACTTTTAATTTTAGCAATTCTTGCTTTATTCTCTCTTGGTCTTAGTATTTGGATGCACTATGGAAATCAGGCCAGCTTTACTGGATTAGCAATAGGAACAATAAACGTTACAATCAACGAATCTGTAGGGATAACTTTATCAAGGGCTGCTATAAATTTTACAGTTTCAAATCCAGGAGATAGTAGAGTTACTTATACTGCTGCAGATTTAACTTCCGCACCATTATCAGCATGCAATTCAATGATGGCAAACCAGACTTGTGGCATTAACATAACAAATGATGGAAGTGTGAATATAAATGTTACTTTAAGAGACCTTGGCTCAAATATTTTCTCTTCAGGTTCATTTGCAAGGCACAAGCATTTTTTATTTAATGTTAGTGTGCCAATATCTGCAAGAAATACAATATGCCCAAATTCAGTAACTAATGGATTTTATAACGTCAATAACACACACATTATGACTGGCGGTTATGTTCCGACAATAAATTGGACTCCTGTTAATACCTCAGCAATTACTATTATATGCGGATTAAATTTTTCAAATACAGGTTATAGTCTTGAAATGCAGCCAGATGTTGCCTCTATAGATTTTAATATCACTGTTCCAACAGATGAACCTGCAGGTACTAAAGGTACAATTTTAGTAATAGAAAGTGTTAGAGCAGGACTTTAAATTGAACCATGGCAAAAATAACACAGCTAATATTCTTATTTTTATTATTAATATCAGTAGTTAATGCCGTTGTTATCAGTCCAATAGAAAAAGAAATCAAATACGAGCCTGATAAAGAAGAGTCCTGCGGTTTCAATATAAAAAGCAGCATGGATGCTAAAATAAGCATTAGTGTGTCTGGAGATCTGAATTCAAGTGTTAAATTAGAAAAAAACTCTTTTTTTGCTGAAAAAGATAAATGGTATACTGCTGATTGTATAATTAAAATACCTGCAGATTTAAAGCCAGGTAAGCATGAAGTAAATATTCTTTCTTTAGAAGGAGATCTTGGTGGAAGCGGTGTTAGTGCAATTGGCGGAGTAATATTTCCTATAAAACTTTTTGTCCCATATCCTGAAAAATATATTGAGATTCTTAATTTTGATATAAAAAATATAAAAGTTAATGATAATGTTGAATTTAGAATTTATGTAGCAAGTAGGAGCACACAAAAATTAGAGAACGTAAATGCTAAAATAAAAATAATTTCTAGTGAGAAAGTTTTCAGTGAATTAGAAACAAATTCCATAAGCTTAGTTACTGATGAAAAAAATACTTTATCTGTAAATTGGTCTGCAAATGTAGAACCAGGCAATTATTTAGCAAAAGCTATTATTTATTTTGATGGAAAAGAGACTGAAGTCCAGGATGATTTTAGGATAGGTGATATAAGGATCAATATAAAAGAAATTAACCACAATAAAATAAAAACAAATAATATAGCAAAATTTAATATCATGCTTGAAAGTCTTTGGAATTCTGCTATTGAAAATGTATATATTGTTGCAACTATTTCTGATAAAAATAAAAATATAGCTGAAATAAAATCTGAAAATTTTAATATTGAAAGTTGGGCTAAAACAGAAAAACAATTATTTTGGGATACAAAAGATATAATGCCTGGAAGTTATAGTGCAAATTTTTCTATATACCATTCTGAAGGAAAATCTTCTGAAAAGCAAATTAAATTCGAAGTGCACAAAAATTATTTTCAGATAACTCCGGAAACATTAATCTTAATTTTAGTTGTAATAATATTATTAGTAATATTAATTTATAATATTAAAAAATCAAAAAAGAAATGAAAATAATTAAAATATTAATTATAGTATTATTAGCCTTATTTTTAATAACAATTTACTTATTTAATGGTTTATACACAAATGAATATTCTGTGAAAATTGGTAATAGTATAGGAATAAAACTTGATTCAGATAATGTTTATTTTGGAACTATTCCTAAAGGAGAGCAAAGTAAAAGGGATATTGTAATAAAAAATGGGAATAAAGCTTCAATTGTAAGGATAATGGCCTTTGGAAGTTTATCAGATAAAATTTACATATCAGAAAATAACTTCAGATTAGAAAAAAATGAATCAAAAGGGATTTCAATTATAATTAATCCAGGTAATAATCAGGATTATGGAGAATATAATGGAAAACTTGTGTTTTTATTTACAAAAGTCTAAAACTAAAATTATTTAAACATAAAACTATAATAAATTTATAAAATGAGGTTCAGAGAAATACTTCCAATAATAATTATAGCAGCATTAGCTTTGAATTTGCTTTTCATTCTTTCAACAATTAAAGGGCCATTAAATGAAAAAGTTACAACCCATTCAGTAGGTTCAATAAATCTAACTGTTGAACAGGTATGCGGGGATACATATTGCAATTCTCCTGAAAGTTGTTCTAATTGTGCAAATGATTGTGGTGTTTGTTCTTCAAATGAAAGTAGCGGAGCTGCATCTTCCAGTTCAGGAGGCGGTGGTGGAGGCGGTGCTGCTCCAGTTGAGATTATTAAAGAAGTTAAAACAGGAATAGAAGTCTCCCAGGAACTAATAAAAATGTTTTTAAAAAAAGGAGAAATTTCAACTGCAGAATTTAGTATAAAAAATATAGGTACAGATCCAGTTATTATTTTAATAGAAAATTCTGAAAATAATATGTTGTTCATATCACCAAAAGCATTGTCCTTAGAGTCAAATGGTACACAAAAAGTGAAAATAACTGTATCTGCAAAAGAAACTGAACCAGGAATTTATCCAGCAGAAATCATTATTAAAACAAAGGACATTGTTAAAAAAGTAAATTTAATTATTGAAATAGAGTCAGAAAAAGTAATATTTGATTTAACCTTAGACATACCTCCTGAATCCAGGCAATTATTGGCAGGAGAAGAATTAACTTTTAATCCGACAATATTCAGTATTACAGGAGAATTAAATAAAGAAATAGAAATTTTTTATGTAATAAAAGATTTTTCAGGAAATATTATACTGCAAGAAACAGAAAAATTAACTATAAAAGACCAATTGACATTTTTAAAAAGATTAAAACTCCCTCAAGATATTAAGGTTGGGAAATATGTAATTGCAGTTTCTGTAAAATATAAGGAATCTTTTGGAGTAACAAGCAATGTATTTGATGTAATAACAATAGAAAAAGCAAGTGTTATCTCATCTAATAAGATAGTAATAGGCGGGTCAATGATATTCCTGTTTTTAATCATAATAATATCTTCATTATTGTATCACCAGCACTTAAAATTGTTAAATATAGAAAAAACAACACAAAAAAATTTATCAGAAATTTCTATAAGACATATAGAAGAATCCCCTGTTGAAATGATGAAAATTAAAGAAAAATTAAATAAGCAGATAAAAGTGCTTAGACAAAGTTATGAAGAAGGTTATATAACTAAGAATTCTTATATAAAATGCAAAGATAGATTAGACGGGGCTTTACAAAAGTTGAATAAATGAACACCAAAATGCTTATATACTAAAATTAGTACATTTAATAAAAGAGTGAGACAATTATGCTTGACAAACTAAAATCTGAAAAGTCATTATTGGTTGAAGCATTAAAAGATCTTTCTAATGAATTAAAAATTTTGGCAAAAAAGAAAAAACAATTAGAATCAAAGTTTGGAAGCCTTAAAAAACAATCTTCTCAGACTGCTGATTTTGAAAGGAAATTAAGGGAAAGTTTGAATGAATTAATTTCAAAAGAATCAGAAATTACAAAAAAGCTTGCTTCTACAGAAAATAAAGTGCAGGATATTTCTGAAAGAATAAATAAGATTAAAAAAGCAAAAGAAGAACTTAGTAGAGTATAATTCACACGAATGTAACCTTTAGTTATATTAGAAAATATTCAAAGTTCTCGATTGGAAGAAAGTTCGCCTTCATTTCTGTTCCATTAAGTCTCTTAGTCAAGCATCGAGGAATTACCCATTCTATCTTTCCCGTTATAGGGTTATACTTCTTATTTGATTATCTGAATTTATCATACTTAGCATTAAGTATGGCATTGGGATACGTGAGTCATTTATTAGGGGATGGAGTTTCAAAAGAAGGGATAAATATTCTCTATCCTTTTTCTACCATCTCGATTCGAGGATTTTTTGGTACTGTCTTAATTAATATAGTTTAATATAGTGGTTAATATTTAAATTCTAATAATAATGAGGTAATAATTGTGGTAAGACCAAGAAGCAAAAATAAAGTTGTTTGTCAAAACAATTCTTGTTTTTTCTTCAGAAAAGAACAAGGAAAAAATATTATAAAAAAGGGAATTAACAAATCAAGACATAAACAATATATTTGTTTGCACTGCAATAAATATTTTGTAGAAAGAAAAGGTACACCATTATATAGAAAAAGATTGAGTGAAAGGAAAATAAGACAGTTATGCAAAGAACTAGTAGAAAAGAAAGGAATACGTGCCGTAGAAAGAACAACAGGAATAAACAAAAATACAATATGTAGTTACCTTGCATCTTTTGCAGAACACGCAAGAGAAATATCAAAATATTTAACAAAAGATTTAGAATTATCAACTTATGAAGTAGATGAGTTCTGGACTTTTGTTAAAAAAAACAAAAAAAACTTGTCGAAAACAGCGATGAAGAAAGTACAGAAGGAGATTTCTGGGGTTATACATTAATAAAAAGAGGATCATACTTCTTTTGTACTGAGCAAAAGAACAAAAAATACATGCAGATTATTGTTCAATGATTTTTGTGAGATTATACAAAAACCAAGCACAGAAAAAAAGTTAACATTATATTCAGATGGAAACTTTTAATACGGAATAATAATACTAGAATATTTTTTAAAAGAATTTATTAATTATGGGCAATTAATAAAAATAAAAGAAAGTGGAAAAGTTGTAGATAAGGAAAAGAAAATTATTTTTGGCAATCCAAAAATAGAAGATATAGAAACAACAAATGTTGAAAACTTTAACACAATTTTACGTGCAAGGCTTTCAAGGCTTGTAAGAAAAACACAATGCCATGCAAAGAAAAAATATACAATTGAAGACTCAGTAGAATTATTCAAATTCTACTAGAATTTTATTAAAATCTTGCACAAAAATATGACGCCAGGAATGGAAGAAGGATTAATCCACAAAAGATTAACGTGGGGAAACTTTATACACTGGAAGTTAAGCTATATTAATTAAGACAATATCCAATTTTAGAGCTCATTTTTTTAATAACTCATCTAAGGTATCAGGAGATGGTTCTGGAATTATCATTAATTGCTGTTCAAGTTCATTAATATCTATATCAAGTTCTTTATTTAATTTCTCAACTTCTTTAAGAACAACAAGTGCATCATAAATATCCTTTGCTTCTTTTTGTTCTTTAACACCCAATAATTTTATATCCTCATATAATTTTGTAGTTTTTCCATAAGTTTTTTCCCCACTATATTTTGTTAAAACTGTATTAGTTGTTTCATCAGGGTGTAAAACTGATTGTACTTGAAGCTTTCCGGGAACTGTAATTCTCATTGCATCAGAATATTTTTCATTTTTAAAAGAACAGTCAGCATACTCTATCTTTGCAGGATATCCATTATCTAAAATAACATATTGTATAAAAGTTTTGCATAATCTGCTTGTGTCTATTTCAAGTGCCTTTGCTTTTATTTTATTTGCAAATAATCTGACATCTTTTGCATAAGCTGAATTACTAAATAAACTTCCAACCATTGCTAAAATAGGGATATAACTTGTTTTCATATTGTTTAGTAAAACTGTAGATTTATAAATCTTTGTATTATAATTACTCATAAGTAACAATGAATAATAAAACATAAGCTTTAAAAACCTTTCATATTCTCATACCTTACTAGTAAAATGGATCTAAAATTATTAAAAAAGGAAGATAATAAACTTAGTTTTATTTTAAAAGGTACAAATTATGCATTTGTTAATACTTTAAGAAGAATATTTACTACAGAAGTTCCCACTTTAGCAGTAAAAAATGTTACAATAGTTAAGAATAGTTCAGCATTATTCGACGAAGTAATTGCACATAGATTAGGTTTAATTCCATTAAAGACAGACTTAACTGCTTATAATTTAACAGAAAATTGTACATGCAAAGGAAAAGGTTGCCCAAAATGCCAGGTTTCTTTAGTTCTAAAAGCAGAAGGTCCATTAACAGTTTATGCATCTGATTTAAAGTCTCAGGATCCAAAAGTTAAGCCAGTTTATGGTAAAATGCCTATTGTTAAATTATTAAAAGGACAGGAATTAGAATTTGAAGCATTAGTTACATTAGGCAATGCAAAGGATCATGCAAAATACAGCTCATGCCATGTTTATTATCGTGGAATTCCTGATGTTTCTGTTGATTCTGATAACAAAGCAAAACAATGTGTAAAAGCATGTGAAGGACTATTAGATGGAGACTCAAAAAAATTAGTTGTTAAAGATTTATTAAGATGGAATGAGAGATATGAAGAAATATGCGAAGAAATTGGAGCAGAAATTAAAAATAGTGAAAAAGATTTCTTGTTTCATGTTGAATCTTGGGGACAATTAGAGCCATTGGAAATTCTTAATCATGGTTCAGATATTCTTGATACAAAATTAGATGAATTTATAACTTTATTAAATAAATCTAAATAAAACTATAGCTTTATAAATTTCAAACCATTTTATGGATATATGAATTTTAAAAATAGTGAAACTGCCGAAATACTAGGTTTATCATTTGGAGATGGAAGTTTTACTTTAAGAAAAGATACCAATAAATTAAGATTCCAGTTAAGGGGCAATCTAAATGAAGATAAAGAACATTACGATTCTTATATTATTCCATTATTTAATAAAAATATAATGAACCCTATTTTTGGTAGAAATGTAGGCATTGTATCCAATAAAAATAAAGGATTTTACGGTATATCTGTTCAAAGTGAAAAATTAATAGTGTTATCAAATTTAGGTATGCCTGTAGGTAGAAAAATAGAATTGAAATTAAATATTCCTGAATGGATAAGACGAAATAGAAAAAATTGTTATGCTTTTTTGAGAGGGTTTCTTAATACAGATGGTTGCGTGGTCTGTCAGAGAAATTATTCGATTAAAAATAATAAATATCACACGCAAATAAGAATTTATCTAAGTTGTTGTTCAAAAGAGTTAATGAAAGAGATTTACGATTTCTTGATATACTGCGAATTTAAATGTAATTTTAGAATAGAACAAAAAAGAAATAGTTCTACAGCCTATACTATAGTAGTAGCTGGAAGTTTACAAGTTCAAAAATGGTTTAAATTAATAGGGTCAAAAAATCCCAAACATATTACTAAATATTTTATATGGAAAAGATTTGGGTTTTGTCCACCATATACTCTATTAAACGCAAGAAAGAAGATTTTAAAAGGAGAAATTGATCCTAAAAGTTATTATGCGGGGGTGCCAGAGTGGCCAAATGGGCTAGAAAGAGATAATCTTGGTCAACCTAAGGAGCTAGTGGCTTAGGCCTACGCAGGTTCGAAAATAAGATAATTATAAATAAATTTTTGTCTTTTCGATTGTCCTGTTCTCCGCATTTTCTAATTTTTTTATTAGTATTTTATGTATTTTTTTATTTTGTTGCTGTGTTCCATAATAGGTTGAAATATTCTATAAAACTTTTTGCTACTTCTTTTGATCTTATATGTATCGCATTTACTTTTCTTCCAAATATAATTATTATTGTTTTATCAGCATAGATATTTATTGCTACTGGTGAACTGTGTTCTATATATTTAGTTTTTGTTAGAGGAAATTTTTTATAGGAATACCTTTTTTTTGTAGTTATTTTTTGTGTTTTATTGAAAAGCATGCGTGTTTTTATTCCTTTTTCTTGTCTCATTATATGTATTTTTTCGAAAAATGATTGTATCTCATCTTCGTTTGTTCCCTTAGTGCCACCTATTACATAACAAATTTCTCCTGCTTTTAGTGTGTCTATTTGTTCTCTAAAAAGTATTTCTAGACCTTTTAGTCCTGTGTATAACTCTACTTCCTGTTCTTTGTCTGAAGTATCATATAAAGATAACAATTGAGGTAATAGGTATCTTGTTTGTTGTAGTAATCCTTGTAATTTGTTTTGTTTTTGTTCAAGATATAGTATTAATTGTTTTGGGTTTGTTGCCTTAAAGTGTTTTATATTATTTTCAATATAAACGGATACCAATCCCTTTTCCTGGAGTCTTTCTAAGATTTCATATATTTTAGAGCCTGTAATTTGCGCCTTATTTACAATAATTCCTCTTGTTGAGTCTCCTAATTCCAATAATGCCTTATATACTTTTATTTCTGACTCTGTTAATCCTATTTCACTTAATATCGTATCTTGCATAGTCCCCCTTTAGGGTAACCTATAATTTAAATATTGGTATAAACTATCTAGTAGTAAAATGAAAACTAAAAATACTGTTTATTGTGCCACACGCAATCCATATCCAACATGGTTGAAATATGCTAATGAAAGAGACCATTTAGAATTATGGTTTAGAAATAATATAAATTTTCTTTGCCCAGAACAATTCACCTCAATTTTAGATGTTGGAAGTGGTTTAGGTGAGGCAACAGCAAGACTAATAAAAGTATTAAATGAATCTGAAAAAGATTATAGAATAACTGCTATAGAACCTGTAAGTTCACAAGCCAGATATTGCAGACAACGTTTTTCAGATAATCCAAAAATTAACATAAAAGAAAATACTCTGGAGCAATATAATTGTTTGGAAGTGGATCTTGTTTTAGCTGTACATCCTTTGTATTATGTACCAAATATTACAAAAGCAGTTGCTAAACTTGCTTCTCTTGGTAGTAGAATCCTTATTGTTCATCATGGATCAAAGGGGATTAATATAGTACACCAAGCATTCCGCCATCTAGTAAAAAAAGGACCTCACATAATAAGTACATATCACGATATAGAAAGGGAACTGGAAAGATTAGGAATGAATTATAAAACCGAATGTTTAGAAACAATAGTAGATATAAGAACAACTCATAATCCAGAAAATCTTGATGGTAGAGATTTGATAAGATTCTTCTTAGAACAACCGAAACTATCAGAAGAAACATATGGTAAAATAAGCCATTTCTTAAGAGGGCTAGGAGATTATCTTATTCATGATATTGGGATAATAACAATATATAGAGATATCTCATAATTGTTTTGTATAATTTTTAATACAAATATTAAAAATACTTTTGTGTATTATAATATCTTATGTTAAGATTCAATACAATTTGCATCTAATACTAAAAATAGATTTACTATGCTTAAAAAATTTTAATAGAATATTATATATCCAAAAATTTAATATTAATTAAGCTATACCTATTATCATGGAAAGAGAGATATTGGATGAACTGGCAGAAGATATAACTAAATTCATAAAACCAGGAAGTAAGTTTGGCCCAATTAATCTAGAATGCAAATGTAAAAAAGATTCATTTAAAACATTTATTGAAACTGTAATTTCTGTCTTATATTTTGATAAACCTCATTATTCTTATTTTTTATCTGAATATAATCAAATAGAAATAGGCGAAAATGAAGTTAGTTACATAGCAGGATATTTAATTGGAAAAGGAAAATTAATCGCAAACAATGGTAAATATACTAGTACATCAAATATCTAAAAATCCGATAATATTATAAATGGCTTCTTTTTTTCAATAATATGGCAAAGAGAACAGGACCAACAAGTTTAACATTAAAATTATTATTAATAGACTTATCTAAATTATATAAAAAAGAAAAAGTAAACTTATGGAAAAGATTAGAATATGAATTATCAAAATCTTCAAGAAATAGAAGGGAAATTAATTTATATAAAATTGATCAGTATGCAAGAGATGGAGAAACAGTTGTAGTTCCTGGAAAAGTTTTATCAAAAGGAGATTTAAATAAAAAATTAACAGTTGCAGCTTTTAAATTTTCAAGTGAAGCAAAATCAAAAATAAATAAAGTAGGAAAAGCAATTTCTATACAACAATTAATGAAAGATAATCCAAAAGGAAAGAAAGTCAGAATTCTTGGTTAAGTTTTTAATAAAGTCTCATCTAATGTTGCGAAAATCTTATCTTTTAATATTAAGTCATTATAATTAAATAAATCTTCAACTTAGCCAAAACATTTAAAAACCCAGCATTTCTTCGTTTTTAAGATTAAAAATGTTAATAGATGGTACAAATTTGATTTTGGGAAGAATAGCTACTGTAGCAGCTAAAAGAGCGCTAGAAGGTGAGACTATATCTATTGTAAATTGTGAAAAAATAATAATTACAGGTTCTCCTAGAAGATTATATGAAAAATTCAAGGAAATGCAGGATAAAGGCGGGCCATATAAAGGTCCTTTTTTTCCAAAAATGCCAGACAGGATAGTAAAAAGAGTTATTAGGGGAATGATTCCTTATAAAAAAGAAAGAGGAGCTAAAGCTTTTAAAAGAATAAAATGTTATATTGGAGTTCCAGATCAGTTCAAAACTCAGAAATATGAAATTGTAGAATCAGCAGATGCAGCGAAATTGCAAACACTAAAGTTTATAAAAGTTGGAGATTTGTCTAAATTTTACGGAAAGAAATTTTAAAAATGAAAAAATTAAAAATTTTTGCATACAGAAATCTGGGAGACTTTTCCTATGGTTAAAAAAATAATTCAGTCAATAGGAAGAAGAAAAAGTGCATTAGCAAAAGCTACTTTATCTCCTGGAAAAGGAATTATTAGAATAAATAATCAATTGCTTAGCACATTTATGCCTTCATTATCAAGACAAAGAATTTTAGAGCCATTATTAATAGCTGAAGAAACAGCTTCACAAGTAGATATTAAAGTTACTATCAGTGGTGGCGGAATTCAAGGCCAGGCAGATGCAGCAAGAGTTGCAATTGCAAGAGCATTAAGCGAATTCAACAAAAAATTAAAAAAATCATTCTTAGATTACGATAGACAATTAATTGTTCAGGATACAAGACATAAAGAACAAAGAAAACCAAACGATTCTAAAGCAAGAAGTTCACGTCAAAAATCGTATAGGTGACATCAGTTTTATTACACGTTTGGATGTAATACCCCGTAACTCTGCTACAATATGAAAGCTTTTCTAAAATTATGTAAACTTTTCTAAATTTTGGGAAGGAGTGGACGCACTAATAAAAACAAAATTAGATAGTTTTGAAAGACAATTTTCATCTTTAGCTAAGGACTTTAAAGAGCATTTGCTTAACTCAAAGAAATTAGAAAATGCGTTTTTAGTTCTATCAAAAGAATTTAGAAAACATTTAAACAAGCATTAAATATAAATTATTTTCTTCTATAAAATATCTTGAAATATAATCTTTTTCCCTTTGGAGCTATTTTTAAATAAGGGTTTTTCCCGATTAATTCTTCTTTATTTATTTTCAATCTCTTTATTGGTGTAAAATCTCTAAAAGCTTTTAATGTTAAATTTTCTATTTCTCCTTTTTCAATTTTATTTTTTAATAATGCTAGTCCTGTTGTTGTTAATTCATATGTTCCAGGTATAGGCACTGATGCAAAAGCCACTAATCTAATTCCTTCAGCTTTAGCACCCTGTCCAAAACTTTTTCTTGTGGTTTCGCCTTTACTTTTATTTAATTTGTAATATTCATAAAATACCCATCCAGGTAATAACCATTTCACATGTCTGACTTTCTTTACATGTCTTAATGGTCTTTTCACTCTTGTTAAATGTTCCTGGAAAGTTTTCATATAACAATTTTAATTTTTTACTTTATATAGTTATTTAATATTTATTTTACAACATTCCATAAAAATTCAAAATAATCTCTGTATTTATTAGTTACCTCTTCATTATTAATCACAATTGCACTAAAATCGTTATCTACAAAAAAGAGTTGGGCAGTAATGTTTCCAAATATAAAAATTTCATTCGGATTTATTGCATTTGCAGGTAATATTTTAAATTTGGTATATTTTACAGGAAGTATATTTTCTTCATTTGACATTAAATATCTGCTTTTAACTTTATATTTTTCTCTGTCTTTATACCACCTGAGATGATATAGTCCTGCTAAATCTCTGCATTTTTGCTGTTGGACTGAGATGCCTAAAATTTCTTTCTTAGTTTTTAAATATTCTCTAATAGACATTGCCAATATTGTTTTCATTTCTTCCTTACCCTAATAGACTTCAATAATTAATTTTTCTTCTTTAGGATTCTCTTCAAACAACGGCTGATGATGTAGAAAATATTTTTTTAATAAAAATATATCGAAGAGCCAGACCATGAAAATAACATCGTAAAAATCTATCAACCGAAGATTAAAATTATAAATTTTTCAATTTTCCAAAATTATAAATCTCATTATTGCCAACAATATAAGCTTTAAAATTGCTTAAATCTTGTTTCAAAAAAGGGCTAAGTAATTTTTGCCTTAATACATCAGTACCAGTTGTTAATACATTAAATGACGGAATAACAATTAATATTTTATTTTTCCATTTTCCTTTTAAAAAACATTTGTAAATTTCATATTTAGCTTTGTCTTTTAATCCTATTGCTGGATGTTCATGCCCCATAATCACAGTATGCGCAATTCTCATATCGTCATTCGAAAGTATCTCATCTCCATGACAAATCAATATATCATCAATTTTATAATATTCTAATAATTCAATGTTTCTTTTCCTTGCTATTGGTCCTAGATTAACATCATGATTTCCTTTAATTATAATAACTCTTTTTGCATATTTAAAAAGTAAATCAATTATTTTCAATATATTCCTCCATTCAGTTTCACTTATTCCACCAAATTCATGTTTAAAATCTCCAGTAATTATTATTGTCTCTACATTAATTGTCTTAAGGAGTTTCTCAAGTCTATCAGATGTGTCTTTATATTGCATTCTCGGTATTAAGATTCCTCTAGAATTTAAAGACCCTTCATATCCTAAATGTATATCCGCTATAACCAAAGTTTTCCTTTTAACTAAATATAATCCTAAATCTTTTACTTCCATTCCGTTAATTATTTCCATAAAAATGAAATTATTTGCTTTTGTATATTAGTTTTTGCATAAAATTAGCATATTTTCTTACAAACAGTTATAAATTGCAAAAATTTAATCTAAAAATGGCATTTTTTATATGAAATATATAATCTATTTCGGTTAATATTAAGTAGTTTTTTCAATCAATCTAATTTTGGGGGTGGGGTAGAATGGGTTTTAAAAGTGGGGAAAATAAAGATATAGAAGTACAATTGTCGCATGAGTTTAATAAACTCTCTGAAGTAGAAAGGCAGACAATAGTGAAGGAAGTTAAAAAACTCATAAGCAATTATAACTCCTTGGGAGAAATAGAATACATAGAAATTGATTACAAAGGAGTAGAACCTGCGTATTTCGGTAATATGGTGTTCTGTAAGATTAATCTAAGTACACCGCATTTAATAATATGCGAGTATGGGGGTGGCTGGAATATCAATTCTGCAGTTGAAAATGCTTTAAAGAGGGCATTATCAAGCACTTATCAGGCTACACAGGATTATATACTTGGAAAATGTTTAGATGGCGGAGAAACTGCCATTTAGCCATATTCTATTTAATTTCTTCAGGGTGCAAAGTTTTAAATACTCTTTCAATTGCATATTATCATAACATTTACATATGTAAGTGTGATTAGGAGGAATATACATGGGTTTTAAGGAAGGCGGCGAAAGACGTCATAGTAGACCTAGTGGTGGTTTCCAGAGGGGACCTAGAGAAATGCACGATATCACATGTAGTGAATGCGGCGCACAAGCTCAAGTACCTTTTAAACCAATCGAAGGTAAACCAGTTTTTTGCAAAGATTGCCACATGAAAAGAAAGAATACTCAATAAATCTTATTTATTGATAAATCACTCAAAATTTTTATTTTTACGTTATATTTTTATATATCTTTTAATTTTTATTTACCATGGAATATTTAATTTTTCTTAATAAATTTGAATTTGATAATAAAATTTTCATTGATAAGCTAAAAACTTATTGTAATATTTTAGATTATAATTTTGAAAAAAATAAATTACTAATAGAAACAGAAAATTTTAATGAAGAAGTTCTAAAAATGCATGAAATTAGTAAAGTAATACAATTAAAAACAAAATGGAAAAAATTAAATTTTAAAAATCTGAAACAGGATAGTTTAAACGCAGTAACTAAATTCAATACTTACATAATTGAAACTGAATTCCAAAATAAAATACCAATATCTGCTAAATCAATATATCATCATGTTAATCCTTATTTAAAACACGAAAATAAAATCGTTGATGAAGAGAACTATGAATGCATTTTATATATAGAGTTTAAAAAAGAAGATAAAGATGTATATTATAAAGTTGGAATTAGTGAACATAAAATGTGGAACAAAATAAAACCTGTTGATTTAAAATTTAATGATATCTATATTGTTCTGGAAGAGCCAAGATTAGTAGAAGAAATATCTGATTTTTTAAGACTGTGCTGGATTTTTAAGACAACTCTTTATATAATGACAAGAAATAATAACAGGATTGAAAGTTTATTAAAAAAAGCTAAAGAAATAACTAAAGGAATAGATTATGAGAAATTTAATTTAAAATTTATACCGCATTTATCAAAAGATTTTATTAAAGTCGGTTTCTCAAAGCATTCAGATAAGAATGAATCAGATTTAATTAATTTTTTTAAGGAAAATGAAGATGAAAAAATATGTTTAGTATTTGGAAATGATACCTATGGATTAACACAGGAAACAAGAGATGACTTAGATCATTGTTTTAGATTGACTCCTGAATTAAAAAAACCATTAAAAGCAAACCAGGCATTGAGTTATATTTTTGGTATTTATGCTGCAATTAAACTATAATAAAAATATTAATCTTATTAAATTTTAGTCAATTACTTTAGGTAGACTTAAAAATTTATTCTTATTATTTAAATAATGCAAGACACAATAGATTTTAATTTTTGGCAGCTTAGTAATTATTATAATTATAGATGGATTAGTGGAGAAAAATTAATGTATGGCTGTCTTGAAATGCCTAAATTTGAAGAAGCTGTGCTCGAATCACTAATACATAATCCTTATGCAAAGAATGTAACTTTAAGTAATGAAATACCAATCAGCAATACTCAGATTTTTAAAAGGATGTATAAAGAATTTTGTCTTGCAAAACTAGATATAGAAATTATAGAAAGTGTGAAACGAATGTTATCCATTAAAAGACCTGATATTTCTTTTATTGTGAAAGAAGATAGAAAATTAATAATTGTCCCTAACTTAGAATATAATCTCAAGGTTTCTTAAAATAGCCTTTTTCCCATAATAGTTCTAAATAATCTTTTTTTATAGTTTCATTTATTCCTATAGATTTTAAAAATACAAAAATCTGTTTTTTACTTAATTCGAAATTCTCTTCATTTCCAATAATTTCAACTTCCATGAAATTTCCTAAATTAGTTACATTATCAAAATTTATTTTCATATTTTCAAAATTATAAGTTTCTCTTGATTTTTCTATTTCTCCAACTGTCTTAAAACCAAGCCAGGAAAATATTTCTTTTAATTGGTTTCCTTCTTCTATTTTTACAGTATACTCTTTTCTGCTTTTTGTTTCATTATCTAATCTTGGAGATTTATAATCTATTTTCCAGTTGCCATTTGTATTTCTTATTCTTAAAACTTGGTCTGTTTTTTCAAAATCTGTATTTGGAGGATCTAGAAGAATGTCATGCTGATATTTCTTTTCTTTTAAAACTGCACCTTTATTTAAAATTATATTCTTAATTTCTTCTGGATTTTCTAACAATGCTTTCACTTCTATTTCTATATTATCCATAATAATTTAAAATTATTTTAATATTTAAGATTTATTGTGGTGAAAACGATATGCTTATAAATTTATTTTTTATCCCAAAGTTATGGAAAAGAAAAATTCAAATTTAGTAAATAAATTAAAATTAGGTGCTGCAATTATCTTTTTAGCTACTAGTGGTGGATTCGGCATATGTAGCAGATTTGGCACTGATGAAATTACAACTACAATTAGAAATGCAGAAAGAGATCATAAAACTCAAATGTATTTAATCTATACTGATGATGGGACTTTTAGAAATGAAGATGCAGTCTATAGATTCAAGTGTAATTCATCAGATATGAATGGAGAAGCACTTAAATATATTGGAAAAAAAGTTGTATTAACTAGTTATGGTTGGAGAATACATGGATGTGGCTCTGGTTGTACAAATTATGAAAATGTTGTCGATATTCAGCCTGTAGAAGAATAAGATTAAGCAGTTTTAAATACTAGTTAATGTAAATGGATAAACAATGGAACAAACAAAAGAAGTTTCTAAAGAAGAGAAAGTAGGCTATCATAAAGGTTGCTTAAGTACCTTGGTTGCAGAAAGAAATGAATTAATTAAATTAGTTCAGATTACTGAAAATTTGATGCAGGTTCATTTAAAAGAATTAGAAAAATTAGGAATAAAAATAACAACTGAAAAGCCTAAGACTGAAGAGAAAAAATAATTCTTTTTAATTTATATAATGTAATATGTTAAATAAAATTAATCATGAAAGAATACATTAGACAAAGATTTTAAAAATGTTGATGGTCTTGACTGTTTAATATTAAAATAATCATTCAGACAATCTATAAAGTGTTGGTAAATGTGGAATTAGTATTTTACTCCAGGTTTCGTATTTTTGATCTCTTTCACCATCACGGGTTATATCTTCAATAGACATTAATCCTCCTGTTTTTAGAGCATTTTCATTTGGATAAACTTGGCCATTAGTTTTTGCAATGTAAATTAAGCCAAAATGTACCCTATCAACAGGTTTATCATCAGCTATCAATGTTCCAACTAATTTTGGCTCTGATAAAATTCCATTTTCTATTTTTATTTCTTCTGTTATCTCTCTATTCATCCCATTAATTATATAATTTGGAGAATCACTCTTGCGTAAATGCCCACCAATGCCAATTGAATGTTTACCAAATAACCTTTTATCACCATAATCTATTATGCTATTAGCCCTTACATAATGAAAAACATCATTATTTACTCCAAATACAATTACATAAGGAATAATTTGTAAGACTAATTCATCAGATTCACAATCATAACGCATATGGTAAAATGCATTTTCATTTAATTCTTTAATTAGCGTTTCTTCTAAATCTTCAGATATTGGTTCATATCCTAAGCCATTACTTCTAAGTTTTGTTAATAGTCTGGCATCTTCAACCATAACAGAATGTTTTAATTTACCATATGTTTTAGCTGCATTCTTCCAGTCAAATGTACTAAAATATTTTGCAGCTCGTGGCCCAAATTGTGACTGATAATTTGAATTATTTCCTAAGCCATATAATTTATCTGGGATTTTAGTTCTAAAAACTTTAAGTTTGCTTATTGGTATTTGATCTCCTTCTAAAATTACATCTCCCAACTCATCAGATCTTATTTCAAATACTAATTGTCCTCTAAAGTTACCATCAATAAAACCTGCAAGATCTAATGGACCATTCAAGCCTATATCATGATTGCTTATTAATTCAATTGCCATGTCTTCTGGAACATCAAAATATTCTCTTGAAGCAAATAAATAATGATCTCTTCTTGACCTGATATTTGCATTGCCTTGCATAACTGGTTCAAAAAATTCTTCTGGATTGTACGTGCCAGATTGAGATTTTAAATCTATAAAATTTGGAGTATGTCTTGCTCTTAATCCGACAACACCTTCAGTTTCACTTCCAGTAAGGTCTAAATGTATTGTTGGTTTATCAGTCATTAATAATGGTGCAGGTATCAATTCCCCATCTTTATCTTTTATTTTTAAAAATGGGTGCCAGTTCCAGAGGCTTTTTATTTCAGAAGCAGTCATTTCAGAATCCGAACCTGTAAAATATCTAATCTGATTGAACGTTAATCCTTCCCAAGCTATAACATTAAAGTGCAATGGTTGAATTAACAACCATAAATCCAAATCAGAATCCATTTTATACTGCCAGCCAACTTCATTAAAACTTGGACTATAATCTGCAATCATTCTTGTATTCAAGAAAAGTCTGCCCATTGTGCTTTTTGGAGAAGATTCAGCATATTTTCCTTTTGTAAATCTAATTTTTTCTTGTAAAGGAAATAAATAACTGAATCCTTTTATCATTTGTAATCCACTTACTGTGCTTTTCTTCTCTCTTTGTCTTTTTGGTAATTGCAAAAGTGTCCTGTAAATAGTTTGTCCTTCTCTTGGCCTGAATAAGCCTGCTGTTTCTGTATCCAAAACATATACTTCATCTGTAATTCTTGGTTCAAATGATGAAGTTTGAATTCTGTTTTCCAGGCTTGGATCTTTAAAAATATTTCTTCCATCTTTTTCTATTAATGTTAAATCTCTTCCAGCATTAGAAATTAAACCATTTACTATCAAATCTCTAAATTCTTGAGAGACTAAACTCATACCTCTTGATTCTTTTGACATTCAAATTTATGAAAATTAATTTATTTAAAAAGATTTGTTCTTACAAAAATATATATCGGAAATTATTTTTTTACAATATCTAATTTTAAATGAAGTTCTTTTAAAAATTCAGGAGTCCAGTCTTGAGGAGAGTCATCCATTGGATTTTCTGCAGATTTATTCTTTGGAAATGCAATAACTTCTCTTATATCATTTATTCCACAAAGTAAAGCACATAATCTGTCAAATCCTAATGCAATGCCACCATGGACTGGACAACCAAATTTAAAAGCATTTAATAAAAAGTCAAATTTCTTTTCTGCTTCTTCATAAGTTAATCCAGTAACTTGCAGCATTTTTGTTTGAATATCTCTTTTGTTTATTCTAATTGAACCGCCACCAACTTCAACACCATTAAGAACAACATCATATGCTTTAGCTCTTACTTTTCCAGGTTCATTTTCTATGTATTTAATATCTTCATCTAAAGGAGATGTAAATATATGGTGTTTTGCTTGCCATGCATTTATTTCTTCATTCCATTCAAATGAAGGAAAATCTGTAACCCACAAAAATTTATAGTTCTTAGGATCCATTAATTTTAATTTACTGCTAATATGCAATCTAACTTGTCCTAAAGCTGTAACTGATTTTTCAAATTCATCTGCAGCAAACAATAATAAATCGCCTTCTTTAGCTTCTACAGCATTAATCAATTCTTTTTGTACTTTATCTGGTAAATATTTTACAATTGAACTCTCTAATTTTCCAGATTTTTCAACTTTAATCCATGCTAATCCTGATAAATGGTGTGTTTTTGCAATTTCAATTAGTTCTTCTATTTCAGTTCTTGAAAATTTTCCGCAATCAGAAGCATTTAAACAACAAACAATTCCATTTTTATCTATTGTAGATTTAAAAATACTAAAATCTGAATGTTTCATTATTTCTGTAACATTTTTTAATTCCAATCCAAATCTCATATCAGGTTTATCTGAGCCAAATCTTGACATAGCTTCATGATAAGTTAATCTTAAGAAAGGCGTTTTTATATCTGAATCCAATACCTTTTTAAAAATATTTTTTAATAATCCTTCAATTAATAAATAAATATCTTCTCTATCTATAAAACTCATTTCTATATCAATTTGTGTAAATTCTGGCTGTCTGTCAACTCTTAAATCTTCATCCCTTAAGCATCTTGCTAATTGAAAATATCTGTCACATCCAGAAACCATTAGTAATTGTTTATACATTTGTGGTGATTCTGGTAAAGCATAGAATTTTCCTGGATGAACTCTTGATGGAACTTTAAATACACGTGCACCGCCTGGAGTAGTCTTAACAAACATAGGAGTTTCAATTTCCATAAAATTTTGAGATGATAAATATTCTCTTGCAGCCTGTGCAGCTTTATGCCTTGCTAATAAATGTTCCTGCATTATGGGCCTTCTTAAATCTAAATATCTATATTTTAATCTTAATTCTTCATTTGCTTCCACCCTATCATCAATTTCAAATGGAGGTGTTTCTGCTTCACTTAAAATATTTAATGATTTAACTTCAACTTCAATTTCTCCAGTTACAATTTTTTTATTTTCCATGCCTTTAGGTCTATTTCTTACTATTCCTGATATCTGTACACACCATTCTCTTCTAAGTTTATCTGCTTCTGGTATTTTGCTTGGATCAAGAACTATTTGTGTAGTTCCGTACCTATCTCTTAAGTCTATGAAAATAATTCCGCCATGGTCTCTTCTTGAATTTACCCAGCCAGTTAATTTAATCTCTTTTTTAATATCCTTAGAATTTAATTCTCCGCAAGTATTTGTTCTTAATGTTGTTGAAGTCATGAAAATGCCATTTGTATAGAATTTATAAGGCTTTTTATCTTTGTTGTGGCATTGGTATTATTAGTCCGCTTTTTTTACAATCATCATCACAACGAGAAATAATTTGCGCACATTTGTTATAGCATGTGGAATCAATTGTTCCATCTTTATTCTTATCAATTTCCTTTTTATAATCGTTATTTCCACCAGTCTATAGACGAACAGCAGTGAGCTGACTGGTGGCGTATGAATCGTAAGTAATTTCTATTTGAAAATAAATAAAAT
>Ga0209541_10003951_pt1 | contig 26751 bp, 25 predicted proteins | sample RifCSPlowO2_01_FD_184027 | JGI IMG/M metagenome (GOLD analysis project Ga0209541, IMG submission 184027) | Groundwater microbial communities from Rifle, Colorado - Rifle CSP2_plank lowO2_0.1 (SPAdes) (version 2) | ecosystem: Environmental > Aquatic > Deep subsurface > Groundwater | place... | reverse complement strand
GATGGTGTTTTTTGCAATGTGTGTTATATCATAGATGTTAACACAAAACAGCCCATCACTGGCTTCGGGCAGTATTTGATGGAGACTCGAGCCCCTGGTGAAAACATGTATTACTATGATTATCTTAGGGGTTTTAAATCTGAGATGACCGAAGACCCCGCTCTGGTTCAGGATTTTCAGGGGTTCTTCAATAATAACCTTGAGGTGGTGAAGGACGTTGAGTTGGAAAGCCTGAAAACGGCTGAGATTGAGAATAACGAGACGTACTCAGTTATTTTTGTTTATGCGAAAGGGCTGAATAACATTGAAAAGATAATAGGGCAGATAACCCTTAAAAGTTCAGCTGGGAAAGCAATTACTCCGATAGCAGTTGGCTCAGCTGTATTGGCTGGGGCAACTGTTGTCGGCATTGCATTAACAGCCCCTGTGTCCGTGCCTGTCCTTGTTGTTGCAGGAGCGGCTGTAGCAACCAGTGCTGCTGTGTTTGCGGCTACAGAGTTTGTCGGAAGCCTTTTTAATCCGGGAAGCCCTCCTGACTGGGCCGGGTTCACTGTTTTAAGGGTGTGGAATCCTGAAGAGACCCCGCAAATACTCAGGGATGAACTTGGCTGCCAGGAACTGGTTGGGACGAAAAGTAATTAATATTAGATTGACTGAAAATGGCTGGAATGTTTAAAGCGAAGAAGGCAGAGGGAATGGTGTGGCCTGAGCTTGGAGGCTGGACTCTTATGCTGATAGCAGTTATTATCTTCCTTATAATTATGGCGCTGGCAGCCAGGCAATTTGACTTCAGCGTTCTCAGCAGGATAGGTGGGTAAATGGTATGGGTTAGTTTCCAAGGTATTGCAATAATGTTGGCTGTGGTCTTTATTATTGCTTCAATCACTAGTGCCGTAGCTCCTGGCCTGGCTGCTGACTCGCTTTCTGCCTTAAAGGGAATGTTCGGGTTTGGGGAGCCCTCCATTGCCAGCTTTTCAGTTACAAAGATAGACGAAAAATCTTTCGGGGTGGGTTATGCAATTTCCGCCGGAAAGTATTCTTATAAGCAGATAAGCAAGGTTGTTGTCAGAAGGCACTACAAAAGATACCCCCACCAGCCTGATGCGGATATGAAAGAGAAGGAACTGGAAGGGCTTTCGCTTGGAACAGTGTTTAGCGCTGAAGAGGCTCTTAGAGACTCCGAAGGGGGTATAGGTCCTGAAGCGGTGCTGATAGCTGACCCTGACATTGTTGACAGCAAAGGCGGAGGGGGGATACACAGGTTCACTATCGAGGTCTTCCTGACTAATGGCAATGTTCTTAGCGACGATGTTGAGCTGCGCCTTTATGACAAGGACTATGTTGAGGAATACCAGTGGCCTGTTGACGGCAATCAGGACTACAATGTTAAGCAGTGCAAGCTGGACCAGCTAAAAAGGGAAATCTTAAGTGATGCAGGCAGCTGCAACGAAGGCGTAACTATTTTATACCGGCAGGACGTCGGCAAGCTTGGGCCTGTTGGGGTCTGCAATTACCCTTCTCTTGGCTCTACCCAAAGCTCTCCCCTGTTCAATGTGGAGTTTACAGGCTGTTTCCCTCCGGAAATAGACGATGCCCACTCCAAAGTGGGACCTTTAACCTTTTACCGCTTTGCCTGCGAGAGGGGCGATAACATAAAGGCCTTGACAGAATTCAGGCGCTTAGTGACAAAGCTTGCAAAAAATGGGGAAACGGTTGAAACTATAAAAAGGGGTGACGGCAAAGGCAGTATTGGAGTTCTGGACGCGCTTACTCAGTGCACGAACAGGTTTGAGACTTACCTTCAGCAGCAGGGCTGGATACCTGTTAGTGACAAGACAGTTGCGTTTCAAAGGTGGGAGGCTTATGACGGCAATATTACCGCTTATTTGGACAGCTTTGACATGCCTAACCTGGATAATAAAATAATTTGGCGTGACAATGAGGGAAGAATTTATTTGGGTTGGAACGTGCCAGTTGGAAAGAATAATGTGGGCCGCTTTGAGATTACGCATGTTGTCAGGAGGACAGATACAGATTCTTCGCAGGAGATTCTTCCCCCTGCTCAGCCAAACGGGCAAAAAAACTGCGGCAAGCAGTATTGCTACGATTTCCTTCCAGAGCCCGGAAACAGGGTTGGGTGGCATGAGATAACAGTTACCGCAGTAAGCTCGGCTGATGAGGCAAAGAGGTCAGAACCGCTGGCTATGACTATTGGCTTGTATAACAGGAGATTCATAGAATTGTTTGAAAGCCTTTCTCAGCTGGGATGCGGCAATGACTGCAATGTTATCAAGGAAAAAAAAGAGTTCATAAAAGATTACATCAGGGCAGGAGAGGTTTACGAGCAGGAAAGTGTTAAGAACAGTATAAGGGAGCTTGGTTGCGTTTACGATGCTTCTGACGGAATGAATAGCTGTGAGGTTCCCGGCGCCGTAGATTTAATGTATAGGGAAATCATGGAGTTCCAGTATCCGAATGCAGAACAGCGTGAGGAGCTTTCAGGCTTCTCCTTTTCAGATTCCAGTTCCTGCAGCGAAAGCAGCAGCAATCCCGGAAAAGACGTTTGCAGGGCAAAGCGGAAACTAACAGAGCAGCTTGTACAAAAAGCGTGGGTTCCCATTGTCATTGACACGCCTTTTGTAATAACGCCTTCTGACGTGAAGGTGCAGGATTTCATGGTTTACCCAAGAGCGGATGGGACAGTGCTTGCCCAATGGGTGATTAGCGGTGACAAAAGCGAAATTGGAGGGTTTGAAATTGAGCACCAATTCTATAGGGATGCGGAATCAGGCAGGAAGGGCGATTTCAAACGCCTGCTTCCGATATCCATAGAAGACGCTGCAGCTGCAGAAGCGGTATTAGGCCCTTTTGATGATGGCTATCATGAGTTTAGGTTAAAAGCCGTTGACGCAATAAACTACGAGATACATTCCAGCACGCCTCAGGTTGCAGGTCTTTACAGCGACAACTACATAGAGCTTTACGAAGGCGAGGCAGACAAATGCAGGGATTATAGGATTCACGGTGATGAATCTTGCGATATAATCGGGAATAAACGCGAGTTTCTCAGGCATAGCAGGTTTGCCGTAGATGTTTACAACGAAAACGAGCAGCTGAGAAATGAGCTGGCTGCGTTTGGTTGTTCTTTTTCGCCAAGTGACGCCTCCAGCATTGATACTTGCAGGCCGGAGGCTGTGCAGCCGCTTTTTGAAGCAGCCATCAAAAAGCAATACGCTTCAGAAGCAGAGCAGGATAGATTGTTGACGCTTGACTGCCTTACAGAAAATGGGAGAGTTGCTGTGGAGTCTGTTCCGCCAACCACTCCACCAACCTGGGATTATGTGCAGACTAGCTACCATTCTGACCTGCTGGAAACGTGCAAGGCAAGGAAAAATCTTGCTGAAACTTTAAAGGGGTTGGGCTGGGCTAAGGTTGAGGACAGGGAGAACATACAAGCTGTTCCTACCTCAACGATTATAGTTGACAGGGTTTTTGTAAAAACTGTTCCAGAACACCCACTGCCCGGCGAACTGTTCAGTTTTGAAGTTGAAGTTGAGGCAAATAACCCTGTTAAGTGGATGGGGATAATGGCTGAAAAAGAAACAGAATGGAATGATTTGTCATGCGATTGGCTAAATAATTATTGCAAGCGCGAATGGAAGGGGCTGTATGATTCAGGCAGGATAGACATTTCAATTATTGACAGTGTCGGGCAGCGTGTTAATGCCGCTTACTTTGACCCGGTTGCTTCTGGCAATTGCCTTGAAAATCATTGGGCAGGGGAGCAGTGGGTTGGCTGCATAAGTGAGAATCAGGAGGAAGTTTTATACAAGTGCAATGAAGACGGAAGCGCTGCAAAAATCCTTCCGGAAGAAAGAAGATACTTCTCTTTTATATGCGGCGGAAATATTGATTATGGAAATACCGGGGCAACAAGCCAGGGAGAATGCATTTACCAGTGCAGGCTGGATATTGAATGCAGGGCTGCAGGAGGAAGCATAGCCCCGCTTTCATGCCCGGACGCCCCCTCGGGCTACCGTGGGCTAAACCTTCAGCAGGTGTGCTGTGAATCAACTTCTGTGCAGGAAACAAATCCCAAGAGCATTGCGGTTCTTTCTATTTTAGTTAATGTCATGGACGCCGGTATAGAGTCTAACCGCATTGGCGGGTTTTTCTTTGTTTTTGATGCAATAAACCTTGTTAAGATGTTTACTGAAGCGCAGAAAACATCTGCCCGGTATGAAAAGCTGAATGTCCTGAAAAGGTTCCTGGCTGAGGCAGAGCAGGGAAATCGCCTTAGCGCTGTCATTGGCACAATGCATAATTTAAAGGAAAACCAGGATGAAATGGAGCGCTTCCTTGCCCGGAAATATGACAGGATTAGGGCGCAAGTGACAGGGCTTGCCTTTAAATTAGAGCAGGATAAGGAGGACGAAAGCCTGCCTGAAGCTGTGCGGAATAAAGCAAGGGATGATTTCCTCTGGCTAAACAACCTGCAAAACCATTTTGACGCTCTTTATGCAGAGGAGCAAAAAAGGATTGATAAGCTTGCAATAAGTGAAAGTGAAGAGCGCCTATTCCTGTTAATAGCCAGGTATGACGCCCTTACATGGAATGATGATGTTGAGGTTGACGAGAGACAGTTTGAGGTGCTTGACGACATATATTTCGAGCTTGCAGAATTCCTGAAGGCCAGGGGTGATGACGGGATAGCTATCAATATGTATAATTTAGTAACTGAAAACTTTCCGGCCTCAGACCACTACCAGGAGGCTCTGGATAGGGTAAACGCGCTGGAAAGCTGGCAGCATAAAACATTGACGCTCACAAAACAGGCTGCAATAGACATCTTTGGAGACCCGTTGTTTTTCGCGTTTGGCGGTCCTAAAGCATTGGTTGAGGGCGGCCTGACTGGAGTAAAGGTAGTTTCAAAATCACCGCAGGCAGCTAAACAGCTTTATGGAACGACAGCTGAGTTGTCTCAAACCATTGCAAATGCTGCCAGGCAGGCAGGGGCTAGCAGCCCTGAAAAAATAGGCCAGTTGCTGCAGGGGAGCAGGGGCTTGCTGACAAAGGCTGTAAGGGAGGAATTAAAGATAATACTCAGGTCTCATAGGATTTTTCAGGCAAGGGTTGTTGTGAATAATAAAGGGCAGTGGTTTGAAGCCGTAGCTATGGATGGCAAAAAGGTCAGAATGCCGCTAACCCGCATTCCTGAAGAATTAACTGGAGGGACTATTGAACAATTATCACAGCAAATGTCCTTTAGGTATAGTGAACTGATGAGAAAATTCCCTCAGTTCATGGACAAGGTGGATGATCAAAAAAATGCGATGCAATTACTGCAGGGCGGCTTTACAAAAGACGAGATTGGAAAAATCCTGCTGGAGCCTGGGAAAATCAGCGATGAGATTTTAACAAAGTATATCGGCACTTTTTTAGAGCCAATTGGTATTACAGACAGAGAAATTGCTAAGGTTGTTATAAGAACAAAATCTTTGTCAACGCTTGCGGATAAAGCAGCAGCGGGTGAAAGCCTGGTTGAGACTGTTAATCTTTTTGGGCCACGGGGAGAAATTATAAAAGAAGTGCAGTCTGTTCGCTCTTTGGCAGGTGTTGCAGGGGAAGCGGGGTTTTCTGCAAGGCAGACTCTTGCTTACCATACATTGGCAGCTCTAAAAAAGCTTAAATCAGTAAAATTTGCAGACTTGCAGTCAAGAAGCAGCGCATTAATCAGTGATGCGCACAGGAGTGCTGTTGCCGTCTCAAGGCCGTTCATTAAATTCAGCAAGAAAGAGCTTCCAATAATTTACGAAGACGTCATTAAGGGGGTGTTGATAAAGCACCTGCCGCTGGAAACTGCTGTTGGTATTGACGTTTCCAAAGCTTCTATTAAAACAGCCGAGCAGTTTGCCGGTTATGATAAAATAGCGCCTCTGGCAATCCCGATACTTGTGGTTGGCGAGTCAGGCGAGGAAGAAGTGCAATACATAGTGTTTGAGGACATTAATCTGGATTTCTTAAAGACCGACACACTCTTCACGCCTGATGGAAACGTGCACCTTTGCGTTTTCCATGGAGTGCTTGTTGACTGCGTTTTAGATGATTATGTGTCCAGGACAGCAATACCCCTTGATGTTGTAAACAGGTTTGACAATGCAGTCCTTTTAAGCCTGAACGAGGAAAACATTGCGGACTTCAGAGTGGGCAAGGATGTTTGGACTCAAAACCGTGTTGTGCCGCTGCTGATAGCGTTGGACGATGGCTATGATGCTGCAGAGGGGAAAGCCGGCGAAGCGTATGATGCTGTAGCTGATTTAAGGGCAAAAGGCCTGAGTGATATAGAGGTGCAGTCTTTGCTGCTTTCGGCTGAAGACCTGGATGAGCTGATTCAATTAAAAAATGCAGACATGGAAACCATAAGAGGAATAATTTCAACTTAAAATGGCGGACTTTGGAAATTACAGGCAGGGAACGCGGGACAGTAAAAGGAAGGCTCTTGTTTTGCTATCGTTCATATTTATCATAATAGTTGCAGGAATTTTGGTTTTTACGTTTTATCCGAAAAAAGACGCCGCAGAAGTTCCTGAAGTTAGCGATGAACAGCTTATTTTCACTTCGAGCATAGACGCTGAACAGCAGGATGAAATAAGAAAGCTGACAGGCTATAACTGGGCTGTCATGCTAAACACCTCTTTGGATGAGCCGGACGCAATACGGGCAGTCCCCTATCTCGCAACACTAGAACTGGAGACTGCTATTGGACAGCATGAGCTGCTTGAAAATTCGGAAAGGTATGTAACAAGTGAAACTTTGGAGTCGCTGGCTGATGGGAATGAGCTGCGGGATGTCATGGAAAATCTGGCGTTGCTGGAGGAGGCATACTACAAGCTTGGCATTCCTTCCGGAATTGTTCATGCTGAGCGCTTCAGGCATCTTGCAAAAAGGCTGGGGCTTTACGGGCCGCCTAAGGGCCCTGTGAATGACTTGGAAACGCGGCTTTTCGTGCAGGAGCATTTGGGGTTTTCTGTTAATGAATACAATAAATGGTATGCCCTGATAAGGTTAAAGTACGAATTACTTATTGCAGATATGGAGGAGAACAAGGACAAAAAGTCAGTCCTTACGGTGGGCGAGTATCTTAAAAGTGATTTGAGTGTGGAGGGCTTGCTGCCGAAATGAATATAAAGCCGGAAAATACGCATGGTAAAATGAAAAAAGCCCAGGGGCTGGCGTTGAACACAATGGCGGTTGCCGCTATTGTTCTGATAGTCATAGTTATTACTATTGCCATATTTTCGGGTGTTGTAGGGAACAAAGTTGTTCCCTTTTTTGAGGAGAGAAGCGAGTGTGAGAAGCAGACAAACTCTGAAGGATGTGTTGCGGCAGGCGAATGCAAAGGCGGTTCTGAAATCTACGGCCTTGGCTGTGAAGAAAAAGAAGATGCGCCTGGCCCATACTGCTGCATCAAGAGCTAGGTAAAAATGAGAAACAAGAAAGGGGACACAACGCCGTTTAGTATCCTGCACGCATTTATGTTTGTTTTAGGCGCTGTTGCTGTTGTTTTTTTGGTCTCTGTTTTGAAATTAGCCGGGTTATTAGGCTCCCCTTACGTGGCTGAGGCATCCACGAAAGCGGCTGTTGATGATTTGTTCATTAAGGCAGGCATGCTGCTGGATGAGGAAGCTGAAGCCCCAGTGGCTTCTGGCTATGTTGAGGAAGGAACAAAGATAGTTGGTTTTGATTCTAATCAACGCGGGGTTGCAGGCGTTATCAGAAAAGATGAGTGCGGTGCTCTGTCTAACTCCTGCATTTGCGCTTGTAAGGGCGATAACTGCGGCAGGGTTTTGAAATGCAAGGGATTCTCTTCAAGCAAGGTAACAACGATACGCAAAGACGGCTCTGAGTTTGTAATAGAGGGGGGGAGAAGTCTCACATTAAAGCTGACTTTAAGCGACAGGGTTCTTAATGCAGAGGACATTGGGGTAAATTAGCTGACCAAAACTAATTTAAATCCTAAAGCCACTGTTTTCTTCATGCGTAAAAAAAGAGGGCAGTATGCGAACATAGAGCTGTGGTTTTTGCTGGCGGCATTTCTCCTCGGTGCGGTTGCCGGAATTGACTTGCTTAAAGATGCAAAGGACAGGCTTGACGGGACTCTTTTTGAGAAGAATTTCATTGCCCGTGATTTGGCAATGGCTTTGGAGGCGCTCTATGCCTCTCCGGGTGATATGGCATATACTTACGATTTTGGCCCTTACAAATTTTTAGTTGAAGTTAAAGACAACGAAGTGCTGGTAAAGGAAAAGGCTGCAGAAACCAGCCCGGTTTCTTACAGAGTCATTGGAAACTCGTTTTCTGACCAAAACTATGTTAGTTTTGACAATCCTGAGGGTTATAAAATCAGGAGGCCGAACATGCGCATGGTATCAATAATTGACGAAGCAAAGCCTGTAAAGCTGAGATTATTCAAAGAATTCAGTGATAACGGCACTTCAATAGTTGGCGTGGAAGCTGAAAATGCGCAAACATGCCTGATAGGGGTAAACTGTGCTGATTTTGGAGGCTGAAGAGTGAACAAGAAAGGCGCTACATTGTCGTTTGAAATGCTGATGTGGATACCAAGGCTTGTTTTCCTGATAATAGTCATAATGGCTACCCAGGGGATAATCCTGGCTTACATAGCGACAAATGTTAACGTCGGCAGCATTGAATCGCATGTTTTAATGCAGCGCCTTCAGTTCTCCCCTGAAGGTATTGTTAATCAGGACAGCATTACAGGCAGGGTTTATACAGGAGTGGTTGACTTGGGAAAGCTGAACAGCCATAATCTGGAGGCGTCGTTAGAGGCTGAAAAAAGCGAGCTGGCAGCCAGGTTTGTATTAATTTCATTGCAGGCAGAAAACGAATTGGCCCGCTCTTACATTAATCGCGAAACTTATGAGGACTGGCAGCCCATAGCAATATTTGTCGGAAGCAGTGATGTGGCAGGAACTGGCAGGAAGTTCCCGCATCCGGAAACCCGCTATGTGTATTCCGGCGAGCCGTCAAGGCTGGAAACAGTGGTGATAACCCCAAATGGCTAGGAAAGGTCAGTTTGGGCTGGATAGCTTATTTAGTTACATAGTTTTCGGAACATTTTTGCTTTTTACGCTGATGCTGTTAAGCATAAGCGGGTGCGGCAGGGAAAAGGTTGAACGCGGGCTAAAGGCGGATGCAGGAATCATTCTTGAGCTGAGGGCTTCTGAACAGTTATCTGCATACCTGCGCACTGAGATGCCAGGCAAGGAGGGGCTTATTGAAAAGGCAAGAAGCCTTTACGATAGTGGCAAAGAAGACCTGAGAGAGGGCATTGATATAGACGACGCAATAAACTTCATTGAACTCCACCCGGAGGTTTATGTGGGTAAAACCTATGCCGGGTTTATTAGTTCGCTATATTCATACAAAGATGGCAGCGAGAAGGGCAAGCTGCAGGATGCTTTTGCAGCAGTAACAAGGGCGGTGTTCTATATGAAAGTAAGAGAAATCCGGCCAGGGCTAGGCGAAACTTATTTTTTCCCTGTAATCAAGGTAAAATTTGACGGCGGCAGCGTGAATTTGGACAGCGCAACTCATGTGCTTATTGCAGGTGAACCTGGCATTGCCACGAAGATTCTGCCCAGTTACGGCAGAGAGACGATGACTGTCCAGCTAATGCTGGGAAAAGAGGGGGCATCTTTGCCAACGCCATGAAAAAATTAATCGGCAACAAGAGAGGAGTGGATTTATTCACTTTAATAGTCACGATAATCGGCATATCCACGCTTATGCTTATTTTGATTGGTTTGACCATGAAATATAACCTGCTTTTTGACACTTTTAAGCCTGTTGGCTCGCGGGCAGCTTTCATACTTGAGGCTTATGACGACGCAGATGGGGTATTGCTATACCTGGACAACGCAGCAAAGCTTTCCATGCAAAAGGCAGCTTATGATTTAGCCCGTAATGGATTCTACTCTTCCGCATCGGGCTCGAGTGACTGCGGCAGCACGAAAGACTATGTTCTGTGGAAAAAGGATGATGTTAAAAAGGTTCAAAATGAACAAAGGTGTGAGCCGGAAATCCTTTCGTGCATTCCTCAAGACTACTATAGTTTTGAAAGCTATTTCAATAACGAGTTGAACTCCCGCATAACTTCTTATAACGGTGTTAGCGAGTTTAAGCTGGTGCAAAGCAACTACGAGCTACAGCTATTGCAACCGGCTGTAACACAAGACCCTTCATGCTCCGTTGCGGGGCAGGGCTGCGAAACAAGGCCTTGCTGCCTGGGGAAGGGCTTGGAATGCCGGGGAACTCCGGGGCAAGAATACTGCGTTGCAACAAAGCCGGGCAACCAGCTCCAGTTGGTGGGAATAGCGCAGCAGCCTTTGGTTATTGACAGGGAAAACCTGCATTATGAAGTCATGCCTTCCTTCCGCGAGAACATTGATGTTGACTTGATAGGTGATTTCGGGAAAATAACAAGCAAAGCAGAAGCATTAATTGGGAAGGAAGAAGAAGAGCTCAAAGCAACACTCACAGCATACAATGACATGAACGAGGGTCTAAGATGGATTCTTCCTGTTGGCGGCTACAAGCGTGACTGCAGCATGGGGAATAAGTGCTACATTGAGGAATGCACTATAGATGTGGAGGAGGAGCAGTGCAGCCCAGCCCCAACCCCTACCTCCATTGCAATACCAACTCCCACTCCGACACCCACTGCCACTGCAGTGCCAACTCCTGCTGAGGAGTGTGAGATGGTGACAGTGCAGGAGCCAGGCAAGCTTGTTCAAAGATATTGCAGCGTTACTGCAAACATTCTGGTTAAGGTGGTTGATGACAAATATAAATTGCCAGGTGACAGCGAAGGTTACAAGAAGTTTGTAACGATTGATGGAAGCGGCAACCCTGTTGTTAATGAATACGCTTACAGGTTTGCGCTGAGCTGGGTTGAAATGGGGGAGATAGAATGCGTATAATAAACATGAAAATGTTTTTATAATCAGCTGAAATACGTTTTCTTATGGTGTTTTCAAAGCGTTTTCCTAAAGCTACCGGAGGCTCTGTTTACCCAAAATGGGTTGAAATCTCTCTCACTGAGGAGGAGGAAAAGGAAATAGAGCGCACAGCTAGGGAAGGGCATGCAAAGCTTTTCGATGAATGCATTGAGGATGCTCGGCAGATTGTGGCTGAACGAAACCTTAAGACTTACCAGACAGATATCATAAGCATTGCTTCAAATCTTTTTGATAAAAGAGCCAGCCACGTTGTTTATTCGAAGGAGAGGAAGTGCAAGGAGAAGTTTGATGCTTCTAAGTAGGGCTGGTTTGCTCTCTCTCCGCCTGCCCGGATTTTTTCGAGACTCTATTTCCCCTCCTCCTAATTAAGGTAAGGAGGAGGGAAAATAGTTCAAGCAGATTACCTGAGAGAAGACGCGCATCATGCCAGTAACATGCATCAGCTTCTTTTTTTGTCCAGTTCTGCAGGAAACACTGGCGTTAGGGATACTATTGAGGCTATGAACATTATCACGAATATCAAATCGAATGTAAACCCCCACGTGAGGTCTATTCTGCCATAGATTGTGTATGTGGTAACCACCAGAAATCCGAGCATGCTTGTTAGCATGAATGCCCCTGAAACAGGGACTGCCCGGTATCTTATGTTTCTTGTTTTCCTCACTTTTGCCTCTTTTTGATTAGCTTCTGCAATTGCTATTTAAAAAACTTTTTACAGGCAGGGTGTTATTGAAAAGTTGCCTCCTGTTGCCATGCCTTGACGCTTCTGTGCGTGACAGCAAAGACATCAAGAGAACACAAACTTTCGAATGACTCCTACAGCAGCGTTTTCAAAATATCAACGGTTCTCTTGCTATAGCCGATTTCATTGTCATACCACGCCATTACCTTTACCAATGTTCCGTCAATTACCATTGTCATACTGCTGTCAAAGATTGCAGAATGCACGTTTCCGATGACGTCAGTGCTTACTATCGGCTCGTCGGTATACTCGATAATGCCTTTCATGCTGCCTTCTGCAGCTTTCTTAAAAGCCTTATTCACTTCTTCTGCTGTTGTCGGTTTTTTAACCACGCAGACAAAATCAGTTATTGAGCCGTTGGGCGTTGGAACTCGAAGGGCATGCCCGTTCAGCTTGCCATCCAATTCCGGAATTACTTTCGTTGCTGCTTTCGCAGCGCCTGTTGTTGTAGGAACTATGTTCAAGGCTGCTGAACGCCCTCTCCTCGGGTCTTTGTGGGGCGCATCCACGAGCTTTTGGTCTGCGGTATAGCTGTGGACGGTCGTCATTGCCCCATGGACTACCCCAAAGCTGTCGTTCAGTACTTTTACCACAGGCGCCAGGCAGTTAGTGGTGCAAGATGCGTTTGAAATCACATGGCAAGTCTTCTTGTCATATTCTTTTTCATTAACGCCTTTTACAACTGTAAAAATATCGCCCTTTCCAGGGGCTGATATTAGAACCTTTTTTGCACCGGCTTTCAGGTGCTTCTCAGCATCCTCTTTTTTCGTGAAAAGCCCTGTGCTTTCAACTACCACGTCTATCTTAAGCTGCTTCCATGGAAGGTTTAAAGGCTCTTTTTCGGACAGGACTCTTATTTTTTTGCCTGCTACTGTTATGAAGTCTTTGTCAAAGCTTACGGGAACAGGGCTTTTTCCGTGGACAGAATCGTATTTCAGAAGGTATGCGAGCTCTTCTGGGGTTGTCAAGTCATTTACAGCGAGCCATTCTATGCCCTTCTCGTTAATGCCGAGCTGGAGAATCTGCCTTCCAATCCTCCCGAAACCGTTGATAGCAACTCTCAAAGGCACTTTATCACCTCTTTTAACACACAACTTGGATGTTTATATACTTTTTGGAGCAGAATTTAACAAGCTTTATAAAATTCGCCTTTACACACTGCTGCATGCTCAGGACTCACACTTGCGGGGAGCTTAGTGCCAGGGATATAGGTAAAAAGGTAAAGGTTGCCGGCTGGGTTCAAACTAGGAGAGACCATGGGGGGGTTATTTTCATTGACCTCCGCGACCGTTATGGCTTAAGCCAGGTTGTCTTTGACCCTTCCCACAACAAAGAAGTTCATTCTTCTGCTGAGCATATTGGAAGGGAATTTGTTCTTATCTGCGAAGGGAAGGTGAGGCACCGCCCTAAGGGCATGGTTAACAAAAATCTCAAGACTGGCGAGGTGGAGGTTCTTGTTGACAGGCTTGAAATAGTGACGAAGGCAAATGTCCCTCCTATTGAGATAGAAGACAGCGTAGAAGCTAATGAGGAAACAAGGCTTAAGTATCGCTACCTTGATTTGCGGCGCCCAAAGGTTCAGAATTTCCTTATAATGCGCCACAACGCTGCACAGGCTGTCAGGGCATACCTTAACAAGCACGGCTTTATAGAGATTGAAACCCCGATTCTTGTAAAAAGCACTCCTGAGGGCGCTCGCGACTATGTTGTGCCTTCCAGAGTTAATCCAGGCAAGTTCTACGCTCTTCCGCAAAGCCCTCAGCTTTACAAGCAAATACTCATGATAGCCGGTTTCGACAGATACTACCAGCTTGCCAGGTGTCTGAGGGATGAGGATTTAAGGCAGGATAGGCAGCCGGAACACACCCAGATAGACCTGGAAATGAGCTTTGTTGAGCAAAATGACGTGATGGAACTTGTTGAGGGCTGTTGCAAGCACCTTCTTCAGGTAATTACCGGGAAAAGGGAGGCAAAGAAGTTTCCTGTGCTCAGCTATCATGAAGCAATTAGCAAATACGGCAGCGACAAGCCGGACCTTCGCTTTGGGATGGAGCTTATAGACGTAACTGAAGTTATTAAGAAATCTGACTTCAAAGTCTTTACCGTGGCAGAGCAGGTCAAGTGCATAGTTGCAGAGAATGATTTCAGCAGGAATGAGATAGACGACCTGATAAACTGGGCTAAGAAAAACGGTGCTAAGGGGTTGGCGTGGATGAAGGTTGCTTCTTCTGGCTTTGAATCTTCAATTGTTAAGTTCTTCGGTAAAGACGTTCAGAAGCTATTGCTGCAAAAAACCAAGGCTAAAAAAGGCAGCGTATTATTCTTTGTTGCGGACAAGCCAAAAGTGGTTGCAGAGGTTCTGGGAAAGCTTAGGGTAGAGATTGCTAACAGGCTTAAACTCCTTAACCAGTTTGATTTTAAATTTTGCTGGATTACAGACTTTCCGCTTTTTGAATGGGATGAAGAAAATGGCAAATGGACTTATTCCCACCATCCGTTTGTAATGCCTAAGGAAGAGCATATAAAATTTATTGACAACCAGCCGGAGAAAGCGCAGGGGCAGCTTTACGACCTGGTTTTGAATGGCACAGAGCTTGGAACAGGTTCAATAAGGATAAACAACCCTGAACTGCAGGAAAAGGTTCTTAATAAGATAGGAGTCAGCAGGGAGCAGGCAAAAAATAAGTTCGGATTCCTGCTGGACGCTTACAAATACGGGGCCCCTGTCCATGGTGGTATTGGGTGGGGTTTTGACAGGACTGTTGCCCTTATGCTGGGGTTTAATGACATCCGCGAGGTCATAGCATTCCCGAAAAACAAGAAGGCGGAGTGCCTCATGGACGGCTCCCCCTCAGATATTGATGAGAAGCAGCTCAGGGAGCTGCACATAAAGAGCGACGTAATAAAGAAGTAAAAAATGCTACAGGAAAAAATATCAAAAATAAAAAAGGGCGGGCTTTCTGCTGTAGAAAACATAAGCAACTTTCTGAGGATAATCAAAGCGAAAAACGGCAAAATAAATGCCCTGCTCTATGTAAATGAAAATGCCCTTAAGGAAGCTGCTGCTGTTGATAAAAAGATTAAGCAGAAAAAGGCGGGAAAGCTTGCAGGGCTTGCCATTGCCGTTAAATCCAATATTTCCGTCCTTGACTTGCCTGTGAGCTGCGCTTCAAGAACGCTTGAGGGTTATCAGGGAACTTTTGATGCTGATGTTATTAAGAGAATAAAGGCTGAAGACGGCATAATAATAGGAATGGCTAACATGGACGAGTTTGCATGCGGTTCTTCTGGAGAGTCCAGCGCCTTTGGAGCGACAGATAACCCTGCTGCCCCCGGCAGAATTCCTGGAGGGACGAGTTCTGGCAGCGCGGCAGCTGTTGCAGCGGGCATGTGCGATATTGCTCTTGGCTCTGATACTGGCGGCTCTATAAGGAATCCTGCCTCCCATTGCGGGGTTGTCGGGGTTAAGCCCAGCTACGGAAGAGTCAGCCGTTTTGGATTAATAGATTTGTCCATGAGCCTTGACCAGATAGGGCCTTTAAGCAGCGATGTGCACGGAAGCGCTTTAATGATGGAGGTGATTAGCGGCAGAAGCAAGTATGATGCGACAACATTTGACAATCCTGTTCCTTCTTATTCTTCTGCAATGAAGAAAAAGTTGAATGGCTTGAAAATAGGCATAAGCAGTGATTTTGAAAAACTCTGCACAGACAAAAGGATATACGAAAAAATAAAAACTGCCGCGGAAAAACTTGCTGCAGCTACAAATTCCAAAAGTGTTGATGTAAACTTAAAATACCTTCACTTGGCCATTCAGACCTATTATCCAATAGTCTATGTTGAATTCTTCTCGGGGACCAGGAAGTTTGACGGCAGGAAATACGGGAAAAAAATAGAGGATGCCTGCGGGGAGGAGGTTTTAAGGAGGATTCTTGGCGGAAAAGAAATATCAAAATCAGAGTATGAGGGCAGGTATTACAGGAAAGCCCTGGCTGTGCGCAAGCTGATAGAAAAGGATTTTGGGAAGGCGTTTGAAAAGGTTGATATAATGATTGCCCCGACGACACCGATGCTGCCGCACGCCCTTGGCGGCAGGATTACGGACCCGAAAATAATGTATGCCTACGATGCATTCACTAGTCCTGCAAACCTTGCTGGTATTTGCGCTGGGGTTGTTAACTGCGGGAAAATAAATAACATTCCGGTTGGTTTGCAGATAATGGCGCCTGCTTTCAGGGAGGATTTGATGTTCTCTGCAATGAAAGCTGTTGAGGATTTGAAAAATGCTAAAGAAGCTTGAGGATGCTTATTTTGAAGGAAAGAGGGTTCTGGTAAGGGTTGACTATAATGTCCCGTTAAAGGACGGGAAAGTCGCAGATGATGAAAGGCTGAAGGCTTCGCTTCCGACAATAGAATTTCTTCTGAAGAAAAAATGCAGCATAATTCTTATGAGCCATCTTGGCAGGCCTAATGGAAAAGTTGCTGACGAGATGAAACTGGACAGCATTGCAGACAGGCTTTCGGAATTATTGAATATGAAGGTTAAAAAGCTGGACGACTGCATAGGAAGCGAGGTTTCCTCTGCTGTTGAAAAAATGGAGAAAGGGGAGGTTGTTTTGCTGGAAAACCTGAGGTTTCATAATGAAGAGGAAGAAAACAATGAGGATTTTGCAAAAGCGCTTGCTTCATTGGCTGATGTTTATGTTAATGATGCGTTTGGCGCTTCCCACAGGGCACACGCTTCAGTAGTCGGTATAACAAACTTTATACCAGGCTATGCGGGCTTTTTGCTTGAAAAGGAAGTCAAAACTTTGGGTAATCTGCTGAAAAGCCCAAAAAAGCCGTTCATTGCCGTCCTTGGAGGGGCAAAGGCTTCGGATAAGATTCGACTGATAGAAAACCTGCAGAAAAAAGCTGATAAGATTCTCATGGGAGGGGCTATGGCTTTTACCTTTTTGAAAGCCGGGGGCTATGAAACTGGCAATAGCAAAGTTGAAAACGATTCTGTCGGGGAAGCCGGGCGATTGATGAAAAAAGGCAAAATAGTGCTTCCTGTTGATGTTGTCATTGCAGACAGGTTTGAAGAAAACGCTTCCAGCAAGGCAGTCTGTGCAGATAATATTGAGAAGGGCTGGGCAGGCCTTGACATTGGGCCGGAAACCGTAAAGATTTTCAAGAAAGGGCTTGAAGAAGCCAAAACTATTGTTTGGAACGGCCCAATGGGTGTGTTTGAGTTTGACAAGTTTGCAAAAGGAACTGATGAAATTGCGCGGTTCATAGCTAATTCAAAAGCCGCCACAGTAATTGGCGGGGGGGACACGCTTGCAGCTGCCAAAAGGGCAGGGGTCTACGGCAAATTTTCCCACACCTCAACAGGAGGAGGGGCAATGCTGGAATTCCTGGAAGGCAAAAAGCTGCCTGCCATAGAAGCGCTTGAAAGGGCCAAGTTAAAATAGAGCGGGCAACTGGCTCTGACGAAAGTCTATGCCATCAGCTTGTCCTTAAGCAAGCCAAGACAGAGAAGCAGCGCAGACTTTTTCAGCTAACCTTGAGCCACCAAAAACTTTATATATTCTTGTTGCTACTTTTAAATTATAACAGATGCGCCTGTTATATTTGAAACGTTGGTTTCATTATAATACACTTGTTGGTGGTTGGGATAGCTTTTCAAGACGATGTAAAAAAGGGATTCTCTAAAGTAAAGGAAGACGTTCTTAATTTAAAACGCTCTTTGAACAGGGGGCTTCTTGCTGTTGAAGGGCTTGGGGACAGGCTCCACGCCTTTGTGGTGAAGGAGGAGTTTTACACCTTCATAAAAAGGCTTGGGGACAGGCTTGAAAAGATTGAGGCAAATCTTGAGCTTTCTTCAGCCTACGAAGAGGAGATAAAAGAGGTGGCGAGCAGGGTAAATAATCTGGACAAGAAGCTGTCAAGACAGGAAAATTTAAGCGCGGAAATAAAGGAGGTTAGGAAGCTTAGGGGAAGGCTTGAGGGGCTTGAAGGCTCTGCCGTGAAAGTGCAGAACTTTAACGATGAAACGAGCAAACTTGCGGACAGTATTGCTTCTGTGAAAAAGGGCATGCTTACCGGAATTGTGTTTGAAAACGTAAAGTCTGAAATAGCCGATGTCGGTAAAAAACTGGAAAGTCTTGAAAAAAGCGTTCCGTCAAAAGAAGCTGTTTCCGGTAATTTGGATGCAATAAAATCCGTAAGGATGGGCTTTGAAAGGCTTGAGGGTGAAAACAAAAAGAGGGCTGATTCTGTTGAAAGGGATTTGAGAAAAGAGATTGAAACGGTTAAGGGGGGTTCTGTAGAAAAGGGGTTGTTTGAAAAGAAAATCGGGGATATAAGGAAAGAACTGAATTCCCTCAAAAGCCTGCTGGACAGTTCTGTAAGCGAAGTTGATTTGTCGGATTATGCGACCAAAAGAGAGCTTGGCAAAAAGATTTCAAAAGTCGATGAGGTAAAATCGGAAGTGGAAAGGCTGGAAAACAGCATATCAAGCGCAGAAGGGGCTTTAAGGTATATAAAAAAGAACGCGGCATCTCTTGATGACATAGACAGGATAGGAGCTGATATAAAAAGCGTTTCTAAGTCAATAGACGCCATGAAAGCGGGCATAGAAAAAGTTTCTGAAGTTGTTCAAAACCGTTTAGATAAAAAAATAAGCCAGATGGACGATAAAATTGGCAGGGATGTTGCGAAATTAAAATCCGAGCTTTTGGAAAGGATAGGGCGGGTTAGCAAGGGAAAAGCTGCCAGAAAGCCCGGACTTTTTTCAAAACTCAAGGCAGGGGTAACTGAATTTTTTAAGGAAGAGGAAGAACCGGTCAAAGAGGGGGAAGACAAAAAATTCCATGTTTCCGAATTTTTAAAGGACGGGGAAGGGAAGCCTGGTAGAGGGAAGTTTTTACTGGTTGGGGGGGTAATATTAATTATATTAATTGCTGCGTTATTTTTCTATTTTTCATTGGGCAAGGAAATGGTTGGAAAAGAAGGGCAGGAAGAAGACTTAATGGAAGAGGATATAGATGGTTTAGCTGAAGAGGCAGCAGAAGATGCCTTTGAAGAATTGCCGGGAAGGGAGGCTTTGAAAGCTGGTGAAGAAATAATAGAAGAAGCAGCAGTGGAAATAAGCGGGGAAGTTAAAGAAAACGGGGAAGTTCTCTCTGCTGAGGGAAGCTGCAAGGAAAAGTATGAATGCAGGGAAAGCCCTTCTGGGGGGTATTGGTTCAACTGCTATGTTGATGAGGAAGAGACTTGCAGGTGTTTTGTTACAGATGCGGAAGGTTGCGGAGTTGCCGAGGGGCTTTCTGAAGACGGTAAGGGGGATGGTGAATTAAGAAATAATGCGCTTTATTTGCTTATAGCCGCCGTTGTTTTGGCAGTCATGATTGGTTTTTACGTGATAAGCTCAAGGAATGATAAGAAGAACGGCCCTGACAAAAAAAAAGAAAGCGGTGATGAAGGGGTTGATTTGGAGGAATTCTTCCAGAAAAAATAGGATTAGAGGAGCTTTACAGTTTTACGCCTGCTTTTGAGCCCGCTTATAATCACTGCTTTTTTACCGAAGTTTTTTCTAATAAGCTTGATAAGCTCTGAATTGGCTTTTCCCTTTTCCCTGGGTGCTTTAACGTGAGCGTGGTAGGTGCCGTCTGGACACCGCTCTATTTTGCTTTTGCCCGAGTTTGTGTTTACTTTAACAGAAATTGTATCGTTAGCCATAATCCCGCCAGGTGTGGTTGCAGCTTTTGCATTTAAGGAACTTTGTTTCCCCCTCGTCAGCCGCTCTTGTCTGCATGGTCCAGTAATATGCTTGCTTATGGCTGCATTTAGGGCATTCCGCATCTGTTACCGGCAGCGTCTCGGCTTCTTTACTTAACACGTGCACGTCTTGAGATTTTTGCTTGATTTTTTCTTTTAATCGGCTAATTGGCTCTTTGCCGATATAACCGCAGACGCATACAGCCTGTTTTTTGCCTTTTTGCTCCTTAGAAGACATTATAGACCCGCATTTTGGGCAAAAGAGCATTTTCAAGCGCTGCCTCCCTGTAAAATTGTAAGGGCCTCTGTGAAGATTATTTTTACATATCCGAGAAACGGCACGCTTATCAGGGCCTGTCCTATAAGCTGTTCTTCAGGGATGTTTTTCTCATAAGAAAGCTGGGCGTCGTTATTATCCCCTTTAGTGGATAACACGTAAGTTCCTTCTGCCTTTTGTTTTGAGACTAGGCGGTGTATGACGGGCTCTTTGGCATCGCCTCTGAAAACAATGGTTTGCCCTATCAAAAGTTCGCTCGGCTTTTTGCCTTTAAGTATCATAAGGTCTCCTTTATTGAAGCCGTTCTTAAACTGGAAGCCCTCAAAATCCTTTTTGGTGATGTTGAGCTTTTCATAAAAATCTGCTTTTTTGGGCCACCATTCATCAAAAGTCTCGTGGTGCTCCATGCTTCCGCTCACCACAGCAACAACTGGGTTTGTTGTTGCAAGTAAAAAACCCAGACCAGGGTATACTAAGAACTTTATTATTATAAAAGCCAGAACAACATTGACTACCCAGCTCAGAAGGCTGTTATCCGCCCATATGAAGCGCCATAACCTCTGCAAAAATTTTTTCATATGAGGCTGGCTTCAGGAAAGAAATAAAAAGGTATCGGTTTTCGTGGATGCATGCACCGTAACTACTATGAGGCCATAATACAGGTAAGGCCAAGGAAGAGGGAAGTAGAGGGGTTTATAGCTTCTGGGCTTGAAAATACCTCAAAAGCCCGTCTTGTTAAAAAGAAGATTCTGAAGGAAGGGGTTGACTACTATATAAGTTCGTGGAAATTTGCCCAGTCCCTCGGGAATAAACTGGCAAAGCGTTTTGGGGGCACTGTTGTCTTGTCAAAGAAAATATTCGGAATTAGCAGGAAAAAAAGGCGTGTTGTTTACAGGTCTACAATCTTATACCGGGTTCCTCCTTTTACAAGGGGGGACGTGGTGGCGCAGGGCGGCAGGATACTGCAAATAACTTATGTGGGAAAGGGAAAAAGGGTTGTTGGGGAAAACCTCTTAAGCGGCAAAAAAGAGGGTGTTGACGCAAAAAAGGGCTTGGAAAAATTAAAAACATACAAGACAAGGGTTTCGGCAGTTTATCCTGAACTTGAAGTAATTAACCCTGAAGATTACCAGAGCATTGTTGTGTCGAACCCGAAGGTAAAATATGTCAATGAAAAAGTTTTGACTGTTTTCTACAATGGAAGGGCTTACTTAGTTGGTTAGCCTGTCGCCTATGAATGTGCTGGCTTCTACTCCGGAAAGTACCGCTGCTGTCACTATAATGCCTGCCATAACAACGCCTAACGATAACGCAAGGAAAGCTTTCTTCCTTTCCATGCCAAAAAGCCACGCTGCAAGTGTTCCTGTGTAGGCGCCTGTTACAGGAAGCGGCACTGCGACGAAAAGCGTTAATCCCAGATAGCCATACTTTAATATGCGGGGATGCGCCTTACGCCTGACTCTTTCGATAAACCTTCCAAACATACCCTCATAAATTTTAATGCGCATAAGGTGGTTGTGGATGTAATTAAGAAAGACAAAAATTATTGGAATTACCAAAATATTGGATACGACTGCAGTTATGAAAACCAGGACTGGGTTTAACCCATATATAATGCCGTAGGGTATCGCCCCCCTCAGCTCAGAAACAGGGAGCATGCTCAATAGAATTGTCGTGATAAATTCTAGTGCCATTCTGCTGTTGCCTTCTCAATCCGGTTTTTAAAATTGTTTTGCTTTAGAATAAAGTTGACAAGGTTTTTGGGTGTGGGGAATTTTTTCTTGACTTTTGCAAAAAGCCTGCCTTTTTTGACAACAGTGTTTTTATGGGTTCTTTTGAATCTTAACGAGTTGGCTTTATCAGATGCTTCCGGACCTTTCCTGACTTCAGTTGCAGAGGGAAATTTTTTGTTAATAAAAAACCAAATAATGCCCTTCCGCTCATCCCAGTCCCAAGAGCTCTTTATAACTTTAAAGCCGTGTTCTGCCAGCTTATTTCTTAAAAGTTCATACTTATTTGTTATGGCCGCTCCCATCACGTCTTTTTTATTCTTTTCAGGAACGGCATCAACTATTAGAAGGAGTGATTTTTTAGTTACTGCTTTGATTAAATCTTTTTTTACCACAGTTTTTTTGGTAAAAAACTGTTTAGACGGACTTCTTAAAAAGTTGTATGCCGCTTTCTTGAAAACAGTGAAAGATTCGTCGTTTAGGGCGGCAGTGACGTTCCTGCTGGGCTGAACCGGGTCAATAAGGATTAAGGGGCTTAATGTTTTTGATTTGTTAAGCTCTATCAGCGGGTTTCTGGACTTATAACTCCCTTCAGGGTCTATTATTTGTTTCTCTTTCCATTTTGTTGCTGCCCTGAGCAAATTGACAAAAGAGCCGTAGTGTATTGCCAAAACCTCGCAGGCATAGCCTGAAAAGCCCCTTACATAGGATTCTGCCCCGTAAATGCCCAAGGCAGACATGAACGCTTTCGCGAGCCTTATGTCTGCCTGTTTGTTTTTTGACTTCTTACCAACCCATCTGGCGTGGAGCGGGGAGACGTCTGTAATGTTTTTTGCCTGTTTTGAAGAAGCAATGTTTAAGATGGGAACAATTTCAAAGGTGTAAGGGGCGATTCTTGTCTGAAAGTAGTCCCTGCTGCCGTGAAGGCGTTCCGCTTTAACGGACGCTTTCTTTAGCTTGATTGCAAGAATGTCGGATATCGCAGAGCCGTTGCCTGCATGCTTTTTGTAGTTGAAAAGAACAAAAACGTCAATCTCAAATGTGTTCTTAAGCTGCGTGTTCTTCTTACTGGAGCCAGCAATTATGGCCCTGGCTTTTAGGGGTTTTAGTTGCTTGTTCAGCTTAGAAACCATTTTGCATGCAGCAGACTCTGCTCTATGAAGCTCTTCGGGGGAGGGGGTTATGTCTAAAACAACTTCATCAAGCACCTTCTTAAGTTTGGTCTGGTTTCGCATGAAATAATGAAGAAACGGCGGTTATAAAAAAGTTTGTTATTGCGGCTCCGCACCCGTCAAGCCTTCTTCATGGTGTTCCATGAAGTTGTAAACATCTTCTTCATTGAGGAAACAAAGAATGGGCTCTTGACCCAGATTGCCGAGTCGTAAGTCTGATGAACATCTGCGTCGTTCAAAAGCATGAAAATTATCTCATCCCCGTCGATTATGTAGAACCTGCCTTCTGTTTGGGTATCCCGGATTTCAGCGAATTTGCTCAATTCAGCAGCTGCAGATTTGTTTTCCTGTGTCAATTGGGTGGCAATCATCACCTTAACGCCGTTTTCCTTCGCTTTCTTAAGGACTGATTTGAATGAGTCTCTCTCTCTTATAAGGCCTGCACTTGTAGTCTGTATTACAACCTGCTTTTTAGCTGATTTTATGGCGCGTTCAACATAGTGGTTAACGTTCTTTCTTCCTTTGAAAATGCCAGAGAAGTCTGATGGGTTGACCTGTTTAATCCCTGTTTTGTGCAAAAGCTTAAGTTCGTCTAGAATTTCGCTCGTTTCTAGTTTTGTAATGATTTGGGTTTGTATGTCTGCCTCTTCCTGAATCCGTTTCCTAACCCGTGTAAGCACGTGCTCCGGGTCAACTGCAAGGTATTTTATCGGTTTGCCTATTTTCATCACCAAAAAACCTTTTTTTTCGAGGCTTTCGAGAACATCATACGCCCTTGAACGCGGAACGTTTGCTATGTCGGACAATTCTCCTGCTGTTGCTACGCCTCTTGACAAGAGGGCTGCCCACAGCTTAGATTCATAACTATTCAGGCCAAAGTCTTTTAGTTGGTTAAGTGTGTTTTTTTGAACAAGCATAAAATAAGGGGTTGGGTTGGGTATTTAAAGGTTTTTGTTATTATAAAGTAGCAAATACGTTACCCACCCGATGGTTTCTTGTGGAAACCACACCACCCACCCCAAACAAGCGTATATGTTTTCTATATTGAAAACATTTTACTTGTTGTTTTGCAGGTCGAAAAAATAAAAACACGAATTTTAAAAGATATACTTTGCATCATACAAACTTTAATAAACAACCCGCAAAATCTCCATGAGAAGTTGTGGGGTGTTTCGTTTGCAACAGGAACTTGTCCAGTTTTTGGAGGATTTCGCTTCTAAAAAAAGTGTGTTCAAAAATAAAAAGGTTTTCCAGCCGTCTTATAAGCCGGCAACAATCCTCCACCGCAACGACCTTATTGAGCAAATGGCCAAAATATTGGCTCCAGTCCTGAAGCTGGAAAAGCCGTCAAACCTTTTTGTGTATGGAAAAACCGGCACCGGCAAAACCCTGTCTGTCAAGGATGTCGCTGAAGGGTTTAACAAACTTGTTATTTCTAAAAACATCCCTCTTAAGATGCTTTACATCAACTGCAAGTTAAAAAGAATTTCTGACACAGAATACCGCCTCATAGCGCAGCTCGCAAGAGAGTTTGGTAAAACAATTCCCCCAACAGGCCTGCCAACAGACGAAGTTTACAAACTGTTTTTTAATGCTGTTGACGAATCTGAGCGGGCGGTTATTCTTGTTTTGGATGAGGTAGACCAGTTAACCAAGAAAACCGGCAGTGAATTGCTTTACAACCTAACAAGAATAAACGAGGAGCTGTCGAAATCTTTTGTTTCTTTAATAGGAATATCAAACGACCTTAACTTTGTCGACGCCCTTGACCCGCGGGTTAAGTCATCGCTCTCCGAGGAGGAGCTTCTTTTCCCGCCTTATAATGCGGTGCAGATTCAGGAAATATTAAATGAGCGTGCAAAAGAGGGCTTTGCTAAAAACAAAATAGGGCAGGGGGTAATAGAAAAATGTTCTGCATATGCTGCCCGTGAGCACGGCGATGCCAGAAGGGCTCTTGAGCTGCTAAGGGTCTCGGGGGAGCTGGCAGACCGTTCTAACAACCAAAAAGTAACAACCGAGCATGTTGACGAGGCAGAAGAGAAAATAGACCGGGACAGGCTACTGGATGCCGTTTCAACACAGCCGAAACAGGCTCAGGCGGCTCTTTACTCAATCATATCAACAAGCTCTGGCAAGCAACCCATATTTACCGGGACTGTTTACGAGTTTTACAAGGAGCTTTGCACGAGAACAGACCTTAGGCCATTGACACAAAGACGTCTTTCTGACATAATATCCGAGCTTGATATGCTTGGCGTAATAACCGCAAGAGTTATATCAAAAGGGAGGTATGGAAGGACAAGAGAAATTGTTGTTCCTAAAACACTCCAAGCTGCCAACATAAGGCGAATCTTGCAGGACGCGCTTAACTTATAACAAAAATGGAATCAACAGCCAAAAAAGAACATGTGGCTGCTTTATTAAAAAAAGGCGTATTAGTCAGCCCGGATTTTGTCGAGCAGGCGGATGCTTCTATAAAACCAGGGGAGGATTTGCTCATTCTGGATAGTGAGGCCAATAAACTTCTTTCAAAAAAAGAAAAAAATGTTAACTGGAGGGAAATCGAGAAAATAAGAGTTATGTATGAAAAAGGAAAAGCATCGCTCCCCAGCATAGAAGATATAGCCCCTGTTTCCGATGAGAATAAGCTGAAAGACACCCAGATAATAGCTTCTTATAAAACCGCCCCCCAGAAAATCGACATTTCGCATTTTGTCGGCTATTTCAACACAAGATACAGGCTTATTGAAGGCTTGCTCAGGGGCAGGCCGGAGCTGCAAAACCTGTTATCCGTAATCAGACTGAAAAACCGTGCCGTCCCAAGCAACGCATCTATTATTGGCATTGTAAACGAAAAGCGGGAGACAAAAAACAAGAACTTTATTGTTACCCTTGAAGATTCTACTGGCCAGCAAAAAGTCGTGATAAACAAGAACCGCGCTGATTTGTATAATGAAGCGAGGGAACTGGTAACCGACGAGGTGGTGGGGGTATCAGGCTCATACAGGCAGGGAGTAATGTTCGCTAACAGCATAGTTTTCCCCGACATCCCGTTGCTTGAACTAAAAAAATCTCCAAAAGAAGAGTATCTTGCAGGCATGTCAGACCTGCACTTCGGCTCTAAGCAGTTTATGCCTGACGAGTTTAACCGTTTTTTGAGCTGGGTTAACCTGGAGGCAGGAAACAGGAAGCAAAAAGAAATTGCAGAAAAGCTGAAGTATATACTTATTGCCGGGGATATTGTTGATGGGATAGGAGTCTACAACAACCAATACTCAGAGCTTTCTATACACGATTTGAAAGAACAGTATGACGCCTGCGCCAAAGCCCTTTCTGAAATACCAGAGCACATAAGCATAGTTATTAGTCCTGGCAACCACGATGCCGTCCGTATGCCAGAACCGCAGCCGCCTCTTGACAACAAATTCACCCAGAAGCTGGTAAAATTAAAGAACGTCCTCCTTGTCTCAAACCCAGCCATGGTAAAAATTGGCGCTAAAGAGGGCTTTTCAGGATTCAACTGTCTCCTTTACCACGGCTACAGCTTTGATTACTATGTTGCAAATGTTGATGCAATAAGACTTAAGGGAGGATATGAAAGGGCAGACCTGATAATGAAGTTTTTGCTAAAGAGGCGCCACTTGGCACCCAGCCACACATCAACCCTTATTAACCCCAGTCCAGACCACGATGCCCTGTTTATAGAGCCTGTTCCGGATTTTTTCATCACAGGTCACATTCACCGCACTTCGGTTTCAAATTACAAATCAACAACTTTAATCAACGGCTCATGCTGGCAGTCCATGACCTCGTTCCAGGAGCGCCTCGGCCACAACCCCCAGCCTGCAAGGCTCCCATTAATAAACCTTAAAACAAGGGATGCGAATATAATAAATTTTGGGAAATGACCCCTGTGCGGTTCTGTTGAAAAAATCGTTATTTGCCTGTTTTGCTGCTGTCGCTTCTTCCCCCAATTTTCCTCCCCCCCTCTAACAAGTTAAAGGGAGAAGGAAAAAAGGAAAGG
>Ga0209541_10003950_pt1 | contig 26756 bp, 26 predicted proteins | sample RifCSPlowO2_01_FD_184027 | JGI IMG/M metagenome (GOLD analysis project Ga0209541, IMG submission 184027) | Groundwater microbial communities from Rifle, Colorado - Rifle CSP2_plank lowO2_0.1 (SPAdes) (version 2) | ecosystem: Environmental > Aquatic > Deep subsurface > Groundwater | place... | reverse complement strand
ATAGGCCTTAAACAAAGTCATCTGGACTTTAAACAGGGAAATAAAAAAAATGACAAATACAACTGGAATAGAACAAGAAGAGGCTAAGGTACAAGAATGTACTGAAGGTATTCACTGGCGCGGCAAGTAAGATCGAGGTAGTCGGGGAAGTAACAGATTTTATTATTAAAAATGCTGTAAGAAGTTCAATAGAATTTCCACAATTTCGAAGAATTCTGGAGGCTGGAGAGCCAGTTACATTTTATAATTATGAATGTCCTCCTCGAACCAATTTAAGGGCTGGAAATAAGTCTAAAGAATATTCTTGCGACTGGCTAAGAACGATCGAATCAAGCAGGCTGGTAAAGTTGCAAGATAAAGAAAGAATGTTTTTAGAGAACGTTCTCCGGCCATTAAGTGAATCTGGAGTTCGAGCCAATTATTATAAATGTGTAGCTGATCTAAACCCCTGGCTGCTTTACCCTGAATCGGTAATCGGCAGAGATGAGGAAATCCGAAGAACCATGGCTTGGTTTTGCCTCAGCCTGCAGAATTTTGCCGATCAAAATCTCGGTCCTGGCATGATCAGAGTATTTCCTTTTTCCAGAATCTACAATCTTTTTGAAAACCAATACAGAGAAGCCTACAATCAGATAAAATACAACATTCAACAAGATAAAGATGGAAATTTAGAATCACCCTTCATCAGGAAAAAAGTTTTACGTAATGAGTTGGAACAGCTTCTGGAACACTGCGGAATCTCGGAAGATGACCGTGGAGAACGTATCCAGGAATTAACCAAACGAGTGGTGGGCAGCTATGCCGCTGAAGAATTTGTAATCAGGGATTTGCTTTCACAAGAAGGGTGGTTTCCCAATCCGGTAGCTGTTTCCAATGAATCAATGTTTACCCTCCCCATTTTAGCTACGGCCTATACTGGAAAGGAAGCGAGAGGTCCTTGGCTTTTTTTGCTTTACGAAAATAATGCCGAATCAGAAAAAGGCGATGAGCTATGAAAACATATTACAGTTGGGAATGTCCGCCTCGAGCACTGGCTGAAGGAAATTGGCTGAACTTTGAAGTTGATTTAAATAAAGTCTTTCAAGGAGAAAAATTAGATCAATTTACCGAACTGCCCAAATGTTTGGAATTTGCTCAAGAAGAGAGGGATATCCTGAAACAAATAAACCTAGAACAAACAAATTCAGTTTATTATAAGATCGTTGCGGATACCAATGCTTATTATCTTTCTCCAGAGACAGTTATGAAATATGGTAAAAAACGTATTAAGGAACTGTTCCTCAGCTTTAAAAGGAAAATAGAACAAGAGTGTGAGAAAAAATATGGTTCTGGAAAGGTAAAAATTGTGCTCTTTACAGAACTAATTAGAGATTATAAAGAAATTTACGAGAAGACATTTACGATGATTGTTGCATCAGTTCTGGCCTATGTTTCTCAGGATGAATTTCAGAGTATTAAGCAATATCTCCAAGAACATATTGGATTCAAAGATGGAATGGAGCTAGACCAATTTACAACCAGAGTCATTGCGAGTTACATCGCGGAAGGAGTAGTTATACCACAGATCTTTACTGATCCTATTTGGATAAATTATGATGAACCGCCTTGTTTATCTGCTATGACCAACCGTTTAAACGGTAAAAAGGTAAAAATAATCAAAAACTATAAAAAAGAAGAAAATATTGGAGGAAACAAATGAAATTAGAACTAGCTAAAGGCGTAAGAGACATACCGCCGGAAGAGAAAATACTTAAGGATAAAATTTTTAAAATAATTGAAAGAACCTTCCAACTATATGGTTTTATGCCTTTAGAAACGCCAACCATCGAACGTTATGAAACTTTGGCAGCCAAATTTGGATCGGGAAAAGAATCCGATGCTCTGAAAGAAACATTCAAGCTTAAAGACCAGGGCGGAAGAAAATTAGGGTTAAGATTCGAATTAACAACTTCCCTAGCCAGATATGTGGCCAACAATCCAGCGTTAAAATTGCCTTTCAAGCGCTATGAATTCGGCCGAGTTTTTCGTGATGGACCGATTAAGTTAGGCCGTTATCGGGAATTCTGGCAGTGCGATGCCGATATTATCGGCAGCAATTCCATGTTAGCTGATGCCGAATGCATCGCTGTCGCTGATCGAGTATTTAAAGAATTAAGTTTTAATTTTGTAATTAAAATAAATAATCGGAAAATCCTTAACGGGATTTTAACTCAGGCCGGAATAGCCCAGCGGAAAGAAGCCTTAATTGCTATTGATAAACTGGACAAAATTGGAGAGGCAGGAGTCAGCAAAGAATTAAAACAAAAAGGTTATCCAGATAAGCAAATTAAGGAAGTGTTCCAATTAATCTCTTCAGGAATTTCTTTGGCTGAACTAAAACAAAATCTTACCGATCCTGAAGGAAAACAAGGCCTTGGCGAACTTCTGGAATTAACCGGTTATTTGAAACAAATGAAGATCGAATTTCAATTTGATGTAACTTTAGCCCGCGGACAAGCCTATTATACCGGAACGGTAATGGAAGCTTATTTGAAAGATTCGCCGATAACCTCCTCCATTGCCGGCGGAGGAAGATACGATAAAATGATTGGCGGATTTATGGATAATAATCGTGAAATTCCCGCCGTAGGCATTTCTTTTGGCATTGAACCGATCATGGATGCCTTAAAATTAGCTAACCAAGTAAAAGAAAAAACCGAAGCTAAATTGCTGATTATTCCAATAAATACTGTTCCTCGATCTTTAGAGGTAGCGCAACAACTACGAACTGCTGGAATAAATACTGATTTTGCTTTAGGAAAGAAAGGGGTAAGCAAGAATTTAGAGTATGCTAATGTACTGGGAATTCCATATGTAGTTATTATCGGAGAAGATGAATTGAAGAAAAATAAAGTATTATTGAAAGAAATGGCTTCAGGAGCGGAACAACTATTAACGGTCGAGCAGATTATTAAGAAGTTAACGTGAAACCGCTCTTTTTGAAGATATTGGGGGTAATTATTTTAATCATCCTAATCGTAAACATGATCCTTTTTGCCTTAGCAATAATTACTGCAGCATTGTTCTGGATAATTATTATCTTGGGAGCATTGTTTGCGTATAAGCTATTGCCGAAGCTGAAGAAATAATTAGAACTCGGTATTGAGAATTTTGAATAATTCCTATTTCATCAATAAAATTCTCAAAGAGACTTTGAAATGATCAAGATTTTACTCATAAACAATAAAAAATTAGCAAAATCCCTCTCTTTCAAAGTTCTCTATTGTAAGATGAAGATTAGTTTCACCATTTATCTTCTTCAATCCTGGTATAAACTATCGGCTTGTCTTTAACAACCATGGAATGCTCGAATTGGGCCACCATCCCGCCAGAAATTTCAGCTAAGGGCGGATGCGCTGAAATTACTCCCGTTCGTAATAATTCTTTCAAACCCAGTAATGTTGCTCCTTTGCCGATAGTTCTGGTCAGCCATCGGGTAGTAAACGGCAGCCCATTTTGCGGCGCCACTTGCTGTAAAATCTGCCGGGCATAAGCCGTTCTGGCTGAAGCATTCGGACGAGCTACCATAAATACGGAAGCTGAACCTTTTTCCTTAACCAAGCCATCGCCAGTGGTTACAAATGGCTCAATGGCAATCTGCCAGTCTTCCTTTAATTCAGTTTTATCGCCATTGTCATAAAAGGGAATGGAAACGCCGCCATGAACTTTATACCGGCCGAGAGTATGCCCGCCCAGGTTTCTGATCGTAGTAAATCCCAAGGCTTCTGCTTCAGAGTATTGAGCAGCCCCAAGTTCCCGTAATTGCGCTCCCGGACGAACCAATTTAATGGCTGCTTTCAAAGCATTCTGAGATGCTTTAATCAAATCTTTATACTGATTGGAAGAACCAACAGCTGCGGTCATAGCGTTATCGGCCAGCCAGCCGTCAAGATGGACGCCAATATCAATTTTGATAACATCGCCTTCTTTGGTAACATCCGCAGTCTCATCAGTAGGACAACTGTGGGCAGCTACATCATTCAAAGCATACTGCACCCAGGCAATTTGGCCGCCCAACTCTTTAATTCTTTTTTCGCAATAATCCAGGATCTCTAAAATTGAAGAACCGGGAACAGCCAGCCTTTTAGCCCCTTCGTGTTTTACCTGCGAAGCGATTCTGCCTGCCTGAAGAAGTTTTTGGATTGTTTCTGGATTCATGACCATAAAATAAATAATAGCCTATAAAAACTTTTAGTAATTGGATTGTCAAAAAAAGCAGATTTAACAAGTCAATCACTGGAGAACAGACGAGAAAACGGTGTTTTCTGGGGTTTCTTGCAGAAACCACCCGTGGAATAGGCATATTTAATGAACTGTACAGTTCCTACAAAGTTTTAAATATCTGGCAGAACTCAACAGAATTACCTATATGATTCCAAAAAAACTACAAATTGGCGATGCCATTGGAATTATTTCCCCTTCTGGCGCAGTAACCAAAGAAACAATGAATCAATTTAACAGAGGAATTGTTTTTCTAAAAAAACTTGGCTTCAAAATTAAAGTAGGAAAAAATGCTTTGAGTAATACTCTAAAATATTCTGCCACTCCACAGGAAAAAGCCGATGATTTCAATTCAATGTTTGCAGATACGGAAGTCAAAGCAATTATTTGCAGTCAGGGGGGAGACAATTCAAATTCAATTTTGCCCTTAATAGATTTCAACATTATCAAAAATAACCAAAAAATATTTCTGGGTATTAGCGACATTACCGTTCTCCTCAATGCAATCTATAAAGAAACAGGATTAATTACATTCCACGGCAATGATGTAATGTGGGGTTTTGGCACAAAACACGCGGATTATGACGAACAAGAATTTAGAAATAGATTAATTGAGGGCAAAATTGGAGAAGTAAAACATAATTCCGTGTGGAAGTGCATCAGAGATGGAATTGTAGAGGGCGTTTTAATTGGAGGGAATTTGAATTGTCTCAATAAATTAGCAGGAACAAAATATCTCCCGGACTTTGAAGCCAAAATATTACTTTTAGAAAGTTTTGATCAATCAAATCCACCTGAAAAAGTAGAAGCAGAATTATATCGTCTTAAACAAATGGGAGTTTTTGAGAAAATCAAGGGGTTGTGGATTGGCTATTACAATCATAAGAGCAAAATTCCTTATGAAGAAATAGTAATGAATGTAGTAAAAGATTATGACTTCCCAATCCTTAAATGCGATGATTTTGGGCATAACACGCCAAATACAACAATTCCGATTGGAATCAAAATCAAATTAGATGCTACAAACAAAAAAGTTGTTCTTTTAGATAAATGTGTGAAGTAAGAACGTGGCTTAAAAATATTTCTTCAGTTTCTCTAAAGTATCCTGAGGATTCTTAACCGCCATACAATCCACATATTTAGACACTTCATAATCATTGCCATAAGGATAAATCTTATCGCCAAAAAAAACAACTTCAGATAATGAAAAATTATTATGAACTAAAAATTGCTTCATGCCCCAAGCTTTATCATGCCCTCTCCTGGTAACATCAATGGAAGTAGTTCCGCCAATTTTCAGATCATAATTTTCCGGCCTTAAGTATTTCTGTAAACATTCAATGAACCGGGTCCTGATTTTTCCATTCGGATCGTATTGAGCTTTTAAAGCTGTAGGAGCATTCCGTCCCAGAATAGACAAAGTTATCTGCGAGCCCCGGTCCTGCAGCTGGTCTTCTGCGGTAGTTAAAGAAATTAAATTCTCTGTTTTTATCAGTTTTTCAAAGGCCGCCATGATCTCTTGTTTTTCTTCTGAAGTAAAGGGATAATTATATATCTCAGAAAATTCCTGTTTAGAACAGGCAACGTAATTAGTGCCGTTATTTCCCAGCAAATGATGTTTTTCAGTTAATTTGCCGGAGATCATTCTTTTTAGTTCTTTAATCGGCGTTCCACTGATAAAAGCAAATTGATATCCTGCCTTGATCAGGCTGTTTATTTTTTGGGCCATTTCTGGAGAGATTTCCTGGCAGCTTTCACAGATTGTTTCATCCACATCAGCAACAATGATGGTCTTTTTAGAAATATTTTTCCAATCGCCTGGAGGGACGATCCCCATTCACTTGCTCCTGGAAATCAACCAACTGCTGCTTTGAACTTTCCCGCCGCCGATATTAAAGATCATTTTTATCCCTAATTCAGAACAAACTTGGCTTTCCGGCGTATTATCCTCTTTCCGATCGCCGCCATTGGCAAATATATCGGGTTTAATTTCTCTTAAGCTCTCGCAGACAGACAGATCTTGAGGATTTTCCGAATGTTTGGTTAATATAACTTCATCGACGCAACCTAACGCTTTAATAACTTCGGCGCGTTCTTCCTCAGGCATGAATTCCTTGCCCTTCTTTTTCCTTAACCAATGATCATTATTGACAATAACAATTAATTTATCGCCAGCCTTCTTAGCTTCTTGAAACATCCGCACATGGCCGATATGCAAGGGGTCAAAACCTCCAGAAACTGCCACTACAATGGGTCGAGAATGTTTACCTGCCATCTTTTTTGTAGTTAAGGTACTGGAAAATGATTTATAATGGTTATGAAAAGATAAATCTGAAAGAACAAAATTTTCTCGTAAAATTTATAAATAACCCCCATAAACAAGCTTACAGGACGGCCATAGGGATGGAGTTCACCTGTTCCCATTTCGAACACAGAAGTTAAGGCCATTTCCGTTCCTGGTTGTACTGCACTGCGCGGGAACCCAGGTTAGCTGTCCACCTTTTAAGCCGTTTTCCCTTTAATAAGAAGCCTATCCAGATTATTCTTTAGAGAACTTTGAAAAATAGAGATTTTGTTAATTTTTTGATCTGTTACTGACAAAATCTCGACTATTTCACAGTCTCTTAGAGAATTTTGTCGATAAAAAATTAATTATTCAAAATTCTCTTTAATTTAGAACATTCTTTATTCCACAACTATTTTAAACCCAATTCTGAACTTTATTTAAACGGTGATAAGAAATTAAAGCGATTATTCTAGCAGCTGGTTATGCTACTAGGCTGTATCCTTTGACCAAAGATAAAGCCAAACCTTTGTTAGAAGTTGGCGGCAAAAAAATTATTGATCATATCCTGGATAAGATTTATCAAATTAAGGAAGCCGCAGAAATCTATGTAGTAACCAATGATAAATTTTATTTGGATTTTTTAAACTGGTCCAGAGACAAAAAAGATTCTAACCTGCTGGTTTTAAATGATGGAACTAAAGCCAATGAGGATCGGTTAGGAGCCATAGGCGATATTTATCGCGTCATAAAAGAACGGAAAATTGATGATCATTTGTTAGTAATTGCCGGCGACAATTTATTTGAATTTTCTATCCGGAATTTTGTTGATTTTTTTAAGCAAAAAAAGTCGTCCATTGTTGCCTTGCGCGGCCTAAAAGATAAAAATAAAGTAAAAGGAAAATTCGGGGTGGCTCTGTTAAAAAATGATCGAATTATTGATTTTCAGGAAAAACCAGAAGAGCCCAAAAGCTCTTTAGCATCTACAGCCTGTTATCTATTCCATAAAGAGGATTTGGGATTTATTAAAGAATTAGCCGAAAGCGGCAGCGATTTATCAGGATTGATTCTTAAAAAATTAGTTGAGGAATCAGAATTAAACGGCTTCGTTTTTACTGAAGCCTGGTTTGATATCGGCTCATTTGAAAATCTAGAAGAGGCTAAATTATTCTATGAACATTAGTGTTTATGGAGCTGGTTTTGTGGGATTAACTGCCGCTGCCTGCCTGGCTAATATTGGGCACCAGATTATTTGCATTGATTCAGATAACCACAAAATTAATCTGCTTAAAACCGGCAAAATTCCTTTCTATGAGCCTGGGCTGCAGGAATTAACTTCGCTAAATGCAGCTAAAGGGCGGCTAACTTTCTCCACCGATGGAATTGCCGGCGCTAATGCTGAAGTAATTTTCAACTGCGTAGGAACTCCGCCTAAAGAAAATCATTCAGCCGACCTTAAGTTTGTGTTTCAAGTAGTGGATATAATTGCTAAACATTCAAAAAATTATTCCGTTCTAGTCAATAAAAGCACTGTTCCTCCTGGAACTGCTCGAATGTGCCAGGAAAAATTACTCGCAACCCCTGTAGAAGTTGTTTCTAATCCTGAATTTTTAAAAGAAGGGTGCGCCGTATATGATTTTACCCATCCCGACAAAATAGTTATTGGGTCTTCATCCGATAAAGCTAAAAAAACGGTTAGAGAAATGTATGCCGGATTTGAACGATCCTACTTGAAAATATTCGAAACTAATTGGGAAACGGCTGAGCTGATTAAATACGCTAATAATGCTTTTCTGGCAACGAAAATTAGTTTCATTAATGAAATAGCCAACATCTGCGAGCGAGTTGGCGGGGATATTAAAGATCTATCTACAGCGATAGGCATGGATTATCGAATTGGCTCAAAATTTCTGCACGCCGGGTTAGGTTATGGCGGATCTTGTTTTCCTAAAGATATTAAGGCCTTAATTCATACCGCCAATGATTGCGGATATGAAGCATCCTTGCTTAAAGCTGTTAATACTATTAATGAACGACAGAAATTAGTAATTGTGGATAAGATTAAGAAAACTTTTCCTTCTTTAGCTGATAAAGTATTTACTATCTGGGGATTGGCATATAAGCCCAAGACCAGCGACATTAGAGAAGCTGTCTCGCAAGTAATGATCTCTAAATTAATTTCCCTTGGCGCTAAAATAAAAGTTTATGATCCCATTGCCTTGGAAGAAGCTAAATTGGTCCTAGGGAAGAAAGTAACTTATTGCGGCTCCCTCCAAGAATCCCTTATTGGAAGCAATGGCTTAATCATCGCCACAGAATGGGATGAATTTAGAGGCGCTGATTTGCCGGAAATGGCTAAAATAATGAATGAAAAATTTATTTTCGATGGCAGAAATATTTATGATCCCAAGATAGCCGCAGAAGCGGGATTTAAATATTATGGAATTGGAAGAAGATAGCTTCTTAAAACTAAAAGAAATAAAGATAATGAAAGCTGATGAGTTTAACTGATAGAATTATGAAAATTGATAGAACTGATCCAGCATATATTAGCGCGCTGATAGAAAAGAAACCTCGCCGAGGCGATCCAAAAGAAATAGAAATCGTCAAGAAAATAGGTGAAACTGTTCTTAGAGAAGAATGGGCTAAAGGGGCATTTTCTGAGATAAGCCTTATTCAAAAAGATTATCTAAAAGAAATGATTGCTAATGCTGGTAATCAGGAGTTAATTCATCGGCAGACGCAGGATGTTTTGGCTGAAATCTCTAAGTTATTACGTTCTGAGATTGTGGAAAGTGAAGAAAATCTAGCTAAGCTTTCAGCTCGACAACCAGTATTAGTGACCACGAACCATTTTGGATCTTATAAGCTGCTTGGACTAAAACCAAAAGAAGATTTAGGCGCGGATATCCTAGGTTACGACTGGATTTATCCTTTTCCCATGTATTTTGCAGCTCTTAAACCAGTGGCAGACAAGGCCGGTAATAATTTATATTTATGTATCGGATGATTTCCCTCTGGTCTTTGGAGAGATTCATAGGAATGCTGGTTTCATAAATGTTCCTCCGCAAAAAATTATTATCGGTGGAAGAACAAGGCTTATACAAGATCAAATCAAGACTTTAATTGGAATTCACCCTAATGCTGCAATAGTTAATTATCCTGAAGGCGGAACTAGCGGTAAATATAATGGCCTAGGCCCGTATGATTTAGAGCCTTTCAGCACTGGCGGTTATGTGATTGCAGCAAATCTTGGTCTCCCAATACTGCCTGTAGCCCAATATTTCCATAAAGATAGGGGCTTTCAACTTAAAGTCTTCGAACCATTTGTGCCTCAAATCACAGACAGCGATGGATATCAAAGATATGCTAATGCTGATTATATAAAAATACAAGAGTGGCTTGATCGAAGAAAGAATGCCTAGGCTCTTTAGGCTCTTCCATAACATATATAAGACATTCATTTAACTAAATCGGTATGAAAATTTTAGTAACTGGCGGAGCCGGATTCATCGGAAGCCATGTTGTTGATTTTTTAGTTGAGAGAGGTGATGATGTTGTAGTTGTTGACAATCTTTCAACTGGCAAAAAGGAAAATCTTAATCCTAAGGCATTATTTTACAAGTTAGACATTAACTCTGAAGTTCTGGAAGAGATATTTAAAGGAAGTATTGAAATCGTAATACATTTGGCGGCGCAAGTCAGCGTTTCTAAATCTCAAGAAAATCCAGCACAGGATGCTTTTGTTAATATTAATGGCAGCCTTAACCTGATTAACTTCACCAAAAAATATGGAGTAGAAAAATTCATTTACATTAATTCAGCAGCTATTTTTGGTGATCCGCATTATTTGCCTATTGATGAACATCATCCAAGAAATCCTAAAGCCAATTATGGCATCTCCAAAAAAGTCGTTGAAGATTATTTGAAATTATCTAAAATAAATTATGTTTCTCTGCGATTAGCCAATGTTTATGGCCCCAGACAAATCGCTGAAGCCGAAGGCGGAGTAGTAGCAATATTCAGTAAAGCAGTTATTAATGGTGAAACTGTTTTTATTCATGGCGATGGCGAACAAACAAGAGATTTTATTTTTGTTACAGATGCAGCCAAAGCTATTATCTGCGCGATGGACAGCGGACGAGGCTGTTTTAACATTGGAACTGGAAGAAAGACAACCATTAATGAATTAATTAAGATCATTAAATCAATTTGTCCATCGGAAATCCATGAACAGGAGGCTCCAGTTAGGGGTGGGGATATTCATGATAGCTTTTTTGAAGTTGGCAAAGCTAGAGAATTCCTAGAATGGGAAGCCGAAACTAGTTTAAAGGATGGATTGAAAGAGACCATTGATTATGAAAGAAACAAAACCAAAAATATCCGTAGTAATTTGCGCCTATAACGCAGCTCATTGTATTCAGGGAATTTTTAATTCCTTGAAACTGCAGACATTTAAAGACTTTGAAATCGTAGTGGTTAATGACGGCTCTATTGATGAAACAGAAGAGATTGCTCTAACCAATGGCGCCAGGGTTATTAGCACCAAACACCAAGGATTATCGGCTGCCAGAAATGAAGGAATAAATAACTCGCGCGCTGAAATCGTAGCCATTATTGACGCTGATTGTTATGCCAGATATGATTGGCTGGAAGAAATCTACAACGAAATCAGCGCCGGAGAAGCAGTTGTAACTGGAAATACCAGAATTCCCAAATCAACTGTTCTAGGAAATTGCATTTCCGGATTAGGATATCCTGGCGGAGCGCATCTCGGGTTTGAAAAAATGTGGCCAGTTGACAAAAATAGTTATACCAACCATTTAGCCGGAGGTAATTGCGCTTTTAGAAAAAAAGCGATAACTAAATTGGGAGCGTTTAATAAAGATCTTACGATTACTGCTGATGATGTCTACTTATCGATGAAATTATTAAATAACGGCCTGAAAATAAAATACGCCCCCAAGATGATTATGTATCATTTACCAAGAAAAAATCTTAAGACTTTTGTAAGCTGGCATTACACCAGAGGCAAAGGCAGTTATTTATTTAAAAATAAAGTTGGTTCTTTAAGAAATTTTTATCGGCTGCGTTTATGGTCGACTAAAAATATGATTAAGAAATATTGGAATGACCCAAAATTAATAGTCATTATTTTTTTGCTTATTGTCAGTTTTGCAGCGCAAAAAATAGGATATATCATTCAGGCTCATTCTACTGATAACTAGTGTTCTGACAAATTAATTATGCGATATTTCTATCGTCTGCAATGGTGTATGAAAACTATTTGTCAAAGCACGATCTATTTTAAGTGTTGTATTTGTTCTAGAATTATCTTGTGAAAGATTAGTATCTCCGAATGCTGTGTTGCATAAATACAAAATAAACAACCAATAATTACAGAAAGTCAGAGTTTGATTAAAATATTTTAGCGATTTTTGATTAAAAGTTGAATTATGCAGCACCGCAATCTCCGAATAAGAATTCTTAACTGAAAAGCGCTCAGAAAAATCAGTGAACAAAGCCATTAATCTTCCGGAGCATTATAACACGAATATTTAGTAAAACAGTATTAGCTAAATGCTTTTCGAAAATAAAAATCCCAACTGCCCCAAGGGGCGGGGTGTATAACTGGAATTTCTTAAGTTAAGGCGTTCGTTTTCATCTATACCTTATCCTATACTTTATTCTCTATACCTTATCCTATACTTTATCCTATACTTTATCCTATACTTTATCCTATACTTTATCCTATACTTTATCCTATACTTTATCCTATACTTTATTCTAAATTCTTAGTGTTGCTTTCTTGCTCTTTATTCTGCTCAAAGGTTCTGATTCGCCAATATTGCAAAAACAGGCGCCGGCCTAGCTCTAGGGTAAGAATAAAAGCGTACACCCACAGAGTAAATAACCAAGCGTTAGGAAAGAAGTATCCAGCCAATACCCCCCAGAACATAAAATTTAGCGGGTTATCCATCAGAAAAAAATCAGTAATCCAGGCAATTATTCTATTTTGCTGGCTTTTCATAGAGAACTGTTCGCCATACACAATTGATTCCATTTCTTTGCGCATTTCCAGGTTGCTTACCCAAATGCCGTTCATAGTGATAGCTTTGGAGAGCAAAAAAGAGTAGGCGGCAATTCCCCCAGCCAGAAAAGAAATAGCTTCGCCGGTATTTAAGTAAGTACCAACAGCTAAACATAGGAGCAACAGGGAGTTGCAAAGATAGTGCCCAAGATAATCAGTATAGATAGCATTGTAAGAATGTTTTTTCCGAACTCTAAAGATAATTCCATCTACGCCATCTAAAATTGAAGCTAATTGAAAAATAGCTAGAGCAATAACGGTAAGAAGAAAATTTCCAGTAGTCATTAATAAGGCGGTGATAACTTTTATAATAATCCAGATAATCGTAATTTGAGTTGGATTAAATGGCAAATAGAGAAAAATCTTAGCCGGGTAAAAAGCTAACCAATCACACATCGGGTTAAGAAAACCGGCAGTGCTTTTCTTGCTGGCAATTTGACGCAATTCTTTAACGGAAGGTATTTGACCCATAGTTAAAATACCAAGCGGCGCTTTTTAAAATTTACTAAAGAGAATTTTGAATAATTTATTTTTTATCGTTTATAAAGTATCCAATACTTTTAAACTAGAGAAAATCATTTTTTAATTGTTCATAAAGTATGAACTAGAGAAAAATTTTTCATTTTTCTCGTTTTCTCGTTGACAAAATTCTCTATTTTTCAAAGTTTTCTAAACGAAAGGAACTATATTCTGTAATCATTATAACTAAACTGAGAAAAACAGGCCTATGCCTAATTACGTTTTAGCTACCTTTAATAAAACCGGCCCGGCTCCACGAGTGGCTCATACCACGGTTCCAGGATATGCCTATCTTACTATTAATGATTTGACCGCAGAGGGGAACGTAGACTTTGTAGCTGTAGCTAGCAAATACGGCTTAGGTAATCCTGATGCTTCTTTTAGACTCTGTGGGTATGACAAAAACGGAGATCCTTCGCCAGATTCATTTCCTTGGCAGGAAACTAATTTCAGTTCAGGTGATCCTAAAATTACCAGCAATCTGGTAAAGGCAGTAGGCCAGCGTTTAGATTCTTATACCATTCAGGCTCTTCGCAATAAAGTGCTTCCCGTTCAAAATAATGTAGTTGAAAATGCTGTCCAGGGAATGCTAGCTCGCGATGGAAGATTTATCCTGGGCAGCAGAGCAGGCGGAGCCAATGCCAGCGATCAGGGCGGTACACTGCAACCTATTCCGGGGGGAGGCGTAAGATGGAAAGATTCTTATCATAGCGACCCCTTAACTGATGCTTTTGTTGCTGAAGCTTATGAGGAAGCAGGCGCAACCAGAATGACCGGTATACGCTTATACGGTATCTTCAACCAAGTCACGCAACATATCAATAGACAATCTCTGTTCATAGGAGAACCAGAGCAATCTATTGATGACTTGATCGGAAAAATAGAATCTGGAATTACTTTTTACCAACAACAACTTGCCAAAGGAAAATCAAAACGAGAATCTCGATTAGCGTTGCGGGAGAGTTGTCATCCGATGGATGTTTGGGAAAATACTCGCGTCTGGTCTTTTCCTTACAATGTTGATACATTTCTCCAGCTACTTTCCGACGGACATTGGATTAATCCTCAAGGGGGAAAAATGAAATTAATTGGTTCTCTTCCTGCCGACCTATACATCGCTGGCGTAGTAGAAGGCGGTCCAGACTTCAAAAAAGAAGCGGACAAACTATCCTTTGCGCAAAAAGAAATCATCGATAAAACACGACCTAAACGACACTGAGTTACTAATCATTTCTTGAACCAGTTGTGGTTTGTAAAAAGTATTTTACTTTAAATAGCCTAAACTATTACTCCCAAGTAAGGTAGAATTATAATTCATTTTATTTTTAAATAGATCAGCCATTTAAAAAATTTCAATGCAAGCCGTTATCTTAGCCGCTGGAAGAGGAACGCGAATCAATGCCAACCGGGAACCTATTCCTAAACCTCTCTATACTATTGAAGATAAGACATTAATCGAAAATGTCCTTCTAAATTTAAAAACTTGCGGAATTTCAGAATTTATTATTGTTGTAGGCTTTATGGCCGATAAAGTTGCCGAAAAATTGGGTGATGGTTCCAGCTATGGAATTAAAATCAAATACGTAATGAGCCCTTATGGAGGTAAGGGGATAGGTCTTGACCTTCTTCTAGCCGAAGATTATATTAAAGAGCCATTTATTTTAGCCATGTCTGACCATTATATGCCTGCTGGAGCAGTAAAAAAGATCGTTGATTATCCTTTAGGATATAATGCCTGCGCTCTGCTGGTTGATAAAAAATTAGATACTATCTTCTGGCTGGATGATGCAGCCAAAGTACAATTGGAAGGAGATAAAATTATTGGCGTTAATAAAAAATTCACCGATTATCAAGCTGTCGACTGCGGCGTCTTTAAATGCAGTCCGATTATTTTTGAAGCGATAAGAACAACCAGAGAACATCCTGATGCCATGAGCGCAGCCGTAAGCATCTTCGCCAACGATGGCAAAATGTTTGCTGTAGATATTGGCGAACACCTCTGGGTGGACATAGATGAATACTCTGAATTGGAAGCAGCTCGAGAAATGTTCAAAACCAAAGAGATCAGAGTAGCTGTTGTAGGGGTTGGCAACTGCGCTTCTAGTCTAGTGCAGGGAATTGAACATTACCATAATAACGACACGACCATTGGAATTATGCATTCATCTATCGGAGGATATGCCGTTACCCACATTCGTCCGGTGGTCGCCTTTGATGTTGATGTGAGAAAAGTAAATAGAGATCTCTCTGAAGCTATTTTTGCCCTGCCTAACTGCACTAAATTTATTGCCAAAGTTCCATATCTCAATGCTCCAGTATTTATGGGCCCCCTCTTGGATGGGGTCTCGCCACACATGCTGGAACACTCTAACAAAGATCAGACCTTTTTACCAGCCGATGAACGATCCGTAGACGTCGTTGCTACCCTTAAAAAGTATCGGGTGGATATAGTTATTAATTATTTACCGGTTGGCTCAGAAGAAGCAACCAGATTCTATGCTCAAGCAGCCATTGATGCCGGGTGCGGGTTTGTTAACTGTATTCCGAGTTTTATCGCCTCAAACCCGCAATGGGCTAAAAGATTCAAAGACGCTGGATTGCCGGTGATTGGCGACGATGTTAAATCCCAATTAGGCGCGACGTACATGCATAGAATGTTAGTGCAGGCTGCAGTTGACCGTGGCCTTAGAATCAGGACAACTACTCAGTACAATCAGGGCGGAAATACAGATTTCCTTAACATGACTGCCGAGCATCGCTTAAAACATAAGCTAGCGAGCAAGCAAGAATCAGTGATCAGCCTGCTTAATGGCCAAAAATTGGAGCATGAAGCTTATTTTGGTCCTGGCGAAGGAGAAGGGCTGTCTGGCAAGAAGGGACATGGCTGGCGCGATGGGCAGAAAGATGAAAAAACCGCAGTTATTACCTTAGAGGGCAATATCTGGGGAAATATACCCACTAAATATCGAATTGATCTAACGGTGGAAGATTCTCCTGATTCGGCGGGTATTGCGGCTGATGCTATCCGCTGCGCTAAACTAGCTATGGATCGCGGTTTAAGCGGAGCTATTGAGGAAGCTTCATTCTTTTTCTTCAAGCATCCGCCCAGACAGATTCCAGATGCCGAAGCCAAAGAAAAGCTGGAACAATTCATCTTAGAATCTGCTAAAAAAGCGACTGGAATGGACCCTATTAAGTTCCTAATCAGTTAAGCTTCTGTGCTGAGTTTAATATTTGCTCTTTTTCGTATTCGATTGGCGGTTTGTAGCCAATGCCGCTATGCAGCCTTTTCTTGTTGTATGCCTAAAATCTCTATTCCACAACTCTAAACTCCGGCAATGGTACAATAAATTTACCGCCTTTAGCCCTCCATTCAGCTTCCCGTTCATACATCTCATTAAAGAAAGCATAAGGCAGCACTAAAAAGTAATCCGGTTTTTCCCTTCTGGCTTCTTCTTCAGGCACGCATTTTATTTTAGAGCCAATGGTATATTTTCCCCACTTCCAGGGGCTGCGTTCTGAAGCAAAGGGAATTAAATGGTGATCCAAGCCGTAATACTGCAAGATTACATTGCCTTTAGTTGAAGCGCCATAAACCCAGACTTTCTTGCCTTTGGCTACTTCTTGTTTAACAAATTCGAAACATTTTCTCTTATTTTCTTCCAGGCGGTTAAAAAATTGTTTGAACGTTTCCACATCTTGCAGCCCTTTCTCACTTTCTTTCACGGCTTGCACTCTTTTTTGTTCTTCTTCAGTTTGCAATCTGGCGCTTCCTTTTAATTTAGAAAAAATCCGGTAGCTGCCGCCGTTTACGTTATTTATTTCCACATCAAAAATATCTAAGCCGTTTTTATTAAATAAGTATTCCAAGGAGCTAAAGGAGTAATATTCAAGATGCTCATGTACAACATTTCCCACATCGTTGGTATCCAGCATATTTTTAAGACACATTAATTGAGCAATAAATACGCCATCATCAGTCAAAGCCTTTCCGGCATCAGAAATGAATTGATTAGGGTCTTCCATATCATAAAACATGCCGATGGCAGTTACTACTTTAGCCCTTTTTCCAACCTGCTGCATATAGCCGTCATAATTCCAGAAATCATGAATATGGCAAGTTAATCCTATCCGGCCTTCTTCTTTCAAATTGTCGGCAGGCTCTACACCGACGGCAATTAATCCCAAAACTTGGTATGTTCGGAGCAAAGTGCCGTCATTAGAACCAATATCTAATACGATATCCCCTTTTTTCAATTTAAACCTCTGTTCAGCTTGCTGGGTTATATCTCTCAACGCCAGCTTCATCGTTTCAGTAACACCAGATTTGTACCAATAAAATCTTTTATATAGCAATTCCTGCGGAGCCGTGTGGCGCAGTTGCACTAAGGTGCAATTTTCACAGAAAACTAAGTCTAGCGGCGCTTTCAGCCCGGAATAAACTTGGTCTTCCGGCACGAAATCATTAATAAATTGTTCTCCCAGGGAAAATAAGTCCACTAATTTTTTGGAATAACAAACGCGGCAGGTAGTTCTGAAAGTAGTTTTAGGAATTGTTTTTGTGTCCATGGGAACATCTTTCTATAAATTGTTAATAAAGGTTTTGATTGTTTAGTCGCGGACAAAAGTTCTGCATAATCTTTTCCGTAACTAACGTCTGAAAGACAGATTATTGTTATAGCAAATGTGTTAAATATTCGTACACTTATCCACACATTTGCTATTAGTAAAAATATATTAAAAATTAATGTCCTCTATTATAATTCACAATTACTATATGCGATACTTATGTCTTTTATTATAGCTTCATAAAGTTTATAACTTAATTTCTGGGAACGAATTTAGATGGCTGACAACTGCTATAATGCCTGTTTAATTGACTGCTCGATTCTGCCGTGGGAGCAGTCTTCACTGGAATCAACGAATGAACGCCATTCTGGCAGGACGACCATCATTGATTATCTAGGGATGGACTCATTAAATGTAAGAGTGGGCAGTTATAAAGATGATAGCTTGGCTTACAGAATTCATGCTTCGGCATCGAAATACCTGGCTGAAATTATCCGTAATCATTTAGGTCCGATTGCCGATAGCGAGTTATTAAAGCCGCAGAGAGAGGTTTTGTTTGTGGGGGCTATCGCTGTTTATGTTTCCGGCGAACTGCCCTTTATTAAAGTTGCTGGATACGATCTTGCTGCACAGGGAAGAATTTGGTCTGCTTCAGCGGATGTCGAGAATGCTAAAAAGCCGAACGGGTTAAGGCAATTAGTGTTAGGGAAATTTAAAACCGTTGAGGAAGCTGTTGCGCGGGTGGAATCGATTATTGGCTGGTATGCAGTTCAGGAAAGAATGTCTGGTTAAGGCCGTTTTTCAGGTTTTGGGATTTTCCTACAAAAACCACTGGTGGAAAAATCATATTTTATTTCTTAAACACCAGCCATCTATTTATCAAAAAATTAAGAATTGAAACCATTCCAGCTACGATAATAATTGAAAGCAAATAATTAAAATTCCAGGTTACGCTGGCAATATAAACGAGAATCCAATTTAAATCGCTGATAAATAGCACTACAACAATAAACAGCCAAAAGCGACCTTTTTTTCTAAAGGTAATTACTGAATGATACCAAAATAAGAACAGGGCCTCAATAACAATAGCAATAGCTAACGACAGCATATGCCATAATCCGAAAAATTCTGTAAATATGTAAGTAATGCCCAACCCGATTAATAAACTTAAACCGCCGCCGATTAAAAATTTAAAATATTTTAAACCTTCTTTAAAACTAATTATCTTAATCATTTTATATTTTTTTAATGGTCCCTACAGTAACCAAGGCCACGGCTCTCAAAAAAGAAATATATTTTAATAGAAAATTATCGAGTAGTTCAAACAAACTAAATATCTCCTGGGCAGTTTTTTTATTTTTGAACAAATAAAACAAAAATGCAAAAAAAGAGCCCAACAGGTAAAATTCATGATGTTTGGCCTTCAATAATTTTACTTTATTTAAAGCCATATAATGCGGTTTTGTTTCCATATACGGTGAAAAGGTCCGATAGGGAAAAGCCGCAATCCAGTCTTTTAATGTTTCTTTGAATACCAATAAGCCCCCTTTCTTTAATACGCGCAGGCTTTCTGTTATAGTTTTATCCTGATCGGCATGCATCAATACGCAATTAATATAAACAATATCAAAAGATTCATCTGGAAAGCCCATTCGTTCTGCATCGGCTGTTTTTACTAGGGCTTTTAGTTTATTCTGCTTTAGAAAGTCTTTAGTGGTGATTACACTTTCTTCAGAGATGTCAATAGCCGTTACCAAAGCCCCTCTCTTAATGAACTCAATCGTTTGAGCCCCAGAACCGCAGCCAATTTCCAATAATTTTTTTCCTTTAATATTGCCTAGAAGTTGGTAAGTAAAATCCACGGCAGTCTTATGCATAATTAAGTCTATTAACTCTACGTCGTCTCTTTTTCTTGAGGAAGACCAGGCCTGATCCCAGAAACGATGATCTTTCATTCTAAATTAAAAACACGAGGTTGGTTTAGAGTGCGGCGGCAAGATCTTTCTTTTGGTCTTGGGAAAGCGCAGGTTTAAAACTTTAAAACCATACTGAAATCCCAGCTTAAACAAGGTTTTAAATCCTTGAGTTTTGGATGTCCCTTTAGTCCGATCTTTATAGATATATCCTACTTCGGTAACATCAAATCCTTGTTTCACGCAGTTGTAGGCAAATTCCGCAAAATATTCTCCGAATCCCTGCCTTTTCCACCTAACATAATCCAGAACCTCTTTTCTTACAGCAATAAATCCGGAGGTATAATCGCGAACTTGCCAGCCTAATAAAACGCAGGAATACCCATTCAAAATAACGCTTAAAGCCGATCTCCAGACCGGACGCAAATCTTTTCCTCCCGGAGCATATCTAGATCCGATAGCCACGTCATATTTTTTTATTTGCTCAACTAGACGGGGAATGTCTTCAGGAGGCAATCCTAAATCGCAATCCATCCATACTACGACATTTCCTTGAGCGGCTCTTACTCCATCATCCAATGCTGAAGCTAATCCTTTTTCATTAACGCGATGAATAAGCTTGACTTGTGTATTTTTAGCGCTGATTTCCTTAACTATTTTCCATGTGCCATCGGGGCTATTATCATCAACTACAATAATCTCTTGAAGTTGTTCTCCAACGCTCTTGGAAATTCTGTCTATAGCTTCCTGAATATTTTCTTTTTCGTTATAGGACGGCAAGACTACTGACACGCGTGGTTCCCACCGGATTTCAAATTCCTGCATTCTTTTATCTTCTGAGAGCATTTTTTTGCGCCTCCTTAATTATATCAGTAATGTATTCAATTTGTTCAACTGCGAGATGGCTGGAAGATGGCAAATATAATCCATCCTTTTCCAGTATTTCAGCCACCGGGCATTCGGTTTTATCTGGAAAATGTACCTCTTTTTTATCATAATAAGCCGGTTGTTTATGCATGCCGATGAAAAAAGTTCTGGTATCAATGCCTTTCTTCTTTAGTTCAGCCATTAACTGCTTCATACTCATTCCAAATTTTTTCTCATCAATCAATAGGCCATACATCCAATAGACGTTCTTAGCCCAGCTTCTCTCTGGCGGAAGGGTAATTCCTGGAACTTTTTTTAACAGATAGCCATACAAGTAAGCGTTATGTCTTCTGGCTTCAACTAACTCTTCAATTCTTTCCAACTGCGCCAGACCAATCGCCGCTTGCATGTTAGTTAAGCGGTAATTATATCCCACTTCTTGATGCAAAAACCGCGGCTCGCCAAAGAAATGGTTGCGTAACTTCCTAGCTCGCTCAGCCCATTGCTCATTGTTAGTAACAACCATGCCGCCTTCGCCCGTGGTTATAATTTTGTTAGCATAAAAACTGAAACAGGCAATATCTCCTAAAGAGCCAACTTTCCGGCCTTTATACTCTGCTCCATGAGCTTCAGCCGCATCTTCGATAACCGACAATCCGCGTTTCTTAGCAATTTTATTTACTTTATCCATATCTACGGGATGGCCATACGTATGCACTACCATAATGGCTTTGGTTTTAGGCGTAATTTTTTCTTCGATTTTATTAACGTCAATATTCCAAGTATCCAGTTCAGAATCAACAAAGACGGGCTTAGCGCCAGCGTATAAGATAGCATTAGCGGAGGCAGCCATGCTAAACGTAGGGGTAATTACTTCATCGCCCTGGTCAATCCCCATAGCTTCGATAGCCAGATGCAATGCCGTTGTCCCATTGGAACAACTCACGCCATATTTAACTCCGCAATATTCCGCAAATTTAGTTTCAAACTTATTGATAAATTCGCCGGCAGACGAAATCCAATTAGTTTTTACGGCCTGAGTGATATACTTAAGTTCATTTCCTTCCAAAGTTGGTTCACAGACAGGTATAAACGCATTGTCTGCCCGATATTTAAACCCAGCTTCTGCTAAGCATTCCTGCACATAAGGATGCCAGGAACGATCGATAAAAGAAAATAATTCAAATTCGGAATGCAGGCGATCTAATTTAACTTTATTTAATTCCTCATCGCTAACTTCTGCCATATAGCAGGTATTAATGGTATGCGTTCCGCAACCGTGGCCAAAGGGATCTCCTTTAAAGACAGTTTCATAACCGCCGGCGACTTTTTGTAGATTACGAACATCAATTCCAATTTCTTCCTTTACTTTCCGTTTTGCTGTCTCGGCTAAACTTTCATTTCGCTTTGCCCGGCCGCCTACCAGCCACATTTCATTTTTAGCCGGTTCATTATCGCGTTTTACCAATAAACATTTTCCATCGGTTGTTTTAAGAACAATATCCACGCAGGCAATAGGCATGTTCTTATGAAATTCTTGGTATTGTTCTGAGCTTAAGTCAAATTTCATTATTTATTCCCTGCAATAAATCTTTTTTCATACTCGCGTCCACGGTATGGCCCTTGTTTTAACTCCACTAACTGGCTGGGCTCTAAAGCTTCCATGCCATGGCCGGCGTTAAGCACTACAGCATCGCCGGCTGCAACAATTATTTCGGAAACTTTGGCATCATTTTCCCTCTCATCATACAAGTCAATTCTGACTTTTCCAGAAACGACATAAAAGAATTCCTGCACGGGAAAGTGCTCTAATTTTTCAAAAGGCAAATGGAAATGCCCTTTAATCATTTTGCCGGATTTCCAATTCTGGGCGCCAATTTGAAATGGGAACTCGTCAGGAGTGGCAAACTCTAACTCTTTATTTTGTTCCGACATCTCATTAAAAATACCGGATGAGATAACTATAGCTAGAATTTTATGGTTATGTTCAATCCTCTTTACACCATTCATAGGTTAAAATTTATGAGAGAACTATAAAAAGGTTATGCAGAATAAATTAATCAGCGATAATTAATCAGTAATCTTATTTTTTTTAAAGAAAACCAGATAAAACAGCCAAGGAATAATTAAGAGAGCAATAATTACGTTAGCCCATAATATTGCCAAACCAAAATTGTGCAGTAATTTTTTTCCGCCAGTGACCTCATAATAATCAACAGCTAATTCTGGATACTTCCAGCCAACTGGGTAAAACCAGAATACATGGCTTCGATCGATAGCTTCATAAGCTTGAAAAGGCATTGTTAGTTGTCCTTCATAGACCAAGAAATGATGTTCGGCTTTAATTTCATGAACCTTCTTTGTTTTTTTCTTTAAGGCTCTGCTTAATTCTTCAGCAAAAGGCGCAATTCGCTGATAATCTTCTGGCTTCCAGCCACAATAAGTTTCCCCGCTGCACTCAATGTAAAATAATGGCGCACGCACCGTTGGGCTATTAAATTTGGAGATTTGCTCTATAAACTCTGGAAAAGATGTTCCAGAAAGATAATGTTTATTATAAAATACCCAAGCATTGATGCCATAATAAATCCTTGGATCAATTACAATAACAGCATTATCTGGAATAGCTTTCTGTGAATAGCTCTCTAAGGCGAGAGCAATAGATTGTTCACGTAGTTTTCCTACTTGAAGCAGAGAACCGGCAGTAAAGAATAAAGTAGCGATAATTATCCCCATAAAAATATATTTAATCTCAAAAATCTTAATTTTCTCTTTTAACAGATCATTTAACTTTATACTGCCATAGCCCCCCATTAGGCTAAAAACCATTGGCACAAACAAATAATGGCTAGCGCTTCCAGTCTGGCCAGCTAAGTATATGAATGGAATGAATAATAAACTGGTGCTTAGCAAGGCCGTTCTCCGATCATTCTTCCAGAGCAAGGCTAGTCCGGTTATCCCTAAAAGAAAAATTGTTCCTTCTAGAGTTAAGAATTGCTTAACTTTGGCAAGTAGATTCGATTTTAGGCGCTCTAAAGCCCAGGGCTTTCCTTCCAGTCCTTGATGTACGGTTTCTCCGATGCCGGCCATTACTGAAAAATAATAGTCAGTAATCCCCTTTTCCTGGTATAGCAGATAATTATAAATCAGCACTGGTGAAATTATCAAGATTACTAGCGCGGCTAGTTTTAAACTGGTTTTTAGATGATGTTTTAGGCCTAAAGGCCTCTGGAGTTCTAGCGAGGAATTTTTCTTCCATAAACTAATAATGTAAGCTGTAAAAGCGATTAATAGGAATATTAGCGCAATGCTTTTAACGAGTATGCTCAGGGAGAGAAAGGTAAAGGCAAGATACAAATATTTTTTAATCTCAGTATTCCAATAACGGGCTAAAAAGTAAATACCAATGGCGATTAATGAGTAAGCTACCATATCCATTTCGATGGTATAGCGTAATACATATCCAGAAACGGCAAAGAAGAAAGCAGACCATAAGGCTAATCCTGAATGTTTAAACCACTCCTTAGCAAGGAGAAAGATTGCAAGTATGGCCAAACAACCAAAAAAAATGGAAGTTATTCTTATAGAAACAGCATTTAATTCGCCAAAGATTTTGTATCCGAGATCAGCCAGGTAAAAATATAACGGTGATTGCTCTACCGTAGATAATCTCCCAGCAGAGATAATATTTAATGGAATTAATGAATAAATCATTTCATCGGTGGCCACATCTGTGTGGTAAGCCGAATAAAGGCGCAAAATAAGAGAAAGAACAATAATTATCAATAACAGCAGCTTAGTTTTATTTATTTTCATGTTTAACTAGTAAAACCAATAGTTAATTAAGGAAAGGCGCAACTTGGCCCTCCATTTTTAGATGTTAATTCGCCGCCAGCCCCTTTACAACAATTATAAATTTCTCTCGCTTTATTACAATGTTCATCACTTCTTCCGCATTTTTCTTGAATGCACTTATCAAAATAATCCCGCCCTTTTCCAGTTATTGCCATTATTGAAAATATTATCATTAACAAAATTAGCCCATACGCAAAAATAAGCAGAGCTTTTTGCCAAATTGTTTGTTTAATTATTTCTTCCATTAATTCACCTTTAAAGCAACCAATAGATTTTCTTTTTGATACACAGGCGTAAAAAATCCAGACTGAATAATCTCCCGGTATTTTTCAGGCAATTTCTGATTAATAATCTCTTTTCCAAATTTTTTACTGAATTGTCTAAAATCCATGCTGGGAGAAATTAATAAATATTCATAATTTTTATTCTTCAGAAACTCATATAATTCCTCCGCGGTTCTATCTAGTATATTAATTCTAAAATCGAGCTCATCTTGGCACCAATTACACCCCCATTTACCAAACCCAATCACTATTTTTGGCCTAGGAGAATATAAGAATACTCTTGTATTATCGGGAATTGTTTTAAACCAGGCTCCAAACTCAAATGCTTCTTGAGGGCTTGAAAAGGCCGAGGAAGTGGGCCAAATTGCTGTGTTTAAATCATATTTTTGTTTGGCTGAAGTTAAAATAATTGCCAGCAATAAAATAGTTAATATTAAGCGCCAGATTAGCTTGTTTTTTGTATATCCGCTTATTACTGATTTTAAAAAAAATATCCCTTCAGCAGCAACTATAGAAACGGGTATAGCCAAGAGCATCCATGTTCTAAAAGCTCCTCTGGCAATAGAAATAGGAAATGTCTCTCCATTAACCGCCCAAAAAGTATAAATTAGCCAAAATAATGTAATTATTAGAGAGCTATTTTTGTATTCTACCAGATGACTTTTATATTTTACTAAAATATAAATAGTGCCAACCAAAGCTAATATGGTTACAATTATCCCGATCCCAATTGGGGTGTTGATTAGGTTTTGCGGCTGGGCAATGAAAAAATCATTGAAACCATATGGTCTTGAACTGGAACCTCCCGCATTAGTGATTGCTTTTAACCCAGCAATTATTTTTGAAAAAAACGTGCTGCTGGAAGCACCTCCAATACTTGCTACTTCTAAACTTGCTACTTCTGAACTAAGGGTACTTAAAAATACACTTAAATTGTATTTTTTAACAACAATTCCCCACCATGATAACGAGAGAATAATGCCGCCCCCTAAAGCTATAAAACCACGATAAAATAATTTTCTTTGAGTAATTGAAATGATAATTAAATACAGTAACAGCATTGTGCTAAGCTTAATTGGTTGTTCCAAATTTTGTGAAACCCAAATTCCCGCAACCATTAAAGCTGCTATATACCACCAATTTTTATCTTCAAAGATATTATTAAAAGCATACATTGCAGGGAAAAAAAGAGTTACTGCTAAGCTGTGGGCCCAAATAAAGTGACTAAGATATGAAGGCAATGCAGCTAAAATAAAGGTAGCTAATAATGCTTTATTCTCGTTCTTAAGAAATCTCTTTAATAGGAAATAGAAGAAAATTATGCCTAAAGAAATAATTAGAGCATTAAAAAATTTCATTGTCCAAGTAATATTTGATGATGTTTGGTGAAGTGTGCCAAGAAGAATGTCATAGGCTGGAGGATATGGATCAATATATGACAAAGTACTATCAAAAAACCTTCCTTTAACAGTTACCGGCGGATCAAATGCTTTTTTTTCTAAAGCAACATATTTAACCCCTTCTGAATGCCCCCAAGGGTCCTCATTTTCTAAATAAGGATAAACAAAAGCTCCTTTTAAATAAATTAATAATGTAATAAAAAAGATAAATAATACAATGGTTGTTCTTAGATTAGATTTTGTTAATGTTAGAATTTTTATTTTAAAATTTTTATTCTTATATCTTAAATATAATTTGTATGTTGGCATAAGTAAAGATAAAAAAAGAAATATTCTCCAATCTAATGGCGCGTGTAATGCATTTAGAATAATTGATAAAATAGCAAAAACTCCTAAACCAATTCCTATTTGCATAAAAAAATTCTCTAAAGAATCTTCAGATTTTTTTAAAAAGTGAGTTGCTCCAGAACCTAATCCCCAAGTGTATAGAAAGAATAGCAATACTGTTACAATACTGGCCATTAATTAGACATCATAATAGGCCTATTTAAACATTGTTAAATAATGGCGTATTGAAAAGTTCGAAATAGCCATCAATATGCGAGGCTCCTCGATTTATACCAAAGGACATAAATTTTCGTAAAAATTTAAGCCCTTTGGTATATACAAAAGGCACAAAATTCTGTTCGGAATTTTGAGTCTTTTGGTATAAAT
>Ga0209541_10003949_pt1 | contig 26762 bp, 28 predicted proteins | sample RifCSPlowO2_01_FD_184027 | JGI IMG/M metagenome (GOLD analysis project Ga0209541, IMG submission 184027) | Groundwater microbial communities from Rifle, Colorado - Rifle CSP2_plank lowO2_0.1 (SPAdes) (version 2) | ecosystem: Environmental > Aquatic > Deep subsurface > Groundwater | place... | reverse complement strand
TAAATCCTTAATAATAATAAATCCTATTATAACTGCTATAATTATTTTTATTTTCTCTAAAACGTCTTCAGATGTTATTCTTGCTTTTCCCCCCATTTTTTCCTTAATAAAATTAATTTTAATGCATTAATATCACTCTTTATATCTGTAAGTTCATCGGTTCTTTTAAACTATTGTTCAATAATTTTTATTCTTCTTTTTATCATAGACATATAATAAATAATTATCGATATAAACCCTATTAAAAGAAATAGAGAGAGTATGGCTAAACCTTCAATCAAGCTTATAGTTTTATAAAAAATAGCTATGAGACTTAAAAATGCCACTCCTATAACATTTGAAAGGTACTTTAAAAACTCTGGCATTATTTTAAAGTTTTATTGCCTTTAAATCAATTGTTGAATTTGAGGATATTTATTCAGTCACAAATTCTACAATATCTTTATCTTTAACAACATGCTTTAATCCAACTTTTTGATTTGGGAATTTTGATGAAGGGCCTGTAACTTTTGCGTATTTTACTTTTTTACTATATCCATGAAGAATTTTCTCTGCAACATCTCCTAATGTTGAATGTGGATGAAGGATAACTGGAATATCTTTATTTTTTTCTTTTCCTTTATGAGTTGTATATACTCTTATTATATCAAAAGAATTCAAAATTTTTTCTTTTAACTCCTCAATTCCTTCTTGTGTGAAAGTAGAGGTAAGGACAAAATTATATCTTTTTGATTTTAGTGTTTCTGAAATTTTTCTTTTAGTTTCATTATCATAATTATCTGCTTTGTTAAAAACAATGATTTTTTTAGCATCTGTTTTTCTAATAGCTTCTAGAACTGATTTAATTTCATCAATTTTTTCTATGACAATTAATAGAGTATCAGTGTTGTTGATAATTCCTTTATCAAAATTTTCAGAAGCAATAGGGGGCATATCTATCATCTGGATATTGCATCCTTGATGATGGAGCATTCCAATGATAGGTTCTGATGTTGAAAAACCGTAACTTGCTATTTTAGGTTGAGCATTAGTGAGAACTTTAAGAAGAGAAGATTTCCCTGAATTAGTTAATCCTATTAAAACAGCTTGCATTTCTGCTTTTTTTATGCCTTTTTTAGCTTTTTGTTTTTTTGTTTTTTTGAATAACTCTTCTTTAAGTTTTTTGTATCGTGTTTTTAGGTTTTTTCTTAATGCCTCGGCCGATTTATGTTTAGGCATGTATCTAAGCATTTCTTCTAATGCTTTTAACTTTTCTTTATCAGTAGTTGCACGATGGTATTCTTGCTCTGCTTTTAGATATTCTGGGTGGGCATTGATTGGCATTTTAAATTTCTCTTCTTTTCTTGAAATCAGACCAAAGAATAGATTGTTTAATTTTTATAGGGGTTATTTCTTTGTTAAGCCTTGATTCTAATCTTATAAGTTCTATTAAAATTCCTCCTAAAATAATTTCAGTTATAGGCGGGGAACTTATAATTCCTAGTAATTTTAAAACAAAAGCAATTATTGCAAATAAAATCAATCCCCATGCCACTATTCCCAGTACTTTTATAATTAATTCTTTGATTCTCATTTAATTTTATTAACAATTAATCCTATGATTATTCCCAGTATTATTGAGATAACCAAACTTACGGCTAAATTTAATTTTAAAAAAATATTTAGCAATGTTAATGCGATTGCCATCATAACTGCCCCAGATATGATAACAATGGCCTCATTTTCCATAATAATTATAAATGGTTTTATTATATAAATATTGGGAATATGAATCAGGAATTTTTTAATAGAAGCGCGGATAAAGTGGCGAAGGAATTATTGGGGAAGATTATAGTAAGAAAGATAAATGAAAATGAATTAAAAGCTCGGATAGTTGAGACAGAAGCTTATTTTGATGAGAACGATCCTGCATCACGAGCATGTCAAAATGGAGATCTAAGATTAACTATGATGATGAGAGCAGGGACAATACTTGTATACGGTGTTCACAATAACTGGCTGGTTAATATTGTGACTGATGGGGAAGGCAAGGCAAGTGCTGTTTTAATTAGAGCAGTTGAGCCATTAAATTTTATTGGAAAATGTAATGGACCTGGATTATTAACTAAAGCTTTATTGATTGATAAGACATTTCATAAGAAAAATATTATTGATAATAATGAGATTTGGATTGAGGATAATGGTAACTTACAAGATTATATATTAAAGAGGGTTCTAGAGGGCAAGGTAAGTTTAGCTAGAAAAGAGAGTGAAAGTAGGGAGAATCTTACATTAAATACCAAGAAATTTGAAATTGTCTCAAGTTTCAGAATTGGAGTAAAAAAAGATCTTCCAAGAAAATTAAGGTTTTATATTAAAAATAATGAATTTGTGAGTAGGAGATGAAATTTGGGAAGATTAATATAAATTAACTAAAACATAAACTTGGAATTTTATTTTGATTTCGTAACTTCTAAATAAAGGTAACAGATAGAAAGATTTAAAAAATCTTATTTACTTATTAAATCATGGAAGATCATTATATAAGATTGATACCCAAAGAAATTAGAGAATTAGGATTTCCAATAGCTAGATTTCTTTCTGAGGAAGAACAAGCAAAGTATGAAGAATCAATAAAACAATTTTCTGGAAATGCGTATGATTCTTTAAACATTCTTAGAAAGGGTTCCAATCTTTGGAAAGTCCTTTTTCTTAATCAAATAGGAATTAGAACCCCCACACTTCCAGAGTTAGAAATTGCATTAGAAAACGGTATGCCTTTAAGTGAACATTATGTAAATGGAAGAGAAGTTATATTAAGAAGTAGAGGGGATAGTTATCAGCGAAATAATTATCTTGCTGAAACTTTGGCAGATAAATTAAAATTAAAATCCTTTAAACATCCTTATATTATTAGAGGATTAGGGATAAAACAGAGTGAAACACCAAAAGTAATTGATTGCGATGGATTAGAGTTTTTAACAGATGATACAGAAGTTAAAGAAGCACCTGATTTTAATCATGAAAATCATGGAAAAAAATTCAGAAGAATTAATGAGGATTATTCAATTGAATGGGATGAAAAAGGATCAAGGACTTTTTATGCTAGAAAAGATGGTTTGTCTAGGTTGTTCCTGAGCTGGGGCTTGGATCTGGGCTCGGACAACGAGCGTCTTGCGGGCTCGGGTGGCTATAGTCGGGTGGTTGTGATTAGCTGAAACAATTTGCATTAGATTTTTCTTTTTAATTTTTCTTTTTAAATTTGCAAATGCAAATTGTTTGCGAAGCCACGCAAAAAAATTTAGAAGAATACATTTCACAATTAAGAGTAGAAACCGAGAGGCAAAAAGCAGTAATTGAGCAAAGATTTGCAGAATCTCTAAAATATCTTCAGACTGGAAAATTATAAAAAGCCCTATTTCTACAGGGTACGCAAACAATTTGGAAATATTATTAAACAATTAAATTATATGTTTTTATGAAACTCGGCGTTTTATTTTCAGAAAAATTTTCTTATAAAGAAACTTTTATTAAAGAATTAACTTTTATGATAAAAGTTAAATCAAAATCCCTTCAAATAAAATTAAAATGAAACTCGGCGTTTTATTTTCAGGTGGAAAAGACAGCACTTTTGCGTGTTATTTGGCAAAGAAACAAGGATATGAAATAAGTTGTTTAATTAGTATTTTTAGCGAGAATAAAGAAAGCTGGATGTTTCATACACCTTCTATAGAACAAGTTAAAAAACAAGCAGAAGTTATGAATATTCCTTTAATAATTGTAGAAACAAAAGGAGAAAAAGAAAAAGAACTTTTGGATTTAGAAAAAGGAATTAAAAAAGCTATTGAAAATTATAAAATTGAAGGCGTTGTTACAGGAGCTGTGGAAAGTGTTTATCAAAGTTCTAGAATACAGAATATATGCAACAAATTGGATATTGAATGTTTTAATCCTTTATGGTTAAAAGTTCAGGAAGAACTTTTAAAAGATATAATAAAAAATAAATTCGATGTTATTATTACGGGGGTTTTTGCTTTTCCTTTCGGTAAAGAATGGCTTGGAAGAAAAATTGATAAAAATTTCATTAAAGATATTAAAAAACTGTATGATAAATATAGTATATCAATAAGTGGAGAAGGAGGAGAGACAGAAAGTTTTGTTGTTAATTGTACTTTATTTAAAAGAAAATTAAGAATAATTAATTATAAGGATTTTGGCTCTGGAAATTCGTGGAGGAGAGAGCTTATTGTAGGATGAAACTAGAAAATGAAAAAGAAAATATACGCTGAAATAGGATTTGGAAATGAAAGTTTTTTATCAACAGAAATAGAGGAGGGTAATAAGGAATATAGGATTGACAGATTTATTATACCTCGGAAAATACAGGGTTTTTATGTTAGAATTTGGATATTAAGAAACGTTTTTGTATTATCAAGTGAGAATGGGTTTAGCATAACTAAGAAAAATAAAAATAAATTAAAGATTCTTTTTGGAATTTCTGGAAATAATAAAGATGATAGAAAAAATTTTAATCATAAACATTTGTAAAGAGAAATTACATTATTGTGAATTTGTTAAGCCTGTTGAGGATATTGTTGTTAGTTTAAAATTAAAATATTTTACTAAACACTATAAAGAATTAAATAAAAAAGATTTAGAAGAAAGTGATAAGATAATTATTTGTGGGACTAGTCTAAAAGATAATGAATTTTTAGAAAATATTAATAAATTTAAATGGCTTATGAATTTTAAGAAACCTGTTATTGGAATTTGTGGAGGAATGGAAATTATAGGAGCAGTTTTTGGTGGAAAATTGAAAAAGAAAACCGAAGAAAGCAAGGGTTTTCTTAAAAAGAAAACCGAGATAGGATTTTATAAAGAAGCATTTAAGAAGAAATTTTTAGGATTTAAGGAAGGAGAAGTTTATCATTTGCATAATTATTATGTTGAGTTTGATAAGAGGTTTGAGATTTTGTCTAGCAATAAAGTTGTTCAGGCTGTAAAGCATAAGAAAAAAGAGATATATGGGTTATTATTTCATCCTGAGGTGAGGAATAAAGAGATAATTAAAAATTTTGTAAGGAACATTTATTAATGGTTATTTCTTAAATTTTAAAAAGAAGTATAAAATGAAAGAGCCAGAATTTTACCGGAAAAAATTGGATAATGGAATAACTGTTTTATTTGAGAAAAGAGAAGTTCCTGTTGTTGCTACAGCAACAAGCATTAGGTTTGGAGCTCAATATGAACCTGAAGATATCAAGGGCATAAGTCATTTTATTGAGCATTTGGTTTTTAAGGGAACGAAGAAAAGGAAAGTAGATGAGATTCCTAGGGAAATAGAAAGTAAAGGAGGAATTATTAATGCCTTTACTTCAGAAGAAATAACTTGTTATTGGAACAAGCTTCCTAGTAAGCATTTTAGTTTAGGCGCAGATGTTTCTCGAGATTTAGTACTACATCCTCTTTTTGAAAAAAATGCGTTAGAAAGAGAGAGAAAAGTTATTTTGGAGGAAATAAAAATGTATCATGATAATCCTCCTTATTATGTTTTGGAAAAAATAAAAGAGTTTTTATATGAAAAGCCTTTTAATTTGCCGGTTTCAGGAAGTTTAGAGAGTGTTTCACGTCTCTCTCGGGAAAGGGTAATTGATTTATACAAACAGATTTATTCTACAAACAATCTTATCTTTAGTGCTGTTGGAAATGTTTCTTGGGAAGAGGTTTTAGAAGAAGCAAGTAAATTCCCTGAAAATAAAAAGGTTATTGGCAATGTAGCTATAAAAAAAAGATTTGGAACTTCTATAGAAAAAAGAAAAGGAATAGACCAAACTCATTTAGTTATTGGATTTCACATGCCTCATTTAAGTGATAAACAAAGATATAGCGCAGAAATATTTGATAATATTCTAGGAGGAGGAATGAGCAGCAGACTTTTTCAAGAGATCCGGGAAAAAAAAGGACTAGGATATAGTGTGAGAAGTAATTTAGAGCAGTCAAGAGATTATGCTTATGAAATAATCTATGTTGGGACCTTAAAAGAAAAAATGAATGAAGTTAAGAGAATTATTTTAAAAGAAATAAAAAAAATGAATGAATTGAAACAAAGAGATTTGAGTGAAGCAAAAGAAAGGCTTATCGGACTAAGAGAAATAAGCAAAGAAAAATGCGATTCTACTATGGTAGATTTGTTGCATGAGGAAATAGCTGGAAATGCCGAGAATTATTATAATTATGAGGATAGTATAAATAAGGTTCCTTTAAAAGAAGTTAGAGAGCTAAGCAAGCTAAAAGGATATAGTTTCTTTGCTTTAATTCCGCATAACTAATTAAATAAAACACAAGAGTTCAATTACAAAATATAATTAATAATAAAAAAATAAACTTTTATTTCATTGCTGCCCAAATTCCAAATATAATAGCAACAACGCCTCCTAGTTGAGCTCCCCAACTTTGGATTTGAGTTACGTAAGGAGTTGCAAGAGCTATTAATCCTCCAAGAGCAGCTACCCATCCAGTCCAGTTTCCCATTTTCTTACCTCCTTTCTTATTATTATAATTTACAGGAAAAAGCTATTTAAATATGTTTTGTTGATATAATTTAAGGATATGGAAATTATTCGAGTAAGATTTATTGAGAAAGCAGAATCTGAAGGATGCGAAAGTGCTCCTACAGAGATCTTAAAACATTTCAAAAATATTGAATGTAAGGAAAACGGGGATAGAATAGAAAAAGAAAAAATAACCTTCGAGGAAATTCACGTTGACCTAGGCAATCAAAAAGAATCAGAGCATCTTATTTTTGAAAACTCTAAGGAGTCTTTTGAAAAAAATTTTAGAACTTTTTTTATAGGAGGGGACACAAGCATTAATTTTCCTCTTATAAACGCCTTTTTTACGACAGAAAAAAATCCTTTAGTCCTTGTTTTTGATGCTCATTGCGGATGTTCTAACAGCGAACTTATGAATAAAAATTGGATTAAAAGAATTATTAATGAAGGAGAGGATGGAAGAAAAATTGTTCTTATTGGGCCTAGATGTTTTGAAGATGGTGAAAAAGATTTTTTAAAAGAACATAATATTTTGTGTATTACTAATAACTTTTTAGGAGAGGATTTAGAGGGTATATGCGATTCTCTTATGGAAAGATCTAGAAATTCAAGCGGATTTTTGATCATTTTAGATATGGATTTTATTGACCCTGCTTTTGCTCCTGGAGTTAATAAAGTTGAGCCAGGGGGATTAAGCACAAGAGAAATGATATATTTTGTAAAAAGATTGAGAAAACTAGAAAATTTTAGAGGAGCAGGCATTCTAGGTATTAATCCAAGTAAAGACCTAAATAATATAACTACAAGTTTAGGAGCTAGAGTTTTAGCTGAATTTTTGTAAGATGAAAACAAGAGCTTTTATTGCTTTAGACCTTCCAGAAGAGGCTATTAATGAAATAAAACAGATACAGGAAAATATTAAAAGAAAGTTTATTTTTACAGAAATTTCTTCTATAAATAAAGAGAATTTTGAAAAACTTAAGAAATCAAAATTCTCTAAGAAGAAATCAGAGAACAAGTTCTCTGATACATTCAAAATCAAAGATTTTGAAGTCTTTGATGAATTTTCCTTAGGAAAATTGGATTATTCAAAGTTCTCTAAAAAAATTTCTGTTCCAAAAACTTTGAATGATAGAAATAAAGTTTTTGTTAGAGGTAAATATACAGAGCTTGAAAATTTACATTTAACTTTAAAATTTTTAGGAGAGATAAATAATGAAAAATTAGAAAAAGTTAAAAAAAGACTTTCAGAATTAAAATTTGAAGAATTTACAGCAAAGCTTGATAAGATAGGTATATTTTCAGGAAAAACACCAAGAGTTCTGTGGATAGAATTAAAAGGAGCAGATATATTGCAGAGAGAAATAGATAATGTGTTAGAAGATTTATTTGAAAAAGAAAAGAGGTTTATGGGGCATATAACAATAGCAAGAATTAAATATATTAAAGAAAAAAAAGAGCTTATAGAATATCTAAAAAAAATAAAAACAGATATCCGATTTACAGTAGACAAATTTTATTTAAAAAAATCCACTTTACTTCCAGAGGGTCCTATTTATGAAGTTATTGAAGAATATCCTTTAAAATAAAATATTTACAATAAAAAGCATTTGTTAGTTTAAATATTTTTAGTATGGAATATCTATTTTTCACCATGCACTACTTTAAAAATTTCTATTTTGTGTGATTATTTTAATGGAGACATTAAAAAAAGAGAGGCATCAAAAAGAGAGGAAAGACCTTACTAGTAATATTATAGAAAAATCTGAAAGAGTTGCAGAACATCTGTCTGAAAGAGTTGCAGAACATCTTAGACAATATCCTGATAAAATTCCTCCTGAAATTTCTTTATATAATGCAGATGCTAATATTTTAGAACAGGTTAGAGATTTTTTGCAAGAGTCTTTAAGAAATAAAGGATTAAAATATAAAAGACCTGATAGAGATGAGGATATTAAAGTTGTTATAGGTTATAAAGAAGAGGAGTATAATGTGGATGTAGGTTATTATCTACGAACTTACGACTCTTTAAGAAATAAATAAGAGTTTAAAAGGTTCTTAAATTCAGTAATAGGTCAAGAATTTAATAAATTCTTGAATTCACCTGCTTTGCTTTTCAATATATCTTTAAGTTCTTCTTCTGATGCATTGAAAATAGATAATAAGTTAGGGAGTTTTTCCAGCAATTTTTCTGATTTTTTAGGACCGATTCCTGGAAATGCTTCTAGAACATATTTTTTTTGTTCTTCTTTTGTTTTAGGGATTCGCGAATGCAAGGAAATTGGGCTTTTGGTTTTTTTCTGTTGTTTTGCTAAAGTTATCAAGTATTGCGCAGTATCTTTGCAATCTTCACTAAACAACAAAGGCATTTGATAGTTCATTAAAAGAGATATAATAAAACCTCTCAATGCCCCAGAAATATCTGAATTTTCCTTGTAAACCTGGTTAATATCCCCTTCAATAATCAATAATTTTTTAGGATATTCTTGCATTTGTTTTAATTGCTGAATTAATCTTTTGCTAATCATTGAAGAGATGAAATCTGAAATAGTTTTTCTCTCTATTATGTTTGTACCTATCACATAGTCTGCTATTTTTAGTGAGCTTATCTCCAATATAATTTCTTTGGAAGAAATTAATTCTGATAAAACAAGAGAATTTTTTTCGTGAATATCCGCTATTATCAATGGCTTTTCTTTTATTTTTTCTTTGCCTCTTTTTTTGAAAATATTGTGGAGCATTTTTTATTTATGTCAGAAAAATAAACTGCACCTTTTAAGGTGCAGACAGTCGTAAACAACTGTCAGATTTTTCTGAGCATCCAAAAAACTCACAAACCACACACTTTAGTGTGTGGTAAACTCAGAGAGTTTTTTTGATTTTAAAACAGCTTTTTTTGCTCTTTATTATCTATTAAAATTTTTCCGTCATTTAAATCTTTTTTTATGTTTTCAATTGTTCGGTACATTCTTTTTTCTCTGCTTCTAGATGCATAATAAAATATTTCATCTAATGTATCAATGGTTAAAAGGATTATTAGCTCGCCTTTCATTAATCTTGCAGTCCTACCAGCTCTCTGTATTTTTCTTATTGCAGAAGGAATTGGCTCATAGAAAATTACTGTATTAACTTCAGGGATGTCTAGTCCTTCCTCACCAATTGATGTCGCAACTATAAGATTTATTTCACCGGTTCTAAACTTTTCAATTAATTCTTGTTGTTCTTTTTGACTTAACCCCATTCCTGATTTTTTTGCTTGACCAACAAAAACTTTTGCTCTTATTCCTTCAATATTAGTTAATTGTTCACAGATTTTCTTGGCTGTATCTCTGTATTGCGTGAAAATAATAAATTTATTTTTTTTATTCTTTTTGATAAGATCGTCAACTAGAGAGCTTAATTCTAAAAGTTTTGGATGCTCTAATTTTTTTGAAATAAGCTCATTGATTTTTATATAAACTTTATTAAAATCTTGGTTTTTTGTTATTTGCTGAACAGCTTTTGATTGTTTTTTAGAAGCTTGTTCAAACATGGATTTAATATAATTTAATGATGAAAAGAGAGTTTGTGTTTCTAATAACTCAATTAAATGCGATAATTTGATAGCTTGTGCACATGCGGAAGCTCCAGATAAAATATTAAAATTTCTATTTCCGGAATGAATTTGAGCCATTATTTTATTTTGTAATTTTAAAATGTTTGTTTTAGTTGGAGGCTCAAATAATAATTTTCTATTTTTTAGTTCTTCGATTTTTTTATTATAAAGGTTTTTTATTAGAGAAGTAATTTCTTTAAATTCTTTAGGAAATTCTACTTTGATAATTTTAAATTCTAATTCTTTTAAATAAGACTTTACATCTTCAGATTCACGAGTTCTAATTTCAATAGTTTCAATTCCAAGATTTTTTGCTATCTGCTCAATTGTTTTTCTATCTGTTCCTGGCGAAGCAGTAAGTCCTAGAACCTTTTTATTAATTGCTTGTTCTTTATATTTCTCAGCAACAGAGGTATAGGCGTAATTTTTTAAGCATCTATGAGATTCATCAATTATTAATAAAGAAACATTTTCTAAGTTATATAGATTATTTATAAGATCATTTTTTAAACATTGCGGAGTAGAAAATATGATATCAGAAGATTCCCATAATTCTTTTCGTTTATCTGCGTTTATTTTTCCAGTAAACAAAACAAATTCAGCAAATAATTCTGGAAGATGTTTTTTGAAATAAGTTAAATGTTGTTCTGCTAATGGCCTTGTGGGAGCTAGGAATAAAGTTTTTGTTCCAGGGAATGAACGTTGTGTGTGGACTGAAAGCATTAATGCAATAAGTGTTTTTCCTAATCCTGTTGGAAGAACAACTAAACAATTTTTTTCTTTACATGATTCAAAAATTTTTTCTTGATATTCTCTTGGCTTTATGTTTATGTACATATTAGAAAAACTAAACTAAAGGTTATAAGGTTTGTTAATTTTATTAGGATAATCTAATTTATCTAATTCTTTTATATAAAGAGGATAATTAATCCTATTAGATATAATAAAGTTAATACAGCCCATATCCCATTAGTTCCGAAGAAAATCTTTGCTCCGTCTAGATTGCTTATGGGAAGGAGATTCCATAATCCATAATAAAGTGAGTAAAGAGCAAGCTGTTCGCCTAAAGAGATTCCAAACAAACTTAAGATATATCCTATAATAGCTATTATTAATAGAATCCAGATTCCTGCTGATGCAGTGTTAGCTACATCTGTTTCATGAGCAAATTCTTTTCTTAATCCTCTTTGCCATCCTCGGTCTTTTACGAGCCTTCTAGAGGTTATTTCTTCATAATCAAACTGGAAAAAGGAAAAAGGCTTTATTGTTCCAAGAGAGAAAATAGCAAGAAAAAAAGGAAAAATTATTCCTAAAGGAATAGGTTTTTTATAAGAAGATTCTTTAGCGAACCAAAATGTTTTCAATTCCCATATAGAATGCTCGATTTTTAACGCATGTTTTTTTCCTATTATTTTCTTTGCGTAAAATGAGGAAGTAATTATAATAAGGAAGATGAAAAGAGTAGTTATGATTTTTATTGGCTCACTCGGAATTATTGGAATAAAACTTATAAATGAAGCTATAATGGAAAATAGTAGGATAAGCACTATTTCTTTTTTTGATAGTCTATGATAATATTTTTTGGAAAGTTTTCTTTTGCTCTTTTTCGGAAGTTCGTACCTTATTTTCATAATCATAAAAGAAGGATAATTTATTTAAAGGTTTAGTTCGTTATTATTTAACAAAAAATGAAAAAAGGAGAGACAATTAAGATTTCATTCGGAAATTTCAAGAAACATTTTAAGAAAGTTATTTTTCTTATATTTATTGTTATCATACTTTTTAGTAGCTTTTATACTGTAGATGCTGGAGAGAGAGCAGTGGTTTTGACTCTTGGAAAAATGTCTCTTATTCCTAGCAAGCCTGGTTTTCATTTTAAAATTCCCTTGGTACAGAAGGTAGTAAAGATGGATGTGAGAACCCAGAAATATTCTGCAGAAGCAAGTGCTGCTTCTCGGGATTTGCAAGACGTATTTACTGAAGTAACTGTAAACTATCACTTATCTCCTGATGAAACTCCTTCAGTTTATACAGATTTAAAGTTAGCATACGAAGACAGAATTATTCAACCAAGCGTTCAAGAAGTAGTTAAAGCTGTTACTGCTCAATATACTGCAGAAGAATTAATAACGCGGAGGGCTTTTGTTAAAGATGCTATACAAGTTCAATTGGGCGAAAGACTTCAAAGATGGAATATTGTGCTGGATGATGTATCTATAACTGAATTTAAATTCAGTGCTGAATTTACTAAGGCTATTGAAGCTAAAGTTACTGCAGAGCAGCAAAAATTAAAGGCTGAACGGGATTTAGAACGGATAGAGATAGAAGCTCAGCAAAGAATAGAGCAGGCAAAAGCAGAAGCAGAAGCTTTAAAACTGCAGAAGCAACAACTTACTTCTGAATTGGTTGAGCTTAGAAAAATTGAAAAAGAAGTTAAAGCAATAGAGAAATGGGATGGAAAACTACCTCAATATGTTGGTGCAGGAGCAACCCCTTTTATTAGTTTAAATTAATACATACCCAACCACAGAAAAGTATTTAAATAGATTTTTTCTTTTTAGATGATGTTAAGAATAAAGAAGGTAAGCGAAGTCGTTGGAAAGAAAGTTTTTACTGACACGGGAGATTTTTTTGGAGATGTTGAAGAGGGTAATTTAGTTGAAAATAAAGTTGATAGTTGGAGAATTAGAGTAGCAAGCAGTATAGGTTCTTTTTTAGGAGGCGCTAAAGGAGTTATTATACCTCATCAATTTGTGCGAGCTATTGGCGATGTAGTTATTGTAAGCAGATCAAGTTTGCCACTGGAAGAAGGGGGAGATAGTGTAGGAGAAACTGTTGATTTGCGGGAAGAACGAGGACAAGAAGTTGGCATATAGGAAAGTTTTTAAGTAAGTTATTCTATATTTGTTAAAATTAAAAGAGGTTTTATGGCAATACCTATACTTTTCGTATCTCCGTTTTTTGTAGAATATATTCTTCCGTTTGTTTTAGTTTTTACAATTGTTTTTGCTGTTTTGCAAAAAACACAATTATTTGGAGAAGATAAAAGAGCAATTGACACTTTAATTGGATTAGTTATTGGATTAATCTTAATAGGATTTCCTTATGCCCGTTCATTAATTATTTTGTTAATGCCTTTTTTAGCTTTTTTTGTTGTTTTATTGTTGGTTTTCATGCTTTTGTATGGATTTGCGAGCGGAAAAAAAGATAGTGAGGGAGGTATATTAAGTTCTGGATGGAAAATAGCGTGGATTGCTTTTATTAGTTTATCTTTAATAACTTATCTTTTAATCATTAGTGGTTATTGGGATTTTGTTTTAAGCTTATTTTTTGGGACGAGAAGCGGACCTATTTTAAGCACAATAATAATGATAGTTGCAATTATAGCTGTTATTGTAGCAGTAATAAAAGGAGAGAAAAAAAGTTCATAAGAACGTAAACTTTTGCATTTTATGTGCAAAATACTGCAAAAGTTTCCGAACTGAACTACAGAAATTAAAAACTCATAAATTAAAATTTCTGATACTCCAACTTTAAAAAAGTTGAAGTTTTCTGTCTCATTCAACTTTTACAAGTTGAAGATTTTGTTGAATCCCCTTATAAAACACCAAAGTCCCTCAAGTAAAACGCAAAAGTTCAGAGAACGAAATATATATAAACATAAATTATTTAATTAATACAGCAGACCAACAAAATTGAAAAAATCTGTTGTTCCGCTGTCTATTAAACCAATAAAACAAATAGAAAAATTAAATTGGTTCAATATAAAAAGAGAAGATGGTTAATCATTTTTTTTATGGATATAGTATTGCTGATTTACTGAATAGTTGGGCAAACATGGGAGTATTTGCTTATTTGCTTCCTTTCTTAATGATTTTTGCATTAGTTTATGGAATTCTTTCTCGTACTCAGATTTTAGGAGAAAATAAAGGAGTCATGGCTACAATTTCTTTAGCTTTTGGTTTATTAGCTTTACAATTTGATTATGTTTCTGGATTTTATGCAAGTATTTTTCCATATGCTGGAATGGGATTAGCGGTTCTTTTAGTTGCCATTATTTTAATGGGATTAATTGCTCCTGAAGCTAACTGGGCGCCATTTGTGTGGTTTGGCATTGGCGTTGTTATATTTTTATTTGTTCTCTTATCATCTATATCAGATATGTTTTGGCTTGGAGGAACAGCTATAGGATTAGTTAATGCTGCTCCTGCTCTTTTAGCAGTTGGATTAGTTTTAGGAATCATGGCATTAATTATTTGGGGAGGAGGAAGAGGCGGAGGCGGAGGAGGTGGGGGAGGTAGAAGAACACCATAATATGGCAATAGATATTTCAGGAATATTTGTATTCATGCCTGTATTTAGTTTTTTACTCATCTTTTTAGTAGTTTATTCTGTTCTTGCAAAAACAACAGTTTTAGGAGAAAGCGGCTGGATTAACATTTTTATTTCATTTACCATGGCTATTATTTTTCTTAGCTTTTCTTCCTTAGAATTGTATGTTTTAACTATTGTTCCTTGGGCTATTGTTCTTCTTATCTCAACATTTTTAATTTTATTGATAGGAGGATTTGCAAGCGGAAAGTTAGAGATAATCATGAACAAAGGATTTGGATGGGTTATAGTTGGATTTTTAATCGCTATTTTTTTAATTGCAGCAATTTATGTGTTTAATCCTGTGTTTCATCCTGATTTAATCATTGCTTCTGGAGAAGGAACAAGTTTCGCGCGACAAATTTTTTCAGGAGATAATGGAAGAGTTTTCGGAACTATTTTATTAATTATTATTGCTGCGGTTGTTTCTCTTGTGTTAGCGAAAAGCAAATAATTATCTTAGATAATCTTCAAATTCTTTATTTTTCTTGTTTTTTGTTTTATGAGGCTCTGAATCTCTGATATTATCCACGATAGGATTCACCATTTTTGAAAATGAATCCTGGGTTGCTTTTAGCTCATCTGAAATAGTTTTTATGTCTTCTCCATATTCTCCAACTTTTTTGATAATAGCAAGTTGTAATTCATTAAGTGTATTCTCTATTTTATCAATTCTATTATTTATTCTCTTAATATCCTCTGAAATTGCTTTTTTAGATTTTATTAAAGATAAGATTTCCTTTTTTGTCTTCATCATTTTTTCTTCTATTATTTGGTTAGTAAGGTCAGAAACAGCTTCGAAATCAATTGTTTGTGGAGAGGTATATTCTGGATAATATTGTTGTGAGTATTCTTGCTGGTCTTGAGGTTCTGTTAATTGTTGTTCTGGATATCCTTGATATTCTTGATAAGGAGAAACTGGAGGTAGTTGCTCTGGCGTTTGATATGGTTGTTCGAATGTTTGAGGTGATTGTTCGAATTCTTGCGGAACATTTAAATAGCTGGTTTCTTCCCGTGAAGTTTCTTCCTGGTCTTGAGGTTCTTCTTGAGTAGGTTGTTGAGTAGCAAGAGTTCTTGTATCCATTGATGGTTGTAAATCTGATGGATGGTTTTTGTAAGTTGGTCTAGGAAAGTTTTCTGGATATTTTGTTAATTCTGATTTTATTTCTGATTGAGAAAGCGCTTCATTTATTTCTTTTGGAGAATATCCCTGGCTTTTTAATGAGAAAATTATCTGGCCAGTAGGCATTCCCTGATTTTTCATCTTCGTAATTTGTTCTATGACTGACATTTTAATTATTTAATCTTCAATTTATTATTAATCATTTTTTCAACATCTTTCATTCTTGCGAATTCTAATGGCTGAAACAACTGGAATTGCCTTTTCAATATATCGAGTTCTGATTTTCTCGCAACATTGCTTAACTCATTTATTATTCTTTGTTGCATTTGTTTTAGCTCTTTAATCTCAGATTCTAAAGCAGAGATAGTCTTTTTAATTTCAAAATTTTCATTGTCAAATTCTTCTTTTGTAGATATAAGATTTTCTCCAATCAATAATGCTCTATCTCTTAAGAGCCTTTGCTTTTCTTCAATCTCATTAAGTCGCGTGCTGAACTCTGATAGAAGAGAATTTACAGAATCTTGTATTTGGTCAGCCATTTTTCACCTTTTTACTTTAAAAGTAATAATCAAGAGTTTAAATTTGTTTTTGTTTTTAAAAAGGTTGTAGTTATGAATTAAAATAAGTAACAATATACAATAATCCATATAAACCATTAAAAATAAGTTAGTTTATGTTTATAAGAAAAAATGCAATAAGTGAAAAATTAAGAGATTTTTTAGAGGGTTCTTTGTTAGATTATTTTAAGTTTGAGTAAGGAGAAGATTTAGATTCTGTTGTTGATGAAGTTTTAAATGACAGAGATTTATTTACGTTTTTAGCTGTTTATCTAAAACAAAATCAGGGATTAAGATTAGGAGTAACAACAAGGTATCATGGAGATGATCCTCCTATTCCTTATTGTTTACATTATGGATTGAAATTAGATTTTGAAGTTCCAAGAAGAACTGCTTTGTATTTTTTTGAGAGTAAAGATCCTTCTTATCATTGTGAAGGAAAAAAATCAATAGATAGTCTTAGATTGTGTTATGAATTTGGATTAGATGTAAGAAGATGGGTAAGCCCCCAAAAGTTTTGTAAACAAGTTGAAGAGGTTTTAACTAGAGTAGATATTAATAGATTTGTTATTGATCTACCATTTGACCAAAAAGAAGATACAAGAAAACCTTAAATTCTTCTTTTGTTTATTACCAATATATTTTTAACGTGCAAATTCTTTTAAAATAAAAAGAAAAATAAAGAGAATTTTGCAAAAATAAGAAAAACAAAGTTCTTTAAAAGAGGGAAAATGGTGTTATTCAAATCAGGAACAGATCTGTATGCTTATGAAATTGTAAGAGAAGAAGGGAATAAAGTACTTTATGTAAATTATTTGGGAGCTAATTTTGTTCCGAATATTGCTGATAGTGAAGAAGTTATGTCACGAGCAATAGATCTGTTAATAGAAGGATCTGGCGTCTCAAGAATTGTTTTTGTTCAACAGAGAAATTACAGCTATAATACTGAACAAACTTTCATGCTTCAAGAAATAGCTACATTATATGTTTTTTTGACAAGACAAGAAAAGATTTTATCTCCTTCTAAATTATCAATACTTAACTCACAAGAGCTTGGACAGCGATATAATGATGTTGCTTATTTGTTAATGAAATTAAAGTCAGATCCTATTGCGTGTTTTATGGAACTGCAGAAAATTCTCGTAAAAGAAAGAGGTAGATTAGAAAAATCACCAGATAACCTTAGAATAGACTTATTGCATTATGTAAGAATGTTAGAAAAATTTTATAACTTGTTGAAAAATACAGAGCTTATTAGAAAAGCGCAAAAATTTTTGACTAACTATACTTTTAATAGAACTATTTATCACAATTTTTTTAGGAGTGAAATAATTCCTAATTTCACTTTTACAAGGTTAGTTAGTACATTGCCAAAAGATGCAGAGATAGTTGACCAGTATGAGATTGGAGAGGAGGTTGATAGCTCGACAGTAACTATATTAAAAAGAGAGAGGGATGCAAAGTACATCTATCATTTAATGCCGCCTGAATATTCTTTAGAAGAACGAATGCAAGACTTAATAAACTTAGCAAGAAATGTTTTGATAGAACACCAGCCTAAAGCAGAGGAGTTTACTGACCCTGAAAAAACAAGGCAGGTATTTCTTAATGTTTCTCTTGATTTACTACGAGAATTGGCTGAAAGTAAAAAAATAACCATTGATTATATGGAACTAAACAAATTAGCAAGGATTTTAGTAAGGCATACTATAGGATTTGGATTAATAGAAGTTTTGCTTCAGGACAAAAATATTCAAGATATTGTTTTGAATGCTCCTATTCCTGGCAATAATGTTTTTTTACGACATCAAGAATATGATGAGTGTTCTACAAATATTATTCCCAGTTTGGAAGATGCAGATTCATGGGCTGCGAAATTTCGAATGATTTCAGGAAGGCCATTAGATGAGGCAAATCCTATTCTTGATACAGATTTATCTTTAGGCAATATACGGGCAAGAATTGCAGTTATACAACAACCTTTATCTCCGAATGGTTTGGCTTATGCAATTAGGAGACACAGAGAAAATCCATGGACCTTGCCTTTATTTATAGACAACAAGATGATTAACAGCTTTTCTTCCGGGTTACTAAGTTTTTTAATAGATGGGAGCAGAACGCTGCTTGTGGCAGGGACTAGAAGTTCTGGAAAAACATCCCTTTTAGGAGCTTTAATGTTAGAGATTATGCCTAAATACAGAATTGTAGTTTTAGAAGATACATTAGAACTCCCTGTTGATTCTTTAAGAAAGTTAAGTTATGATATATTAAGAATGAAAGTAAGAGGAAGTTTGTTAAAAGAAAGTGTCGAGGTTGGAGCTGATGAAGGAATTAGAACTTCCTTGAGGTTAGGAGATAGTAGTTTAATAGTGGGGGAGGTGAGATCCAAAGAGGCAAAATCTCTTTACGAAGCAATGAGAGTTGGGGCATTAGCAAATGTTGTAGCTGGAACTATTCATGGAGCAAGTCCTTATGGAGTTTTTGATAGAGTTGTCAATGATTTAGAAGTTCCTGTAACTAGTTTTAAAGCAACTGATTGTATTCTTGTTGCTAATCCTATTAAGACTCCTGATGGTTTATCATCTAAAAAAAGAGTTGTTCAACTTACAGAAATAAGGAAACATTGGACAAAAGATCCTGAAGAAGAAGGAGGTTTTGTTGATTTGTTAAGATATAATGTTGAAAAAGATGAATTAGAGCCTAGTGACGAATTAATTAATGGAGACTCTGAAATAATAAAAGCTATTGCAGGAGGAGTGAAAGGTTGGGCAGGAAATTGGGACGCTGTGTATGATAATATCTTATTAAGAGCAAAGATTAAACAAGAAATTGTTAATTTAAGCAGGAAATTAAAAAGGCCTGATATCTTAGAAGCAGAATTTAATTCTTTGAGTAATACTATGTTTCACAACTTTTCTGAAGAAGTGCAGAAAGATATTGGCATTCCAGAAGGAAAAAGAGTTTTTAGTAAATGGCAGGAATGGGCTAAGAAAGAAATAAAAGCAAGGAAAGTTGCTTAGATTTATATTTTTAATTCTTTAACAGTTTTATTTTCTTTCTAGGTTTTATTTCAAAATTTTCATTGCTATAGTGAAAGACATAAATCTTTCCCTAAATAGTTAACCAAACAAAAAGCATTTGCTATCTTTTATTTTATTTACAAATGCTTTTTGTTTGCGACAAAACTGAGGAAATGTCAAGAACCATTAAAGTGTATGGCGTGTTATGGTTCTTGAGCACCTCAAAAATTGTTTTTTCTTTCCCCAGTTAAAACAGGGAGTTTACGAAAAAAACAATTTTTAATGTATTGAAGTCGTTGATGATATGAGAAATCTAGAAAAATAGATTAAAGCCTTTAGGCAATGAAGATTATTAATAAACATTAATTATAATACATTTCGAGGATTACTAAAATCTTCACTAAGCAGACAAAAATATAAATTATCTATTAAAATAATAAAATTATATAACAGGAATATATTTAAAGATTATTGTATATGAGGTTACACCACAACCATGGTTTTTAAGAGGTACATAAAAAAAGGAGGAAGGGTTTACGGGCCTTATTATTATGAATCCTATAGAGATAAGAATGGAGAGGTAAGAAAAAGATATGTTGGAACAAAGCCTTTAAAAAGTGGTGTAAATACTTCTAAAAAATATTCTTTGTTATTTCTTTTAGCAGTTGTTTTTGCCATTGTTTTTTTAGTTATTTTGAAAACAGATATTGCTATATCTGGAAAAGTTATAAGTGGTGTAACCCAAACTCCCTTTTCTTTAGGAGGATTTTCAAAACTTTCTGGATATGTTGTTTCTGAAATAGCTGAAGAAGAGATAGTTGAGGAATTTGAGGTGAGAGAGAAAAATGCCAAGCTTAAAATAAAAAAACCGAAAGAGGTTTTAGGAAATAAAATATCAAAAAACAAAAATCATAGGATGGAATACGAAAGAATTGGATATGAAGTAAACGAAGGGTTAATCCTATATTTTGATATGTTGAATTATACAGAGTATATTGATGAATCTGCTTTAGTGATAAGAAAAGAAAATGAAAAAAGTAAAGGAAAAAATGAAAGTATTAATGAAAGTGAAGAATTGAAAGAAAGCAATTTTACAATTCCTATAAATGAGACATTAATTAATGATACTATAACCAATGAAACTGAAAGTAATGAGAGTGAAAATAGCATTAATAATGAAACAATAATTGAAAATCCTGAAATAGGAGACAAAAATGAAACAGATAAAGAGGGAGATAAATTAAAAGAAGATGAAGAAAAGTTAGATGATAACAAAGGAAAAGAAGAGGATATTAATAAGGAAACTGATGAAAGCAAAAAAGGAAATAAAATAACCGGAATTTTTGGAGGATTTTTGGGTATTGTGGGAAGAGTTATTGAAAATGTTAATGATGAAAGTAGTGATAAAAATATCAGTTTAGATAAAGAAAAAGGGGTTGATGAGGATAAAGATAACAAGGAAGATAAGAAAGAAAATAAGAAAGAAATTGATAAAAAAAATGAAAGCGAAGAAAATGATGAAAAGGATAAAGATAATGAAAGCAAGGAAGGTGTAACAGATGAAGAAAATATTGACAACGAGGAAAAAGAGCAGAAAAGGAATGAGGATGAAAAGGAGAAGGATAATAAGGAGAAAATTAAGGGGCTTACATTAGAAGAGATAAAAAAAGGATTAGAAAATTTAAGTGAAGAATCGTTAAAAGGAATAGAGGATAAAGCATTAATTGTTTTGAATGATAGTGAGTTTAATATTACAGTGAATGAAAGTGAAGCTAGAAGATATAATGCTGATTTTAAATGGGGTTACAAAGTAGGATTAAAAGATAAACAATTAATGGCTAAAATTGAGGTAACTAGTGAGGAATTAATCAGCATTTATGATAATCATACTCTAAGAGTTGGGAGAAGTCTTCTTTCATTCAAAGATTTGGTTAATTCTGGATATAATGTTAGATTTGAAAGGCCTTCTTTAGATATGGGAATTTATGACAAGAAAATTGTAAATGAAACTATTAATGAAACACTAATTAACGAGACAATTGTTAACGAGACTTTAGAGAATGTAACGATAATAAATAAGACATTAGTTAACGAAACAATAATAAATGAAACTCTGATAAATAAAACTGTTAATGAGTCATTAGAGAATGTTACTTCGGTTAATGAAACGATTATCAATGAGACTTTCATTAATGAAACGTTTGCTAACAAAACAATAATAAATGAAACTGAAGAAGAGAAAGAGATTGGTAAAGAAAAGAAAGAAGAAAAAAAAGAAGAAAAGGAGGAAAAGAAAAATGAAACAATTATCGAGACAATAATAAATGAGACTATTATAGAAGAAGATAAACAGATAGATAAAAGAAATGAAACTAAAGAGATTGGAGAAGAAATTAAAAAAGATATAGAAAATAAAACTGAAGAGAAAGAAGAAGTGAAAGAGGGAGAATGTTATGATAATATTACTAGAATATTTACTGACAAAGGATGGAGGTATTTTAAAGATTTAGAAGAAGATGATAAAGTCATGACATTAAATCAAGAAACTGGAGAACAAGAATGGCAATTGCCTTATGAGAAACAGGATTTTGAGGGAGATAAAGAAATGTATAGTATTAAGACTATTGATAGTAATGGCAGAGAAGGAGAATTAATTGTTTCAGAGAAGCATAAAGTTTATGTTAATTTGGAGGGAATTGATTCTATTGTAAATCCATCTTCATATAATGTAATTAAATTGCCTTCAAAATCTTCTGGCTTTATTTCTTTTAATAACCTGGAGAAAGCAGATTTTGACAATTCTAACTTATCTTGGGATATTCTTAACCAGACAACTGAAAATATTTTTTCTTTTGGAAAATGCTCAGAGTCAGCAAAATCTTCATCATTGGTTATTAATGCTCTTTGTTCAGATTTTGAGAAGGAAGCTAATTTACCGTTAGCGAGTCCTTTGGGTTTTGAAACTGTATCAACTCCTTGTTCTTTAATAAATTTCTCAAGTCTTTTATCAACATTTTCATCTGACAGAAATCTAATCGAGCGGGACGCTGAATTGGACATTGTCTCTACCTCTCATCAAACTGGCTGCATAATGCAAGGCTGCTTTAATATGATTTTCGTTGATAGAGGGGAATGCTTCAAGAATCTCTTTAATGGGTATTCCTGCTTCGAGCATTTCCAAAATTTGCCAGACCATAACCCTTGTACCTTTGAAAGTAGGCTTGCCACCACAAATCTCCGTGTCTGCAACAAGGTACTCATTAATTTCAACTCTCATTGTAATAATAAAAATAGTAAGGAATTATATAAACTTTTCTCCTTACAACCAATAACTGAGGTTTATACAGATTATAGGAATAGAAAAGATATTTATTTCTTAGACGATAAAAATAATCCTATAAAAATTTTAGAAATTGAGAAAGTTCCTTATGATGGAAGAATGTATGATGTTGATGTTGAAAATGATGTGGTTTTAGTTGAAAGAAACGGATTTGTTGTATGGAGCGGGAATAGTGATTTAAAAAAAGAGGAAAAAGCAGAACCTGTTGAAGAAAAAAAGGAAGAAATAAAAGAAGAAAAGGAGAAAAAACAGGAAGAGAAATCAGAAGAGACAGCAAGTTCATCAGAAGAACCTGATGAACCTGTAATAACAGGAAATGTTGTTAGATTTTTTGGATTAATAGGAAGAGCTATTACTGGATTTGTAATAGCTAACGAAGTTGAAGATGTTTATTATAATAATACGATAACTGTTTACATTGAAAGAGATTTTAGCAATGAAAACGTTAGTGTTGGAGAAACGATTTATTTAGATCCTACATTAATTATAGAGATAACAAAAGCAGAGCATTTAGATGAAAATAGAAGTTTTATTCGAGATATTTATGATTATGTAAAAGCAAAAGATGATAACTGGACAACTATTCCTCAAAGCCAATTTGTCCGCGTTACCTTTCAAAAAAATTTAACAAAAAGCAATGATATAACAATTTATGCGAGGTATGCAAATTATAGTAATAATATAAGTAATAATTCTGATAATACAAACGAAAGTAATAATACAGGGAATGAAACGAGCAATACAAGTAATGAAATAAATATAAACAATAAAGGTGGAGAGATTATTGTTTATAGATTTAATGATACTGAAGAAATTGCACGATTTACAAATATCACAAAAGAAGACTGGTACAAGATTTATTTAACTAATTTAAATGAAAATGAATCATACAATGTTTTTGATTTACAGATTATAGGAGACATTGTGATTGGAGAAAATAATTCAGGAAATGAAAGCGGAAATTTAACAGGAAATCAGACAGGAAATGAAACAGGTAATGGAACAGCGAATGTAACAGCAGCAGGCATTGAATTTGATTATGTTGTGGATCCTACGAATTATAATATTGTATTGGTTGAATCAACGAATACTGTTGGTTTGTATAGTTCCATAGCCATAGATTCTAATGATGGAGTTCATATCTCTCATCATAAAAGCTTAAACGAATTAAGGTACTGCAATAACACTGCATCAGATGGAAGCTGGAGCTGTACTGTTGCTAAGACAACTAATTTTATAGGATATTATAGTTCTATAGCTATTGATTTAAATAATAAAGTCCATATTTCTCACCAAGACAATTGGAATTTTGATTTATACTACTGCAATAATACAGCAAGTGATGGCTCTTGGAGCTGTATTGCCATTGAATCAACGAATAATGTTGGATATGATACTTCTATAGCCATAGACTCTAATAATAAAATACACATTTCTCATCGAGACACAACTAATAGCAACCTTCGATACTGCAATAATACTGCAAGTGATGGCTCATGGAGCTGTATTGCAGTTGATTCAGGAGGAATTTATTCTTCTATAGCCATAGATTCTAATAATAAAGTCCATATTTCTCATCATGAGGGTATTGCCGCTGATTTAAGATACTGCAATAATACTGCAAGTGATGGCTCATGGAGCTGTACTGCTATAGATATCGATTCTGTAGGATATTATTCTTCTATAGCCATAGATTCAAACAATAAAGTCCATATCTCTCATCAAGATCCTAGTCCGGTGCTTGACCTTAGATACTGCAATAATACTGCAAGTGATGGTTTATGGAGCTGTATTACCATTGAATCAACGAATAATGTTGGTTATTTAACTTCTCTTGCAATAGATTCTAATGATGACATTCACATTTCTCACTACGAGGATATTGCGAGCAGTAGTTCTGATAGGTTACGCTACTGCAATAATACAGCAAGTGATGGCAGTTGGAGTTGCACTGAAATAGCGAGCAATACTTCAATTACTGCCTCTTCTTTTGGCAGGGGATTAGCCATAAAAAAAGGAAGATTAATGGATACAACAAGTTATTCTACTTATGTTCATGGAAGTTTTTACAATACCAGCGGAGGAGATTTATACTACTGGAACATGAGCGGAACATGGCCGGCATCTAGTGATTCTATTCCGAAGATTAATTTCACTGAACCAACTCCAGTAAATGCAACTTCAACTGTAAATACAAGTTTTATTGTCAATGTTTCAATTGTTGAACCTGATTTAAATGAAGTAATTTATAATTGGAATGGGACGAATTACACTTTGTATAATGATAGCTTGGTATTATTAATGAATTTTGATAATGTTTCTGCACTTGGTGAAAATGATACATTAGTCGCTGATCTAAGCGGTTATGGAAATAATGGGACCGGAAATAGTTCCAGCACTGTCTGGTTATCTACTGGAAAATATGGCGGAGTTTTCAATTTTAGCGGAAATAATAATAGTTTTATAAATATAAGTAATACTACTGCATTTCCTTCTGATAGTATAACAGTAGCATTTTGGGTTAATGCAAGCTCAAGCGGAGGTGCGGATGGAATAATTTCTTATGCTGCGTCAAGTGATAATGAATTCCTTTTATTTGATACTACAAGTATTGATGTGTATGTAAGTAGCACATCTGCTGCAGGTACTGTAAGCATTAATGATAATCTTTGGCATCATATTACTGTGATTTGGTCTGGCGCTACTAATCGTTCATTAACTTATAAAGACGGAATATTAGAAGATAATTTAAGCTTAGCTCCATCAAGCAATATAGGTAGAGATGGTTGTTTAGTACTTGGTCAGGATCAGGATTCAGTTTGTGGTGGTTTTCAAAATAGTCAGGCATTTTATGGTCACATGGATAATCTCATGATTTTTAATAGAAGCCTTTCTTCAGATGAAGTCTATCAACTTTATGCTTCAAATTTATATCGTTATAATACAACACAATGGTATCTTTTAGTGAATCAGAGCAAGAATGCAAGTGCAGTATTAGAAGATGGAACATATACATATTTTGCATGGGCAAATGATACTTCAGGAAATGATAACATAACAGAAATAAGAACAATATATGTTAATCATAGTGATGTTCCAAAAATATATTTTGTGAATTTACAAAATGTTTCTGTAAATTCTTCTTTTAAAATAAATGAATCCAGATTTGGAAATGGAAGTGAGTTGCAGATTTCTGATCAATTTGGTATAAGTGTTGCAAACCTTGGAGATTTAGATGGAGATGGAGTACAAGATATTGTTGTTGGAGCGAATGGAGTTGATGATGGAGGAGGTGCTGATGGAGCTGTCTGGATTTTATTTTTAAACACTTCAGGAGGTGTTAAAAACTCATATAAAATAAACGAATCCAGATTTGGAAATGGAAATGAATTAAGTAGTGATCAATTTGGATATAGTGTTGCAAACCTTGGAGATTTAGATGGAGATGGAGTACAAGATATTGTTGTTGGAGAATGGTTAAATGATGATGGAGGAACTGATGATGGAGCTGTCTGGATTCTTTTCTTAAACACTTCTGGAGGAGTTCAAAACTCCTATAAAATAAACGAGTCTAGTCTCGGAGGTAATGTATTAAGCAGCGATGCTTTTGGAAGTGCGGTTGCAAACCTTGGAGATTTAGATGGAGATGGAGTACAAGATATTGTTGTTGGTGAATATGGTAATGATGACGGAGGAAGCAGTAACGGAGCTGTCTGGATTTTATTTTTAAACACTTCAGGAGGTGTTAAAAACTCATATAAAATAAACGAATCAAGGTTTGGAAACGGAAATGAGTTAAGTAGTGATAATTTTGGATATAGAGTTGCAAACCTTGGGGATTTAGATAGAGATGGTGTTAATGATACTATTGTTGGAGAATATCTTGATGATGCTGCTGGTGGAGTTAATGGAATAGATAACGGAGCTGCATGGATTTTATTTTTAAACACTTCAGGAGGTGTTAAAAACTCATATAAAATAAACGAATCCAGATTTGGAAACGGAAGCGAATTAGAATTAAGTGATCATTTTGGTTCAAGCGTCGAAAATCTTGGAGATTTAGATGGAGATGGAGTTCAGGACGTTGCAGTCGGTGTTGGTGACGATGATGACGGAGGAGGTAGTAACGGAGCTGTTTGGATATTATTCCTAAACACTTCAGGAGGTGTTAAAAACTCATATAAAATAAACGAATCAAGGTTTGGAAACGGAAATGAATTAAGTAG
>Ga0209541_10003943_pt1 | contig 26785 bp, 26 predicted proteins | sample RifCSPlowO2_01_FD_184027 | JGI IMG/M metagenome (GOLD analysis project Ga0209541, IMG submission 184027) | Groundwater microbial communities from Rifle, Colorado - Rifle CSP2_plank lowO2_0.1 (SPAdes) (version 2) | ecosystem: Environmental > Aquatic > Deep subsurface > Groundwater | place... | reverse complement strand
GATTTGTTTAGGATGAGATATAATCATTTCAGGAGTCATAAGAGTCTTGATAACAAGACCCCCGCGCAAGTTTACTTTGATTTTGCTAGATTGTTTTAGATGGTGACATATGTCACCTGCGTGCACATTTAGCAAAACGACGTAATATTTATAATACGAGGTGCGCTGAAAGCTATATGCCTGCAGATATGTACACTTTAAACAGAACGAAAGAGCAGATATTATCTTTTATCAAGTCTAATGGGCCGAGTCTGCCTGTCCACATAGCTAGAGATATTCGCGCGAACTCTCTTTTTACTGCGGCTTTTCTCTCTGAACTGTACAATGAAGGAAAAATACGGATGAGCAATATGAAAATAGGCAGCTCTTCGCTTTATTATCTTCCTGACCAGCATTCTCTGCTTGAAAAATTCGCAGTTCATCTCAATCAGCGCGAAAAAGAAGCTCTTGCTCTCCTGCAAAAAGAGAAAGTTCTGGAAGATAGCTCTCTTGAGCCAGTTATACGTGTCGCAATACGCTCAATAAAAGATTTTGCCGTCCCATTTTCGGTTAATTCTGTGTTATTGTGGAAGCACTTTTCATTGACTGAAGAAGAAGCAAAAAGACATTTTAATAGCAAAAATCTTCCTCATTCTCCAATTAAAGAAGAAAAAACTGAAGGAATAAATACAAGAGTTCATGTACATACGGCAGATGTTATTGAAGAAATTGTTCCGCAGCAGAAAATAAAGCGGGAGCAAATTCAAAAAAAGGAACCTCTTAAAAGAGTAGAACTCTCTCTTTCATTCTCTTCGCCTACTGTGCAAAAACAGCAAGTTCCCCCATCTCCATTTCTAACTCAGCTAAAAGAGATTTTAATTAAAAAAAATATAGAAATGATTGAATTGCTCTCTGATAATAAGAAAGATATTCGTGCAAAAGTCTCTCTGAACACTCCTCTTGGCATGCAAAGCTATTTTCTTGTCGCTAAAAACAAGAAAAGACTCAAAGCTGACGAGCTTATAGAAGCACTTAAAGAGGCTCATTCACAGAAGATGCCCGCTCTAGTAATGGCTCCAGGAGACATTGAGAAAAAAGCCCGGGACATTCTGTCAGAATGGTCGCATCTCCTTAAATTTGAGAAACTGGTGTAAGCTGGCAGATAATGCTTGCGGAGTTATTTTATTAGATGAATATGAATCTTTACGTCTTGGTTTTTCAGGAAATTCTATTCAAGTTTTTTTGAGAGCATACGATCCAGATTAGCTCAATCTCTAAGCTCACATTTTTACATCATCAATTTCTTTAAAATCTTGTTAGAAAGTCTGCAGGATAAAAATTAACACCAGTAGACAAATGCGGTATTGTAATAGAAGGTAATAGGTGGAATTTATTATTTATGAACCAGAAAATTATCAAAAAACAGATAGTAAATACTCCTTGATGCCACCGACCAGCCACCCCTGTTTGGAGATTGTCGTCAAATATATATTAAATTATACATAACCTTAAATATCTCTCCACATTTTTTTTAATATGAAACAAGTTCCATGTTATATATGCGAAAAGTGTTTGTATTATGAGCTTGGAGAAAAAAATGCTCTAAGGGTTCAGTCACATGAGAGAATGTCTGCGAGAGGAGTATGCAACTCTTTGGACGGATTAATAGTTAGAACTGGTCACGAACAAAGTTACATGGTTTTTAGACAAGCCCCACTTTTATCAACACACCATGAAGCTCTTTATCAATGGAATATGTATTTAAGACCAAGTCTAAAACCTAAAGAATTTAAATTGCCTAAAGAAATTACAGTATCTTTGCAAAGGATAGTTCCAGATAGAGGTTTAACGGCAGATTACATTTTGGGTGCTGTTTTATGGCGGGGAGAGTCTGAAGAAGCCTACAAAGATTATACCGAATTATCTGAAGTAGAATTCCAGAAAGTTGCCGCAAAACTAAAACGGATGTATCCTAAGATTTATGCTAACACGGAATTTAAACGAGAATTAAAACATAGACGACAATCTCATCGTTTTAAAAAAGTTATGAACCTACACAAAGCTCACATTATCGCTATCTTTAAATACCCACATTTCCCTTCGTAATTTATGGGACGCATAAAATCATTAATGGTGAAGAAAGCGGCAAGACAGCTTATAGCCGCAAAAGCCGAAGCTTTTAATGAAGAATTCAATCATAATAAGAAAGTTCTTGGAAACACAATGCCTAGCAATCATGTAAGAAATAAAATTGCAGGTTATATTTCTCGTTTGATTAAAGCTAAAAGGTTGGAATCTGCTCGTGAAGCGGCATCTGCGGCAAAAGCAGTGCAAATACAAGATGAACAGCAGCAATTCTGAAAGTAAGACAGATGCAATAGTTTTTATTGGTGATAAACCATTTATGAATTATGTTACTGCAGTTGTAGTGCAATTCACTGAAAAGGGCGAGTCAGAAGTGACTATAAAAGCCAGAGGAAAATTCATTTCCCGCGCAGTTGATGTCGCAGAGGTCTCAAGAAGGCGCTTTCTGGAGAAAGAAAATATTGATGTAAAAGATATTCAAATTGGAAGCGAAGAGTTTCAGCGCGAAGGAAAGACTACAAACATCTCAAATATTGCAATAACTCTTGTGAGAAAATAATTATCTCCTGCCCTGATTTTCAAGAATTCTGTCAATTTTTCTTTCTATTCTTTTCATGTCATTTTTGATGACGTAAATTTCTTTTAGCCTTTTTCTGTTAAGAAAAAAACCAACTACTTCAAATATTATCGCTAAGACTATTACAATTCCAAGAGCTTGTAAAGCTAGCCCAACTTGCCCTATATCTGTGATTATGCCTGTAGAGAACTCAATCAAATCACCTAATACTCCCATATCGTATTAAAGAAAAACCTGCTTATTAAGCTTTCCAACAACCTTAAAAACCTTTTACTTTTCCTATAATTATGGCTCTGTAACTCAGTGGTAGAGTGCGGCTCTCATGAGGCCGAAGTCGGGAGTTCAATTCTCCCCAGAGCCATGTTTTAAATAAATAAAAAATCCCCTAGTAGCAAGCTATAGGGTATAAGACCCATTTGGAGCAATTAATTTTCACTACACCATTTATAAAAATTTCTGGTCAAGTTTTAAATACTATTATTTGTAATAAATTTAGATGAGAGAACAAATGAATACACTATTACTTACATACAAACCTTTAGGTTTAAATCCACGAATAGATTTTATTTACGAAGTCCTTACAGGAGAACGTCCATATGGGATTGGAAAAGAAGAATTTTTAAGACATAAATTTGAGTTGTGTAAAGAAAATATTAATCATATTCCACCGATAGTGTTTTTTTATCACGAACCTTCAAAATCAACTATAATAATTATAGACTTCCATAGACATCCTAGAATAAAAATTATTGGTGAAAATGTAAAATCGGCTCATGATGCTTTGGTAGCCTTGGTAAACAACAGAGGCTTTAAATTAATAGAAGACTCTGCAACTTATCCATATTGAAAAATTCAAGAGAGGAATAATTCCCAGCGACTATAAACATCTTAATCCATCTCCTTCTTTTCTTGGAATAACATGTATATGTGCATGAGGTATGACTTGCCCTGCTGCAGAAAGATTATTCATTATGACATTAAAACCGTCTCCAAGCTTTCTGTCTAGTAAATCACCAGCAACTTGCTTTACAAACTGCATCATCTCTTCGGCTAACCTGTTTGGAATCTGAAAAACTCTGGGTTAAAAACCAGAGGGGTTTTAGTTTTTCAGACCTCGAAAACTTATTTGCTTACTCTGGGCTAAAGCCACAGAGCGTGCGCAAATAAGTTTTCTCAGTGTCAAGCAAAGTCACATAATGTTTCTTTGGAATAATTAAAGTATGTCCTTCTGCTGCCGGCTTTGCATCTCTTAAGGCAATGAAATTATTGCTTGCTCTCAGAACGTCGCCCTTGATTTCTCCCTTTATAATCCTGCAAAAAACACACTTTCTTTTCATTATCTTTCCTTGAAGAAAAATTGCTCTGTGTAAAACTGCTCCTTCAAAAGCTCCCTGTTTATTGCTTCTCTCGGTACAGCGAAAGAAAAAAATGAGCTCCAGAACCTCTTGCGTGATTTTGCAACATTTAAGGCATTGGTAAGTTCTCTTATTTCATGTGAGAACTTGGAATTTTCTTTATATATTGAAGTGGGGGTTCGGTAGAACAATGCTTTCGTATGTATCTTCTCATCAGGTATCTTTGCAATCACCGGAATTCCAGTAACTTCTTCTATCGCATGCAGACTTAACTCATATGAAGGGTCCCTTATTTTGTTCAGTATAATTCCAGCTATGGGTTTGCCTCTCTGTTTTGCGAGTCTTGCAGCCCGCAATGAACAGCTTAAAGTTGGGTAGTCCGGTGTGCTGACGACAAACAAAACATCTGAAGCAAGCATTGTAGATAATATTTCTTCATTTAAGCTTGGTGAGCCATCTATAATTATAAAATCATAATCTTGTTTTATTCCGGATATTTTATCTTTCAATTTCAGAGGGTTTATATCATTCGGAAAAAAATAGCTTCCGGGAATTACATCTACTCCATAGCACTCATGTACTGCGCTTTTCAGCCTTACTTTTCCTGACAAAACGTGGTGAATAGTCTTGTCTGGCGTAACTATCCCCATATGCAGTCCAAGATTTGGGGCTGAATAATTCCCATCTATAAGAAGAACTTTTTTGTCATGCGTACGAGCAAGTTCGCTTGCAAGAGAAGCGGAGATAGTTGTCTTGCCTACACCTCCTTTTATGGCAATAATGCCAATCGAAACACCCATGTGACATCTTAGAATACCTGATTTAAAACACTTTCTACTGCTTAGATATTATAAATAAATATGGCGCGCGTATTTATTAAGACAAATCACGTCAGAACAAAACCCTTTTGGCGATCCTTTGAGATTACCTTGTTTGGATTTACTTCTATTCCTTTATTGTTTATAATCTTGAATTCTACAATTTTCTTCTCGAAACTTGCCCCGCGCATTTTAAGCACTTCAAGAGCACACGCTCTTCCCCCATTTTCATATATTACATTGTAAAGGACAACGATTCCATCAGAAAGAAAAGAAACTGCCTCTCCTTCTTCCTTGTAAGTCGCCCCAATATGCGAAGGGGTGGCAACTTCTCTTATGAGAAAATTTGTGATTTTATTGTTTTCAAGATATCTGAATAGTTGTTCCATGTATATTCTAAATCGGGATTCGTGCCCTGAAAAAGCAGAAGCTATACTGGATAAAGAATCTATGACTACAAAGTCGGGTGTAAAGTCCTCTGGGAAAAGAACAGGATCTATTTCAATTAGAAGTTCTTTTTTCGCGGCGCTTAAAAGAGCTTCAACACTTCTGGATACATCCAATGCATCAAATCTCTTGACTCTCAAGAGTCCTTTTTTTATGTATCCATCAACATCCCACTTAAAATGCCTCATATGCCCCATTAGTCTTTCTTCTGGTTCTTCAAAGCTCATGTACAGGCATTTTTTTCCTTGTTTGCAGAGTCCATCGGCTGTAGCCAGACAAAATATTGTCTTTCCGCTTCCTGGTCCACCCTCTATTAGGACCGACGCTCCGGAAGGAATTCCATAATGCTTGTCAAACAATATATCAAATCCAGGTATTCCGGTATGTAAATAAACTTCTCCGTCCTGCTTAAGCTTACCTTTCTTCTTAGAGCTCTCTTTCTTTTTATGCACCTTTATCTTTAGATGTGACTTTTTAACCTTCTCTTTTTTATTAACCATTGATTTATCCCAAGTATACTAAAGCCTAATTCTTTTTAAATACCTTGCGGCTACGCACTCTTAAGTTCAGTCTTGCAATTTCTTCCTGCAATTCAGGAATTTGCCTGTTTAAATTAAGAATCATCTCATTGAATGTCTGAAGCTTTACAGTATATTCCATTTCAGAAATATTTTTCAAATCAAAATATTGCTGCTGTATCTTCTTTATCAGGTTGTTTAGGGCTTTCTTGCGTATCTCAAGATTCTGCAATTTGACTTTTAGATTTATACGACGGATGGTCTTCCAGAAGATAACAAGCGCAACTAATATTCCTCCAGATATTATAAAGATATATCTCCAATTTTCAGTAAAAAAATCTCTTATATTATTTTTTGTGTTTCTGTAAAAGACATTTAATGTCGTTTGGCTTGACTCTATCTCTGATATTCTAGTGTATGCCTTATCAATTAAAATGCTTGTTTCTTCAAATCTCTCTTCCTGAAAAGAACGCAATATCCCATTATATTCGGAGTTCATTGATGACAAATTTACTTCCTTAGAAGTTTCATTATATGCTTCAAGAAAAACACTCATTTCATCAAGAACCCTGAATGACTCATCGCGTATTGAGCATATAGAGTCTGAATATACATATATTAATTTATAATTTGCTTTGTTTGCCTTTAGTTCCAGAGCTAATTGCGCCTCATATAGCTGGGCAGCCTCGTGAAATGATTCATTGACTCTTCCGATAGGCACATTTCTTTCCTGCATATTTTTTATGCAGACTTCTGATTCAGTAAGATTCCCATAAGCAGACTTAGATTCATTGCTATGCCAATAGCTTAAAGATGTTCCGCTTTCCAATAGGGCAAGAGCTAAAAAAACTGTAAAAAATGAGCAAATAATAATTTTTTTAATCATGATATCTTAGGGATAATATTGCTGAAATAGCGTCCAACTTTTCGCATGGCTTTCTTTGCTTCTAATGTTGCCAAATCCTCATCTATCTCACCTATTCTTTTGTTATAGCTCTCAAGTTTAAGCTCGTATGCTTTTGCCTCAACTTTGCCTTCTCGCAGGTATTCTTTTTGCAGCTGTTTTATAAGGGATATGATTCTCGCTCTCTCTGAAAGCAGTCTTGTTTCTTTTCTTGCGAATTTTAAGGCGTGCGCTCTCTTATTCTCAAGAGTTATAATCTGTCCAATTACATCAGATAACCTTTTCTCATAATGAAGCATAGACCCCCTATATTCTTCCATGCTCATTCTCTTTTCCTTGAATGTTTCAATCTGCACAACCCTCATTAGTTCCTGCAGTATCCTCTCCTCGTCTTGAAGATATCTTATCTTTCTTTTTAGCAATTGCAAACGCGTTAGATGGAAAGTTGCAAAACTAAAGAATATAAAGAATATTGCGCCAAAAGATATCTTTCTTGGATAAGCAATTAGATAATATCTTAAACTTGCAAATTCCCCTTTAACTTCTAAAGCGTACGTTACTCTTGCTTCTTTAACTCTTGTAAGGGCTTGTTCAAACTCATTCCTTTCTAAAGAAAGCAAAGCCAGCTTAAGCAGCCGCTTAGTTCCAGGAGTTTCTATACTTTGTAATTCAGCCTTTTCTACAAGCCCCTGAATTTCGTCTAATATACTCTTGCTCTCAAGTGCAGTTTTTACAGCGAACTCAATGAAATTGTAGTTGTCCTGAATTAAATGATAGTTAAATGCTGTTAATGCATTCTCCGATTCTTTTAATCGCTTATCTAACTCATCATATTTAAAATTAGCGGAGTTGAACTTCTCAATGTATGTCTTCATAAGAACTATAAGAGATTCTGCTTCCTCTCTGTTTATATCATTTACTTCAAAAACTACAGTCTGTTGCTCTTTATAAGATTCCGAGCCCACTTTGCCATCTATAATTAAGTCAAACTCCTGCCTGCCAAGGTCAATAAATGTAGGAGAAGTAATTGTGATTATTAGATTAATGCTTTCTCCCGGTCCGAGAGAAGCGATAAATGACGGGGATAAGCTCATGTATTTTGTCAGCTTTCCCCTCATGCTAATTTTAAGGTCCATTAAACTTGCATTTTTATTTTTATTGGTAAATGGTATGCTTACATTGTTAATCTTGCCTCTTTTAATTTCAAAATCTACACGGCTTTTGACAGTTTTTGCACTTGCTGATGGCCCGCCCCCACTACCTCCTCCGGAGGAACCGCTGCTTGTGGTTGAAGAACTGGAAGAAGCGACATAATCTCCATCAAGACTTCCACAGGCAGTCACGTAAACGCTGTCTGAGATATTATAGCATAGGAAAGTAATGCTTATTGTCTCATTGATATTTGTATTGTTATCCGCATCGCGGATTGAGTATCCGCTTTGATTGTATCCACTCAAAGTAAGAGTAATATTTTGTATCCCGCTGCTCATGGAAGCTAAATCGGAGAAAGTTAAAGTTACAGGATAATAGTGTAAATCGCTGTCGGTAATATTGTCTATAAATGTTGATAGGTTGCCCGAAGAATTCGTCAGCCCGCCCGAAAGCGCCCATGCCACAGTAACGTTGTAAGCAGTATTACTTATATTTAGTGTGCTTGAGCCCATTAAGTTGCGTATGTATCCATTTAAACTCATGTTGCCTGCTGTAAGAGAAACGCTTGTCGGATAACTTGTAACCTTCTCATATAAATAAGGCCCGTTCTGATTAGAAACTAAAGTCAAACTGGCGTTTCTGCTTGAAGTATCTGATCTAGCCCTAAATTCGTTTACCGTTATAATTGCACTATCTTGTTTAACCTCGCTTAGAAAGCTCGCATTCACTATCACATTGGTTGAATTGCCTGCTGCTAAAGTGATAGAAGTTGATGGTTTTACAGAATCATGATTGAAGAATATTCTGCCTTCTGCCAAATCATAGGTAAATCTAAAGTCAAGACTGCAGTTAGTGTTTGAATACGCAGCATCCCCGCTATTGTTTAGAGTTATATTGCTTATGAATTTGTTTTGGTCCCACCCAACAACTGCGCCAAGGTCGGAAGGAGTTATGTTCCAGGTGCAGTCTAAAAATACGCTTAAATTTGTTTCTACGCTTATGTTAGAATCGCCTTGAGTGTCATTAGCCCATATTCTAAAAGAGTAATTTGACTCAAACAAGGGTATAAAACTTCCATTAAATATAGTGGTAATATTTTTTGTACTTATATTACTCATAGTTACATTAGTTGCATTATCCCAAGATAAACTAGAATTTTTCCATTGCAGTATTGCCCTCTCAATATTTGAATCGCTGTCAGAAACATTCAAGGTTATAACTAAAGCAATATTCGGGTCTAAAGAAAGAGTGGTATTTGGAGTATGTGCAATGGACACAAATGAAGGTTTGGAATTAGCCACGATGGTTCTGGTTTCTGTCGCATTAATGTTATTTGCGAGGTCTTTTGCACTTATATTAAAAACGTAATTAGAGCCTATGCTAAGATTAGATTGTGTAACTGTAAATATCCAGAGTCCGTTTCCTGAATTAAATAATTCAGATGCGGAAGTGTTATAGATGCTTATTGTCCCATTCCAATTATATGTCACATTTGCCAAGTTGGTGTCATTAATACTTACATTGAAAACAACTTGCTGTGTTGCTCCGCTTGCATTTGAAGGAGTAGGATCAATGAATGAAATCTGCGGATTTATAGTATCTATTGTTATAGTAAAATTGCCCGATGTATAAACATTTTCTCCTCTGTCAAATACACGGTAAAACCATGTGTATATTCCATCAACAAGAGACTCTACTAAATTGCCTATTGATGCAGTAAGTCCATTCAGCGCGGCTCCTATTGTTGTAAACAGCCCTGTTGAATTGTAAATGTATAAGCTCGCGTTTTTTAAACCGGAAGAATCGCTGAAATTAGCAGTAAAGTTCTGGCTGGTATTTGAGCTGTAAGTGTTATTTGCCGGACTAATCAAGGTCCCATTAGGCAACCCCGTATCTAAAGTGATAGTTCTCGTCTCGGAAACATTCAAATTTCCTGCTAAGTCTGTAACACTTACATTATACATATATGTCCCATTTCCAAGTCCAGTCCAGTTAAATATCCTGTTTCCTGCACTCAAAGTTGTTGTATTGACATTTCCGCTGCTGTTAGATAAAGAGAAAGTTATGTTTGCTTCGTTTGTTTCTATGACGCTTACGTTTGCATAAATCCATGTCCGGCTTGCATTAGAGGAGTTATTATCTGTTCTCTCTCCGAAGATTACAACCGGAAGTGTAGTATCAATGCCTGTGCTTCTTAATTCGCTTTCATTTATGTTTCCTGCTGTATCCAATGTGTGCGCCCTATATGTGTAAGTACTTCCACTGCTCAATTGGGTAAAATTGTGATTATACTGCGCAGTGCTTGCATTGTAAATGGCAGATATTTCTAAAGAATCCAACGCCCGGTTAAATATAATGGCTTCGTCTATTGTGCCGTTAAATACGAAAGCTGAACTTCCTGCAGAACCAATCTGAAATACGGCAGAACTGTTAATGTTGACGGCATTTGTAGCTATATTGCCTCCAGACTCTATGGCACCATCTTTGTAAAGTATTACTTGGCTCCCGTTGAATGTTACAGCAACATGAGTCCATCGTTCATTTGCAATTGTTGTATTTCCGACCCGATTGATTAATAATGTACCATTGTTTCCCGACATTCTAAACTCTAATTTGTCAGTCGCTCCTCCTCCATCTGTGCCGTCAATAGTAAAGTAGTAATACCCACTTCCAACAGCACCAGTATACCTTCCCATTATACCTCTTTCAGAGTTTTCATTATCTTTTACAAAGGGATATACCCAAGCCATTAAGGTAAAAGAATCATTAATAGAGAAATTGTAAACTCCGCTTGGAGCATTCAGAACGTCATTGACGCCATCAAATTGAAAAGATTTTCCAAATTTACCAGTATCATTTTGAAAAGCTCCGCTTGCATTTGTGAAATTGTTGCTCCATGTGCTTATATCTGCAACTCCATTAGTATTATTTATTTCATCCATCCTTAGCCATCCGATAAGTGAACGGTCAAAATCAAGAAGCGTGAAGTGATGAGCTGAATTATCTGTGCTTGTAAGATTAATAGTTATACTATTTCCATTGAAAATTGAGTTATTTGAAGGAGTATGTCCTGTAAAGCTTACGTTTGGAAAATATGGGGCACTCAAGACCGTTATGTTTCCCGAAACAATCGGAGAATAAAAATTATTTGAGCTTGAATAATAATAGATTATGAGAGATCCGTTTTCAAAACCACTGCTTATATTATACAATAGGACACTGCCATTGCTTATATTTATGATATTTTCTCCATTGATTTGAACAGAAATATTGGAATTAAATCCTGTTTCCCATCCATCTAAACTTACATTAAGGCTGTCATTGTTTCCCAGGTTTCCTAAACTGAAAGTTTGCGTGCCATAAGGAACAAACCTTTGACTTTGATTTCTGAATATCTCTAAAACTTGAGAGTCATTTAATGATATGTTAAATACCATTACTTCGTCAAGAGAGCCATTGAAGCGGGCATTTGAAGCGTCTTCAGGTCTTTTTCCAAGTGTAAAGCTGTTCGTCATGGCATTTGGAACCCAGACTCTTGCGCCTGTTGCATTCAAAACTCCATCAATATATATTGTAAAGTTTGTATCATTGCCTGTGGCAACAATATGATGCCATGAATTAGTGTAATTATAAGCTTGTGGAGCAGTTAAAACGCAAGTGTATCCGCAAATTCTTACGCGGTTAAGGCTTTCTAGCTGTACTCCATATCCAGTGTTTGTTCCTTCACGTTCCTGTGCTATTATTCCTATAGACGGACCCGTGACTAACACTCTTGCATTTACCCAAAGTGAGAAAGTAAAGTTGGTTACGTTGTATATAAGAACTTTTTTATGCTCCATATAATCATTTACACCGTCAAAATTAGCGCAGTCGTTATATCCTGAATTGCAAGTTGTATTGACTGTGCTGTTTCCATAATGGACCATGTTATAATTATGATGTGTAAAGTCATAAGAAGTAGTTGAATTGCTTTTGTCAAAATTCCAATAAGCAAGAAGAGAATTATAAGGCGACTCGGCGCTTATATTTGCATGTGCAGAACCATCTTCCTGTGTTACATTTATGTCGCTTGATTGATAATTATTATTGCCTAAAAGAACAATAGCGAATACTCCTGCAAGAATTGAGAGAAAAGCCAGACTAATAATTGCGCTTGCCGCTATGCTTAAAAAACGACGTTTAAATCCTCTCATTTTTACATAAAAGTTAATCTATAAAGCTATAAAAACCTTACCTGTACGACTTAGCGAAGATTAAAACCTGGAGAAGATGGTTTTCCTTCTCTTTGGATAGGTTTATTCAATTTTCTTGCGTGTCTGAAAATGAGAATACCTACAATGATTATTCCTAATATCAATATGCCTGCAATTGCTGAAATTAATTTCTTGTTTTTATCATTATTTTCAAGCCCTGCAGAGTCATTTGTTCTTTCTTCTGCGTCGGTATTATCTTCTTCCTGATTATATTCCAATCCTGAACTTGTTAAATTATTCTGCGATTCATTGTAGTTTGGCAATTTAGGGCTACTACCTTTAGGCTCTATGCTTCCTCCACCGCCACCTCCGGAACTTCCGGCAGAGGCAACGCTTGCAGAAGACTCTGATGCTTTTTCAGTTATAACTTCCTCTATAATGCCGCTATGTCTTAGTCCTGAAATAATATATGTGGTGTTCTGAAGAATACAGCTATACCCTCTCTCCTCAATTCCAGAGCATCTTAATATAATACATGAATCAATTATTTCTTTTTCAGAAGTTAAGTTCTCCCTGTCAGCAATACATACTCCGTTGGATGAAGCATTTATTTTGTCTAAATAAACACTCTTAGTTCTATTGACTAAAGTCAAGTTTGAAATTATAAGATATGCTCTTTTATCGCTTAGATTATAACGAATTATCTGGGAACTGTTTATTTTTCTCAAAAGTTCATCATCCGAGCTATTTAAGAAGAAAATTGTTTTATTCAAGTACTTGTCCTTTATGTAAATCTCGCTCATGTTTTCACTAAATTCAAAATCACTATTATTAAGTATTGGCTTATAAGCCAAATCCGGCTCGCATTTTGCTCCTGAACGCTTGTAACCGCTTATGCATCTCCACTTGCAGGAAGAAGTCGTATTTACAGAATCGCTATAAGTCCAATTAATAAATCCTAATGTGGAATCGTAATTAGAAGGTCCTCTTAATAATCCATAACTAATTTCAGGAGCATCTCCTCCACAGCTTAACTGCTGTATGAAGTTTACACCTACTGATTTTTCTCCATCAATAATAAATCTGCAAGTATTTTCTTTTATGTTCTGGCAAGCGGCACTCCATGCAGAGAAACGGGAATCAAAATCAGGAACTGCAGTTAATATTACTTCAGTATTGTTTATAATTGAAATAGTGCAGTTATTGGTGCATTCAAAAGACTGTGTTGTAACTGCCGCAATAGAAACAGAACAATTATCAGTGCAGTTTGAATACTCTCCACTTACTTTCCCTTTCCCTTTTATGCCTATGGATAAATTGTTATTGCCTCTAAGCTTGCCACCTTTAGTGGTTGAATCATTCTTAACAAATACTGCTGTTGTGATGTTGCTCGGCAAATATTCCGTCTTGTATGCTTTCGCACGCACAGTTGCGCTGTTTAGAAGAGTAATCGTCCCAGTGTATCTCAAAGAAGATTCATTAACTTCTTTGTTATTGATAGTGTAATAAATTGTCGCATTTGCAGTGCTTGTGCTTATGCGTACATCAACGCTTTCTTTGAAAACGCCGTCTGTAGGAATAATGCTTGGCGCGCTAACTATCAATGCGCTCGTCACGCTTACAGTAATATCATCACTTGCACTTAATGCTCCGTCGGAAGCGCTTAAACGAAGGACGTATGTTCCTTCAAGACCCATGCTTACGTTAGTCACAGCACTTTTTGAATTGCTAAAAGTCACGATTCCAGGTCCGCTTATTTTACTCCAACTAATACTTAAGCTTGAAGTTGGGAGATCATCATCACTTACAATTCCCTGCAATGTACCTTTAGACAAAAGAGAAAGGCTTTGGTCTTGTCCTGCATTAACAACCGGAGCCTTATTAATAATTATTGGAGATGCAACGCCAAAAATTAAGGAATACGGAACGGAATTCTCATTGCCCGCATTGTCGCGGCATTTAACATAATAAGTATAATTGGTGCTGTCAGTAAGGTTGCTTATTGTTAAAGTATGCAGTGTACTGTTGCTTGTCGTCTGGACAACTGCATCCTGCACTGCAAACCCTGTAAATCGAAGGAAATTGAGGACTAATGCAAATATTCTATCTAGCAATTTGCCCAATTCTTTTCTTTCTCCTTCTACAAAAAACCCAGTCATGCTAGTATATGGGATGCTTAAGCTCGTAGAATATTTGCAGATGGCATTTTCATTTGTAGTTAAATTAATCTGTACAGACTTTGTTCCCGAAGGCAATATTGTATTCTGGAAAGTGCTTCCTATAACCGGAGGAACATTATCTGCAGGTGTAGTTACGTTCACGCTAGGTATGGAAATAGCGCTCCCATTAGCCCGCATTACGATAAATACTCCAAATTCCGAAGTAGTTCCCGGAAGGTAACCCAGAGAGCCAGAAGATATTGCAATTGAATTTCCATTATATGTGCCGTTAAGGATGGGCAATCCATAAATATCATTGGCTTTTTTCACAACATACTTTTCTCCATTAGTCAATACACCCTGCAATGGAACATTTATAGAACTCTGGCCTGCCCAGTTAATAATTGCGATGTTTGCTCTTCCTGATTCATACTTATTCGGCCTTACAATAACTTCCGTAGTGGTAGGTTCTATTTCAGAATAAGTGCTGGACTTATCCGGAGCAAAATTTCCAACGCTTGCATAAGTCGGATTTACTGTATAAATAAGCGTGCCATTATCATATCTTTTTGCAAGTGTGAACAAGTTAAGTGAAGAAATATTCTCCCATCTGCTAAAACCTGTAAGCCCGCTTCCCAGATTCATAGTGTCTGCGCGATAGATTCCAGTACTATCATAAGCAAAAGGATTATAGCTCATACGATGATATGCATTGCTTTCAATTGTAAAGTCTACTGCTCTCTTATCTACGGGCCAGCGCACCTGCAGTTCTCCAGGACCAAGATACTCATTGCTCAAAAACTTCACTATAGTGCAATTTAGAATCTGCACTCCTCCGCGAATGATACGGTTGTTGTTGACAACTGCATCAGTACATCCTACGCCCGCATAACCTAGATAAATATGTCCTCCGCGATAAGCTGGCGAATACAGAACATTGTCGCTTATATTCACGCCTTCCATTGGTGTAGAAGCACCGTAAAGAACGCTTCCCTGCGTATTTCCCCAGACAAAATTACCACTGCTTGTAACTCTATGAGCTACACCTACCCCACCTCCATATACATGAATTCCGTAACCTAAGTGTCCCCATATAATATTATCTATAATATCTTTTTTACCCTGATTATTTTGAGTGTATAATGCATGATCTCGCGCTTCAAATCCATTCTCATATAATAAAGAGCCATATACTTCTGAATCGTATGCTCCTGAAGAATAAGAGCCTCCCCCATAAGTATTATGATAAAGGGAATTGATTAATTTTGTGCGAGGTCCGGTAATTACCAAATCTGCAGAAGGATATAATCCGCTATTGACTAGTGCTCTGTATTCTTCCCATGTTGCAACGCTTGGAGCAGGTGTTGTTGTAGTAATTTCAATTCCCCAGAACCATGTATCACTTCCACCTATGCCGAAAGCTCCGTCAATTGTAACTCTTTCTCCAGGATATGCTCTTACAATAATTGGGCTAGATATGTTTCCTGCTAACGAAGAAGAAAATCCTTTTGTAGGCGCCCTATATGTCCCGCCTCTTAGCCATATTAAATCTCCAGGCTTGATAACTCCTCTAGCTCCATTTAGAACACTTGCCAAATCCCATGGATTTGTAATTGAACCGTTTCCTCCAGCACTTCCATTAGAAGAAGCATAATATATCTTGCCTAAAACGTTTAAGGTTATAGGCTGTGAAGGAGGAGATAGAGAAACACTGTTATTAATAAAGACATAAACTACTGAAGAATATCCTATGTTTCCGCTAGTGTCTACAACTCTGGAATAAATTTGATGTTTTCCATCTGAATCAGCACTAGTATCCCAAGTGAAAGAATAAGGTGTCTGTGCCGTGCTGGCAAAAAAAGTGCCGTCTTTGTAAATCTGGACAAATCGTAATCCTACATTGTCGCTTGCACTCACATCAATTGTAATTGTTCCTTTAATATTTGTGCCATTCAGAGGAGTTATTATGGAAGATACAGGCAATATTGTATCTGCAGGAGCACTTCCAGAATCATTAAATTCAAATGGACCTATATCAACTCCGGTTGCTGGACGAGTTTTTCCATCAAAATCATTGCTCACTTCTGAAATTGATATGCCTGCACCAGCAGCAGGAGATCCTGCCTTAGGTCTATAAGGAGCAATTAAGTCCTGAATGGTAATTGTTGAAACATCTGTGGATGCTTTTCCAAGTGTTGAATCATCCCATAGTCTTGGAGGAATAACGCTATAATCACTTATAAAACTGCTTATGTTCCCAGTGTCCAAAACTTTTGACCCTTGATCTCCTGACAAGCCAAGCCACGTTGGATAGTCAATCTCTGAAGCAAGCCATGTGAAGCCCTTAGTGCTAGGAGTGCTGCAGCAGTAAACATTGTTTCTTATATATGCCGGACCAATCATATTAGGCAATGATATGAATCCGCCATTATTCAGTTCAGTTCTTACAAATAGATTATTAACTATATTTATATCGCGAACGCCATCTAGTCCCGGAAGATAAATTCCCCTCATCCATCGCGTTGTTGCAACAACAAGATTATTTGCAAGAGTCCAGTTTGAGTAAACGAAACTGAAATCTCCTACTTTATACGGACCGTATGAGGATATACCTGCCCTAGAATGTACAATTATATTATTTATTACTCTTGCTCCTGTAACCTGCGGGTTCAAAAGCTGATTTCCCTCGACAACAAGAACAATTCCATCAGGATAATTTTTCTCATAAGTTTTCCCTCCAAACTGATAATTTTCAGCATCGCTGGTTACATAAACTAAATTACCATCCACAATGGCGTTTCTTGCTCCCTGTATGTAAAGATTTACTCCCCAATTATCAGATACGACATTATGGCGGAAAGTTGTATTGTCTGCATTTAAGTTAGCAACAAGCCCTTCTCCATGATTCCAGTAAATAAATGAATCCTCAACTGTGTTGTGCTTGCTTCCACTTCCTATTGACAAACCTCCAGCCCAACCTCCAGAAAGGTTGCGTGGCCAGTGAGCATATGCATTATTATATATTCTGCAATTCTTAATAAGATTGTATTGTCCTCCATTTCCTATAGACAGCCCCATTCCTTGAGAGCCATTTATGACGCAGTTTAATATTTTATTATAACTTCCAGTGATTTTAGTAACATCTCCCCCATTTATAATGGAAACTCCGGAGCCCTTACTGCTATGAACTTCAAATCCATCGAAAATCAGATAGCTTTTTCCCCAAATCCAAAGCCCTGCAGGTATTCGGCTTTCAACTCCCCCAACACTATTGATAAATGTTTCCATTGTGCTTCCATCTATGATTGGCTTTTCTCCCGGATATGCTTTGTAAGTTATTGGACTGTTGGCAGTTCCGCTCCTTCCATGTCTCTCTAAATCCAAGGCTTCATATTTTCCTCCTCTAGCGTATATAACATCACCCGCTACAGCCGCATCTGCAGCCTTATTCAGTGTTCTGAATGGAGAAGCAAAAGTTCCGGGATTATTATCGTTTCCATCGGGAGAAACGTACCATGAAGGGGATTCAGCTTGTATACTTACACTTGGGCTTTCAGTTGGAACACTGACAGAATTATCAACGCTCGTAGGTGAAGAAGGAGAGGGACTAGTGCTAGAAGAGGGAGCCGGCTCACTTGCAGAGACACTTTCGGAATTTCCTTCCGCAAGAATCTTTATCTCATCTTGGCTCAATGCTTTATTATATACGTAAGCTTCATCAACAGAGCCATTGAATAAAAATCCGTCTGAACGCTTTCCTATATAGAAATCTTGTGTGTTTGTCATTCTTGCTACACCTATTGTCCTGCTTGCTACAAGGGCTCCATTTTCATACAATCTTAAAGTTTGTCCGTCATAACTTAGAGCGGCGTGTGTCCAAGTATTAGCGGAAAGTGGCTGGCTGCTTGTCAAAAGAGTATAGTTAAGAGTGGCAAATGGACCATAATTAAAGTATGCTCCTAGTCTGTTTCCTGAAATAATCAATGCGTAATGCCCGACATTCCATTCGTGCGCGCCTTTTGACAAAATCCATCTTCTTGTATCTCCACTGCTCTTGAAAGAAGAGGGATTAATCCATGCGGCGAGAGTTATCTGCTGAGGTTCTAAAGCAGAACTATGTGAAACTCTTGCAAAATCATCTACACCTTCAAATCTCAAGGCATTTCCAGAATGTCCTGTAATCCAATAAGCTCCATTGCTTAAAGTTCCCGTATGTCCGTTTCCGCTTCCATCTCCTGCAATATTTCCCGTGCCTTCATCAAAGCTCCAGTAAGCTACAAGATTATCAACAAAGCTTCCCTGTACCGCACTTCCGCTTACACCGGGAGATCGTGTTAAAATTCTTATAGAATAAGCTGACTGGTCTACATTTCCATTTGCATCCCTGCACATTATATAATATACATATTCTGTCCCGCTTACCAAGTCGTCAAAATTAAATGTATGCAATGTCCCGTTGGTATATGTTGTCAGGGAAGGTGATAGTATTGCGCTACCCGTAATTTGAAAAAAAGAAGCAAAAAACCTTGAAATTTGTTTAAACAATTTAGATATGTCATTAAATAAATTATCTGAAGAAGTGTTTACTATAAATCCAGTCATGCTGGTATAAGGTGTAGATTTATCCGCTGAATATCTACACGTTGCGTTTTCGTTTGTTGTCAGATTTACTTGTAAACTTGTAATGCCGGGAGCAAGGATTAAATCTTGAGAGCTGGCTGAAATAACGGGTGGGCTATTGTCTTCCGCATAAGCATAACTAATAAATAAAAGAAGGATAAGACCAGTAAAATAGAGAAAAGCGTTAAGACTTTTGCGTTCCCCTTCACCTCCAAAACCTCCCATTTTTTTATAAGTTTGCTACCCTATATAATCTTTTGTATACGGGAAATTTTTTGTGGGCTGAAGCAGGAGAAGTCAGTGAAGAAGCATATTCTTTGGCGGAAAAGAAGGTACAAGAACATAATAAAATTGGACAGCGAAAACAGAATAAAATTTTTCATGTCCCTCTAGGAATAAAAGCCGATTACTATATTCTTCAGCAATTTAGTTTAACCTTTTTGATGTCAAAGCGTCACTGGAAAAACGTAAGCCGCCTTTTAGTACTTACTTATCTTTTCCGCCGTAAATATTAGCTTTTCTGGTAGAGATTTTATCTTGTAATAATTTTAGAGTGTCATAGGGATTTTCAACATGGCCAAAAGTATCATATCGCGGAGCCATATGGTTCCCCCCCTTTGAGTTAGTCTGCATGACTATTTCTCCCGTGAATATACGAAGACTTCCCACTTTGAAAAGCATATCAATTAAGCCAACATTTATCGAAGCATTCTTAATCTGGTCATAATCTATAGAACGAAAATCGCGTCCTATAATTCCACTTTGCACAATCGCGCGTTTATTAGTTAAAGCATAATAAGTTCGATTATATGAGAGATTTGCTACAACTAATCCGAGTATGAGAACTACAACAGGAATAAAGAAGAAAATAAATTTTCGTGTGAAGAACACAAAAAATGAGATGAATAATGAAAAGAAAAATAGACCAATAAAAGCAGAAGTCATATATGCAGAATATTTGGGCGGTTCCTGCCAGATTACTTGCTCATTTGCAGAGAGTACATTTGAAATTTCGTTCACAATTTTTTAAATAGCCTTCAGTTTTTAAATCTATCGCAATGCTGTGTTTTTTATGGTTAATCATGCCAACAAAATAGAAACCGAAAAGTATTTAAATACTAACTAATACCAGATAGTTATTAATAAATAACTAAAAGATATAAATATGACACAATTAAAAAAAACAGAAAAACCAGAAAGGCAAGTTCATTGGCCTACTTTAAACACAGTTATAATGGTAGAAGAAACTTTAAAAAAAATGAATGAAAGTATTATCTCAATAGCAGAATTAAAGAGAAAACTTCCTAGACAGGTAAATCATATTACTTTGATGGTAATTCTTGAATATTTAGAGAGAAGCAATAAAATCGCAGTAACCTTAAAGGGATTAACTTGGATAGAGAATAATAATCTAAATTTAAAAAGGACAATTATTCAAGGAATGGAATTATGATGAAAGAGGTTAGAATAATTCTCTCACCGGAAGCAGAAGAAGTTTACAAAAAGTTGAATTCTGAAGCAGAAACCAATAAACAATCTAGAATGATTTTAAATGCAATTAATCACAAAAAAGATTTGATAAAAGCTAATATTCATTATGGGAATCCAATAGCTAAAAACTTAATTCCAGAAGAATATAAGCAAAAATATTCTGCAACAAATTTATTTAGGGTTGAACTTCCCGCATTTTGGAGAATGCTTTATACTTTAACCAATAATGAAGAGGTTGAAATAATCGCATTTGTTTTAGATATAATCGACCACCCCACTTATGATAATAAATTTAGATATAATAGCAGATAACGGCGCGTTTACGTGTATTGGAGAAATGAAGATACTAAAGCCGAGCGGCCAGCATTTCGATTCTCTCTGTGACCATATAACCCTTAAAGAGTTAAATAATCTATCCTAATTATGAAGAAATCAAATATCGAAATTGAAAGAATAAAAGAGAAGATAATGCCTATCTTAAAGAGTCATAAGATAACCAAAGCAGGAATATTTGTTAGCTATGCTTGTGGTGAGCAGAAAAAAAGAGCAATGTGGAAATATTAGTTAAAATAGATGGTGACAATATGAGTCTATTAGGATTTATTAGATTAAAAAATATCTTAGAAAATGCCAAAGATAAGGAGTGGACCCGCCGAGAATCGAACTCGGATTATTCGAATGCCATTCGAATATAATGACCATTATAATACGGGCCCTAAAATACTTTCAGAAAAAGAGATTATAAATCTATCTTGTCAGAAGACTTCTTCTCAATCACACAAAATCTTTAATACTTTGCATTAAAGATATATAGATGAATATTGAGGCAGAAATACGCAGTTTTATTACAAAAGAGCAGTACAATTTCTTTTTGGATTTCTTCGCAGAAAATGCAAAGCTGATTAAAGAAGACGAGCAGGAAACACATTATTTTGATACTCTTGAGGACCTTCGCATACAAGAGAACAGATTTTTTTCAAAGATTTGGATGAAAAAGGGAAAGATACATGATGAACAGAGAGAGGAAATAGAAGTAAAGCTACCTAAAGAAGATTTTGACAAATTGCAGAAAATATTTGTCGCGGCAGGCCACAATGTAAAAATAAAATGGTTCAGGAAAAGGCACGAGTTTGACTGGAATGGAATTTCAGTATGCCTTGATTTTACAAAGGGCTACGGCTATATTATTGAGCTTGAAAAAATGTGTTCAGAATCAGAAAAAGACGAAGCTGTTGAAATATTAAAGCAAAAGCTCTCTGATTTGAATGTAAAACAAACTCCAAGAGAAGAATTTGAAGAGAAATTCAAATACTATCAGGAAAATTGGAGAAATTTATTATTAATTATGGTTTTGCAATAATTAATCCATGGGCTCTTAAATGGGAGCAGTCAATTTTAGACATAATGGACTCCGGGCTTGTCAAAAGAGCAGGAACAAAACATGTAGAGAATGTTTCCGCAGAGCCTTTCAAAGTTCAGTATTCTCATCATGAAGGAAAATTGTTCCAAAGATTGCTTATTGAATCCATAGCTGGAAATGAAATAGTCTTTCTTGCATATGTTGGCAATGAAAATTTCTATGAGACAATGAAAGAAAACAAAATAGAAGTTAGGAGAAGATTCAATGGGCAGATTCCCCAGCCTAGTATAAGAGAATGTCCCGAGTTAAGATTTTTTGCTCTGCACTGCTCTGAAACAAGAGAAGAGGCATTAAGAGAATATAATGCCTGAAAGGATTATTTGGAAACAATAAACTTTTCTCTTTCAGATATTCTAAAAAATGAAGGCATTTTAATTGCTCCAAATAGGTCTTATACCGCGTAGCTTGTTTCCATTTGGAGGCTGAGAAGATTGTTTGAACAATCTTTGAGGTACTCAAGGATTTTTGTTGAATCCGTGACACTTAAAAAACTCTGCAGCTTGCTGTGATTGGGATTTTTATTTAATCACTCAAGCGTCAATAAAGCCGCCATTACAAGTATGCCTATTAAAAATGCAATAACCTGAAGAACGGAGCGTATGAAAGTATTTTCCTTATGAAGCTCCGGGATTAAGTCGCTTCCTGCAATATATATGAATCCTCCAACAGCGACAGGAACTAAATAAGCAACTAATTGTTCTGCAAAAGAAGAGACCCATAGAGTAATAATTGCTCCCACAATTGCCGCTAAAGCCGAGACAAAATTAAGAATTAATGCTTTCGTTTTGGAAAAGCCGCCATGCAGTAAAACTCCAAAATCTCCTATCTCCTGCGGAATTTCATGCAAAGCCACTGCCAAGGTTGTGGCTATTCCAGCCTGCACATTTACAAGATAGCTTGCAGCTATGATAACCCCATCAATGAAATTATGTAGTCCGTCACCTATGATATTCATGTATGCGAAAGAGTGTACATGACTGGTAGTTATGGGCATATGGCAATGCTGCCAGTGAATAATTTTCTCAAGAACGAAAAATATCACTATGCCTCCGAGAATTCCGAATGATGTGCTTAAAGCAATTCCACCATCACCTATAGCTTCAGGAAGAAGATGAAGAAAAGCGTCTCCAAAAAGTGCTCCCGCTGAAAAACTGATTAAATAAATGAGAATAGTTTTTAATCTCGATACTCTTACTGCAAAAGTTAAAACACCGACAAAAGAAAGAAGACTAATAACAAGCACACTTGAGAGAACATAGAGCCATACCTCATTCATTATATAATTAAATAATTGCGCTATTTAAACTTGATTAATAAGAAACAAATATTATTCCTGAATGCATCATCTTTTGATAAAAATCCAGATCAGGTTTTTTTTGATTCACAGTATAGTAAATTTCATCAAGACCTGTCCAAGCAGTGAACCATCCGGCCGGCTCCAGGATGACTATGAGAAGATGAATCAAAAAAGTATCCATGTCCAGAGAAAGCAGATAAGACGCAAAGATAATGCAGATTATTCCTACAAGAGCCATTAACCATCCTTTCTTGCGGGTTTGTGCAACTTCAATCTTTAGAAGGTCGTAATGCCTCTTAAAATGTTCTCTTAGTCTTCCTTTAATTATTGTTTCTGCATCTAATTTTCTCTCATTTTTTGGTATGAGAAATCTAAGTTCCAACGATCCTTGTTTATCTCTCGCTGCTCTTTTTGCCTCAAGAAGAAAGTCATCAGAAAGAGCGCGATGAGCGAAAGGTCTTGGGTCAAAATCAGAGAATATATCATCATAACTGTCTAAAATTAAACTTATCTCACTTTCAGCTAAAAGCTCTTCTTTCTCCAATTCTTTTTCAGCATCACTCTCTTTAACCCAGCTCATTATTTACCCTTAATAGATTTTAAGCAGGCACGATATTTAAATTATTCTCTCTGATAGAGATTATTTAACTCTTGTCTGGACTTTCTTTCCAAAGACCAGAACACTCTTTCCATTGATAACTTCTTTGATAATATCTCGTAATTCAGCAATAGAAACTCTCACTTGCTCTGTTGTATCTCTATCCCTTATAGTTACGCATTTATCCTTTGGACTTTCTTCATCTATCGTTATGCAAAGAGGAGTTCCTATCTCATCATTGCGCGCATATCTTTTTCCAATACTTCCCGATTCATCAAATGAAACGGCAAAATATTCTTGCAGTTCAGCATATATTTTTCGTGCAAGCTCAAGACCTTCGCCTTTTGCAATAAGAGGCAGTAGGGCGGCTTTTATAGGAGCAAGACTGGCCGGCAATTTTAATACTATATTTTCCCGTTTTGAATCCTGATAATATCCTTCACATATTAATGCTAAGAATATTCTATCCATTCCGAATGTTGGTTCAATGACTCTTGGGATAACTCTCTTTTTTGTTGCTTCATCAAAAATCTCAAATTTCTCTCCAGATTCCTTTGCATGTTGCATCAAATCATACTGCCCTCTGTTCGCGTTTCCGGCAATTTCCTTGCTTCCGAATGGATATTCATAATCTATGTCAAAAGTTTCCGATGAATAATGGCTTAGTTCAGATTTCATATGTTCTCTTATCTTTATTCTTTTTGCAATGCCTAATCTCTCAAACCAAAGTATTTGTTCAGAAAGCCAATAAGCGTGCCACGCATCTAATTTCTTATCCTTAACCATTTGTCCTATATTTGTATCTTTCAATGTATCCTTTCCTTGTTCTTGCGTCGCCGCATCTAAGAACCTTGCAGATACATTTTTGTGCTTTGTATCAAGCAATTCACATTTTATTTCTTCAGGATGTATGAAAAACTCAAATTCTCCGATGGTAAATTCTCTGCTTCTGAAAATAAAATCTCTTGGAGCTATTTCATTTCTAAAACATCTTCCAACCTGCACAATTCCAAATGGGAGTTTCTTTCTTGCACTTTCCTGCACAAGCTTGAAATCTAAAAACATTGCTTGTGCTGTTTCTCCCCGAAGATATGCTTCTGCCGGATTAAGCGCGCCGACACTAGTTTTAAACATCAAGTTAAATTCTCCCTGGACAGCATATTCTCCCCCGCATTCACATCTATATTTATCCGCTTCATTCTTGTCTATTTTTGTTGCTTTCTTGCATTTCTTACATATTACAGCTACATCGCTGAAGCTTGCAAGATGGCCTGAAGCTTTCCAAGTCTTGGGATGTGAAATAACGCTGGCTTCTATTCCAACCATGTTTTCCTTCTGATGAACAAAAAACTTCCAGAAATCACTTTTTAAATTTTTGAAAAGCTCCGCTCCCAAAGGTCCATAATCCCAGAATCCTGAAAACCCGCCATAAATCTCGCTTGACTTAAAGACAAATCCCTTGCGCTTGCAGAAAGTCGCCAGTTCATCAATGCTTAGATTTTGCTCTTTTGCTTTGCTCATGACTTTCTTGAATATGCGAGATATTTAAACATTCCTTTTGATGGTTCTGTAAGAAACACACCCAGTGTAAGTATTAAGAATTCTATATTAGTAAATACTAAAAAATATATAAATAAATTTGTTTATTTGAGTTTTTCAGCCTGATCTTTGGACAAAACCTTCCAGCATTCGTGTGGCCCTGCTAGGGATTTTGCTACAGCAAAGAATCTTCCGCTTTTTTCTACAATTCTGTACGAATCGCTTTCAAACTTGCTCTTCGTCTTTACATCGTAAAACTCTATTTTTTGTTTTGCCATAGGTACCTCCGATGTTTTTGAGATTTCTAAGCTTATAAATCTATGGACTCTCTATCTTGGCATAAATGCTAAAGAAAAAATAAATAAAAATCCCAATCACAGCAAGTTATGAGGTATTTTTAAGTGTCAAACTATAAACTATCGTAGCGAGCTACTGGTTATTGCACACAGTTTGAGCAATAAAAAACAAAAGGAAAGGATTTTATAAGCAGTTATTCCTTGTTTTTGTGTGCGCACGTGGCTCAATGGTACAGCAGTCGGTTGCAGCCCGACATTTCCCAGGTTCGATTCCTGGCGTGCGCTTATAGTCCTTTCTGGTATCTTGGAGTGATGTCGCCTGTGAGTATATGGATTGGTTAGCACAAGGAAAAAGGAGAAAATTTTCCACTTGTATATGCACTGATTATTTGTTTGGCTAAAGAAAACGTCCTAAAGGTTTTTACTACTGATCATCACTTTAAAGGCTTCAAATAGTCTATTATTTTATAGTAGTAACATGAGCGAAATGTTTAAATAGCTGAAAATTCACGAAAAAGTATGGCAAAATCTAATAAGCTTGGAAAATTCAATTGGAGAGTTCCAACTATATCTTCTACTTTAATTGAAGGTGAAGATGCTCCTGTTATCTATGATATGTTTGGAGAAGACGCTACAAAGAGATTTAATGGTAACAAGTATCTTACAGTTCTTAATCTAGTTCCTGCTCAAGAAGGCAATCCTGCGTATGTAACAGGCTCAAATGTCTTTGCAGCTGCTCGTTTGGATACTTTAGCAAGACAAAACAATATGAGAGTTGCTACATTAGCTGATTTAAGCCATCCGCAGATTTTAGCTATGGTAAAAGATCAATTTTACTCTGACACTCCTGCTCTTGTTGCACAAAGTGCAAGAGATTCAAGAGGTCAAAATGCAGGTATTCTAAAGCATGTTGTTGAATTAGCAGAAGAAAAAATGGGCACAGTTAAGTTTCCATTTATGGTTACGGGGTTTGATGTAGCTCCATCTGAAGATAAAGGCTATGGATTAAGCATTACACCTAGAGATGATTTTACTGTTGTTCAAGATGATAGATTTTCTGGAAATAATTGTGGTAAAACTTTCAATGAAGCTGATGAACTTGGATTACCTAAATTTGAAAATGAAGGAAAGAGAAGGTTTTATGCTAGAAATAATGGCCTTTCGGGGTTGTACCTCGGGAGGAACCTCAGTATCGACTCGGACGACGATGATTTGGCTGTCTCGGGCGAGTATGGTCGGGTAGTTCTGGTTCGCGGCGAAGCCGATAACGCAAAAATTTTGCAAGAATATATTGCAAAGCAAAATGCGAACCTTCAAGAGCTTAGAGGGAAATTAAA
>Ga0209541_10003942_pt1 | contig 26785 bp, 27 predicted proteins | sample RifCSPlowO2_01_FD_184027 | JGI IMG/M metagenome (GOLD analysis project Ga0209541, IMG submission 184027) | Groundwater microbial communities from Rifle, Colorado - Rifle CSP2_plank lowO2_0.1 (SPAdes) (version 2) | ecosystem: Environmental > Aquatic > Deep subsurface > Groundwater | place... | reverse complement strand
AAACTAAAGTACCTGCTAAAATTGCTTCCCTTATATTCATTTTTCCTCCACCTTCGCCAAAATGTCCTTGAACTCGACGATTAAGAATTTCTCGCCGCCTATTTCTATTTCTTCTGAGCTGTAGCCGCCGTAGATGACTTTGTCGCCACGCTTTAAAGGTATTAGTGAGCCGTCTTTGAAAGTTCCTGCTTCGGCAACTTCACCTTCCTTCCTGTCTTCTGATTTTGGAAGATATATTCCCGATTTAGTTCTTTCTTCCGATTTTTGCATCGGCTTCAGGATGACTCTCTCTCCGATTGGTCTTAATCTCATAGAACTCCAGCATATTCAGAATTTATAAATTTTACTTTACTGGAGAGATATAGTTTTTTATGACTTTATAGAGCTCCCCAATGATAAAAACCGTTGAAGAAAGCAGGAAAATTATTCCGAGCTCTGCCGCCCCGAGAGACGAAAAGCCAAAGACGGACTGGAAGAAAGGAATGTATAGAACAATAACCCCCACAATTACTGAAAACGCCAGCGCGATGTTTGCATACTTATTTGAGAAAAGCCCGATATTAAAAACTGACTGCTTCAGCGAGCGGACGTTTAAAGTATTAAATAACTGCGTAAACATCATCACGGCAAAAGCGGCCGTTCTCGCCTTGTCTATTCCGTAAGGAAGATAATATTTGAAGACGCCGATGGTTACTATAACCATTGCGATAGTCATTAAAGCGACAAATGGGATGATTGATTTTGTCAGAATGTTTTCTTTTGAATTTCTTGGTTTTTCAGATATTGCGTGATTGTAGTTTGGCTCTGCTGCGAGACCGAGAGCCGGTGCCGTGTCAGTTACCAAGTTTAACCAGAGAATTTGCGTCGGCAAGAGAGGAAGGGGAAGACCGAGAGAGATTGAAGTTATAAGGCAGACGTGTTCGGCAAAGTTTGTCGTTACAAGAAAAGTTGAAGTTTGTCTTGTATTTGTGAAAACTATTCTGCCTTCCTCTATTGCGCTCACGATTGACGCAAAGTTATCGTCTGATAAAATTATTTCGCTCGATTCACGCGCCACGTCTGTTCCTATAATTCCCATAGAGATGCCAACATCTGCTTTCTTCAGGGCAGGCGCATCGTTGACGCCGTCGCCGGTCATTGCAACAATAGCTCCTGATCTCTGGAGGATTCCTGCTATTCTCAATTTCATTCCAGGGGTAAGGCGCGCAAAAATCGGAACATTTTTCACTGCCTCCTCGAATTTTTTCTTTGAATTTTTTTCCATCTCAAGAAGTTCTGTTTCTGTCAGGGCGAGAGGATAATTTTTTTCCGGCCTATCGACTAAACCAATTTCTTTTGCGATGGCTATTGCTGTCTCTTTATGGTCGCCGGTTACCATTATTATTTTTATTCCCGCAGAACGCGCCTTTTTTATTGCCTCGCTAACTTCCTGACGTGGAGGGTCTTTCATTCCGACCAATCCCGTGAAAATTAAGCTGGAAACATCCTCGTCTGAAATTTCTTTTTTTGTTTTCGGAAATTCCCTATATGCCAAAGCAACAACGCGCATCGTCTCTCCGGCCAACTTGTCAGCGGACTTTGAAATTTCTTTTTTATCCGAGGGCAGAAGTGCTGCCTTCCTTCCTTTTTTTAGTCCATAAGATGAAAGTTTTAGTATTTCTTCAGGCGCCCCTATTACATAAATTTCTTTCTTCCCGCTTCTTCCGACTAAAGACGAAAGAGAAGCGCGATATTTTAATTTTGAGCTGAATGGAATTTCGTCTATTATTTTTTCCTTTTTCAGGAGGTCTTCTCTTTTAACTCCTGATTTTTCCGCGAGAACGAGAAGTGCTGCCTCTGTAGGGTCGCCTATAATTTTGTAATTGCCTTTGTCTTTCAGGATGTTTGCTCTTGTTCCGAGTGCTGCGATGCTTGTTAACTTGGCTATGCAGGGATTTCTTAAGGGCATTATTTTTTCTCCCCGCTGCGTAAATTCCCCGAATGGCTCCCATCCTTTTCCAGAAACCAGAATTTCTTTTTCCCCGAGCAGGGAAATTTTTTCAACATTCATTGTGTTTTGCGTAAGCGTTCCTGTCTTGTCGGTGATAATTGTGTTGACAACTCCCAAAGTTTCTGTTGCATAAATTTTTCTTATTATTGCTTTTCTTTTTGCCATCCTAAAAGCACCAATTGCAAGGACCAACGCGAGGATTGCGGGAAGCCCCTCGGGAATTCCAGATATTAATGAAGCTATTGTGAAAAGAAAGATTTCTGAGAAATCAAACCCTTTTACGAAGTAGCCAATCACAAACACGAGTCCTGCTCCAATTACAGCGAGGATTCCCATTTGCAAAGCCAGCTTGTCCGTTTTTTCTTTGAAATGGCTTTTCTCAGGTTTTATTTCTTCTATTTCTTTAGCTAAAGTTCCGATGGCTGTTTTTGAGCCTGTTGAAATTACTACTGCTTTTGCACTTCCTGCCGCGATGAATGTCCCCATAAAAATTGTGTTTATTCTGTCTGCAAGCGCTGTTTCTTTTGGCAGAACTTTGAGTGATTTTTCTGAAGGCATAGATTCTCCCGTAAGAGAAGATTCAACTGTCCTTAAATCGTTAATTTCTATAAGGCGCGCATCAGCGGGAACCTTGTCTCCTTCCTCAATTGAAATTATGTCGCCTGGAACCAGATCCCTTGCATTTATTTGGAGTAGCTGTCCGGAGCGATAAACTTTTGCCAGTGGCACGACCATTTTTTTCAGTGCTTTTATCGCTTTCTCTGCTTTGTATTCCTGAAAAAAACTAATCGTTGAATTTATTATGATGACTGCAAGTATTACATACATATCCACGCGATGGTCCAAGAAAAAAGAAATTATTCCTGCTATCAAAAGTATGTAGACAAAAAAATTATTTAGTTGTTTTAGGAATATGAATACCAGATGAGCTTTTTTTTTCTCCGGGAGCTTGTTAGGGCCATATTTTTTTATTCTTTCGCCTGCTTCTTTTTCAGCCAGACCTGAATAATTTGAATTTAATTTCTCCAACGTCTGTTCCTGAGTCAGCGCATGAAAATTGTCCTCTTTATTTTTCATTTTTTATACGGAAAATCTGATGTTTATCTTCTTTAGAAAGTCAAAAGAGGTTATAAGGCTTTTCGATTATTAATTAAACTAAGATTTTGAGTTATTGTTAACTTCTAAAATATAGATTCGACAAGTATATAAAGAGGAATGCCGTCAGTAAATAAAGAAAAAAGGAGGTAAGAATGGCTAAGAAAAGAGGAGGAAACATGATTGGAAGCTGGGCGTTTTTAGTCGGCGTAGTTCTGGCTGTAATCTTTGGACTTATCGGAAACCTTGGACAAAATCTTATTTATGTTCTGGTTATTCTCGGAGTCATAATCGGATTGCTGAACATCGCGGATGAAGAAGTCTCGCCTTTCCTTATGGCAGGAACAGTTCTTGTAATTGTTTCGACACTTGGGCAAAGCGTTGTCTCAAGCGTTAAGTATTTTGACACGATATTACAAGCTCTGACTATTTTGTTTGTCCCTGCTACAATAATAGTTGCCCTGAAACACGTGTTTACGCTGGCAAGGCACTAAAATTATTTTTTTTATTTTTCTGTTTTATTTTTTAGTAGAGTAAATTTTAATTTATTCAGATTGGAAATGTTTATATTGGGCTTTATTTCGATTGAGTTATGATTGCTGAAAAAGACAATGGCACTTTCAACACAGATGAAGAAATGGAAAGAGCAGTTAAAGGAATCAGACCGTATCTGGATTCGATAAAAAAATATATGGGGGAAAGCAATCGCATATTGACTGAAAGACAGCTGCTTGGAGCCGGCTCTTTGGTTAATCTTGCTCAGCGAATTTATTTAAGAGACTTAGAAACAGCTATGGAGAAAGGAAAAATTGACGGTGATAGTTATAGAAATGAGAGACTAAGCACATTAAGTTCCTTTGGACCATTTCAATCTTTAAGAGATGAGATGAGAAAACATTATACTGAATGTTTAGTTCTAAGTCCGGCTGCAAGTTAATATCTCTTTAAATCTCTACACTTAAAAATTCATTTTATTATTGGTGATTAGTACAAATTATTAATTGCTCAAATTTGGGATTATTGTTGTAAACTATGTTACGTTGGAAGGTTTACTTTACATTTAGGCAAGATTTAAAAACAGCATTGGCTAAATTTTATCATGGGAAAGTCAATAAAGAAAGCCAAAAGAATTTCTATGAGAAAGAGAAAGCTGAAGAAAAAGCTTGGGAATAAATAGTCAGGCGGCTTCCAAATCTTCCTCAGCCATTTTTACGAATGCTATGTTGTGTCCGTGCTCGTCTTTAAATTTTACGTGGTAATCGCCGGTGGGCAGGACAAGATTTATTTCTCCAATCATTCCCTTGATTATTGGAATTTGTTCTTCATCGTTAAGTTCATTGTGATATTCCATATATTCCGGGTCGGGATTTTTCAGCAATCTGACTTTTTGATGCCTTTTGAATTTTGTCTGCATTTAACTTTATGGAAGAGATAGTATATATTGCTTTGCAAGAATTATCTTCGTTTCTTCTTCAGTGTTTGGGATTTGGATTTTTCTTTACCCATTTCAGAGAATAAGAAAAGATACAAAATTTCAAGAATACCAATCGTGTTAACTACAAGAAGTATCACAAACCAAACCGGGCTGTTTTTCTTCCTTGCGGCTTTCCAAAGAGCGAGACCTTTCCAGACCATTGTCCACGCAATTAAAATTATAAGCACGGCAGGATGAATATTTAGAATGTCAGTATATCCAAGTAATGGCATGATTAGTATAGTAATTTATTGCTTATAAATTTTGCCTATTTTTAAAAGTTCATTTAATTTTTATCACTGGAAAAATAATAATTTTGCTTTTTGCTTTTTTACCGAAGATAAAAAAGAAATCACAGAAATCTTTAAATATGCTCAATGCTGAGAGTCTCTATAAAACACAATAAATTGTGAAAATAAAAGAGAAAAACACAATAGGTTGTGCTTCAGAATATGCTGTGTCCATACTGTCTAAATAAAGAAAGCAAGGTGATAGACAAGAGGGATTCGGAAGGCAAGACTAAAAGGAGGCGTGAGTGCCTGAAGTGTAAGAAGCGCTTTAACACACTTGAAGTAGTTGAGAGGTCGGAAATCAAGGTTGTGAAAAAAGATGGCAGAAGGGAAAACTTTGATTGCGATAAAATAAGGAGGGGGATTGAGAAGGCGTGTGAAAAACGTCCTGTAAGTTCCAAGGATATAGACAAAATGATAGCCAATATTGAAAAGAGGTTGATGAGGAGCGGAAAAGAGATAAAGGCTAATTTTATAGGTGATTTAGTTTCCAGAGAATTGAAAAAAATTGACAAGGTTTCTTACATTCGTTTTGCCTCGGTTTACAAAGACTTTACAGAACTTGATGATTTTAAAAAAGAGATAAAGGAGCTTATAAAGAAATGACGGAAGAAAATGGATTGAACGGGTCTGCGGAAAATGGAAATGGTGACAGCTTATCTGTAGGCGTTAAATCCTCGGGCAGTCTTGGCTTGAGAAGAGCCATGGAAATGCCAAGATTTTTCACGAGAGAAGGAATAAGCCCCTTTCAAGTTGATATTTTTGGAAACCCCATTAAGTGGATTAGTGAGGAAGTGAAAGTTACAGATGACATGGGAAAAGAGGTTTTTGTTCAGAGGGCTGTTTCGCGCCCTGAATTTTGGACGCCATTGGCCATAAAAGTTGTTGCAAGCAAATATTTTTGGGGAGACCAAGATAAGAACGAAAGGGAGTCTTCGGTTGAACAATTAGTCGGAAGGGTTTCAAGATACATCGGGAGACAGGCACTTAAACAAGGATACTTTAACGAAAAAGATTCTAAAGTTTTAGAAGAAGAAATTGCATCGATTTGCCTAAATCAACTTTGTGTTTTTAATTCTCCTGTCTGGTTTAACGCGGGAATTTGGGAGTACAATACGAGGGCGGGCGGAGTTTCGGCCTTCAGGTGGGATAACAGCAAAGGAAAAATTGTTGCAAGCAGACTAATGGGAGACAAGTATGAAAAATATGTTTTAGATGAGGCAAGGGACAGCCCTCAATGTTCTGCTTGTTTTATACAGGGAGTTAGAGACGATATGGAATCCATAATGGAAATTCAGACTGCCGAGGCGAATTTATTTAAAGCGGGAAGCGGGACAGGCTCTAATCGCTCTCCTTTGAGAAGTTCAAAGGAAAGATTAACGGGAGGAGGAAGGCCTTCAGGACCTCTTAGCTTCATGAGAGGTTATGACGCTTATGCAGGAATTATCAAATCCGGCGGGAAGACGAGAAGAGCCGCTAAGATGGAAATTTTGAACGTTGAACATCCGGACATTATTGATTTTGTCGAAGCTAAACAAAAAGAGGAAAAAAAGGCGTGGGCTTTAATTGAGCAAGGTTATGGTGGGGGAATGAATGGAGATGCTTATGGCAGCGTGGCGTTTCAGAATTGCAACATGTCCGTCAGAGTCTCTGATGAATTCATGAAGGCAGTGAAAAATGACGGCAAATTGGTTACTAAGAGAGTTACCGACGGAAAAGACTGCGAAACTCACAAGGCAAGAGACATAATGAAAAAAATTGCGGCGGGAACACATATATGCGGGGATCCGGGGATTCAATGCGATGACGTGATAAATAAATACCATACCTGCAAAGTTTCCGGGAAGATAAACGCGTCTAATCCCTGCAGTGAGTATATGTTTCTGGATGACACCGCATGCAATTTGGCTTCTATAAACTTGATGAAGTTTTTGACTCCCGATGGGGGATTTGATTTTGAAAAATTTAAGAAAACTGTCAGGTATTTTATAACGGCCATGGAAATATTTGTTGACGGCGCATCTTACCCTACGGAGAAAATTGCTTACCGCTCCCACATTTACAGGACTCTGGGTTTGGGTTACGCTAATCTTGGCGCGTTGCTGATGTCCCTTGGCTTGCCTTACGACTCCGATGAGGGACGGGCGGTTGCTGCAGCGGTTACTGCAATAATGTGCGGCGAAGCTTACAGAACTTCCGCTGAACTGGCTGGATTGAAAGGAGCTTTCCCCGGATTTGAAGAGAACAGAGATTCGATGCTTGAAGTTATAAGGATGCACAGAGAACATGTTAAAGATATTAATGTGGAGAAAATTCCGGAGAAATTGAGGGAGCTTGTTAATGTCGCTTGGGATTGCTGGACTGATGCTCTCGAATTAGGGGAGAAATTTGGATTCAGGAATGCGCAGGCAACAGTTTTGGCGCCGACGGGAACGATTGCCTTCATGATGGACTGCTCAACTACAGGAATAGAACCTGCGATTTCTCTTGTTGCTTACAAAGTTTTGGCCGGAGGAGGAATGCTGAAAATAGTTAACGGCACTGTTAAGCTGGCTTTGGAAAATCTTGGCTATAGCGAGAGACAGGTTGAAGATATAGTCAGTTATATTGACAAGAACGACACAATTGAGAGCGCTCCGCACCTGCAGGATAAGCACTTGGCAGTTTTTGACTGCGCGTTCAAGCCTGCGAAGGGCAAGAGGGCAATTCATTACAAGGCGCATATTGACATGATGGCTGTAACACAACCTTTTATTTCCGGCGCAATCTCCAAGACTATTAATATGCCTGAGGATTCCAGCGTCGAGGATATTGCAAATGCCTATATTTATGCATGGGAGAGAAAGCTGAAGGCCGTCGCAATTTACAGAGAGAACAGCAAGAGGAGTCAGCCGCTTAATACCAGAAAGACTGAAGGCGAAGTTGTTAAGAAAGAAGATGTTAGGAAAAAAGAAAGAGTCAAGCTTCCACAGACGAGAAGTTCAATAACTCACAAGTTTGAAATTTCAGGACACGAAGGATACATTACAGTCGGACTTTATGATAACGGCAAGCCCGGTGAGGTCTTTGTTGTGATGCACAAGCAAGGTTCGACGATAAGAGGATTGATAGACGCCTGGGCAACGTCGGTTTCTGTTAACCTTCAGCAGGGAATTTCTGTTTCGGATTTGTTCAGGAAGTTCAGACATCAGAAATTTGAGCCTGCAGGATTTGTCAGGAACACGGACAAGGGAAGATTAGACGAGAGAATGTCCGAGATAAGAACTGCGTCCTCGATTGTTGACTATGTTGCTCAGTTTATGATAAATAATTTTGGGGAAGGGACCGGAGGAATTAAATTTGATATTGATTTGGTGAAGGGCGGTGGCTCGGAGGAGGAACAATCTTCTCTTGAAGAATTTTCTCATGAGGGAATAACCTGCCCAATCTGCGGCGGTCCTGCAAAGAGAATTAGCAACTGCGCTATAATGTGCACTTCCTGCAATCAGACTACGCGGAGTGGGTGTGGTGAGTAGTTGAAAAGGTAATTTAATAAGTGTATAACTATTCTTGAGTTTTTAAGAAGTTTAACCCTGACTTTGCCCCATAAAAATAAAAGTATTTATAGATGGGAAATTGTGTTTTATTAAGATGAAGACAGAAACAAGAAAGAAAGTAAAAGAACTTGTAAAAGAAGTAATTCTCTCAAAAATTAATAATTACACTGCCGAAACAGAATACAAACCTTTCTTTCAGGCAATTTTTACCAAAGAGCAAATATTAACTCATACTATTGTTCATTCGTTCTATACAAGTTTTGGAATGTCTATCTACGAACAATTAGTAAAAATTCTTGCAGAGGGAGCAGGTTACGAAGTTCATACGCAATATGATTTATTGGGAGAGATAGATGAGAAAACTGAAGGAATTATCAGCAAAATTGATATGGATTTGAGAGTCGGAAAAAGAAAACCTGATATGAAGGCGGAATTCGACGAGATAAAAAAATCAATAAAAAAAGGAAAACAATTAGAAGACCCGGACAAGAGAGTGGATGTATTCGTTAAAAAATCTGATGGAACAGAAGCTTATTTTGATATTACTTCTCCAAAACCAAATATTAAAGAGTTTGTCGCTTTAAAGAAAAAATTGTTAAGATGGATAGGACTGAGATTAAGCATTAATAAAAATGCCAAAATTATAACTGCTTTAGGATTGCCTTACAACCCATATCACCCAGCACCTTATAATCGGTGGACAAAAGGCAACATGTATGATTCAAACCAGTTAATGGTCGGGCAGGATTTTTGGAATTTTGTTGCGGGAGAAAACATATATGATGAGTTTATCGAGATTTTCCAAGAAGTCGGAGAAGAATTGAGAGAGAAGATTAAGGAGATTGCTAAAGATAAAGAGAGGGGGGAGATTTGAGCATTAATTTAATCGTTATACCCTGCAGATCTGCTACGGCTGGGTTCTTAATTTCCAGACAGCAATCTCTTAACTCTTGCTTTTATATTTTCTCTAATTGTTATTAATTTTTGTTTCGCTTCTTGAGTTAGTAGGGCTGTATGCATAAGGGCATTTCTAATAGGCTTATATTGTTTAGCATCATGACAAATGGAATTAATATTCCCGGGAAAATCAACTTGTCTTGAAAGATAATCCATATCTAAATAACTAATGTCTTCATTTTCTTGTCTCAAATCTATATTAACATTCCCTTCTCTTTTACGTTCTTGCTCTCTTTCTTTTTGATCCTGAACTTCTCTGATAGCTAAGTCAGAGAGTATTATATTTTTATCTTTAATATGTTTTCTTATTAAATTTTCTGAAATAAAACATTCCGTATAGGCTGGCAAATTATATCTTGCATCGTCTACTAATTCTCCAAACCATCCATCAACTTTTTTCTTATTTTCGGGATCATCTGGATTTTCAGGAATTTCGAACTCTTTGGAAGTCTCATTAAATAATTCTTCTGACTTTCTTTCCTTGGGGGTTAGACTTGGATTTTCTTCGTCCCCAGTTTCTCTATTCTTTCTTCTAAATTTATCCCAATCATTAATTATCCTTTGAACTTTTTCTTTTAATTCTTCTAAGAACTTTTGGTAATCTGGGTCGTCAGCAATTACTCCTTCACGACTACTTGTAAATTTATCTTTTTCATTGTCTAAGTAATCTGCATGAATCTGTCCGTAAAGATAATCTTCAGGGACTCTTGCTGTGGGTATGTGTTTAAGAATATGTGTCTCTCTTAATCTTCCATTAACAAATAAGTCAACACTAACTCTACCATCGGTGGTTGCAATATTTAGGTATCTCGGAGTAATTACCGAAGCAAAAAATCCTTTAACATTATTTGACATTTCCACAGTTTTTGTCTCTTTTAGATTTGAAAGTCTTTCTAAGTTTTTGAGATAAGGATCGTTTATGTCATTTATCTTCCACAAAAATTCTGTTTTTTCAGCAAGATCGCTAAGATCTTCAATTGTTATAGGAATATCATCAAGGAAGATATTAAAATTATCGTAGAGAGAAAATCTAAAATAAAGGGCAATAGTCTTTCTTAAAAATTCTAGACGGTGTTTTATCTCATTATGCAAATTTTCAAAATATATTATTGTTCCATTTTCGAAGTTTTTTAGCAAATCTCCAAATATATCTAATTGAATATTCTCAAGAGGATATTCTTGGGCGAGAACATCTTGATTTATTGCATCGTCTAAGCCAGTATTATCAATAATACCTCCAACATAATTTTCTCCTTTTCTTTTGGAGATGACATGTATTCTCTTTGCACAAGATAATAACGCCAACTTTCCAATTCCCTTTCTTCCAATAAATGGCCTACCTTTTTCTGAAACGCTCTTACCTATATCCTTTCTTTTTGAATATCCAACTTTAAGAAATTTATTTTGAAAATCAAAATTGTTCATTCCTTCTCCATCATCTTTTATAAAAAATCCCGTTTTGTCTTTATTAATGTATATTTTTACATTCTCTGCATCAGCATCCCAAGAATTAGAAATTGCCTCTCCTAAAATAGTGGAAAAACTCCTATATAGTTTTCTTCCAAGATGGTCTAAAACACTTAGGGATATTAAAAATGTAAAAAGTTCTTGTTTTGCCATCAATCTTCAATCAAACACACATTTTTATACTTTTTCCTATTACCTCACCAAGTTTAATAGGTATAGCATTTCCGATATGCCTTCCAATTTCAGAAAAAGATATTTCTTTATCATCTTTACAAAATTTATAATCTTTTGGAAAAGTTTGTAACATTGCCCCTTCCCTTAGTGAGATTGCTCGATTTTGTGTTGGATGTCCAAATCTTCCAGTGCCATAACTATAAAATTGAGTTGTTATTGTTGGCGAAGGTTTATTCCATTTCATTCGACCATAAACTGCCTTATATGTGGCTCCATTTTTTTTCTTATGACATTCTAAGATTAAATCTTTGTCCCAATCAAGCCAAGAGCCCCCTTGTTTAGATTGTTTAATCCTCTTTTTGTTTATTGGACTTAATCTCCAAGACCTATGTAATAAGTCTTCCTTATCCGCCCCACCATCTTTTATTCTAGAAAAATTCTTTATAACATCCATTACGGTAGGACAATTCTTTGAGTTATGTGTCTCTGGAATTAAATCTATATTTTTATTTTTAGATGCTAATAAAACAAGCCTTATTCTTCTTTGAGGAATCCCATATTTAGATGCATTAACAAGTTTATAACTAACAAAGTAACCTTCTTCTTCTAAACCATTCACAAAATCTTGAAACACTTTATATTTTCTTAATTGGGGAACATTCTCCATTGAAATAAAATCAGGTTGAGAGTCTTTAACTAACCTTAGAAACTCATATAACAATCTCCACTTTTCATCTTTATCTCTATTTTTATTTTTTAGAGTATGTTGAGAAAATGTTTGACAGGGGGCACAACCAACAAGTATTTTAATTGAATCTTTAGGATATAATTTTTTTAATTCCTCTCCTGTAAAATCAGTTATATTTTTAGAAATAAATTTGGATTTGTTATTTTTTTCGTATGCATACTCACAAGATTCATCATTATCAATTCCAGCAACAACCTCAATTCCAACTTTTTGGAGTCCATGAGTGAGCCCCCCTACTCCGCAAAATAAGTCAACGGCAACAAGTTTTTTTCTCACCATCTTAAAAGAGTTAAATGAAATATCCTTTATAACTTTTTCCTCATCCTAAAAATCATCTCGCTATATGGTTGCCTGTCTTTTTCTGTTCTGTTTAAGACAGGACGTTTAAACTTCTCAATTATTCTTAACCCTGACTTCTCAGCAATTAGAGGGTAGAGGTTGTATTTGTCATTTGCAACAATGAAAAAATTCCCGTCGTCTTTAACAAATCTGCCGATATTCTTTAACACCAAACTAATGCCCTCGACATATTCATCTTTTGCTTTTTGTCCTTGTCCCTTAAATAATGGTCCTATCTCTTTATTGTCTTCTCTTGGAATATTAAAAAGTTCGTAAGCGTAAGCATGTTGCTCATGATAATCTATTTGTCCAACGTAGGGCGGAGAAGTAAAAACGCCGTCTATTTTTTTATTTACTAAAATCTTGTAAAACTCAGGATTTTTCTTTTTAATTTCTCGAAAAATATCTGCTTCTCTTGAGTCTCCGTGAATTACTTGGGAATAAACATTTTTCTTTAGCTCTGAAAACTCTTTCAATCTTTTTATTGTGTCGTATGTGTATCTTATTAAGTGTTTGATGGAAGAATTTAACGGTGTGCATATTTTTTTGTGCTTTGAGCAATAGTAAGGGTTAATTTGTGGCTCCGTCAAAGTCGCTAAGTCCGAATGTTTTGTTGCCCTGCTTGAACGGGCAGTTCTGCTTAAAATAATTCTTAAGGCGTCCCTCAAATCTTCATCTTTTGCTTTTTCTAAGAGCTTGGTATAATAAGATAATTCCTGTCTTACTCTCTTGGAAAACCATTTGTACAAGAAACTGTTTAAGTTATCTTCATTTAGGAGTTCTGAGGAGTTTTTTGTTCCATTTCTCTCGAAAAATTCTTTATTTTCATTTAGAAATTGTCGCAGTTTCTCCTCGCCGTATTTTTTTTCATCTTTTATTATTCCTTTCAAAACATCCCTCTTAAACTCAGGATTTGGAAAGTATTTCTTATTGAACACGTTAATTTTTTCTTTTAGCAATTCATCAAACTTATCATCAAAAACATTTTGGCTAAATTCTCTTGTTTTGAAACATATATCTCTTGCAGTTTTGTCCAGTTTGATTAAATCGTGATTTTCATTTTTAACTTTAGAGATCAGACAATTAAAATCTGAAACGTCTATTCCTATGGAATGCAAACCTAACTCTGAAGACTGAACAAGCGTCGTTCCGCTTCCCATGAATGGGTCAAGTATTATATCTCCTTCTTCAAAGAAAACTTGTTTCTTAAAAGTGTTAAGGTGTGAATCCAGAAAATATTCCACTAATTGAGGAATGAACTTTCCCTTGTAAGGATGCAATCTGTGAACGTGTTTTGTGGTGTCCGATTCTCTTAAGTGGGCAAACGACAAACCCCAATTTAAATCACTGCCTAATTTGTTTTTCCATTGTTGTTGTTTTTGAACAACTTCTTCGTCGTAATAATCTTTTAGCTCATCTACATCAACTTTTATTGTGAATCCTTCAAGATGTTTCTTTATTTTTGCGTATTGAACAAGATAACTTATATTTGAGGGAGTTACTTGTCTTTCTAAATAATCTGACGCCCATTTTGATGCTTCTCTAATTGTTAAAAATTCCTGGCTCATTTCTCCTCCTTTTTTATTTTATTTTCCATAAAAACTTCGATGCTTCTGGACAATGCTACTGCATTCTTCTTGCAAAAGTCTTTATACTTTTCATATGTTTCTTCATCAAGACTTAACGTAACATTCTTTTGGACCATTTAACACCCCATTTGAATACATATGTATTTGTTTGAACTTTTATTTAAGTTTTTTGGTGATTGAAAAAGTATAAAATGTCCTCTGTTGTTATTTTACTATGAGAAAAATTATTAACGGAAAAAGGTATAAATTTATAATCAGTTTAGTTAAGCATAGAAACAATTTTTATTTTGATGTTGAAGCCATAAATTTGAAAAATAAAACCCATTCGTTTATCAATAATGTTAATTATATTATTTCTGGGTTGAATGTGGATATTGATGATTGTGATAAGATGGAATCTAATTGGGAAGTTGAGGAGAGTGAAGGAAAGAAGTTTTTCAAAAAAGCTATAGGTTTTATTTCTGATAACGTCTTTAGAAAATATTTAGAAAAACAATTAAATCTAGACCAAGAATTAGGAGAATGGAACAAGTTAAGAAATTGAGAAAGTATAAAACCTCATTTATCTTTGTTTAAGCATGAGAAAAAAGAGGATGCATTATGTTTTTTTGGCTGTGCTGACGGTGTTTTTATTTTCACTTTTGTTTGTAATGTCGTGGACAAATCCAATGACTGTTGACTCCGGGGGTGATGCTGTTTCGCCGTTCACAGGAATTTCTCCGTTCATCGCAGGTTTTGTTATTATGGTTGTTGTTTTTATCTTGATTTTACTGGTTGTCGAGAAAAGATAATAAAAAAGTTTATTAAGGGTTTTTCATAAAACGTTTTATGGGAAGCCATACCTCCAATTTAGACGATGGAAATTTTGATGATTTTGTTAAGAACGGTGCGGCGGTTGTTGATTTTTGGGCGGAGTGGTGCGGACCTTGCAAAGTGATGGGACCTATTTTTAGCGAGGCTGCAGAGGAGCTGAGGGACAAAGCAAAATTCGGGAAAGTAGACGTTGACGCAAACCCTGAGCTTGCGCAAAGATTTCAGGTTTTGTCAATTCCGACGCTTATATTTTTCAGAGACGGGCATCAAGTTGACAGGTATTCGGGAATTCTACTCAAAGAAAGCATTAAGGAAAAAATCAAGAGTTCTCGTTAAGTTTAAAAACAAATTCCTTTTCTTTTAAAAATGGCTCCGTAGCTCAGTCCGGTCAAGTCCGCCTTGATTGGCGCCTTGGAAACCGTCTGAGAGAGTCAATGGCTCCGTAGCTCAGTCCGGTCAGAGCACTGGCCTTTTAAGCCAGGTGTCGCGGGTTCAAATCCCGTCGGGGCCATTTTTATTTTTGTCATTAAGAATAAAACTAAGACCAAATATACCTTGATTCTAAACTTGTAGTGCTAAAAATTATAATAAACAGTTAAAGGAAATTAGTTATTTTCGTTTCTGCCGCCCCTCTGATAGTTCAAATATCCATATAATCTTCTATTGACTTAAATTAAACAGGCTTTGTAGATATCTGAAAAAGAGCAGAAAGATTTAAAAACCAAGATTTACAAAGTCTGTTATCGCCGACTAGTCGTCATAGATAAATTCCCGTTCATCAACAATATGCACATACTACAGCCGAAACACGTTAAATTGAAATCCGATGAGGTGAAAAAATTACTTGATAAGTATAATATTTCTGTCTCACAATTGCCGAAGATTAGAATTAAGGACCCGGGCGTGCCGGAAGGATGTGTCGTCGGTGATGTTCTTAAAATGGACAGAAAAGATGTAGATAAAATTAAACCTTACTTTAGAGTTATAGTTTCATAAAATGGGAAGCAAGAAAGATATACTAATAAAAAAATACCTTGAACAGCACTCGTTAGTTGAGTCGAACATTCTTTCTTTCAATGATTTTATAAAAAACAGGATGCAGCAAATTGTTCAGGAAATAAATGACGGTCTTAATAACGAGGATGTTGAAATAAAATTCGGGAAAGTCAGGGTCGGGAAACCTAATATTATCGAAGCTGATGGAAGTGTCAGCAAAATAACACCGATAAGCGCAAAGCTTAGAAATTTAACTTACGCCACGCCTGTTTTTATTGAGTTAAGTGTTAAATATGAAGAACAGACTGAAAGCTCTGAAGTAGAAATCGGAAGAATACCTGTTATTGTCAAGGGCAATGCGTGCAATACTTATGAGATGAACAAGGAGGAACTCAAAAACAATTACATGGACCCTCTTGACCAGGGAGGATATTTCATAATAAACGGAAATGAAAGAGTTATTGTCATGTCTGAAGACCTTGCATCCAACCAGCCTTTCATTGAGGAAGGGAGACAGGGGCTGACGTTGAAGATTTTCTCGGAGAGAGGGGCTTACAGAGTTCCGACGACAATTTCTGAAACCAATGAAGGCATTTTAGAGCTTACATTCAGCAGGCTGAGAAATATTCCCGCATTGGTTCTGCTGAAAGCATTGGGCATGACAAAGGAAGGAGACATAGCAAAGAACATCGGCAAGGAAAACGACTGTTTAATTGTTAACCTGTATGAGTTTGCAAATCTCCAAAGTTCCGATGACGCAATTATGTATATCGCTGAAAAATCAGGAATTCAGGGAACGAAGAAAGAAATTACAGACAGAGTCAAGCAGAGAATTGATTCTTATCTTTATCCTCATATGGGGACCACAAAAAATGAGCGGGCAAATAAAGCCCTGACTTTATGCCGCTACCTTAATCTTTATTTGAGGGCAAAAGACGACAAAAAGATAAGGACTGACAAAGATCACTACGCTAACAAGAGAGTCAAACTTTCAGGAGACCTGATGGCTGACCTGTTCAGAGTCAATCTCAATATTTTAGTGAGGGACATACAGTATTCCCTGCAAAAAATTTCCAAGAGAAAGAAATTTTATTCTCTAAAGACTATCGCTAAATCGACGTTGTTTACGCACAGAATTGAAAGTGCGATTGCAACCGGCTCATGGATAGGAGAGAAATCTGGAGTTACGCAAAATATGAGCAAGACCAATTATCTTGATGTTCTGTCGCAATTGCAGAGAGTCACGAGCACTCTCCCAGGTGAACAGGAAAATTTCCTTGCGAGAACGCTGCATCCGACGCATTATGGGAGATTCTGCCCTATTGAAACTCCTGAAGGAACTGAAATCGGGCTGAGAAAAAACCTCGCATTGTTGGCAAAAATTTCCACCGCAATAAATTTTGATGAATCTTCCGTTGTCAGGAAATTTGAAGCTCAAGGGCTGAACAAAGAAAATGGCGTTGATGTTCTCATTAACGGAATGTTTGTCGGCTTTGTTGAAAATCCAAGAGAGTTCGCGGAAAAAGTCAGGAAAATGAGAAGAAATAATGAAATACCGAAAGAAGTCAGCGTTAGCTATAATGACATTCTTAACCAGGTGATAATTTTATCAGGGGTCGGCAGAGTTTTGAGGCCTGTCATTGTCGCGGAAAAGGGAGCTTCAAGCCTTAAAGATGAGGATTTAGTTCTTTTGCAGGAAGGAAAAACTAAGTGGGCTGATTTGATTGAAAGAGGAATTATCGAATATATTGATGCCTCCGAAGAGGAAAACGCGCTGATTGCCGAGAGCGAGGATAAATTAACTTCAGAACATACGCACGTCGAAGTTCACCCTCTTGATTTGTTCGGGCTGATAACTTCACTTGTTCCTTACTGCAATCATGACCAGGGAGCAAGATTGCTTAAGGGAAGCAAGACCAACAAGCAAAGCCTTGGAATTTATGCGGCAAATTATTTGGTAAGAGTTGACACTGATGTTTCTATTCTCCATTATCCCCAAAGGCCTCTGGTCAGAAGTTTCATTTACGACGCCCTTGAAGTTTATCCTTCAGGACAGAATATTGTCGTCGCGATAATGCCTTTTGAAGGATATAATATTGAAGACGCAGTCGTCCTCAATAAAGAATCTGTCGACAGGGGAATGGGAAGAAGCACTTACTTCAGACCTTACGCAGCGACGGAACTTCAGTATGCCGGAGGATTAACTGACGAAATTGTTGTTCCCGATAAAGACGTTTCAAATTACAGGACGGAAGATTCTTACAGGTTCCTTGAAGATGATGGTATTGCTTATCCCGAAGCGGATATTTCTGCCGGAGAAGTTGTAATCGGCAAGACTACGCCTCCTAAATTTTTGTCGGAAGCAAAAGACCTGAGCATTCAAGCCAAAAAAGAAGCCAGTGCGGTGATAAGGCAGGGAGAAAGAGGAAATGTCGACGCTGTTTTCATCACCACGGACAACCAGGGAAACAAGGTCGCCCATGTCAGAACAAGAGATTCCAGGCTTCCTGAAATAGGAGACAAATTCTCCGCCCCTCACGGACAGAAAGGTGTTGTCGGGCTTGTTGCAGACCCGAAAGACATTCCGTTTACACCGAGAGGAGTAAGACCTGATTTAATGTTTAATCCTCATGGAATTCCAAGCAGACAGAGCGTTGGTTACATGATGGAATTGTTGGGAGGAAAAGTTGCAGCCCTTTCCGGAAAAATTGTTGATGGCACCGCATTTACCGGACAATCTTTAGAGCAGCTTGAAGAGCAGCTTGCAAGGTACGGATTCAGGTACGACGGAAAAGAGACAATGTATAACGGAATTACAGGAAAGAAAATGAACGCAAAAATTTACATAGGAAATGCTTATTATCTTAAGCTTAAGAGAATGGTAAAGAACCTTATTCATGCCAGAGCGTCGGGAAAAGTTGCGCTTCTTACGAGACAGCCGATTGAGGGAAGAGCCAGAGGAGGCGGGCTGAGATTGGGAGAAATGGAACAGCAAGCGCTTGCCGGTCATGGTTCATCCTTGCTGTTAAAAGAAAGATATGACTCTGACAAGACCACTGTTTTCATCTCGGATGAAAGCGGAGAGATAGGCTATGACGATTCGATGAAAGACAAAATCATATTCCCAATAAGCGGAGCTGATGACCCCGAATCAATTGAAATTTCCTACGCGTTTAAATTATTGGTTGATGAATTATTGGGGTTGGGAATTCAGACATCATTTGAACTAAAGGATAAATACGAAAGATGACAAAAAAAGTATTCAGAAAAAGGATAAGTGCATTAAGATTCAGTCTTCTTGGTCCGGACAAGATTAAGAAACTGAGCACGGTCAAAGTTGTCACGCCTGAACTTTATGATATTGACGGGTTCCCTGTCGACGGAGGATTGATGGACCTCAGACTCGGTGCAATAGACCCAGGAGTAAGATGCAGAACATGCGGTAAGAGAGTTAAAGAATGTCCTGGACACTCTGGAAGCATTGAGCTTGCCAGGCCAATCCTTCATATAAAATATATACCTTTGATTGAGCTTTGCCTAAGAAGCTTCTGCCCTCATTGTGGCAAGCTGATGCTAAGCGATGAAAAACAGAAAACGCTGAACCCTGCCGAGAGAGCGAAAAAAGCCAGGGACGCTAAGAAATGCCCTCACTGCAACGACCAGGTTCCTAAAGTTAAACTTGAGAAACCAACAAACTTTTTCATTGACAAAAAAAGACTTAATCCAATTGAGATAAGAGAAAGACTTGTTAACATTCTTGATTCAGAAATTAAAAAGATAGGTGTTAATCCTAAAACTGTCAGGCCTGAGTGGGCAGTCATATCTTTAATGCTTGTCCCTTCGGTAACTGTCAGGCCTTCAATTACGCTTGACACCGGAGAAAGAAGCGAGGACGATTTGACGCACAAGCTAAGTGATATAATCAGGGCTAACCAAAGACTCTGGGAAAACCTCAACGCCGGGGCGCCTGAAGTCATTATAGAAGATTTATGGGATTTACTACAGTATCACGTTACAACGTTCTTTGACAATAACATAACCAGAATTCCGCCTGCAAGACACAGGTCAGGACAGCCTTTGAAGACGATAACTGAAAGAATCAAAGGAAAAGAAGGAAGAATAAGAAACAATCTTGCGGGAAAGAGAGTTAATTATTCTGCGAGAACAGTTATTTCGCCCGACCCTTACATCAAGATTAATGAGATTGGTGTTCCTGAAGAAATAGCAAGGGTAATTACCGTTTGTGAATCTGTGACTTCGATCAATCTGGAAGAGATGAAAATCTTAGTCAGAAGCGGCAGCAATTATCCTGGTGCTAACAATGTTGTCAGAATTGACGGAAGAAGGAAGAGAGTGAGTGAAGACCTGAAAGAGGAAATTATCGCGGAACTTCAGCCGGGATATAAGATTGAGAGACATCTGAGAGATGGAGATATTGTCCTGTTCAACAGACATCCGACACTTCACAAGCAGGGCCTGATGGCCCACTATGTAAAAGTCCTTCCCGGCAAAACATTCAGAGTCCATCCGGCGGCGGCCTCTCCTTATAACGCAGACTACGACGGTGACGAAATGAATATTCACTGCCCGCAAAATGAAGAGGCGTTGGCTGAAGCTAAAGTTTTGCTTGACATAAACAAAAATATTATTTCTTCAAAGAATAATACAAACCTCGTCGGAACTGTTGCTGATGCTGTCACAGGAACATATATACTTGGAAATAATACATTTGACAAAAATGAAGCGAACCAGCTTCTTTTCTCAAGCAACATAAACGCAAAAGTCAAGAAAAAGGAAATTACGGGGAAGGAATTATTTGCTGAGGTTTTGCCTAAAGGTTCAAGCATTTCCGTTCCTTCAATTATTAACGGAAGCAAGACATTTGGCGAAGGCGACGGAGAAATGGTTAAAATAATGGATAAAGAATTTGGCAGGGACATTACTATTGAGACTATAGAAAAAGCTTTCAGGCTTGGAACAAGTTACTTGACAAGGAATGGATACACTTTGTCTCTGCAGGATTTGAAAGTTTCCGATGAGGTCATTACATTGACCAAAGAAATTATCGAAAAAGCTGAGAAGAAAACCAAGGAAGTTATTGAAAAATATAATGTCGGGGGAATTGAACCTCAGCCGGGAAAGACTCCGGAAGAAACGAGAGAGACCAGAATAATGCAGGTTTTGAATAACGCATTCACTGAAGTCAGCGACGTTGTCAAGACTCATTTCCCATCGGAGGGAAATGTTATTGACATGATAAAGTCAGGGAGCAAGGGAAGTATGCTGAATATCACACAGATGGGCTGCTGTGTCGGGCAGCAATCTCTCTGGAACAAAAGAATCAGTTTTGGCTACAATGGGAGAACTTTATCTTTCTTCAAAAAGGGAGATTTGTCAGCTGAATCCGGAGGGTTCATTAAATCTTCATTCTTTAGCGGCTTAAAGCCGAGTGAATTTTTCTTTGGAGCTATAACAGGAAGAGACGGAATGATGGATACTGCTCTGAGAACTCCAAAATCCGGATACTTATACAGAAGACTGGTTAATGCCCTGCAGGATTTGAAAGTTGAATATGACGGAACTGTCAGGGACGCTTCAGAAAATATAGTTCAGTTTGAGTACGGAACCGACGGAAAAGATGTTTCTAAACTGCATTTGAAAGATGACAGAGTTTCTCCCGGAGAAGCTGTCGGAGTCATTACAGCCCAATCTTTCGGGGAAGCTTCTACGCAAATGGTTCTTAATGTTTTCCACCACGCTGGAGTCGCGCAAATGCAGATTACTTTGGGATTGCCGAGATTAATTGAAATTCTTGACGCCAGAAAACTTCCTTCCACGCCGTTAATGGAGATTTATCCGGACAGCGAAAACAACAATGAGAACGGCGCGAGAACGCTTGCCGAAAAAATAAAAGAAGTAAAACTGAGGGAAGTCACGTCTGAAATAAATATAGACTTCGGCAACAAGAAAATCGAAATTAATCTTGATAGTAGTTCGCTGAAAAGTTCCCACATAAATTCCCAGAAAATTTTTGATGTTTTAAGCGACAGCAAGAAGTATAAAGCCAACCTGAGCGGAAATAAAATTATTGTCCACCTTCCTAACATGGGGTTCAAGGAAATTTACAAACTCAAAGAAAAGCTAAAGGGCACAATTGTTTCAGGAGTTAAGGGTGTAAGCCAGGTTGTTGTCTCAAAGAAGGAGAGGGATTTTGTTATCCTGGCTGCAGGCTCAAACCTTGAAGATGTTCTCAACATTAAAGGAGTTAACAAGAATAAAGTTACTTCAAACGATATCCACGACGTCAAGGATGTAATTGGGATTGAGGCGGCAAGACAGACTATAATAAATGAAATTAACCGAGTTATAGAATCTCAGGGACTTGATATTAATGAGAGGCACCTTGGATTGATCGCTGACGCTATGACTTCTTCCGGCACTGTTAAAGGCGTGACAAGAATGGGAATAATCACGGACAAGGCGAGCGTTTTGGCTCGCGCAACGTTTGAAACACCTGACAAACAGTTTGTCAACGCAACTATAAAGGGCTCGAAGGATGAACTTAACTCTGTAATTGAAAATATTTTACTGAACCAGCCGATTCCCGTCGGAACAGGTCTTCCCGGATTGCTAGTTAAAGTTACAGGGCCTCTTGTCGGCAAGAAGGATAAGAAATGATTTTTGTAACAAACTTTATAAACTAAATAAATAAATCAATAATAGAAGATTCTGGTGATATTCAATGGCAACAATCGACATGCAATCAATGAGGTACATTAATCTTCTTGATAATGTCTCGAACGTTAAGACGAGGAAGTGCTTTATTTATAATAATATTTTGTTTTTCGCGGTGCCGGAGAGGTTTGTCTCCAAGGCGATTGGTTCTTCCGCTTCCAACGTAAAAAAACTTCAGGAGAAAATAGGAAGGAAAATTAAAGTTATCAAAGAGCCTGAGGGAATCGGAGGCGCGCAGAGATTTGTCGAGGAAGTCGTAGGAATCAACCTCAAATCCTTGGAAGTCAGAGACGGCGTTATGACTATAACCGGCGGAAGCAACCAGAATAAAGCCACATTGATTGGCCGCAACAAGAGACGGTTTGAAGAGTTGAAAAAAATCATTCATGATTTTTTTGGGACTGACTTGAAGGTTGTTTGATATGGCTAAAGATACAAGACATAGAAAAGAGAATTATGAAGAAATTACTGGTAACGGAGATTTGGAGAGTGTAGTAAGTAAGTTAACAAAAGCTCTGGAAGGCGCAGGAGAAAAAGGAATAAGTATGATGGACATCCCTACTCTGTTTGGGGATTGTGGAGGAAATGAAGAAAGTAAATCTGTTGTTGGATTCATGGTGTTGGGGGCTTTTGGAGTGTTAATAAAACATGGATATATTAGCAGAATTAATAATTCAGATAGATATTCATTAACTGAAAAATATTATCGGTCAAGAGGTACGCGATAAAAACTAGAAGATTTTGAAAGTTGTTTAGGATTTATTCTTAGTGATATTGATGTACTTTGCCATGAATTTTTTGGAATTCGTTTTTGTCCCTTGTTCTGAAGATAATCCTCTTTCCTTTTTTAATAGTTAATTCGTGTGTGCTTCCTGCGTCTTCTCCACCGTGACTATTGCTACCATCGTCAACATATATTCTGGTAGCTTGTTCAAAAGTTAAAGAATATTTTCCTCCGAAATCATATCTGGCATTCCAACCAGTCACGTCTACTTGTCTGCCGCAAAACGGAGGGTCGATATTATGACTGGCTAACACTATATTTTTCCTGTGATTTTCTAATAATTTTTCTGCTGCTTCAAATGGGATTGACCTTTTTCTTCTTTTTTCTCTGAACTTATCTTCATAATCCATTGTTAATTTGCACTTGTAAGTTGCTTTTTCTCTTGCTAACTCATGGAGACGTCGTCCTATAAATTTTGATGTGACGCAATCCGGTCCTAACATTTCTCTCCCGTCTTCCGGAGATACAAATTTTAAGGAAGATTTGACAGTCATGCCCGTACTGCCTCCTCCATACGATGTGCTGTGAATCATTCCTCCAGATATATGGCACTCTGGGTGTTCAATTTGGAATTCGCTACGTTCATATCTTTGATGAGGGCCTTCCCAGATTTCATCGCTATTATAGCCAACTTTGCAATTGCTGTCACGTAAAACTTCGAGAATTCTATTTTCTACTTCATCCATTTGGTCTAGAACGTCAAGTCCACGTTTTTGGTTAAGACCATCTAGTTTTTCTAGTAGCGACTGCAAAGTACCGTTTCCATCTTTTTCATCTCTCGTGTTTTGTGTTTCCATAATAATTCGTCCCTGTGTCAATACTTAAACAATTCTCCTCTCAAATTGGAGAAGAACCAAAAAGGTTTTAAAGGGTGGAGATTTTAGGCGGAAATGGATGAAACAATACTTCAGGATTTGGGATTGTCTAAGGCAGAAATAAATGTATATGTTTCTTTGTTGGAGTTGGGACATTCTACCTCGGGGCCCATTATACAAAAGACTGGGTTGCAGAGTTCTGTCGTTCACCGCGTTTTGAAGACTTTGCTGGAAAAAGGAATAATAACTTTTGTGAAGGTCGGTAAGGACAACAATTATCAGGCTACCAACCCAAAAAATTTGGTTGACTTTATCGAGAATAAGAAGAAGAAATTTCTTGATATTCTTCCTGAACTTGAAGCGAAACAAAAGAAAGGAAAATCCAATTACGCCGCCGAGATGTTTCTTGGGAAGAGGGCAATGTTTTCTATTTTGCTTAATATTATAAAAGATGCGAAACCAAATGAAGATTACCTCAGTTTCTCCCTTATTGAACCTCACGATGACGAGGAGATTGTTGAATTTTACAGGACATACAATTTGCGAAGAAGAGAGAAAAAACTTAAAGTAAAAGTTCTTGCGAACGAGAAGGTAAAGCCGATTTATGAAAAAAATTATACTAGGGAGTTATTGAAAAAAGCGAGCGTTCGTTATACAAACTTCCACTTTCCTCAGGGAATAATAATTTTCAGAGATAATGTGACTTTTGTTCACTGGGGCGAGAATCCCTTTGCTGTGAGAATTGTTAATAAAGAAATGGCTCGGCAATTTAAGGAATTTTTCCTGGAATTTTATTATAAAGAAAGAAATGCTTATTGATTTTATTTGTGGGCACGCGATAGGAATCTTTTTAAACCAATTATCCAAAGAAGATACATGGGATTATTGAGCGGAAGAAAATTAATGAAGAAGCGGAAGCAGTTTAGATGGAGCAACAAGCCGTATATAGCGAAGATGAGAAATCTTAAAATTAAGTCTGACCCTCTTGGAAGGTCTTCGCAGGCGAAAGGAATTGTTATCGAGAAGTTCCAGAAAGAAGCGGCGCAGCCAAACTCCGCGATGAGAAAGTGTTGCAAAGTCCAGCTTGTCAAGAACGGCGTTCAGATTGGCGCTTTCATTCCGGGAAATCTCGCGCAGAGATTTATAGATGAACACGATGAAGTCATAATTGAAAGAATCGGCGGAAAGCAGGGGCGTTCAAAAGGAGATATTCGTGGAATCAGATTTCAGGTAATTAAAGTAAACGACCAGTCTTTGCATAGATTGTGGAAAGGCGAGATTGAGAAGGGAAGAAGATAAAATGACATTGAGGGTTCAATTACGATGACAGTAAATGAAAGTTTAGGAAGAGCTTTTTTACAAACGCTTGTTTCAGATGGAAAAGTAGTTATTTCAGAAGATAATACTATGTATGCGGTTGCACAAGATTTGTTGGTCAGAGGAATTGTCGAATTAAAATCTCTTAATCACATTTCAATAGAAGTGAATTTAGCTCCTAGTAACAGTGGTTTTTTAGAATCATTAAGAACACCCAAAAATCTTCCCTACAGAAATATTCTTGAAGATAAAGGTTTAGTAAAAATGACAAGAGACGGACCTGTCTTTACAGATTTAGGAGAAGAATATATGGAGGCAATTGCTAAATGACAGAACAAAAACAAGAGCAGATGAAATTATTTGACATGTATGATGTCAGCGATATTAAAATAAAGGACCCTGCTTTGGCTCCTTATATAAATTTTGAGCCGAGGATTTTGGTCAAGTCGCAGGGCAGGAACATCGGGAAGTTTGGGAAGGCCAAAGTGAATATTCTTGAGAGGATTGCGAACAGGATTGCAACTCCGGGGCACCAAGGAAAAAGGCACAGAATAATTACGAGCTGGGCTTCGGGAAAATACAATAAAAATATGCAAATGGTCATTGAGACTTTAAATTTGATTGCCGAGAAAACAAAAAAGAACCCGATTCAGGTTTTGGTCAGCGCGATTGAGAACGGCTCGCCAAGAGATGAGATTACTGTTATTGAACATGGGGGAGCGAGATACCCGCAGGCGGTTGACACTTCTCCGTTGAGGAGAGTTGACTTGGCTGTCAGATGGATTGTCCAGGGCTCTTATCAGAGATGCTTTGGAAAGAAAAAGAAAATGGTTAATTCTTTAGCTGATGAAATAATAAAAGCCTCCGAAGGAAATATGGAATCTTATTCTATGTCGAAGAAGAATGAAGCGGAGAAGCAAGCGGATTCCGCGAGATAATTAATCTGCTTTCATTAGAACATCGAGAAAACGCTATTCTAAAGCAAACGGATTCTGCTCGTTAAGGTTTTCTTCGAAGATTAGTCCCTGAATATCTTCCTAAATAATGTCTTTTTCTTCCTGTCTTAGAAGCTAAGCTGTCCTGAAGAGAATAAAATGAATCATCCTGTTGAGGCCCTAAATAAACTTCTCTTCCTGAAACAGAAAATGGTTTAACTGTTCTCATTCTAGGGCGCCTTGGCGTTCTGGAAGTATCAACTGTATAACCACTTCTTAACAATGCATGCTCTTCTCTTAATCGTGAAACAGAGTGAATTAAAGGAACGTTATCCTCACCAATTTCCTGACCGTCAAAATCCTTTGGTGTTAACATCCACTCTTTAAGAAATTTCATTTTATAAATATTTCCTCGGGGAGACCCTGTAAAGTTATAGAGATATAATCATTTTTCAGATAATTTTCTGCATTTCTTTTTTGTTTTCCCAATAAATAATTTAGGATTTATTATCCGAATATCGACGGTAAAAAGATATGCTGATTCATTAAGTCATAATTAGAATAAAAAAGTATCTTCCCGGTTCAAACCTGAAAATCTCACATCCCCTATTTATTTGACAATATCTCTCGGAAATTGTAAAAGCACAACGCCCTAAAATTTAAAAACCTACTTTTACATGGGCTTTTACGAAAATGCCAACGGATAAATCAGAAGAAAAAATTGCGCGGCT
>Ga0209541_10003939_pt1 | contig 26797 bp, 13 predicted proteins | sample RifCSPlowO2_01_FD_184027 | JGI IMG/M metagenome (GOLD analysis project Ga0209541, IMG submission 184027) | Groundwater microbial communities from Rifle, Colorado - Rifle CSP2_plank lowO2_0.1 (SPAdes) (version 2) | ecosystem: Environmental > Aquatic > Deep subsurface > Groundwater | place... | reverse complement strand
CAATGCCGACTTCGCCTTGTGCATACTCTCATGGGAAGCGACATTTCCCGTATGGAGCAACCCCTTTGTCGCTGTTCTGTACTTTGAATAGAAGGCTCACAAAGGGCATTGCATGACTTTTCAATGCGACCCCTTAAGCGCAACATTTATATAGTACATCTAACATAAATATAACACATGTTACAAAAAAGTAGTATAGAAAAGACGGCGGAGCTGTTCTTCCTGCACCCCTCAAAGCCCCACTACCTCATGGATATCAGCAGAAAAACAAACATAGCCCACACTTCAATCAAAAACAACCTCGACCTGCTTGTAAAACCGGGGCTAATCCTCAAATCCACGGAAAAGAAAGGCAAAAGGGCATTTCCCATCTACAGGGCAAATACAGGCAGCAAACCCTTCAAAACCCAAAAAATGCTCTATAACCTGTCATCCCTCTTGGAATCAAATCTTATCGAACTCCTTGAAGAAAAGCTTATGCCCAAATCTATAGTCTTATTTGGGAGCTATCAAAGGGGCGAAGACACAGAAAGCAGCGATATAGACCTCTTTGTTGAATGCAAGGAAAAAGAGCTAAACCTTAATGATTTTGAAAAGAAGCTGAAAAGAAGGATACAGCTCCATTTCAAGGAGCGTTTTAGCGCATACCCCGAAGAATTAAAGAATAATATTATTAACGGATTTGTATTAAGTGGTTTTTTAGAGGGATATACCTGATCGCAAAAGTTAAGCCAGACAGGCAAAAGATGAGGGAATACCGGAATAGGGTCTCTTATGAAGGATTCACGATACAAACAGACTACCTTGTCGCAAACAGGGATAGGATACAAAATATCATTAAAACACTTTTTACGCTGCTAAAATGATCTCTAAAAAATTCCAAATCTTCCTGATTCTCACGTCTAAAGTGTTAATAAAAAGTAACAGCTGTTAAAATATATTAACAGCAATCTTTTTATATACGCTGTTAATCTAAAGTAACATATGTTAGCAATATTTAACACACTGGCCCCATTCTTTGAGGATAACTACCGGAAGATCAATGTGAGGGAATTTGCGAGAATGCAGAGCATAAGCCCGCCCCATTCCTCCAAAACCCTGAAAAGCCTGGAGAAGGAAGGCCTGCTCCTGAGCGAAGAAGACAGGAGGTACTTATTCTTTTATGCGAATAGGGCAAATCCCGTGGTTATCCACCTTTCAAGGCTCTACTGGCACCAAAAGCTGCAGAAATCAGAGCTCATAGGCTATCTCAAAGAAGAACTTCTGATTCCGACGATCGTGCTGTTCGGCTCTTTCTCGAAGGCAGAAGTTGCTCCAAATTCGGATATTGATATAGCAGTCTTCACAGCAACAAAGAAGCGCCTGGATCTGGAAAAATACGAAAAAAAACTAAAAAGAAAAATCCACGCCCTCCTCTTTAAAGAAAGAGAAGATGTAAAGAATAAGGGGCTGTTGAGCAACATCCTCAACGGATACAAAATAAGCGGTGAGTGGTAACCATGGACTGGAATCAGTGCCTTAAAAAAAGGATAGCGAAGGAGGTAAGCAAAGACAAGTCCAAATCCGCTTCATTTAAGGAGATCATTGACGTTAAAATAAGATCAGCAGGCGTTCTTCCAGAAGACCTTTACTATGCTAAAATCGTCCTCCTTTATGATGCGTTGAGAACCTTGCTGGAGATTACAGCTTTACAAGAAGGCTACAAGATATACAATCATGAGTGCTATACTGCATTTCTGAAAGAAATCCTGAAGATGTCAAAAGAAGGGGATCTATTTGACGAACTGCGAAAAGTAAGAAACAACATTAATTATTATGGAATGCAGCTCTCCCACCAAGAAGCCAGCGAAGTCATAAAACAACTAAAAGCGTTAATACTCAAATTCAAATGAGAAACAAGCACACTTTAACTAAACCAAGCAGAAAATCCCAGATAACCCTCTTCATCATCCTCGGCATAGTCATCTTCATGATCACAGGATTTCTCCTCTACCTCACTTCGCTCAGGACATCTCAAGTAGGAAGCCAGGCAGAGCAAAGCTTTTCAGACATTGTTGAAGCAACCCCAATCCGCTCCTACATCACTTCCTGCCTGAAGAAGACAGCTGAAGATGCTTTGATCTTGGCTGGAAGGCAGGGAGGAGTGATATTCGAGAATCAGGATGGCGTGTTTCGATTTATTGATCCGTCGATTTATACGAGTAATGGTGCCCGCGCCATAGGAAATGACTATCTCCCCTACACTATTGATGGCACCGAGTATAACGTCAATTTTGATGTTTCAATTCCGGAAGAAGGAAAAGAATGGCCTCTTGGCCTCAAGAGGTTTCCCAAACTCTGCTCTGAAGCAGGCCTTAATCCGAAAACAAGCACTACTGACCTCAGCCATACCTGTACAGGCGAACTGTATGCAACTGATTCTAATGCAGCAACCATCCAGAAAGCGCTTGAGTCGTATATTGCTGCCAAACTCCCTGAATGCGTGGACTTCAATGCAATCTCAGAATCAGGCATTACAGTAGAGCCAGCAGGAGACTTAAAAGTCGGAGTCCTTTTTGGAGAAGATGATGTTTTGATACTTTCAGAATACCCAGTCAAATTCTCTCCTCAAGGCGAGCCTCCAGTCACAAAAGACGTTCAGATAACGCAATCCCTTCCGATCAGGTTCAAAAAAATCTACGAAGCTGCATACTACCTCTCAGCCAAAGACAACACCGACGTAAGTTTTGATGTCACCACCACAGATTCCCATAACTGCCCACTCAATTCTCTCAGCAATGGGCAGATTGCAACTACACTGGATCAGCTATGCTTAAAACTAGGTTCAGACTCAAACAGCATAGAAGACGACATGCATATAGAAAAAATTACAGACCTCTGTCATAACTGTGATCTTAACACAGACGCAGCCATACTCCACATTACAGATCCTCAATCAACAATCACAGGACAGCCTTATTCTTTCTATTTCGCAGTCCAGAACAGGCCGCCATACTTGAACATCGATCCAACTACACTTCGAGACGTAATTGAAAGAAACACTATAGATCTTACCACATACATCACATTTGGTGACCCAGATGGGGGAACAACTACAGTTATCCTTTCAGGAGGCCCCCCAGGATTTACAAACTTAACTTATGGTAGCAGCCAAGGCGATGCTGGGTATTACACAATGACAGTTACTGTGGAAGATAGCAATGGCCATCAGGTTACTGGCCAAATCCAGATCACAATTAACTGCCCCTCCGGAAACAACTGCTGCATACAACCCACTCCACCACCCACACAAACTGGCACATTTTACCTTAACGATGGAGCCTCCTGCGGTGCCTGTATGACGTGCCGCCCAAAAACTTGCGTTACAACTTCCCCTCCAGCAATCACCGATTGTATTCCCTCCTATTCCTGTGATTCAGCCGGCAACACGTACAGTTCCAACTATGCCTTATCAGGCGCATCTTGCTCTGATAACAGTGGTGCCACCGGCACCTGCGACGGCAATGGTAACTGTGTACACCCTCCCTAAATCCGCAATACTCTGGGTTTTGACTCTTACTAAGTATGTAATAATCTTATTTAATAAGTAAATAATCATAAATATATTCAATGATATGAGGCAATAATTAAATATACTAAATAATCATCTTCTTACTGATACTTACTCAATCTTATTCTATCTTACTCAATAATCTTTTCATATTCAAACCGCAACATTTATATATTACTAGATACGTAATCATACAGCAGAATAAGAGGGATAAATGCCAAAAAGAGGTTACGTACATTTTCCTATTTCTTTTAGTCGGGGGAATCAAATGCAACATCCTCCTCCAACATGAAAGAACGCATCACCATCACCTTAGACAAGGAACTTCTCGAATGGGTTGACCAGCAGATAGCAAGAAAGCTCTTTGCAAACAGAAGCCATGCCTTTGAATATCTTATCAAAAGAAAGCAGGAGGAGGAGCATGGGTAGGCTGAAACTCCTCGCTCTTCTATTATTTTCAGTGCTGGTAATACAATCCTCGCTTGCCGCAGTCACAACCCAGGAAAAAGCAGAAAGAACCGCCTTATATCAAGCCCCTTCAGTGCTTGGATGCTGTGCAAATCCACTGATAGCAGAGGAAATTCCAACAAAATACTGCAATAATAACCCTCTTCAACAGCTAACTGCAAATCTCTGCTGCCCCACAAATGGAGCATACGATACCGCATCAACAAACGACTTTTACCCAGAGAGCCAAACCGACTGCTTTCAAAACTTCTGGAACTCCGCCTCTGCTGGCGGATGCCAGAAGTTCACTGACCCCGAAAACGGAAAATGTATCTCCGGATGCTGCAACGATGCAGGAGCCTGCAGCGGAAAAACAAGGAACGTCTGTGAAGGCGCCAGCACTGATGCAGCTCCAAAATACTGGGCGTTAGGGTTTCCCGAAACCAATAGGGATTCAAGCCGTCCAACAAATCCCTGTTACAACACTGAACATGCAACGCTGGAAGGAGAAGAATTTGCTGCATGCGCTCCAAATAACCAAATCGACTGTGGATCCATCTCAAGAAGCGACGCTTGCAGAAACTCAGCCTGTTTCTGGTGCGGCTCTGGCGGCACAGGAACCTGCACAGACTCCTGCTCAACATGCTCAGAAGGCCGAACCTCCACAAGCAATGAGCATAACTGCGTTGTTCCAACGACCGACATTACAACAAGAGGGGACGAGACATCAACATCCTGCACAAATCTACCAGAAAACTCATGCACAACAACCACAGGCTGCGCCTGGTGCGGCTCTGCAAATGACAATGAAGGAGGATGCATCGCAAGCACAGCATGTAATACTTGCCAAGGAACTTCTGCTCCGGTTGGTGGTAGATGTGTTGCTCAATGTTCAGATACCATAGACAATGATCATGATACCAGACCAGATAGTGATGACCCTTGCTGTTTCAGTACTAATCCAACTTATGACCCCAACAACGAAGCCTGCGAGCCTCAATGCCCGACAGATGGAAGAACAACGATAGGCAGCATTGCTGGAGACGCCTGTAAATGCGGCGGTGTTGTGCGCTTGAAATCACAATATGGAGACCTCTTCTGTTGTGAATCTAGTGCAGGGCAAAACACAGCATCTGCCTGCGGCAACATGGGTATCGTCCTGCTTGTAATAACTGGCAACAACCAGCCTCTTACAAGCTATACAGTGACGGTAAAATCAGGCCAAACCACAATCGACACATATACCTTAAGCCAGGCACCGTATCAAACAAGACCATTGCTCTATGAAACACGCGGCACTGTCTACACTTTTGAAATCTCCGCTGAAGGCTTTAGAACTGGCTCTCAAGATCACACAATACGCTCTTCCGTCTCAACCTTGACTCTCAACCTCGACCAAATCCCCTCTCAATGCAATACAGAATTCCCTATAACATTTACTGCAGAAAGGATTCCGTGCCAGAGCCATATAGCCCTTAACTGGAATTCAGAATGCACCTACCAATCAGCCAGAGTCTTTAGGAAAGTATCTAGCAGCACTTCATACCCAGATCAGCCCATACGAGTCTTAACTTCAACACCAGCTGCTCAGCAGCAAACCCTTACTGATGAAGAAACTCAATGGGGTAATAACTACATGTATAAGATTGTATTTACCTACAACGTTGAGGATACAACAGCCACAGAACCCAAAGAACTCACTCAACAAATCAGCCCTGGAAACAGCATCTGTGGAGGAAAATGCGCTCCAAATCCAACCTCATTCTGCCAACCACCCACAAATCCCCAAGATCCAGCAACCATTAAAGCCACTTGCGAAAATAACGAGCCCGTTACAACAAACTGCGCCACACTTCCCAGTTTCAGCGACGGCATTTGTATCCAAGACAGAACAGCAGGAGCGCTCTGCCACGAAACCGACGCTTGCGCAGCAACAGAAACTCCCTATCCAAACATCCTTGGTTTGTGGTATAATGCCGACACCTGCTTTACAGAAAACGGAGTAAGACGATACTGCTATCTTGAATCAACCAGCACACCGACAGATTCCTGCCAGTCCTGTACCCAAGTCAACTCCTGCTTTGATTACAAATCCCGATCCTCCTGTGAAAGAAACAATTGCCAGGCAGGAACCTGTGAGTGGTCAACAAACTTCAGGTATGCAGAGTTCGGCAAAGGATTCTGTTATAATGCAGAAGAAGAAACATCCGAGCATTGCAATCTCTGCGGAGCAGTTGCAAACGGAGACGCAGAAAATCTCTTCTATAACACCGGCTGCACGCAAACAATCTGCAGCAATCTCGGATCCTGCTTTGCAAATGCAGCAGAGACAGCATGCAATGCCTGCGTGAGGTCACCAGAAGCGAATACAACCACCTGTGAAAGCCTTGCATCAGAATCAGCCTGCATCGGAAGCAGCCAGCACCAAATCACAACACAAGAAGGCTGCTTAAGCGGATTTGACTCAACTCCTAGTTCAGACGCCTGCAGCTTAGGAGTCTGCAGATGGGATGCAGCCAACAGCAGATGCTTCAAAGACGGAAACTCAGACAACACCGCAGAGTGCGCAGGCCTGAGCGATCCAGCGTTCAGCGACTGCAAAAAAGACACAGTAATCCCAACAACAACTATTGCAGATTCCTCCTTCAGATTTAAAGACACTCAGCCATATATCAATTCAGATGGAGCAATCGTAGCCTTCAATATTGAGGACAGTAACACTCAAGGCTTCACCACACATTATGCTTTTGGGACTGGCAGGCTTTGCCCGAAAAATACACTCACGTTAACCTCAAGAACCGGAACTGCAACTGTCACAAAGCAGCAGCTCGAAGCAGCTCTCGGAGAAAACTTCCAAGGCCAGGCAAACCTCTACTACTTCACAATTGACGAATTCCTAAATACAGAATTAATCAAAACAAAGCCAGTCTATGTTGATATCCAAGGGCCTGAAATAACCTTGGCTTTAACCTCAGGAAATAATCCAAGTTCTGCCGTAACCTCAGACTTAAGCATTTCTTTAAGAGTTGATGAAGCATCAACATGCAGTTACCTCGTTGATACTAATCCACAAACAACCCAGGACTCTATTGATCTAAACGCCGGTCAACAACGCGCTTTCACGATACCCCGCATCCAAGACGCAACCTATGAAGTAACTGCAACCTGCACTGATGAGTATGGCAATCAAAACGCAGCAGTAGAAACCATTGAGATCGACAGAGTAAGGATTATTGAAAATGAGCAGCCTGCAAACTACCATCTCTTCAACGAGCAAAGCGATCCGGTTGAGCTCAGCTTTGATACCTCAGACCCGTACAATTGCTTCTTTTCATATGGCAGCATCCGATCAAGGCCATTTGTTCGAACGGATCTCCATTACTCCTACCCTCTGCCCCTTATCGAGGCAACAGAAGGGCCAAACCAAATCAGCATTAATTGTTATGAGGGTACTGATATCCTCGTTGACTCAGACCGGCTTACCTTCACCTTAGATACTTCTCCGCCAACCACCGCAGTCCAACAATATACAGGAGTAAACACTCCAGAAGACTTGACAGCACAATCGTATCACAATCTCAATCTCCTCCTGACCTGTAATGACGGAGACGCTCATAACTACGGTTGTGATGCAATTGCATATTGCATTGCCAACTCAGGTCAAACATGCCAGTTAGCATCCTGGAATATTCTTCCGCCAGGCGAAAGCAGCCTTATTGTAACCCCAATCAATATTCTTGAACTGCAATCAGGCGACGGAGCCTACACCCTCTACTATGCTTCGCGAGACAACCTGCAATCTGACGGTACTTACCCACACACCGAACAAACCAAATCAATCGTCCTTAACCTTGACAATGAAGGCCCAACTATTACAATCACAGCGCCAGCAGCCAATGCCAGAACCGTCAAGCAGGATAGCATAACCCTGTCAGCAGCCTTTGAAGATTCAAGCGACATAAGCTCAGTAATAATCGTTAGGTCGCAACAAGGCACTCAAAACAGCATCTTGAGCCGAGACGAATTTACCAATACCGGGTTCACCAAAACAATCCCTCTTATCCATGGAACCAATACAATCACCATCTTGGTAGAAGATGCAGCAGGCAACAGCGCTCAACAGACAATAACCATCTACAACGACCACACTCCTCCAACAATCTCAGCATTCGAAGTCCTAAACAACGCCAATTCGCCAGTAGATATCACGGTAGCTGACGCAACAGTTGCCTTCTTAGAATACGCAGCACCATCCACAGTCTCAGTCACAACAACAGATCCTGAATGGTCAAACGAGATAGCAGGCGTAACTGCAGTGGTCCATCCAGTTGTTGGTGACGTGAACAATAATGGCGGAATAGATGTAGGAGATTCGTTGTTTATAACCCAGTATCTTGGAGGACGACGCGAGTTATCTGCAGATCAAAGAACTCAAGCAGACGTGAACCAAGACGAAGCAATAAACGATTTTGATTCCCTCCTTATCAGCCGTTATCTAGCTGGCTATGTTCCTCAACTTCCATGTATCCCTGACGATGACCAAGTTACAATAGAAAACAATCCAAACCTGGAAATTAGTTGCCGAGGTGCGTTGCCAGTCTTACAACTCACTCATCAGGGCGATAGCAATCCTTGGACAGCACCTCTCCCCCAAACCCTCCTCGCAGGCTTCTACATGGTCAAAGTCATCTCTGAAGACCAGTTCGGCAACAAGGCAGTCCAAGCGAAGAAGATTGAGGTGCAGGATAATCATGAACCAACCTTCAGTATCCAAATCTACGATGGAGACTCTCCAGTTGGAACAGTTGACCGCGGCACATTCGGAGTCACAATTACACCAACAGAGCAATTACAAGAGGCTCCAGAGCTTTCATTTAGCTTCTCTGATCAAAACCAACAAACTCGAGCAGTCTCAATATCGGATATAACTCAGGTTGCTGATAGCGCCTCACAACACAATCTCTGGGAAGGATCCTTTACAGTATCAAGAGACGATCCAGTCTACCAAAACCTCCGTGATACCCAAGCTACCTTTACCATTGAAGGAAGAGACCTTAACGGCCAAGCAGGAACTACTATTACTAGCGGCGAAACATTTACAATAAGCACTGTAGGAGGAGATACTCCGTCTATCGACTTACCAAGCGAAGAAGTGACTTACACAAATAGCAACAACGTCTTTATAGCAGGGCATACTGCAAATAGGGCAGAAAACGTTCCCGTGTTGATCCAGATTTATGACAGTACAGGAGAAACTCTCTTACAAGAAGAAAGAGATATATCCCGCCCCTCTCCGCAGCCGATAGGAACTGACCGCGCCGTCAACAGACGAATAGATGACAGGACAATACGTCTTGATACAATAGGAATGGATCTTGCTGCCGTTAGACAAGGATCCCTGCAGTTTACTGGTCACGAAAGAACAACAAGAGGATTTTACCAGATTAGCACTGTTAGCAACTGTATTGATGACCAAACACTAAGAACGCGATTATGTGACATCACTGTTGCAGAACCATTTGAATCAGAAAATCTAGCAAATGCAAGGATCTATACTCGCCAATATCCCCAAGGCTGGTTTGGAAAGCCTTTCACCTTGGCTGCAGAAGGGACATATCGTGTGGGTGCAAGAGCAATTGCTGGCAATGTCGAAGGAGGATTTTCTTTGTATTCTGCTGGAACCCCCTTTAAGATCGTCTATGACACTACCTCTCCTATCATCACCTTAGCTCGTCCAACAGGCGGCTTTACTTCTGACGGCACAACAACCATAGTAATCTCAATCACCGATAATCTTGCAGGAGTCAAAGCAGAGGATATAATCTTTACTTTTGACGGAAGCACAAAAACAGTCGGCGAATCCAACAGCAATGTCGCGTATCAAGCAGATCCAGCAAAAAGAACAATCACCTTGACATATTCAGCTGATACCAACGAACTTAAGCAATACCCGATTACCGTTATTGCAACTGACCGCTCAGGGAAGCGGGTTGAGCAAACACTAGTAATTGCGCGTGTGGATGCACTGGTTCAGCCAAATCTCTTCTTTGACCCAGGATTCTCAATGGACAGGGTAAACACAAATGCAGGTCTGGGTACTGCCCCTAATAATCATGTCTACACACAAACTGCAACACCAACCTTCATCCTCTCCTTTGATGGAGACATCCAAGGTCTTAGTATTAATTCTCTTGCAGTTGTAGAGACAACTGACCGAGTAGAAACCGAATATCCAGTCACTTCTGGCAGCGGGCGAGCTACTCTAAGCAACCCAGTCTCCAGAATAGACGGTTCTGCAGGCCGGGTTCTAAGTCCAAACACTCTCACAGCCCTTCTCGACAATCCTCTTGTAGGATCAACAGTCACGCTTAATGTTGGGGATAGCCTTGAAATCAGGGGCCATGGCTACCCTGCTGCCTCTGTAGCCGGCAAAAGAGTCGATGTCTTTGAAGGCAACCATCGAGTTGAAGACGGGATTGTGGAAAACGTGCATCCTACTCCCCTAACTACCACCACAGCCTCATCCTTCTTTGAACAAGTTCCAAGGCTCCGCTTCTTACAGCCAGGAACCTATGAAATCAGGTTTGCAGTCAGAGACACACCATTGGCTGCTCCTGCAGCAACTCCTATCCACTGGAGTGAACCAGCCACCTTTACCGTCCATGTTGAGCCATGCAGAAACCCTGTTGCTGCAAACAACATCCTCAACAATCCAAATCTTGGGTTCCCAATCTGCTTCACTCCAGATGTCTTCCCAGGTCTCGCCCTTGCGGAAAAAGAATACACTCTTCGCGTCACAGCAACAGTCCAGAAGGACGGCGCTCCTGTTACAAAACAAGTTGACCTTCCCTTCAAAGTCGACCTTACCAATCCAACACTTGAAATCACAACTCCTAATCCGCAGCCGACGAATCATCTGGCAGGCAATAATCTTGCTCTCAGCTACAACGACGCTAACCTTTTCAGGATGAAGATAAATGGGGATGTTGAGCAAGAAATCAGGAAATACGAGACTCAGTTAACAACACCGTCTGTAACTAATGGTCTCCGCTCACTAACTGAAGCCATTGCGCTAACAGGAGATGGAGACACGCCAGGAGATAAAACCGTCAGCGTCGTCCTAAAAGACAAGGCAGGAAGGACAAGACAACAAACCATTGTCTATGCCTATAATGCACAAGCAGTGCCTCTTACAATCACTTCTGTAACAAGGACAGATGATGTAGGGATTACTAGGATCTTAGATACCCCCCTTACTTACAAAACAAATAACAATCCATCCTTTACAATCCGTGTTGCGGGAACTTCAGCCCAGGATCTGCGCTCACTAACAGTCGTATCTGAGGGTTCCCAAATCTCTGCAACAATTCTTGCAACTAATCCAAAGAGCTTTAGCATCAGCATTCCTATATCATCCACGACACCTAATTCAAACCACAACCACGGCACGGCATATACCTTTGCCCTCACCGCAACAGACACCTTCGGAAATACAGGACCAACCACTCTGGTCATCGTCAGAGACACAAGAGGACCGATAGCTACCTGGACTGGAGATCGTGACCCGGTCGACGACAACATAATCTACACAGATGATCCAAATACGCCCATTGTTATCGGCACCAATGAAGATACACAATCCTGTACATACCGTTGGGATGATGACACTGTTGAATACCCCATGGATCAATCCGCAACTAATCAGCGCCAATTCACCTACCATCCAAGTCGAGGAACCACGCTTCCTGATGAGGATGGAACATACCCAGTCCACATTACGTGCACTGATTCGTCTGGCAACCAAGAAACAACAGATCTAACAATTGTTCTGATACGTGAAGCTCCTACAATCGTAATTACCCTGCCCGGCGTAGTGAACACAAATTCAGTAACAGCTACTGTAACGACCTCAAATCTGCCAAGCTATTGCTACTACAAACGCCGAAACCAAGAAGATTCTGAAAAAATAACACTGGATAGTCCAAACGGAAGACAGCATACCACAACAATCAGTAACCTCGCTGAAGGTCCAAACGCCTTTGAGATTTGGTGCGTTGGGTTAAATACAAGAGCAAGCGATCGCCAGCAGAGGACAGTAACCTACCAGACAGGACCATTAACAATCACTGGCCGAGCAGATATGACCGCTCCTTCAGCAACTCCTACAGTCCACGTGGACACAAACAAACAAGCATCATGCAGATATAATCTGAATACCTGCACCGTGTCTCCGGCAGTTTATGCACAATTTAACGCAGGTAACCAAATATCTTCCTCCAATAACCTTGAGCACGGTCCCGCCATTGTAACTTTAAGCATCGACGGAGAACAAAAAGTATGTATTGCTTGCCGGGCAACCCAACCACCCGCAGAAGAGCAAAGAGGAGAGTTTACTCTTATTAGGAACACTGTTGCCCCAACCTTCGGCATACAAATCCAAGGAAATCAGCCTCAATTACAAGGCAAGCCTCTTTTGAGGTCAGGGCCATCGTATACTGTGCATATCATCCCAAGTAAAACAATCCAGCGGCCAACAGCATTTTCTTATACCATAGGAGGCACTATTCTTTCTCTCTCCTCGATAAACCCAATCGCAAGCAGCATTAACTGGCAAGGCACTTTTACAATTCCGGCAACACCTTCCTATAACCAGGAGGCCGCAACTTTCACCATCTCCGCCACCGACACCGCAGGCAACGCAGGAACCCAAATCATTTCTGGAGCACAATTCTGGATCGACACAGCACCGCCAACATTCACATGGCAGAGCATATCGCCAACTACCATCACAAGCCTTGCAACACCAGTAACAATAATCTTTGACACAAGCATAGACACAGTCCAAAGTTCATTACAGCTTTTCCTTAAAGATAGAAACAACGACTACATACCACTCCAAGTCACTACTCGGCCGATTGAGCAAGAAAATACTGATATAAAAAGATTCCAGATTACCTTTAACTTGCCAACTAACCTCAAGGATCCAGTCCAAGGAAAATTGGAAGGCAGCGACCTTGCAGGAAACTTCAGGAGCTATGAATTTACACCCTCTGGTTTCATCGTTGACACACGCCCGCCTGAATTTACTGACGCCACAAGAACTCCTGCCCCAGGCTCAATCATCGGAAATCAGAAGCCAACAATTGGAATCACCTTCTCAGATGCCCGAGGCATTGATACATCAAGAACCAGCCTGGCGATAAATGGCAATCCCCTCTCTTCAACCCAGTTTACCATAGAAACCTTGCTGAGTGGAGAAAAAAGACTCGTCTTCACCCCAATCACAGAGTTAAAGGATTTGGTTGGCGCAGAACCACAAACCCAAGGCAGCTTAACCTACTACAGATTTGATGTTACTGTACAGGTAACTGTCTACGACCAATCAGGAAACTCCAACACAGCATCATGGACTTTCACCATTGACACCAGAGTTCCAAACCAGCCAGAAATATTTGTCTTTAAGCAGCATACCCAAGCAACAGCAAATACTTGGGATCAGCTTACACTTTTGGCAAACGCAGAATCTCCTGCCAGGAATGGCAACTCAAATCTCTGGTATCTTAACCAGAAAAACGCTTATATCAAAGCAAGCTTTGAGCAAGGTGCTTCTGTAACAGGCATCACTCTCCCAGAAAACAACCACCTTACCCAAGATGATTCAAGACTCATCAGGGGTCAGAATGGGCAACCAGTATCTGGTGTCCAATTCATCCATCTGCAAGAAATATCAGCCTCACCTTTGAATGCCCCAAGCGAAAACGACTACACCATCACAATCAAGGCAAAGAAGGAAATCTCAGGGATCGCTCCTGCTGATCTCCCGGAAGGAATCTACCCTTTCCACCTTGCTGTTGATACAAATCCGCCAAGGCTTCCAGCACCAGGAATCACTAACCTTGTGCCAGGCACGCGGCCAGATGAAGCACAGCAAACTTCCTGGCTGACAAGAAGCAGGCAGCCAACAATCAGCGGCTGGGCTAGAGACAATTTCTTCAATTCGATCTCCTTGACCTCAGGGCAAACATCGTATGCGGCTCTGACGAGGACTACCATTGAATGTGGAATGAGGACAACTGCACCTCTGGTAATCGAATGTCCTTACTCCAAGCAGATTAGCCTTTCTGCAAACACCCCACATACAATCAAAATCACTGCATCAGACAAGGCAGGCAACTCCAGAGATGCTGACATCATAATCACTACTGATAACACTCAGCCTTCCCTCCAGATAACAAATATCGAAGGCGCAGTGAACATCGGAACCGCAGCAGTCCCGAACTGGGTAACCAAAGAAAATTCTGTCACTGTCAAAGGCACTTCAGAGTCGGGAGCAACCATCAGAGTAAGATCGATATTCTCTGGGGCAGAGCAAAGTTCCACGCAGCAACAAATTGGCGATATCTTTGCTTATCCGCTTGAAATCGATGCAAGGGGGCAATTAGCTCCGGGAAATGGCTTAACCGCAATCCCAACCCAAATCCCAATCGGCTCAGTAATAACCCTCAAAAACACAGATACCTTATCCTACCAAGTTACTGTAACTGGCCTAGCAACACCGCAAACATTTACCCTCGCAACTAACGCCGAACAGCGGATCACGCTTCCAGGAACTATCGGAGCCCAAATCACCATCACCACAGCCTATGTTGGTGTTGAAGACGCTCTTCTTGATACCAAAACATTCACTATCCGCAATCTCAAAACAGACTTTAGCGTCCCAATAGCACTCTTCACCAATGCTCCAGAAGGCGTTGCGCAAACACTCCAAATTACCGCAACCGACACTGCGGGCAATCCAACACCAAGGTCGCTTACAATAAGAAGAGATGCAACTCCTCCAACCATAACGATTCCAGAAGCATATGCAGATAACCCAACCTTCGGAAGCAACATACAGCAGTTCACAATAACCTTGAATGATCCTTCTGGAATAGATCCGGCTTCAATACAAGTAAAAGAGGGAACCACAAACATCCCCTTCACACCCAATAACCAAAATAATCCAACCTCAATAACTATCTCTCCGCAAACACCATGGTCTAATGCTGTTCATACTCTCACCATAAACGCGCGGGATAGAGTAGGAAACGCAGCAGCTCAAGCAAGTTTAGGATTCACCATTGACTCAGTTGCTCCAACAGCCACCTTTGCGTTTGCTCCTGTTCCGAATGATGTTGCAGGCACAAAATACATCACAACAACCGCAGCAGCATCCTCAACAACAGTCACAGCAACCTTCAGTACATCTGTAAGGGACGTAACCCCAACACTCACTTGTGGATCGCAATCACCAGCCATAACCGCCAACCCCCTGCCTCCTGAGAGCCAAACAATCTACACAATACCTCTCACTAACCTTCCCCAAGGCTCATGCACCCTTACAGTCAGAGCAGCAAGAATAGACACCGGAACTCAAGGAACAGCAACGCAGCAATTCATAGTTGACACGCTTCCCCCAAGAATAGTCATCAGTAATCCTCAATTAGATGCCAGCAATCATGCGAATTCCAATGAGGAATTCATCATAATCTCAGGCAGGATTGAAGGAGAGACAGGACCCGTTACTGTTGCATTATCTGAGAGGTCACAATCAGCCGCAGCAAACTCAGACAACGATTACGAATTCTCCTTTGCAGATGTTGCTCTCGTTACAGGAAACAACCAATTCACCATCACAGCAACCGACTCAACCAGCCACCAAGCGACAAGACCATTCACCATCTCCGCAGACTTCACAGCTCCAGGAATCACGCTTGGTGCAATAACCCAATCCCAAGGCACACTCACAATCCCTTTCACCTCAACCGAGCCATTGAGAATGTTTGATGGCAATGAACAACTCAGTGCTCCAGCTCCTAGAATCACCCTCACCCAAGGAAGCGCGGCACCAGTGCAAATTTCAGCCGATATTGTCACTCCCGGAACAGCAACCACCACAAATTTCCCATACACTGCAGCCTTCACCCTTCCTGCAGACCTTGACGGCCAATACTCTCTTGCTCTCAGCAACCTTCGTGATGCAGCAGGCAATACAGGCCAGGCTGCTCAATCTAATGTTGCTCTGGATACAACGTATCCAACAATAACCATCACAAGCCCGCAGGCAGGTGCAGTAATCAGCGACACAACCCCAACAATCTCAGCAACCATCACAGACACATCAGGAATAGCTACAACAGATGCAAATAAGCCAGCCATAAGCCTTGACGGCCAATCACCAATACGCTTAACACCCTCAAACAATCAAATCTCCTACACACCAACCACAGGCCTTGCTTCAGGCCAGCATACCGTAACAATAACTGCAACAGACGCCAAAGGCTTCTCCAGCACAGCAACATCAACCTTCACCATCGACACAGAAGCCCCATCGCTCACAATAAGTGAGATTGAAATAGTAGGCCTAGACCAACTTACGATATTTGATCACATAACTCGGGCATTTGTAACCAGAAACACTCCGAATTTGCAGATCCGCATCACAGGAACATCATCAAAAGACCTAGCTTCCATTGACCTCCCAGCAGAAAGCGGTGTAATAACCGAAGTTCAAGAAACTCTTGGCCCCAATCATAGAGACTTCACCATCACAGCCGCGCTTCCATTCACAACAGGAAATCAACATGCCAGAGGCTTTGCCAAAACCTTCACCATCACAGGAACCACCCCAGCAGGCCGCCCAGGAACAGTGGACTTCACAATTGTCAAAGACAACATTGGCCCAACAGCAACTCTCACCTCTCCATCAACAAGAGCAACCTCAAGCCTCACTCCAAGCCTTGTATTCACAACAAATGAAGTGGCAACATCATGCAACATGCGCTATAACTCATTTGACGGAGCAGAGCACACAGCCTCTCTTACCCAGGAAACCGGAGAAAGGTTCTCGCACACAATCCAAAATACATTAGCGCAAGACGACACAACCACACTTACAGTCGCCTGCACTGATATATTCAACCAGGAAAAAGAAACCAGCATCAATCTTCTCGTTGATACCAGAATCCCCTCAATCACAGACGTAACACTCACCAACGCCAATTTTGCAGATCTGGCTGAATCAACTCAAAGCTCCAAATCCTACATCCTCTTCACAGGAGTAGCCACAACAGGATTCCAAGTTTACGCAGATCAGGAAGTCATCTGCAGCTATATCACAGGATCAAGCACTCCAAGGCAAATCGGAGATACAACGTATGCAAACTCGAAATCAACAGGAACTACAATTTCCCAGCCCCTGGCAACCACAGAATACATTATCACCTGCACAAGCAAAGCAGGCCTTGAATCAGCTCCCTACACCCTTCGCATAACCAGGCCCGCATCTTACCAGCTTCCCATTTCCATAATCTCCCCCACAGCCCAATTCCTGAACAGGCAGACGGCAGCGAACATTGTAGTCTCAACACCCCGGCCAGCAGCTTGCCAAGCAATCTACAGTGGAACGACTCCATCAACAATCACCTCCTTAACTTCCAACTCCCAAAACGAGCATACTGTTGCAATGGAAGCAGCCGTAGGAAAGACAAGGCCTCAATTTGAAGCAGCAGGAGCAGCCTACACAGTCTCAATTAATTGCAGAGCCATAGTGGGGGCCCAAGGCATTAATCCCAACACAATCCAAGTTTCCTTCACTACAGACTTCACCCCTCCTGCAAAGCCAGTCCTTTCAACATCGCAGCCTATTGTCAGAACTGAAACAGCAGCCATCTCAGGAACCATTGATTCAGACGTTGTAAAGGTTGAGATTTACAGGAAAGAGGCAGGCACATCAGGAACACCAACCTTAGTCAAGACCATAACCATAACTGCAGGAACAACATTTTCAGATACGATAGAACTCTTAGCAAGCAAGAACAACACCTTAACAGCAATTGCCTATGACCGCGCAAATAACCCATCAGAACTCTCAGACCCGGTCCATATCATCCAGACCCAGGCAGGCCCAACAATCACTGCAGTCGATCCTGCAACAGGAACGATTCGCAACGCAGTCTCCATCATCAGGGCAACACTCATACCGCATTTAGCAACTCCCATCTTGGAGTCAAGTTCCTCGATACAACTCAGAAACGCAGCAGGCCAAATCCCCGGAACAACACATCTGACCGCAGAAAACATTCTCGAATTCACACCGTCCTCGGCATTAGCCAATGGCCAATACACAGCAACAATCCACGCAGAAGACATCCTTGAAAACTCCAATGAAGCAACAACATCCTTCACCACCGACAGCAGGGCTCCGGTATTCACCCTTCAGTCACCTACGACAAGGATAAGTAACACAAGAACAATCAGCGTCGCAGGAACAGTCACCTCTCCCATCACTTCAGCAACAATCACTGCCTCAAGCCTTGTCATGACGGCAGCAAACGGAACAATTACAGTGCACTCGCTCACCAGAACAGCGGCAGGAGCCTTCACAACATCAGTAACCCTCCCACAAGACGGCGCCTATACCTATTATGTGAACGCAACAGACTCGTTAGGAAACCGCGGAGTTTCTGAAACATCTGCAGTCACAATAGACACTGCAGCCCCTCAGCTTTGCTTCACGATCGGCGAAATAACTATATGCCCCGATGCTCAGGCAGCAATAGGAACATGCACAGACTCTGACGGCTTGGACTACAATTCCAGAGGTTCAGTTGCTATCAACGCAAACAGCTTCAACGACACATGCTTCAATACAAGAATCCTCCTTGAACAGGCCTGTTCAGGAACAAGCAGAACCCAGAGAGGCATTGAATGCCAAAATGGCTGCTCTCAAGGAGCGTGCATAGCCTCATGAAACCAGCCATCCTTGTATATTTTGTACTGTTCGCAACTGCAGCTATGCTCGCCTCAGCCCAGACAGCCCCAATTACTATCTACGAACAGCAACCTGAGATAGGCATTGCATTCAGCGAACCTATAAACCCAGCCTCCCTTACCCCCCAGCAAACAGTCCGCCTCGTCAATTCCACCAATGCGCCGTTTGCAGTGGAGTTTGTCCGCTCAGTCCAAGATATCCTCTTTGTCTATAGGCCTGTTGCGTCATTGCGGCCTGGTTCCTATACCTTCACAGTCCATGCAATTGACTCCGCGAACAACCCAGTCGAGGAACAGCTCAGCTTCAATGTTGTCATCCCCCCAATTGACATCTCAATAAGATCTCCAAGATTCGGCTATTCCTCTGTATTCGCATTCCCAGTCACAATCAACCTGAGCAGGCCAGCCTACTGCAAGTGGTGGGATCTCTCCTCAGAAAACTTTGACCTTTACCAGGAATTTGACACACCAAGATCAGCAGCCCTGCAGCACACCATCACCTCCTTTTCCCTTGAGAATGTTGCAAGCCAGAATGGTGTCTTCTCAAGAAGCCTGTATGTCAAATGCAATGACCTTACAAGAGGAGAAATGAGAGACCAGTCTTTCACCATTATCGTAGACCAGACTCCTCCAACTCTAACCCTCCAAACCTCCTATCCAGACAACTTCATCGCAGACCTTCCTACAGATGCCCAGCTGATTGCAACCACAAACGAGGATTCAATCTGCAAATACGGAAACAACATTGACGGCTTTGATGCCATGCTTCCCTTTCCTTCATTCACAGCAGAAAACTACTCAACCAGAAGCACAGCTCCTCTTTCTTCAATAATCACAGAAGACCAGAGGACATATTACATAACCGCAAAGTGCAAAAATAAGGCAGGTCTCATAACAGAGCAGCCTGCAAACATCAGCATCCGGGTCAATACCTCAGTTCCATTAGCCATCCTCTCAACTCAGGTTGAATTCCCTGCACTGGCAACAGCAAGGCTTATTGCAAATACAAACAAAATCAGCCAGTGCACCTATTCAAGCAATTCTTCAAACCCATTTGTCAACATGCCCTCCACAGGAGGAAGGTCGCATTCAGTGACTATAGCCGAACTCAGCCAGGGCAGCCATTCCTATATCCTCAGATGCCTTCGCGGCCAGTACAGCGCTGAAGCAACCATCTCCTTTATCATTGACACAACTGCTCCAGTTATCACTCTGGTTGATGATTCAAATCCTGATCTTCCTGACAGGCCGCAGTTCACAGCCTCGAACAGAAGGCTCCATGTCAGGGTTGAAGCAAGAGACAACGAATCGCAAATAGTGCTCTACAATTACACCCTCTACAAAAGCTCAGCAGTCACAAGAGACTCTCCGATATCAACAGCCCAGGATTCTTCTCCTGAATTCACGATGACAGGCCTCAGCCTCAACAACTCCCAAAGGTATTTCTTCAGGGTTGAGGCAAAGAACGGAGCAAATCTCTGGAGCACAGCAAGGGACAGCGATGGAATCACTGTTGACACATCCTTATTGCCTGAACAGTGCACCAACCAGGTGAGAGACGCTGGCGAAATTGGTGTTGACTGCGGCGGAATCTGCTCAACAGGCTGCGGCCTTGGCCAGGAATGCGCAGACAACGCAGACTGCACTTCAGGATTCTGCTACCTTTCCGGATCCAGAAACAGAGGAACATGCGCAAACACAACCTGCACAGACAGGAGAGAAGGGCCTCAGGAAACAGACATCGATTGCGGCGGAGTCTGCGTTGATCTCGAAAAGAAGTGCTCTGCCGGAAAGAAATGCAGCCGCGACTCAGACTGCTCCAATGGAGAATGCCTCAACCAGAGATGCGGAGGATCAGATTCAGGGGCTCCAAGCCTCTGCAGCAATGGAAGGATCGACTTAGATGAGATGGGAACTGATTGCGGCGGAGTCTGCGTTACCTTCGGGAAGAAATGCCCTGTTGATACACCCTGCCAGTACAACAGCGACTGCATGAGCAATTCCTGCCAGGCAAGCTTCTGCAGCCAAAGCTCTGATAATGATGGGGATGGCATAGAAAATGATCTTGATAACTGCCCGGCAAACTCAAATCCCAGCCAGGAGGACCTTGACAACGATGGAATCGGAGATGCCTGTGATAAGGACAAGGATGGAGACGGAATGGATAACAGCTGGGAAACTCAAAATAACCTCAACCCCTCTGATCCCGCAGATGCAGCCCTTGATCCAGACCAGGACGGCTTGACGAATTTTGAAGAGTTCAGGCTCGGAACTAATCCAAACCAGGAAGACACTGACGGAGATGGCTGGAATGACAAGGATGAAGTTGATGCAGGAACAGACCCTCTTGATCCAAATTCCAAGCCCGCATCAGCCCTCTTCTGGATTACTATGTTCTCAGTTCTCACCTTAGTTGGAGTCGGAGCAGCATTTGGCTACTTCTACTATGAGCGGACAAGGCTCCATCTCTCCCCCAAGAGAGCCCTGCCTCCGCTGCCAGGCCTAAGGCCAGTTCCTCAAAAAGTAACTCCTATCTCAAAGGAAATCCAGAAACACCGCCAGCAGATGCGCCAGAGCCTCTTTGGCGATTTTGGGGCGCCATTCAGGCCATCAAAGCCAACCCTAAAGCCTGAAGCAAAGCAAGAGCCTGAGAAATGGGTTGATCTAACAAAGCATGACATCTTCACAAAGCTGCCGACATCTGAGGCTAAGGGAGACATCTTTTCAGAACTCAAGAAATTTGCAGAGGGCCAGCTTCCAAAGCCAACTCTTCCCTCTGAGCAGAAGATACAGAAGCCAGTTCCAGAGAAACCAAAGATAACAGAGAAACAGCCTGAAAAGCCTCAGCCGCGAAAGATAGCAATGCCAGAAAAACCCGTCCTTCCAAAAAAGCTGTCAAAAAAGCCAACCCAAAGGGCATCTCAACAACCAAGGCGAAAGGCAGTAGCAAAGGTAAAACCAGCAAAAGCAAAGCCTCAAAAAAGGAAGAAGCGATGAGGAGAGCAGAGATTACAGGCACAGTACTCGGCTATGTTATTGCTGCGATCATCTTTGCCATGATTCTTCTCTATGGCTACAAGATTGTCTTCAAGTTTCAGAATGACGCAGACCGCATAACCTCAACACAGCTTGCAGTTGACCTGAAAGCAGCTGTGAAGAAGATAGGGGCAGACTTTGGAACCATAGATAAAAGGGAATTAAAGCTGCCTTCTGGAATTACAAAGGTTTGCTTTTTGGATATGTTCTGGGCATCTGATCCAGATAACGATCCAGACCCATCATCAGGCCCCAAGCAGGGAATATGTGATTCAGGAAACCTCGATTACCATATCGGCATCTGCGATGCATGGAAAAGCGCAACATCAAACGAGGGAGAAAACGTCTATCTCCTCAATCAAAACGACATTGCCTCAGATCCCATTGACGCAGGCCCCATTAAAATCGTGCTTGATGATACCACTAACGGATATGACTCCGCCCAGCAGCATTACCTCTGCCTCCCAACCCTCAACGGAAAGGTTGAGATCAAGCTCAGAGGACTGGGGGATAGTGTTGAGTTATCTGAATGGCCAACTTAACTTAAGCAAAGGTATAGTAAAGGCAACAAATAATTGAGCATAAATTATTGCCTTTACTTATTACGAACGGGCAACAATTGCTCAATTATATTTGCCCGTGAGTATAGGATATGATGGAAGGTGTCTATTTATGTCCAAAGCAGTTATCGACATACAGCTGAACTGGATCTTTATAATCATCGTAGGAGGAATCATCCTGCTCTTCTTTTTCACCCTTGCCTCAAAGCAGAAGGATGTAGCAGAGACAAAGATTGCAAGGACAGTAAGGTTTGACTTAAGCTCGATCTTCACCTCATCAAAGGTCACAGCAGGCTCAGCATCTTTAATCAGCATCCCGAATATAGGCATCTCTTATGACTGCGCAGGCTACAGCATTGGAGGAATCAATCCAGTCAAGCCCCAGGTCGCTTTTTCTCCCTCCCTCTTCAAAGGCTACCAGCTCATGGCATGGACATTGGATTGGAGCATGCCGTTCAGAATTGCAAACTTTCAGTATATCACAAGCCCGAATGTGAGGTATATCATTGTGGATGATGGCGCCAGCACTACTGTGCAAAGCAAAGCAGACAAAATCTACAACCTTCTTCCTGAGCAATATATCCAGGAAAGAGGCGAAAGAAAGCCATTGCTGGCGAAAGAACTCGTAACAGATGCTACTGCTCTGAATAATATTCAAAACCTCAATAACTACAAAGTGAGGATTGTTTATTTTACAGTGCCTCCTTCCCCCCTTCCTTCAATCCCCCCTGCCCTCGTTTCAATGGAAGACGAGGATCTTACTGCTCTTTTTATTGATGGAGAGATTGAAGGCGCAGGCGAAATAAAATTCTACCAGAAAAGTTCGACTGGATGGGCTCAGGACGCAGGTATAGAGAATCCAAGCGCAACCACGTACTATTTAGGAACCCCATCCCTCTTAGGAGCCATCTTCTCCGACGACATTGACACCTACAACTGCAACATGAGAGAAGCTTACAAGGTATTAGACAAGGTTGCAGAGATCTACAAAGAAAGGACCAGCTCTCTTAAAACCGCAATGACTACCGCAACCAGAACAAATTGCGCAACCGAGCTAGGCAATGCCGAAAACAAGTTAACTACTATTATTGCTGCCAACAAAAACCTCATTGGCGTAACTGCTCCGCAAGGAACAGGAAATCTAGGTACAATAAAAAGTGAAGCCGATGGCCTGAAATCCACCAACACCAACCTCCAGCGCCTCTCCTGCCCTGAAGTGTATTGACCAAAGGAGCTTTTGATTGCCCGGAAACAAGAAAACTCCAATCATTGAGAAGAAACCAATTCAATAAAGAGAAAAAGCGATTAATAATAGCCATTAAAAATATACAACCCATAAAAAATAATCATTGGAAGCCAATATAATCCCAGTCAAAAGTCTAATGAAAAAGTAATGAATAACAATCATAAGGGCAAGCAATGAACTCTAGCATACTCTCAATCAATAAGAACGCCCAATTGAAGATAGGAGAGACAATCGCAATCCTCATCGTCTTCTTTATGCTCCTTGTCCTTGGAATCTTCTTCTACATCGGAGTCCAGCAAGCCACTTCGCAGAAATCCTTTGAGCGCGAGTCAGACATCTCTGCGATAGAGGTTGTCCAGAAAGCCTCAAATCTGCCGGAACTGCAATGCAGCTCAGGAAATGATGTTGAAGATAACTGCATAGACATCTATAAGCTTGCTTTCTTAAATCAGTCCATCTCTGACCCAAGCTCACAAGAGCATTATGCTGGCATCTTTGGCTTAAGCAAAATAGAAGTAAAGGTCCTCTCTCCAACTCATGATGACTTTTTAAAGGACAGCTCAGGAAACTCCCTTTCTTTTTTTACAGGCCCTACGACCGGCGTATGGACACAGGAATCCTTTATCCTGTATGCAAACCCCTCAACTGAAGCCGAACAATCCCAATTCACCCAATCAAGAACAAACGTTCCCATATCCCTCTACAACCCATTGGGAGAAGGCATCTGCGGAGGCTTAAGAGGAAGCTGCGCATTTGCTATGATGGAAATAACAGTGTTCCAGAGAAAATGAAAAATAATGAGGCGGCGACGATGGCGAGGGCGAGGCAGGGGTTGCCCCCTTCGGGGTGCCGAGCAGGCGAAGCCGTCCGAAGCCGTCTTCATCGCAGCCTCATTCGGAAATCCAGCAATTCGGATACGCCTGCCAAGGATCAATCATGAAGCAAATATGAAGCAAATGCAAACAAGAAAATCACAGATGGAAATCATGGGCCTTGCAGTGATTGTGATACTCCTCACTCTTGGCTCGCTCTTCGTTATCCAGTTTGTTGTCCTCAAGCCTCAGAGCGAGATCAAAAAGACCTTTACCCAGACCCAGACAGCAGCCAACACCCTGACAGCGCTGCTCAGGACCTCAACAGGCTGCAAAGGCACAACAATCATAGGTCTGCTGGACGATTGCGCAAAGCATCCTAGTAGTGACACAAACAACAGGATATGCTGTCTGAACTCAGACAGCGCCGATCCATGTGTTTCTGAACCTCCTCCTCCTGGTAAAACTGTTAATGGCAAAGACTCCTGCGCTAAAGCATCAGAACTCATTGAAGATATCCTCACAAACTCCTTGCAAAACTACGGCATCAGCAACTACGAATTCAGGATCATTAACGAGGATTATTACCAGCCAATTGATCCCATCAGAGCAGGAGAATGCCTCCAATCCAAAGAGTCCAAGCAGGCCTATTTCCGGACCTCTGCAGGCGTTGTGACGATCTATTTGGATGTGTGCTAATATGGAAAAGCCAAGAGGCAGTCATTCGTGCTCGGAGATACATTTTTAAACTTCTCCATACTTATAATAAAACATGAGAAAAGACGTACTAAAAATAAAACAGAAGATAACCCCCCTTCTGAAGCGCTACAAAGTCAAGAGGGCAGGGATATTTGGAAGTTACGTTAGAGGGGGACATAAACAGCGGAGTGATGTAGACGTTCTTATACAACCACCAAGAAGCATGAGCCTCTTGAAGTTTGTCCACATAAAACATGAACTGGAGGAAAAATTGAATAAAAAAGTAGACCTGGTTAGTTATAAGGGGATTCACCCCCTCTTAAAGGATCAGATTTTAAAAGAAGAGGTCAAGATTATATGAAAAGAAGCATAAACTTATTTATAGAAGATATCCTGGATAGCATCAGCAACATCGAGTCGTTTTCTGAAGATTTAACAGAACAGGAACTATCTAAGGATAAGTTAAGGCAAAGTGCGATAGTCAGGCAAATAGAGATAATTGGAGAAGCAGCTAAAAATATCCCTAGTCCTATTAGGAAAAAGCATCCGGAGATTCCGTGGAAAGACCTTGCAGGAATGAGGGATGTCATAACCCGCGGATATTTCAAGGTTGCGGTGGGGGCTCGCCAAGCCCACAGGTTGCATTGAAAAGTTGCTCGCTTCGCTCGGCAGCGTCGGGTTCGCCCTGCGCAAGCCAAGCAGAATAGCGACATTCCCCGAATGGGACAACCCCCTTGTCGCTCTGCTGTCTTATTTTAAGGTGGCTCACGAGAGGGCGCTGCATGACTTTTCAATGCGACCAGCCCACAGAAACCTTTATATACAACATAACCTAATAGGGAATATCCAATCAATAAGAGGTGTTTTCATGAAAAAAGCTCAAGGCTTGCCATTGAACGCAATCGTCATAGCAGCATTAGTCTTGATAGTCTTGGTTGTTTTGATACTTGTCTTTACAGGAAGGATCGGAAGTTTTGTAGGCGGAGTTCAGAATTGTGGAGCCCAAGGAGGGAGTTGCAAGGCATCTTGCGACCCAAAAGAAGCGCCTCTCGGAGGCCAAACAAGCTGCGCTGTCTCTACTCCTGCTTGTTGCATCCCAACTCCAACTGGATAAGGGATCATTAGATTACAAACAACGATAAAAAAAGCTCAGGGGCTTCCGCTCAATGCAATCGTCATAGCAGCGTTGGTGCTGGTAGTCCTTGTTGTTCTTATTCTCATTTTTACAGGAAGGATTGGCAATTTTACGACAGGCACACAGACCACAATCGGAGAATCGTGCCTTGCCTTGAATACTCAGGCAGAGAACCGAGAAACAACGCGCTATGAATGCAAGGGGGGCTGTACGGGGCGATGACCGTAGTTCCTGGGAGCTTTAAGGACTGCGCCCTATTGCAAAAAGTCTGCTGTCAAAGTACCAAAAATCAATAAACTCTAATCCAGTTTCCCCACTCTATTATCCCGAAACTACTTCCGGTCACGAAACTACTTCCGCTTTAGTTCATTCCATACTTCTCTTGGAGTCTTGAATTTCAGGCTCATATGAGGCCGTGCCTCATTATGATGCCTGATATAGTCAGCAAGATTAGCGAATGATCCTGTTGCGTATTCTGTCTTGTAGCTGAGGAAGAAGCGT